>Ga0222419_100025_pt1 | contig 332119 bp, 296 predicted proteins | sample 1B20Ametagenome_FD_182474 | JGI IMG/M metagenome (GOLD analysis project Ga0222419, IMG submission 182474) | Enriched microbial communities from leaf-cutter ant dump, University of Wisconsin, Madison, United States - 1B20A (version 2) | ecosystem: Environmental > Terrestrial > Nest > Insects... | reverse complement strand
CGCTTTCAAACAAAGAAACAAGTTCTTTTTTAAACTCTTCGGAGTAAACCCTCTTTTTTTGAATTTCTCTTAAATTTGTTTTCATATAAATTGACTTTTTCGGTCAACCTATATCAGGGACGTACAAATTGTATGACGTCCAATGTAAACTGATGCTCCTGACTGAATAGAGTTGACTGCTTTTGGTTAAACATTCATCATCAAAAAAAGTCAATCACCAAACCCACATTTTCCAACTTATCGATAACTTTGAAAATCAGAAATCCAAAAATATGCAACTGACATTCAGAAAAGCGGAACCGGAGGACGCAACTTCGGTCTGGGAAATCCTCAGCCAGGCAATCCGAAGAAGAAAAGAGGACGGCAGCAGCCAGTGGCAGAGCGGTTATCCGAATTTGAATACGGTTCGCTCGGATATCGAAAAAGGATATTGCTATCTGCTGACCGACGGACAAAAAATTATAGCTTCGGGTGCATTGATTTTTAACGACGAACCGACCTATCAGACCATCGACGGCGCATGGCTTTCTGACGGTGATTTTCTGGTCGTCCATCGGGTGGCGGTGTCGGATGAAGTGATTGGAAAAGGAGTTGCTACGAAATTTTTTACTGAAATTGAAGAGTTTGCAAAAGAAAATGCTGTTTTTTCAATCAGGGTGGATACCAATTTTGACAATCTGCCGATGCTGAGGATACTCGAAAAATTGAATTATACCTATTGCGGCGAAGTCCGGGTTTCGGACGGGCCGAGAAAGGCATTTGAAAAACTGCTGAACTGAAAAATTCCGAATTTCCCGAATCAGCCAAAAGTTTTAATCAAAAAATCCATACATTCACAGCATCATATCAAAAGCCTTTATGAAAAATTCTCTCTTCAGAAAAAAATCGATCGACCGTTTGGTCGAAGAAGGCAGACAGACAAAGGGATCGCTTAACCGGGTACTTTCAGTGAGAGATCTGACCTTTATGGGAATCGCAGCCGTTGTGGGTGCGGGAATTTTCTCGACCATCGGTTCGGCAGCCTACAACGGCGGTCCGGGCGTTTCCACTTTGTTTATCATCACTGCGATCACCTGCGGTTTTTCGGCGCTCTGCTATGCTGAATTTGCAAGCCGGATTCCGGTTGCCGGAAGTGCTTATACCTATTCGTATGTTGCATTTGGCGAAGTCATCGCCTGGATCATCGGCTGGGCTTTGATACTCGAATATTCGATCGGAAATATAGTGGTTGCAATTTCATGGAGCAGTTATTTCAACAATCTTTTGGTGCATGTCTTCAATATTCATCTGCCCGACTGGATGCTGATCGATCCGGTGACCGCAAAAAATGCGTTTCTCGAATCAACAGCAGCACTGAATTCGGGTGAAATTTTAAGTCCCGAAAAAATTCAATCCTATGAATTTGCGGTGAATGCATACAACAGCGCACCGATGATCGGCGATATGAAAGTATTTTTCAATCTGCCCGCCCTGATTATTGTGATTCTGATTACCTGGCTGGCTTATGTGGGCATCAAAGAAAGCAAAAAGACCGCGAATTTTATGGTTTATTTCAAACTGGCGGTTATACTTTTTGTGATTGTGGCCGGTGCGTTTTTTGTAGATACAAACAACTGGCGGCCTTTTCTGCCCAATGGTTTTGAAGGTGTATTGCGAGGAGTTTCCGCCGTGTTTTATGCCTATATTGGTTTTGATGCAATTTCGACGATGGCAGAGGAAACCAAAGATCCGCAACGCGATATGCCGCGCGGGATGATCTATTCGCTACTCATCTGTACCGGATTGTATATACTGATTGCGCTCACACTGACCGGAATTGAAAATTATTCAAACTTTAAAAATGTCACCGATCCGCTGGCTTTTGTGTTCAAAACAAGAGCGCCCTGGATAGAGACCATCGTTTCGATCAGTGCAGTGGTTGCCACAACGACCGTTCTTTTGGTTTTCCAAATCGGTCAGCCGAGGATTTGGATGAGCATGAGCCGGGATGGATTGCTGCCCAAGAAATTTCAAAAAGTTCATCCCAAATACAAAACGCCTTCGTTTGCAACCATCATAACCGGTGTGATTGTGGGAATCGGCGCATTGTTTATCGAAAGCGATCTGGTTACTGATCTGACGAGTATAGGAACTCTGTTTGCATTTGTGCTGGTGTCGGGCGGCGTATTGTTTCTTCCGCCAAAAGTGAAGGAACCCGGAAAATTCAGTCTGCCTTATCTGAATGGAAAATGGCTGATACCGCTGCTTTTTATCGGTTTTGTGTATATTTTCAGAGAACGATCGATTGCCGCTTTTACAGAATTCCATTGGGACAATACCGAAGAAGTACTGTTCATTCTATTTTTGATTTTTGCGGCAGCGACTTCTGTTGTCACCTTTTTGAGAAATTATTCAACCATTCCGATTATGGGTGTTTTGACCTGTTCCTATCTGATGGTCGAAATTCCATTGGTCAGCTGGAAATGGTTTTTGGTTTGGATGGTCCTGGGTCTGGTGATTTATTTTCTGTACGGCTACAGAAACAGCGGTTTGGCGAAAGCTGAGATCACAGAACCATAAAAAAACCGCTTGTCTTTTTGGGACAAACGGTCTTTTGGTTTTGATTTAATTTCTTATTTCTTTACCGGAAATTCAAGATTTGAAACGATTTTGATGTCATTTCCAACAAATGAAGCCGGAAAGCCTGAACCGATTCCAAAATCAGATTTATCGATTTTTCCGCTTACCGTAAATCCGTGGGTCAGTTCTTTTGACATCGGATTTTCAACACTTCCGTTGTAAACTGCTTTTAATTTCACAGGTTTTGTAACACCGTGCATGGTCAGATTTCCAAACAGATCATATTGATTTCCGATGGTTTTCACCATTGAAGTCGATACAAATTTCAGTTCCGGATATTTTTCAACTTCAAAGAAATCAGCCGATTTCAAATGATTGTTTCTTGCTTCCACTCTTGTATCGATTGAAGCGGTCTTTGCAGTCACCGTAAATTTGGCATCCGAAAAATCAGGTTTTGAGAAGCTGAAATCAACATTGAAATCTGCAAAATGTCCTTCGACAAGCGAGATGGTCATATGCGATACCGAAAATCCGAGCATCGAATGAGCGGGGTCGTTTTTGATGGTCAGCATCGACTGTGCAGACATGATTCCTGAAACTGCAAACAGGATCGCAAAAATAGCTCTTTTCATTTTTTAATTCTTTAAGATGTTAACAATTAATTAAATGCAAATATAGAACCTTAGCTGAAGTATAAAATTGACCTATATCAATTAATGAAGTTTCCGGATCTTCTGCTCAAAAAAAGAATCATTGGGATCTATCGGTAAAGATAATTATTTCAGAAACAAAACTGATTCTACTTTCTCGGCGGCACCAGCAGCACAGGCGTTTTGGTTCCTTTGATCACCTCATTTGAAACACTGCCCACAAATACTTTGTACAGCGTGCTGTGATTGATCAGTCCCAGAATAATCAGATCGACATGATGTTTTTCCGCCAGATTGAGAATCTGCTGCTGAGGTTTTCCTTTCAGCAGATGAACCTCGCAAAGAAGACCTGCTTCTGTAAATTTGGATTTGAAACGATTCAGTATGTCCATCTCCTTTTCAAACTTTGAAAGTTTGTCGTTTGAGATATAATCGATTTCGGAATTGTTGCTTTCTTTGTTGTTTTTTTCGACAGAAGTAACATGCACCAGATGCACCTTTGATTCAAAAGCTGATGCAATCTCTATCGCCTTGCTTGCCACAAGATTACCTTCCTTTTTGGAATCGATTGGAACAAGAATCGTTTTCATATCGTTTAATTTGTCTTAAAAATAATTAAAAAAGTATTCAGTCAGTCTGCTTTCACCAAAATTATTCCAATTCGGCAAAAAATAATATTAAATCCAAATAATAGGTCCGAATTTTCCAAATTTTTCACAATTCAACCGATTAAAAAATATTTTACCTTTGTTTAAATTGAAAAAAATATGCGTTTCTCACTTTTACTAAACGCCATTGCGGTCTTTATCAGTTTTTCGGTTAAAACTGCTGCACAGCAAAAAACAGATAATCAGATTTTGTTTTCAAATGTCCGTGTTTTTGACGGCAGTTCCGGCCAGCTCAGCGAACCGGTCAATGTACTGATCAGAGGGAATAAAATTCAGGAAATCAATTCAAAGAATATTTCAGTTTCCGGAAATGCGGTCAGAGTTGACGGCAAAGGCAGAACACTGATGCCCGGACTGATTGATGTCCATGTCCATCTTACCTTTGGCGCACTTTCAAAAGAGGAAATGATGTCGCCGGATTTCAATATGAACACGGCCATGCAAAAAGTCAGTCAGTCTGCAGAAGCAACTTTGATGCGCGGATTTACAAGTGTCCGGGATGCCGGCGGACCGATCTTTCCGTTAAAAACAGCAATCGACAGACAGCAGATAAAAGGACCGAGAATCTGGCCTTCGGGCGCAACCATCAGTCAGACCGCAGGACACGGCGATTTCAGAACACCCGATGAAAGATCGAGAAGATTTTTTGGAAAACCTTCAAAAGCCGAAGAGTTTGGCGCAACCTTTATTGCAGACGGCAGAGATGAGGTGCTGACTGCAACCCGTGAAAATCTGAGATTTGGTGCAAGTCAGATCAAGGTGATGGCGGGCGGCGGAACTTCCACAGCTTATGATCCGGTAGATGTGACCCAATATACTTTTGACGAAATTAAGGCAGCGGTTGATGCGGCCGAAGACTGGGGAACCTATGTGATGGTTCATGCCTATACACCGAGAGCGGTGAGAAGAGCGGTAGATGCAGGTGTGAAATGTATTGAACACGGTCAGCTTCTGGATGAGGAGACGCTGCAGCTGATGGCTGACAAAGGAATCTGGCTGAGTACTCAAAATCTGATAGAATCTTCGCCGGGTATGGATGAAATGCGGATGGAGAAAAGAAAACCGGTCATTGAAGGTCAGAAAAAAGTCTGGCCGATGGCAAAAAGACTGAATGTCAAACTCGCCTGGGGAACAGATTTTCTTTTTGAACCCGAACTGAACAAAGAACAAAACAGCTATATACTGAAATTGCAGCCCTGGTTTACAAATGCCGAAATTCTGAAAATGGTGACCCACGACAATGCACAGCTGTTGCAGCTTTCGGGTCTGAGAAGCCCTTATCCGGGTGAACTCGGTGTGATCAAAGAAGGTGCATTGGCCGATGTGCTGCTGGTTGACGGCGATCCGATCAAAGATCTGTCACTGATTGCAAATCCCGACAAAAATTTTCTGGTAATTGTTAAGGACGGTGTGATTTATAAAAATCTGACAAAGTAAAATTTAAGACGAGGAAAGTTTATTAATTAATTGAGAATAAGATAATAAGGTCTTCCTTCAGTGGTTAAGTGCGTAGTTACTAAGGTTAAATTTTATACTAAGTCTTTTTTTCCATTCAAACCCAAACCTTATTCCATTAGTAACCAAATGAAAATTACCGAATTTTAATCTTATTACATTATTATTTTGGATCAGATTAATAAGGCCCTAAGAGTCTAATTTCTCAATTAGATGTTTCTTCTCCGTAATTAATTCAAACTGTATTCGGTTCCGTCTTTTCCGTCTTTGAGCTGAATCCCGATTGCATCCAGTTCATCACGAATCTGATCTGACAATGCCCAGTCTTTATCTGCTCTTGCTTTGTTTCTCATTCTGATCAGCATCTGCATTACTCCGTCAATTTTGTCGGTGGTTCCCGATGTTTCATCTTCGGATTTCAGTCCCATCACATCAAACACAAAAGATCTCAGCGATTTTTTCAGTGTTTCAATATCTGAATTAGTCAGTGAGCCGCTTCCCGATTTTGCTGCATTGATGGCACGAACTGCTTCAAACAGCTGAGAAATCAGTATCGGTGTATTGAAATCATCATCCATTGCGGCATAGCAGTCTTCCAGCCATTTTGAAACATCAAAAGTTGATTCGTTGGAAGATTTCAAAGCGTCCAAATGTCTGATTCCTTCCATCAGCCGGTTCAATCCTTTTTCGCTGGCAATCATCGCATCATTCGAAATGTCCAACACGCTTCTGTAATGCGCCTGCAAAAAGCAGAACCTCACCACCGCCGGTCTGAAAGCTTTTTCAAAAAAATCATTGTCACCGCTAATTAATTGCATTGGCAGTATGTAATTTCCGGTGGATTTGCTCATTCTCTGACCGTTCATTGTCAGCATATTGGCGTGCATCCAGTATTTGACCGGTTCGTGTCCGTGCGCACCTTTTGCCTGTGCAATCTCACATTCGTGATGCGGAAATTTCAAATCCATACCGCCGCCGTGAATGTCAAAAGTATCACCCAGATATTTGGTGCTCATCACCGTACATTCCAGATGCCAGCCGGGAAAACCTGCGCCCCAGGGTGAATTCCAACGCATGATGTGTACAGGAGATGCATTCTTCCAAAGTGCAAAATCAACCGGATTTCGTTTTTCACCCTGACCGTCCAGATCGCGTGTATTTGAAATCAGATCTTCAATATTTCTTCGGCTGAGTTCGCCGTAATTCAATCCTCTTTTGTTGTATTCATTCACATCAAAATAAACAGAACCGTTTACCTCATAAGCAAAACCGTCATCGAGCAGTTTTTGGGCAAGTTCGATCTGTTCAACGATATGTCCGGTTGCGGTCGGTTCGATGGTCGGCGGAAGTGCATTAAAAATTTCAAGAACTTTGTGAAAATCGACAGTATATTTCTGTACGATTTCCATCGGTTCGAGTTTCTCCAGTCTCGACTGTTTGACAAAACGGTCATTGTCCGCATTTCCGTCGTCGGTCAGATGGCCGGCATCGGTGATATTGCGCACATAACGGACATTGTAACCGAGATGGATCAGATACCGATAGATCATATCAAATGATAAAAAAGTACGCACATTTCCCAGATGGACATTGCTGTAAACCGTCGGTCCGCAGACATACATACCCACATGGTCTTTGTGAATCGGCACAAAATCTTCTTTCTCGCCACTGAGTGAATTAAATATTTTTAGGTTATTCTCTTTTATCATAATCGTTTTTTTCAGGAATTAATCTTCATCGAAAATTAATTCAATTCTTTTTGTTTCAATCGATTTTCTTTGAATTTCCGGAGACGAAATTTCTACAATTCTGTTTGATTCAATTACAAACGGAACACCCGGATAATAGAAATATGAAAAGACATTATCATCGGTGACATCGTATTTGAATTCGTTCAAAATTTCTTCAATTTTTTCTTTACTCATATCCACCAAACCGTTTTTCGGATAAGTTTTCAGCAGAAATTCAGTCAGCATCTGTTTGGCATCATCCTCGTTGATACTGCTTTTCGTTGTAAAAACACAAAAGAGATTTTCATAATCAACATCCGCAAATTTGATTTCGGTGGTGCCTTTCAAAGGGTCATCACCAAAAAAGTTGGTGAATTCATTTTCATAAACCAGATCTTCATTCGGATCGAGTGCTGAACCAAACGGAAAATGAAAAAGCTGAAGTTCAGCAAGTATCAATTCTTCAACTGCTTCTTTTGTCAGAAAATCTTTATAAATCGACTGAAGAAACAAATCGCTGCCAATCCCTGTGTTATTCAGGTCTGCCGCTTTCCCCGATTTTAAATTTGAACGAAGGGTTTCTGCCACTTCCTCCCAGTTTTCGAGACCCAGAAATTCGCCCAGCTCAGTGGTTTTGTATTTGAAATCGAGTACGATACTGTTGTTGTTCAGCAATTCGCTGTATTCGAGCGGAAGATCAGTGAAATTCGCTTTGTACTTCCAATTGATCAGATATTCGTTTGCGGTTGAATCAATGACTGTAAATGTTCCAAAATAAGTGGTCGAATCGCTTGCAGTCAGCACTTCGCTGTCAAAATTCTTTCTGGTTTTTGTAATTCTGTAATCAAACGAATCACCCAAATCCCAATAGGCGACAAACTCCACCATCAGCGAATCGTTCTGACCAAAAGAAAAACCGCAAAACAGTAAAATCACAAGATTAAATAACTGTCTCGAGACCTGTAACTGTACTGTTTCCGGCTTTTTCAATTTCTGATTTTTTCGGTTAAGAATGCTTATACCCTGTATTTTGAATCCATTCCGATGTAGTGAAGAAATTCTCTTCTGGTGTTCGGATCGATTCCAAACATACCGCCCAGTTCGGCTGTCACCGTGCTGCTGTCAATATCCTGGATTCCTCTCGAATTCACACACAGGTGTTTTGCTTCAATCACACAGGCAACATCCATCGTGCCGAGCGATTGCTGCATTGCTTTTACAATCTGCATGGTCAGTCTTTCCTGAACCTGCGGACGTTTTGCATAATATTCAACAATCCTGTTCATCTTTGAAAGTCCCAAAACACGACCGTTTGAAATATAACCGATATGTGCTTTGCCCACGATCGGCAGAAAGTGGTGTTCACAGGTTGAATACACCGTAATGTCCTTTTCAACCAGCATCTGATTGTATTTGTATTTGTTTTCAAATGTGGACATCTTCGGCATATTCTCGGGTTTGATCCCTTTGAAAATTTCTTTTACAAACATTTTTGCCACACGTCTTGGCGTGCCTTTCAGACTGTCGTCGGCAAGGTCAAGACCGAGTGTTATCATAATTTTTTTAAAGTCTGATTCAATGGATGCGATTTTGTCTTCATCACTCATCTCAAAAGCATCCTTTCTCAGCGGTGTGTCACCGGCCGAAAGTATGTGATCATCACCCATTTCGTCGTATAATTCGTTATCTGACATGATAAATTTAATTTAATCTGCAAATTTATTGAAACTTGACCACATTAGGAATACAAATTATCAGCTTTTCAGTTTTTTAAAGCATTTGCACTCATTAATTATGGGAATCATTTTGTTTGGCTTTCAATGGAATAATTTTGTGTAATTTTGAATTTCAATTCCAAATTAAAATGAATCAAAAAATATATGGTGTCGATCATTGGTCATGGTCAGATGCAATCAGCCTGCTGAAAGGCGAAACCAAAGGAATTCTTTCTGAACAGTCAGTTGCTCAAATCAAAAAATCAGCCCAAAATGTACAGCAGATCATCAATTCCGGAAAAACGGTCTATGGTATCAATACCGGTTTTGGTCCGCTTTGCGATACTTTGATTTCAAAAGCCGAAACCAGAAAACTTCAGGAAAATCTGCTAATCAGCCATTCGGTGGGTGTCGGAAATCCGATTCCGAAAGAAATTTCAAAACTGATGCTGATTACAAAGGCACATGCTTTGGCAAAAGGATATTCGGGTGTTACGCTCGAAGTCGTTGAACGGATTTTGCTGATGATTGAAAAAGACATCATTCCGGTTGTACCCGAACAGGGATCTGTCGGCGCATCGGGCGATCTGGCGCCATTGGCTCATCTGTTTCTTCCGCTGATCGGTGAAGGAAAGGTTTGGGAAAGCGATCAAATCATTTCTGCAAAAGAAGTCTTGCAAAAACACCAACTCGAACCGATTATGCTGTCAGCAAAAGAAGGTTTGGGGCTGATCAACGGTACACAATTTATATTGTCGCATGCGCTGGTCGGTCTGTACCGTTTCAAATATCTGCTCGATCTGGCCGATCTGGTCGGTGCGATGAGTCTTGAAGCCTATTCGGGTGTGCGTTCGCCGTTTATGAAAGAGCTCCATCAGGTCAGACCTTATGAAGGAACCCGACTGGTTGCAAAAAGAATCTGGGATTTGCTGGAAGGTTCAGAAATCATTGAAAATGAAGATTTTCATCGGGTGCAGGATCCGTATTCGCTTCGCTGTATGCCACAGGTGCACGGCGCTTCAAGAAATGCCTGGCTGCATCTGAGATATCTGGCGGAAATTGAATTGAATTCGGTAACCGACAATCCGATTGTGCTGGACGGCGAAACCGCTATCAGCGGCGGAAATTTTCACGGACAGCCGATGGCGATGGTGCTCGATTACGGAACACTCGCAGCTGCCGAACTCGGAAATATTTCTGACAGAAGAAGTTATCTGCTGATTGAAGGAAAATTTGGTCTGCCGAGATTTCTGACCGCAAGTTCGGGTCTCAATTCGGGTTTTATGATTCCACAATATACGACCGCAGCGCTGGTGACCGAAAACAAAACTTTGTGTTTCCCGGCATCTGCAGATTCAATTCCGACTTCGATCGGACAGGAAGATCATGTTTCCATGGGCAGCATTTCGGGCAGAAAATTCAATCAGGTGCTTGGAAATGTCGAAAAGATACTCGCAATAGAACTGATGCTCGGTTGTCAGGGAATCGAATTCAGAAGGCCGCTGAAAACCAGCCAAAGACTGGAAGAAGTTTACGCTTTGGTCAGATCAAAAGTCAGAAAACTCGAAGACGACCGGCTAATCGGTGAAGACATCGAAAAGATGATCGGTCTGGTTCAGAGTGATGCGATGAAAAATTTGGTCAGCTTTTAAATAATCAAAACCGTCTGTTTCAGTCCCTGCTGCACACATAGCCACAGGAAATTAAAAAACGATTTGTCCTGTTTTCTCTCCACCTCTTTGATTTTCACTTCGCTGAATTCATCACGGGTATCTGATTTCAAAGCAAGATTACCGATTTTTGAAAGTATATCTCGGGGCTTTCCGGTCTTGGGATTGTACAGCGTCACCTTCAAATCATCATATTTGATTCCAAAATCACCGCTTGCCGAAATATCGTTTCCGCTGAAATTAAAATCGACTTCCTTCACATTTCCTTCGGCAGCCGCATGCAGATACGGTTTGACAAAAGGGGTCATCCGTGCGGCATCAAAATTTGAAATACTGCCTTTGATATTGAATTTTTCATTTCGGTTCATCGGATTGAAACTCCAGTTGACTTTCAGTTTTGAATCATTCATAAAATTGGCGGTAATCACAGTTTTTACATCCGGCATTTTTGATTTTTTGTAACCGCTTGACAGATTTGAAATATCCGCTGTGAAATTATTGAAAGTCAGTTTTCCGGCGCCGTTGCTGGTCGCGGTTTCTTCTTCATAAACCAGTTTTGAATTCCTGATGCTCAGTTTTGAAATATTGAGTCCGATTTTCATTTCTCTCAGCAGCTGACTGTACATTTTCTTTTTTGAAGTATCATCCGGCGGGATTTTGCTCCGATAGATATAGGCATCCACCGAATTGAGCGAAACAAGCGGTGTACTGAACGAAAAATTATCAGTCGAAAAATTGATATTTGGTTTCTGCACACTGATTTCGCCGGCTTTGATCGAATAATAATCTTTTTGTTTTTTGAGACTGCGCACAAATTGGGTTTTTGAAATTTTTGGTTTCATTTCAAATTGATTGAACTTCAAAACCTGCTGATCGTAGGACAGACTGGCAACCGTCAGATCATAATTTCCTTTCGGACGATATTTCAGCGCAGAAGCTGACAATTTTGAATTTTTATAACCGAACTGATTGTTTTGATTTGATTCCACATCATTGAAAATCAAACTCAAATCATTGATACTGAGCAGTGTTCTGTTGCCGGGTTCAATCAGTTTGAAATTTGATTTTTCAAATTCAAGCAGATCGATTTTTATATCTTTTTTTAATGATCTTGCAGCTTTTTTGACTTTCTTTTTGGCGGATTTGAATACTGTGATTTCAGATTTCCCAAATTTGAGCATCGAAATTTTCAGACCGCCGTCGATGTCATTTTTCAATTCGTTTCCGGTCAGTTTCACCGGGCTGATTCCAAATCTTCCTTTTTGTTCAACCGAATTGACCCTGAAATCGATTTGACCGATTTCAAAATTCACGGGAATCAGCGGTTTGTCAGAATTCTTTTTAAAATTTGGCTGACCCGATTCACCGATTCGTATTTTATCGGTTTCCAAAGACATTTTATCAAGCCGGATGATAAAATTATCGTCTTTTAATTCGCAATTGTAATTCAGTTTTGGAATCACACTGATTTGTTCAAGCACCAGATTCAGATTCTCAGAAGCATCGGTCAGTGAATTTGCGACGGGATCCGAGAGTTTGAGTCTTGCATGACTGATATTCAGTTTTCCGATATCCACATTTTCCCTGAACGGACTTACCGTCACCTGATCCTGACGATAAGATTTTTGATTCAAAATCAGGGTGATCATCGGCTGATTGAAAAACACTGAATCAATCACAAGATTTTTATCCCTGGCATTTTTAATTTTTGAAATTTCGAGATCGATATCATGAACTTTAATGCTGTTTTCAACTTCGATTTCTGAATTTTTCACCGAAATTCTGTCGATTTCAAGCAAAAACGGAATCAGTCGTTTTGCGGTTTTGTCTTTTTTGGAGATGTTTTTATTTTCCTGAATCCGAACAAGCGCAGAATCAAATTCAATTTTTGATGTTTTGAAATAAAATTCATCCTGATTCGAAAATCCCCAGTCCATTTTTTCGATGCTGAATTCTTTTGAATCCACAACCGGCAGCAGCCGATAACCCTTTTCGACAGAATTCACATTGGCAAGCGAGTCTGTGGTGTGGATTGAAAAACCAAACAGCTGAAATTCTTTGCTGCCTGCCTTCAGCTGTCTGCTCCTCATTTCCTGTGACGGATTGATCTGCCAGAAAAAAGAATCACAGCCGATTTCATAGTCAGAAAATGCGAACGGTATCTTTTTTTCAATCGTCTGTTTGTCGAGTTTCATACCCGTGATTTTGAGGTTGAGACTGTCAACACTCGAAATCAGAGACTTTCGGTCTGAGTCAAAATGTTTAAAATCAGCATCTTTGATGATAAAATCTGAAATATGGATTGATTTCTGAAATTCGGTTTTTGATTTTGACTGATGCTCCTTTTCTGATTTGTAATACCTGATATCCGGCCCGATGATCTGAATTATTCTTGCTTCCAGTTCACTGCTGCTGATCAGCCGGATAAAGTCAACACCACTAATCTTGATTTTTTTGATGTCTGCACTAAAATCCGGTTTCAAACCATTTGCAGAATCGGGTTTTGGAAAAACTGAAATCTCGCTGATGATCAGCGACTGACCAAAAAATGAAAAATCAATGTTCTTGAATTCAAAATTATAGGCGGTATCGTTTTTTTCTTTGATAAATTTCGGAAAACTGTTTTTTGCCCAGTTTGCCAGCAGCAGATTGAGCACAAACAAAAAGACCGGGATTCCGACCAGCAGATAAATGGCTTTTTTGTTAAATTTCAATCTCGGTCTCATCGACAGGGGCTTTGAAACAAATTTAAACAAAAACCTCTCCCAAAGTGTAAAACTCCGAAAGAGGTTTGAATTTTAAAAATTATACTGTTTTATTTCAATGCATTTTCCAGATCCGAAATCAGATCGTCTGCATCTTCTATTCCGACGCTCAGTCTGACCAGATCATCTGTGATTCCGTGTTCTGCTCTGATTTCGGCCGGAATCGATGCATGGGTCATACTCGCCGGATGATTGGCAAGCGATTCGACACCGCCCAAACTTTCTGCAAGTGTGAAAATTTTAAGTTTTTTGAAAAATTCAAATGCATCTTCTTTTTTTCCGCTTTTAAAATTGAATGAAACCATTCCGCCAAAACCTCTCATCTGTTTTTTTGCAATTCCATAATTCGGATGATTTTCCAAACCGGGATAAAACACCTGTCCGATTTTTGGATGTGTGTTCAAAAACTCAGCGATTTTCATTCCGTTTTCACAATGTCTCTGCATTCTGACATGCAGTGTTTTGATGCCTCTCAGAATCAGATAAGAATCCTGAGGACCGAGAATTCCGCCGCCTGCAAAAAGTGAAAAATGGATTTTTTCAGCCAGTTCTTCATTCTTCACAACTACCGCACCTGCGACCACATCCGAATGTCCGCCCAGATATTTTGTGGCAGAATGCATCACCAGATCAGCACCCAGATCGAGCGGATTCTGAATATAAGGCGATGCAAAAGTATTGTCAACCGCAACCAGAATTCCTTTTCCTTTGACCAGATCACAGATTGCTTTGATATCGACGATCTTCATCAGCGGATTGGTCGGTGTTTCCACCCAAATCAGTTTGGTTTGAGGTGTAATTTTTTCAAGAATATTTTCGGGTTTTGTCATATCGACAAATGAAAATTTCAAACCGAAATTCTGATAAATTCGGGTAAACATTCTAAAAGATCCGCCGTACAGATCATCCATCGAAATTACTTCATCACCGGCTTTCAAAGTTTTCAAAATCCCGTCGGTTGCCGCGAGACCCGATCCGAAAGCAAAACCGTGGGTCCCGTTTTCGATCGAAGCCAAAGCATTTTCCAAAGTAGTTCTCGTCGGGTTTGCCGCTCTTGAATATTCGTATCCCTGATTGACGCCCGGACTGCTTTGTGCAAAGGTCGAAGTCTGATAAATCGGTGTCATTACGGCTCCGGTTGACGGATCGTGCTGCTGATTGCCGTGTATGGTTTTGGTATTGAATTTCATTTTGAATTGATTTAAAATTGAAAACACAAAATTAGTCTATTTTTCCGGCTGAAAATCAATCAGTCAAAATTCTTTCTCATCGCCATAACGTATCCGATATGCAGGCTTTCATGCAGGTTGTTGAAACGGATTGCATCTTCAATGGTGTCGAGTCTGACACCGAAACTGGTCTGATAGCTCTGATAGTTTGACAGTCTTTCGGCAAAATAATCCATTCGGGTCTGACTGACGGTCGAGTCGAGCAGTTCGATCAGTTTTCCGACTTCTTCCGCACTGACATTCTGTTCGCCAAAAGTTCCTTTTTTAAACCGAAGCACCCAATCGTTGTCGATCAGCAGCTCGTTTCCGGACAAATGATAGGTCAGCAGCTGCTGGGTGACCAGTGCATGCGCACAATTCCAAAAGATATGATTCTTAAATCCCATCGGTATATGGGTGAGATGTTTGAGATCGTAATTTTCCAAGAGATTTATAAAATGCTGTCTGATAATGGCTAAATCTTCAAAATGTTTTTTCATTTTTGTCAACTTTGAATACAAAGTTAGCAAAGGCTTTGCTGAAAAGACAGTTGTAGTCCCAAAGTTTTCCAAATAATTAGACAATAGAGGTGAAACATTAGACTCTGAGACAAAATTGTATAATATATATTGAAGGCGCTTTTGGCCTAACTTTCCTGATTTATCCGTTATATTTAATCAACAGGATCTTAATCATCTTAATTTTCTTCATTTCTTAATGTTTTATTTTTTTAAACATTAAAGTGTTAATGGTCATTAAGTTACATTAAGAAAAATCTTCCATCTTCTATCCGACATCCTACATCCAACACCAGCCTACCCCACCTTCATCATCAGTTCCTCCCATTCCGCCATTCTCAATTCGAGCTCCTTCTGGGTTTTGGCATATTTTGCAGAATCTTCATCGGTGTGTTCAGATTCAAATTTCCTTTCCAGATCGGACAGTTTTTCTTCCAGATCCGAAATTTCTTCCTCCAGTTTTCCGATACGATTTTTGATCCGGTTTTGTTCTTTCTGTTCTTCTCTCGACAGCTGAACCTTGGTTTCAGTCTTTGGTTTCTGAACCTCTGCCGGTTTTGATGAAGCTTCGATCTCTCTGAATCCTCCTGCCTTTCTGTCTTCGAGATAATCTTTGATACCGCCCAAAAATTCATTGACCTTTCCGTCTTTGAATTCAAAAACCTTGTTCGCCAATCCATCCAGAAATTCTCTGTCGTGTGAAACCAAAATCAGTGTTCCGCTAAAATTCAGCAATGCCTGTTTCAGGATTTCCTTTGACTGTATGTCCAAATGGTTGGTCGGTTCGTCCATCACCAGCACATTGAACGGTTTTAGCAGCAGTTTGGCAAGCGCCAGCCGGTTTCTTTCGCCACCCGAAAGTACAGACACCTTTTTTTCGACCGTCTCACCTCCAAAAAGAAATGCACCGAGTACATCCCTTACTCTTTTTCGAGTTTCTTCGGTCGAAGCATATTCGGCCTCTTCGAGCACCGTCCATTTTTCATTCAGCACATCTGCCTGATTTTGTGCAAAATATCCGACTTCGACATTGTGGCCGATTTTCAGATTTCCGGTGTGACCGAGTCCGTCCACCATCACCCGTGCCAATGTGGTTTTTCCCTGTCCGTTCTGACCGACAAATGCGATTTTCTCGCCACGATTTACAAAAAATGAAACATGATCAAAAACCTGATGATTACCGTATTCCTTGCCGACATCTTCGAGTTCAAAAATGATTTTTCCGGGTGTGATGGCAGATTCAAAACGGATGTTCATCTTGTTCACATCTTCGTTTTCAACTTCGATTCTTTCGATCTTGTCAAGTTTTTTGATCAGCGACTGTGCCATCGAAGCCTTGTTTGCTTTTGCCCTGAATTTGTCGATCAGCTGTTCGGTATGTTTGATAAACTGTTCCTGATTTTTCTGTGCCTGTTCCAGTTTTTCGCGTCTTTCCTGTCGCAGTTCGATGTATCTTGAATAATTTGCTTTGTAATCATGCACCAGCCGGTTTGCAATTTCGAGGGTTCGGTTGGTCACATTGTCCAGAAACTGAACATCGTGAGAAACCAATACGACCGCACCGGGATAATCTTTCAGAAAATCTTCAAGCCAGATGATCGAATCGATGTCCAGGTGGTTGGTCGGCTCGTCGAGCAGCAGTATATCGTTTTGTTGAAGAAGCAGTTTTGCCAGTTCGATCCGCATCCGCCATCCGCCCGAGAATTCGGTGGTCTGCCGATGAAAATCAGAAGATTTGAACCCCAAACCCATCAGTATTTTTTCCATCTCTGCATCGATATTGTATCCGCCGAGCAGACTGTATCTCTCGGTCAGATGCGCGATATCTTCGACCAGTTGTGCATATTCGTCGCTTTCATAATCTGTTCTTTCGGCGAGCTGACGGTTTGTGAAATCGATCTTGGTCTGAATCCGGTTCAGTTTTTCAAAAGCTCTTGCAGCTTCCTGCCAAACGGTTCTTCCTTTTTCAAAATCGATGTCCTGGGTCAGAAATCCGACTTTGACTTCGCCTTCATAGACCACTTCTCCCTCGCTCGGTTCCTGTCTTTTGGCAAGAATCCTGAGCAGGGTTGATTTTCCGGCACCGTTTTTTCCGGCCAGACCGATACGGTTTCCTTTGTTGACTCTGAAAGAAACATTTTGAAAAAGATAGGTTCCGCCAAAATGGACGGCTAAATTCTGAACAGTTAACATGCTGCAAAAATAATCGGTTTTTTGTTATCGGGGATCAAATGAGATTTTAGGAAGGATTTTTTTGCGGTGTAACAAAAGTGTAATTTTTAGTTTAGGATTCGGAAATAAGGTGATTTGTACGATCAAACTAAGAAGACATTAATGGTTGAACTCCTTCGGAGTTCTTTTTTTGGGGACGTTTTTTCCACGGGTTTCACCCGTGGTTAATGAAGGTTAAATCCCTTCGGGATTTTTTACAATAGGAAATCATTAAATGGAACTTCCATAGAAATTAAGGGAAATATTCACACAGCAAAACCAATCGGAGAAGGTAGGTTTTTTAAGAACTACATTAACCGAAAAAAATTCAAAATTTAATTTCCATGATAATTTTCCTCCAAATGATTTTAATAGAATAAGCAGATGGGAAAATATTGCAAAGAACCACGAAGTGGTTCAACCATCAGTAGCCCCCGATGAAATCGGGGAAAAATAATGCGCCCCCCAAATCAACCCGTGGCGTGGAGGCGGGTTGAACCATTATTTATTTTTAAAGTCAATTTCCGAAGCCTGCGGCTGAAAAAATTCAATTGAATCAAATCACACGAATCAGATTTTCCTTTCTTTCGGTCAGACGGCCAAATGAAGTCAGATCGAAACCGTTTTCTTTCATAAATTCTTCAAATTTGTCAATTCTGCTTTCTTCAACTGCAACCATCAGCCCGCCGCTGGTCTGCGGATCGCAAAGAATCTGTTTTTGTCTTTCTGTGATGTTTGAAATTTTATGACCGTAGCTCGCCCAGTTACGGTTGGTACCGCCCGGTACGCATTTTTGATCCAAATAGAAATTCAATGACGGAATCAAAGGAACTTTTTCAAATTCAACTTCAGCTGACAGTCCGCTGCCCTCACACATTTCCGATAAATGGCCGAGCAGACCGAAACCGGTTACATCCGTCATTGCTTTGACTTCTTTGAATTCACCGAGCTCCGGACCGATGCTGTTCAGTGTGGTCATACTTTTCAGTATGATCGCTGCATCTTCTTCTTTGAGCAAACCTTTTTTCTGTGCGGTTGACAATGCACCGACACCCAGCGGTTTGGTCAGATAGAGTCTGCATCCTGCGGTTGCGGTTGAATTTCTTTTTAAATTTTGATTGCTGACGATTCCGTTTACAGACAGACCAAAGATCGGTTCGGGGCTGTCGATGCTGTGTCCGCCAGCGATTTTAAAACCTGCTTCTTTACAGATTTCACGCGCACCTTCCATCATTTCCCGTGCAACTTCAGGATCGAGTTTGTCGATCGGCCAGCCGAGTATGGCCAGTGCCAACACCGGTTTTCCGCCCATTGCATACACATCGCTGATTGCATTTGCAGCTGCAATCCGGCCAAAATCAAAAGGACGGTCAACGATCGGCATAAAGAAATCGGTGGTCGAAATCAAAGCAGTTCCGTTTCCAAGATCCAACACCGCCGCATCGTCTCTTTCGTCATTTCCGACCAGCAGTCTCGGGTCGATCTGAATTTCGTTTGAATGAAGGATACGGTCAAGCACCGCCGGACTGATTTTGCAGCCGCAGCCTGCACCGTGTGAATATTGGGTCAGTTTTATTGTTTCAAATTCCATATTGTTTTATTTTTTTATTGGCTGAAGACTGATCTTTTTGAAAATTCAATGATTTCTTCTGCCGCTTTTTCTGGTGTTTGATAATTGATTTCCAGACTGTGAACCGTTTCGGGAATCCTTCTTGACAGACAGCGTTTGTAGGATTTGTCATAATAAACCAAAACGATTTCGACAAATTCCGACATCCGGTTTTCTCTGATGGCTTCCACCGCGTCCTTTGCATGATTTGAACCCAGTCTTTTCTGGATGTGCATGGTGGCATCGATCAGAAAATCTTTATCAAGCGGACCGTATTCTTCGGTCAGAAAATCTATTCTTTTTTTGTTTTCGATTTGAATTTCAATCACAGCTGTTGACTGCATCTGTTTCCAAAAATTCATCGGTACACGGATTTTCCCGATCGAATTGCTTTCGTCTTCCACCCAGATTTTTTGGTTGGAATCCAAATGCCGGATTTTCTCCGTCAGATTGTTTTCAAACTGCTCCTGAGAAGGCTGTATCAGTTTCCCCATTCTTCCGAATGACGAACCCATGTGGTTGGCAAGTGCTTCAAGATCAATGATCTGTTCGCCTCTTTTTCCGATTTCTTTGAGGACATCGGTTTTGTGAGAACCGGTCATTCCGCCCAAAACAATCAGCTGATATTCTTTCTCAAACCAATCGAGTACCCAATGCCGGTAACTTTTATAACCTCCTTCAATCAAAGTTACGTCAAAACCGTAAAAACCAAGCGCCCAGGCCATTGCACCGCTTCTCATTCCGCCGCGCCAACAATGGACCGCCACTTTTTTGTCGGGAGAAATTTCAAGTGCTTTTTTAATAAATCCGCTCCATTTGTTTCCGGTCAGATCAAAACCGAGCAGTATTGCGTCTTCTCTTCCTTTTTGTTTGTAGGTAGTACCCACCAGCACCCTTTCCTCGTTTGAAAAAAGAGGAAGATTGAAAGCACCCGGAATATGTCCTTTTTCGAATTCGGCAGGTGTACGCATATCGAGCAGAGGAATTCCTTTGAAACTTTCAAAAAATTCGCCGATTGAAATTCTGTTGACCATGTTAAAGCGCTGCAAATTTACGGCAGAATCGCTGAATAACAGAGAAAGAGCAGATGAATTTTGGGTCTTGAATTAATTCCTCAAAGTTTTTTCAAGTACCTGTATCATTCTCGGATCATCCGCATGGATTGAATAATAATGTGCAATATTTCCGGTCTGATCGATGACCATATATCTCGGAATCCAGTTCAGATCGATAAAATTGTCAAAGTCATTTTTCCAGTCAGTATTGAACCAGTAGTGTTCACCGTCGAGCTCATATTTTTCGATTCCGTTTTTCCAGACTTCTTCTTTTCCGATTCGGTCAAGCGAGAAAAACAGATAAACTGCATCCGGATATTTTTTCTGAATCTTTTTCAATTCGGGAAAACCGGTGATGCAGTCGGGACACCAGGTTGCCCAGATATCGAGCACAATCACTTTTCCTTTGTGTTGTCCAAAGATTTCGCCGACTGTTGTAATCTTTCCGTCGGTATCCTGAATTTTCTGATTCAGTGCTTCGGTGCTGAATTCGGTTTTTTCGTTTTCAGGCATTTTTTGAGCCGTGAGATTTGAAAAAAAGAAAACTGCCAAAAGGCCAAAAAATATATTTCTCATAATTGATTTTGATTTTTGAACGGAACTGCTGCCTCAAAAACTCAGCCAAATCCTTTATTTGAAATCGAAATACGGCGGGATGATCAAAATTGGATATTCATATCCGGCACAGCTGACAGCTTTTCCGTAGCTTTGCAAAAATTTTTGGAATGTCAGAAGTTAGAGTTCGTTTTGCACCCAGTCCGACCGGACCGCTCCATATCGGCGGTGTGCGTACTGCTTTGTACAACTATCTTTTTGCCAAACACCATGGCGGAAAATTTTTGCTGAGAATAGAAGATACGGACCGGAACCGCTATGTGGACGGTGCTGAAGATTATATCATCGAATCGCTGAAATGGCTGGGACTGACACCCGATGAAGGCGTCGGTTTTGGCGGTGATTTGGGGCCTTATCGCCAGTCGGATCGAAAGGAAATATATAAACAGTATGTTTTTCAGCTGGTTGAATCAGGCTGGGCATATTATGCATTTGACACATCCGAAGAACTTGAAGAACTGAGAAGAATTTCAGATCAGAAAGGTGAGACCTTTATATACAATCCGCAAAGCAGGATGCAGCTGAACAATTCTTTGAAACTTTCTGAAGAAGAAGTAAAATCAAAGATTGATTCGGGCGAACATTTTGTGATTCGTTTTAAAATTCCCGAAAATGAAACTGTTCAGCTGAATGATTTGATCAGAGGCGAAATTGAAATTAATACCAATACGCTTGACGACAAGATCCTGTTCAAATCCGACGGTATGCCGACTTATCATCTGGCGAATATTGTAGATGATCACCTGATGAAGATCAGTCATGTGATTCGGGGTGAGGAATGGCTTCCGTCGATGGCGCTGCACGAACTGCTGTACAAAGCTTTTGGCTGGAAGGCGCCAAGATTTGCGCATCTGCCGCTGATTCTGAAACCCGAAGGAAAAGGAAAACTCAGCAAAAGAGACGGCGACAAACACGGTTTTCCGGTTTTTCCGATCGAATGGAAAAAAGCTGATGAATCCGCGATGGGCTACAGGGAAGAAGGCTATCTGCCCGATGCGCTGGTCAATATGCTGGCGCTGCTCGGCTGGAATCCGGGAACAGAACAGGAAATTTTCACAAAAAAAGAACTGATCAAACTGTTTTCGCTTGAAAAAGTGAGCAAATCGGGGGCGAGATTCAATCCCGAAAAGACAATCTGGTTCAATCATCAGTACATTCAGAAAATGAATGATCTGGATATACTTACCATCTATCGCAAAATGCTGGAAGAAAGAAATATCAATTCAAATGACGAATTCAATCTGAAAGCAATCGAACTGCTGAAAGAAAGAGCAAACTTTATTTCGGATATCTATACACAGGGTGAATTTTTCTATCATTCGCCTGAAAATTATGACGAAAAAGCTGTCAAAAAAGCATGGAAAGAAGATACTTCAATCATTTTGACCGAGTTTTCAAATGAACTGACCAATTTGCCAAAATTCAATCATCAGCAGATTCATAAAGCAGCCGAGGAATTTGTAGAAAAGAAATCAATCGGTTTTGGACGGCTGATGATGCCGGTTCGACTTGCGCTGGTCGGCGGTCTTCACGGACCGGATGTGCCTGTGATTATGGAAATGATCGGAAGAGACGAAACCCTCAGAAGACTGAGTCTGATCTGCAGCAAACTTTAAAAAAATGAAAAGAGCAATTCAGATTCTGACCGAGCTGATCCGAAATCTGAAATGGAAGGCTGTGAAAACTTTTGTCAGCCATCCGCTGTTTGCATTCTTTACTGTTTGGGCAACCATTGAGTCGATCCGATTGTCTGAAATGAATTTTGGTGACGATCCGGATGGAAACGGTCCTGCAAATGCATATCGGCATGCGGTCTGGAATGTGCTGACCGCTTTGTACTGTTCAAAAATTTCTTCGGTTGAAAAATCACTTTTGTGGACTGAAAAAATCACCAATCTTCACGAAGAACTTTTTCCAAACGAGACTTATGACCGGATGATGGATCTGCACAACAATAAAGTCGGCAGAAATCTTTTTCAGAAAGCAGTCAAATCAGGGAAAAAATCAAAACAGGAACTGCTTGAAATGCTGATTAAAAAATCCAAATCCGCAGTCGGATTGAGATCAGAAACTGAATTTCAGGACTATCTCGACCGATTGGTTTATTATCCGGCGGCGGAGTAATCGCCTACACAACAAAAAGTTAATAGAAATTTTATTATTAAACAAATGTATAATATATTTGTTAATAATTGAATCTTAATAAGATAACCTATCAAAAAGCGGTATTTAATCCCTAATAATTATGGAAATAAAGGATAAAAAAGAAAGCATGAAGTCCCTGATGTGGGATATTATCGTAGATATTTCATAGGCAAATATCTCAACAAAATATTTTGGAAAAAGCCGTTCATGGCTTAGCCAAAAGATGAACGGAAAGGACGGAAACGGTCAGGACACCGAATTCTCAGAATCTGAAAAAGAAAAACTGAAATTTGCACTTAATGATCTTGCTCGTCGAATTCAGGAATGCGCTGAAAAAATATAGGCTCTGTCATTTTTTTGACATTTAATTACACCGCCCTGCGCAGAGCCTCGCAGGGCTTTTTTATTAATAAAATTTTTAAATACTTTTTGAAACAGCTTCCTGTGAAACTCTATTTTGTAAAATTCAGCGGATATTTCAGATTCTTATAACTGTTCAAATCTGCTTTAAGCGAACCCACCGCCAGTTCGGCTTTGATATGCACCGGCACATGGTTGTTGTCGTCGGTCACCCACATGGTCACACTTTCGGATTCTTTAAAAACCCGACCCGACTGAACGTAAGGTCTGACTTTCAGACATTTAATATTTCCGTATTTGGTTTTAAAAGTTTCGCGACCCAGAACTTTGAGTTTGAATTTATAGACACCGTCTGCCATCAGCACATCGATTTCCATAAAATCGCCGGTTTTCAGTTTGTCGGTATTGTAATTTCTCAAATAATAAAAAGCAGAAATCAGATCCTGAACATTTTGTTCAAAATTGAAATAGGTGACCGTATTTTTCAGCCGGTCATCGACTTTTGCAATCTTTGAACGATGGTCAAAAGTCATCACCTGATAGCGTTTGTAACCGCCTTCGTCAATATTTCTGATAAACTTTGTGGGCAGCCCGGTCGAAGCATCCACATAGGTGTCATAACGGTCATCCACTTTGTAAAATGCTCTGACCGCTCCGGCCGAAGATCCTTTTCCGATCATGTGAAAATGCGGTCTGCCGTCATAATTTGAGTTTTCAATTTCAAGACTTGCAAAGCCCGCATTCAGCAGTCCGTAGTGAATCCTGTACTGCAGAAATTCACCGGTCTGGAAATTATTGCGTCCTCCTGTTGTGAAGGAGGTTGAAAGAAAAATCAGAAATAAAAACGCGAGACTGTACTTCATAATTTTTTTCTCGATAAGGTGCAAACACTTTGCCAAAACTCAATTTGCTGAATTTCAGCCGTGTAAATATGCATCTTAGGGAACATTAACTACCTTTGAAATTTCGGGTGCGTGTTTTTTTACCATCATTTCCACACCTGACTTCAAAGTCAGCTTGTTGATCATACAGCTGGTGCAGTTGCCCAGAAATCTGACATTGAGCACATCGTCTTCAATCGAAATCAGCTCGATATCGCCTCCGTCATTGTTCAGATACGGACGAATCTCTTCCAGCGCCAACTCTATCCTTTTGTTCAAATCCTGTTTGTCCATAATTCCAAATTTAAAATTTTCTTGGTGTTGAACAGCCTGCCATGGTCGTGATTCTCACCGCTTCTGTCGGCGGCAGACTTTCGTTTCTTTCCACCAGACTTTCCACCATATTTTGAGTTATCTTTTCATAAATTTCAGACACCGGCGTATGATCCTGAAGCGCAGCCGGGCGTCCAACATCAGATGCTTCCCTGATGCTCTGTATCAACGGAATTTCGCCAAGAAACGGAATATGGAGTTTTTCTGCCATATCTCTCGCACCGTCTTTTCCAAAGATATAATATTTGTTGTCAGGCAATTCTGCGGGTGTAAAATAAGACATATTTTCAATCACGCCGAGCACCGGAACATTGATTGATTCCATATTGAACATTGCAACTCCTTTTCTCACGTCAGCCAAGGCCACATTCTGAGGTGTACTGACAATGATTGCACCGGTCACCGGAACCTGCTGAACAATCGAAAGGTGGATATCACCGGTTCCCGGAGGAAGGTCGATCAGAAGAAAATCGAGCTCGCCCCAATGTGCATCCCAAAGCATCTGTTTGAGTGCTTTTGAAGCCATCGGCCCTCTCCAGACCACTGCCTGATCGTTGCCGCTGATAAAAAATCCGATCGAAAGCATTTTGACACCGTAATTTTCAACCGGACCCATTTTGTTGACTCCGTCAACGGTTACCGAATAAGGTTTCTCTCCTTCCAAATCAAACATGGTCGGCATAGAAGGTCCGTAGATATCCGCATCGAGCAGACCCACTTTGAAGCCCATTTTTTGAAGACTGATTGCCAGATTGGCAGTCACGGTTGACTTTCCGACGCCTCCTTTTCCGGATGCGATCGCAATGATATTTTTTACACCGTCAATCGGTTTTCCTTTGATTTCAATTGGTTTTTGGGGCACATCGATTGAAATTCTCAAATTCAGTTTTGCCTCGGGCATCCTTTGGGCAAAAGTGGTTTTCAATGCAGTTTCCAATTTCTTTCTTTCATGCATCGTCGGTGAGTGGGATACCACTTCGAGCATCACCTCATCACCCATAACCTGTATGTTTTTCATCCATTTCTCAAGGCCGAGTTCCTCGAGAATACTGATTGCTTTATTTTTTAAATCACTCATTTCTATAAAAATAGGCTCAAATTTAGGGATTTATGCTCCATTTTTAAAATTATTAAGAATGATTTTAATTATGTAGCTAAACTGAGCAGCAGCAGAAAACAAATCGGACTTATGTTTTGTCGGATATCGGGTGCGGGAAGATGGAAGAAGGAAGAAGGAGGCTGGATGTTGGATGGATTTCCATAATGTAACTTAATGACTCTTAATGCTTTAATGTTTCAAGAAAATTAAAACATTAAGAAATGAAGAAAATTAAGATGATTAAGAGCCTATCAATTGAATGTACCGAACAAATCATGGAAGTTTGTTGTATGCGCCCTACAGTATACATTATACAGCCATACATTATACAATTGCTGGAAGATGGAAGCCTTTCCTTAATGCTCCTTAATAATCCTTAACACCTTCATATTTCAAAAAACTTGGAACCTGACACGAGCGGAGCGAACTTTACGAAATAAAACCTGAAACAAATTTATCTGCTCCGTCAATTCGTAGAGCACTTTAAATAAATTTAGTTCTTTGCTTAGATAAAATTTATCAAAATATAAGTACTGACAATAATTTCCTGAAACGCCCGTATCGAGAATCGTTTGGTTATGTCATAGAAATCGATGTGACGGTTTACATTATACAAAAGTCTCACGTCTAATGTCTAAAAGTCTAATGTCTCACGCCTAACCTGGAACCTGTCCTTCGATAAACTCAGGATGACGACTTGAAACCTGAAACAAATTTATCTCCAAAAATTTCGTTAACTTTATAATTGTTTCAAATCGATTGCAAATGGCAACATCCAAAGAAATACAGCTGAGAAAACACAAACTGATCGCTACCGGTCTGTTTTTTCTGATGGCTTTGATTTACGGACTGACGGTCTGGCTTCAGCACCATTCTTCGGCCGGCTGGATCGGATATGTCAAAGCATTTTCGGAAGCCGGCATGGTCGGTGCACTTGCCGACTGGTTTGCGGTGACCGCTCTGTTTCGTCATCCGTTGGGACTGCCGATTCCGCACACCAATCTGATCAGAAGAAAACAAAAAGATCTGGGTGACAATCTGGGAAAATTTGTAAAAGAAAACTTTCTGAATCCCGAAAATATCAGACCCTATATCGAAAAACTGGATGTGGTCAAAATCGTTGCCGACTGGCTGAAAAAAGAACACAACAGAGAAGTGCTTCAGCAGGAAAGTTTTGGTCTGATCAAAAAAATCATACTCGATCTGGAAGATGCAGAAGTAGAAGGATTTCTGAATCAGAAAAGCATCGAGCTGCTGCAATCTGTAGATTATCAGAAGATCGCTTCGGCAGGAATCCATTATATGATCGAAAACAACGAACACAACCGGCTGATCGACAATCTGCTGCCGCAAATCAAAAATTATGTCAATGAAAGCCGGCAGCTGATCAGAGAAAAAATTTCCGAAAACCGGCCTTTTATCGCATTTCTTGCGGGTAAAAAAATTTCAAAGGAACTGATTGTCGGACTTGAAAAATTTATTGAAGAAATTCAAAACAATCCGAATCATTTTGTCAGAAAGAAAATTGAATCCGGTTTGGATGATTTTGCAGAAAAGCTTTTGATTTCAGATGAATGGAACCAGAAATTTGAACGGCTGAAGACTGAACTGATCAATTCTGAAAATCTTCAGCCCTACGTGCATGACCTCTGGCTGACGATCAAACAGATGCTGCTCGAAAATCTGGAAGAATCAGACTCGATGCTCAAAAATTATTTTGACCAAAACATTCAGAAACTTTCGGAAAATCTGTCAAACGATCCCGAACTCGGCAATCGGATCAATGGTTGGATCCGTCATTTTGCCTATCGGATGATTTTGAAAAATCGTGACGAAGCCGAAAAACTGATCAGCACCACCGTTTCGGAATGGAAAGGTGACGAACTCAGCCGAAAGCTCGAACTCGAGGTCGGAAAAGATCTGCAGTGGATTCGGGTCAACGGCACCATCGTCGGCGGTCTGGTCGGGCTGATCATTTACACACTGACCCGATTGTTCACCGGCTGAAAATCATTTCAAATTAAAAATTAACCAAAAAAATTAATCGGGAAGTTTATCCAGCTTGAGCGCATCAACTGCTTTCCAGGTTTCTTCGGGCGTCATATTGTCGCCGGTCGCTTCCACCCAGTATCTGCCTTTTGAAATCAACTGAATTTTTGTGTTTTCATTTCGGTATTCCTCCATCGCACGAACGCCATTTCTTTCCATCGTCTTTTTGTAACCCGATTCATCTTCTTCCTCCGTGCTCATTTTCAGAGACATTGACAGGCCCGAAATCGCAGATGCACCCATCGCGCCGGCTCCGTCGGTAACGGTCAGGTTGAATCTTTTTGTTTTCTCTTCGTCTGAAAAACCGGCTTCGGCAGAAGAAATCTGAAGCATTGCAGTTTCGCCGGCTTTAAAAGAATTTCTTTTCATCCCGTTGACTTCTTCGGGCATCCACTCCTTGAATTCGGCGTTGGTCAGCGGTTCCAGTGCAGAGAGTCTTTCTATGTCCTGCTGAAAGTTTTGTGATTCTTTGATCACTTTGCCGGCATTTGAAATATTGTCTTTTGCCTCTTTTGCCTGTTCGATTTTTTTGCTGACCGGATTGTCTTTTCCGCATGAGAATATCAGCGCAGCACAAAAAGTGCCGATAAGAATTTTTTTCATATTGATTGAGTTTTAAAAATTTTAATTTCAAGAGTTTCGATTGCCAAATCGGTTTTCGAATTGTGTAAATATAAATAAAATTAAGACGATTTAAAATTGTCCCAAAAAGAAAAAACGCCTCCTTTCGGAAGCGTTTTTTGCAGTATAACAAACTGAATTATTCAGTCGGCTTAATGTTTATTCCTGATTTTTCTCCGGTTTTGGAAGAATCGCTTTTCTTGAAAGCTTCATTTTTCCTTTTTCGTCGTAACCCATCAGTTTCACCTTGATTTTGTCGCCGAGTTTCAGAACTTCTTCTACCGTATTCAGTCTTCTGTGTTCAATTTCAGAAATATGAACCAGACCTTCGGTTCCTTTTGAAATTTCAACAAATGCGCCAAAAGGTTTGATCGATTTCACAACCGCATCATAGGTTTCGCCCACTTCGGGAACAAATGCGATCTGCCTGATTCTTTCGATAGCCGCATCAATACCTGCCTGATCAACACCTGCGATTTCAACCACACCGAATTCGTCATTCTCTTCGATCGAAATCGTGGTTTCGGTTTCTTTCTGAAGTTCCTGAATGATTTTACCGCCCGGTCCGATGACAGCTCCGATAAATTCTTTCGGAATGGTCACAGTAACCAGTTTCGGTGCGTTCGGTTTCAATTGTGCTCTTGGTTCAGACAATGTTTTCATCATCTCGCCAAGGATATGGATTCTTCCTTCTTTTGCCTGTTCCAGCGCCTGTTCAAGGATGTCCATTGTCAGTCCCTGAATTTTGATATCCATCTGACAGGCAGTGATTCCTTCTTTGGTTCCGGTTACTTTAAAGTCCATATCGCCCAGATGATCCTCGTCACCAAGGATGTCTGACAATACGGTCCACTTGCCTGATTTCTGATCTGTGATCAGACCCATTGCAATACCCGATACCGGCTTTTTGATATGTACACCACCGTCCATCAAAGCCAGACAACAGGCACAAACCGTTGCCATTGAAGACGAACCGTTTGATTCGAGTATATCTGAAACCAGACGTACGGTATAAGGATAATCGTCGGGCAGTGTCCAGGTCAGCGCTCTCTGTGCCAGATTTCCGTGGCCGACTTCTCTTCTTGAAGTCCCTCTCAGCGGTCTTGCTTCACCGGTTGAGAATGGCGGGAAATTATAATGCAAAAAGAATTTTTCATCGTGCTGAGTCACCACGCTGTCGATCATATTTGCATCTTTTGAAGAACCGAGTGTCAGTGCAGACAGCGACTGGGTCTCACCTCTGGTGAAAACCGCAGAACCGTGTGAACCGGGCAGATAATCCACTTCGCACCAAATCGGTCTGATCTGTTTCGGATTACGGCCGTCCAGACGTACACCCTCATTGAGGATCATCTGACGCATCGCTTCTTTTTCAACATCGTGATAATATGTCTTTGCAAACGGTGTCACTCTTTCGAGTTCTTCCGGATCTTCTGCATACTGAGCCAGGAATTCGTCGAGTACCGCCTGAAATTTTTCGGCTCTCTCTTCTTTTCCTGACGGGTGTTTTGCCACATCATACACTTTGTCATAACATTCTTTCCACACTTTTTCGCGGATTTCTTCGTCATGAGCTTCGTGGCTGTATTCTCTTTTTGGAAGCGACTTACCGCATTTTTCGGCCAGTCTCTCCTGAGCTTCAATTTGTTTTTTGATTTCTTGGTGTGCAAATGTGATCGCTTCGAGCATCTCGCTTTCAGAGATTTCATTCATCTCGCCTTCCACCATTACGATAGAAGATTTGGTTGCACCGACCATGATGTCGATATCTGCTTTTTTGAGCTGTTCGAAACTCGGATTGACCATCAGTTCGCCGTCAATACGGATCACCCTTGTCTCAGACATCGGTCCGTTGAACGGAATATCTGTAACTGCGATGGCTGCCGATGCCGCAAGACCTGCAAGCGAATCGGGCATTACATCTTTGTCGTATGAAATGAGTGAGATCATCACCTGAACTTCGGCATGAAAATCTTCGGGGAACAAAGGTCTGAGTACCCTGTCCACCAGACGCATGGTCAATACTTCTTCGTCCGAAGGTCTTGCTTCTCTTCTGAAAAAATTACCGGGGATTCTTCCGCCGGCATAAAATTTCTCTCTGTAATCTACTGTCAGCGGAAGGAAATCAACCCCTTCGTTTGCGTCCTGATTGGCTACCACTGTTGCCAACAGCATGGTGTCACCCATTCTTACAACCGCAGAGCCGTTTGCCTGTTTGGCCAGCTTTCCGGTTTCAATCGTGATTTCACGGCCGTCTGCCTGTGTAATCGTTTCTTTGATTGCTTGTGGAATCATTTGTTTAATAAATTTAATTCGTCTTGGCAAGACCGTTTGTCTCACCGGATATTTATAGTCTCTCTATAATTCAATTTTATCGAGCCGCAACCGGCTTTGATTCCAACAGTAAAAAAACAAAAAAGGCAATCTCGCAATTGCCTTTTTATAAGATTTGAATTTGTTTTATTTACGAAGACCAAGCTCTGCAATGATTGCACGATATCTTTCGATGTCCTTGGCTTTTAAATAATCAAGTAATCTTTTTCTTTTACCCACCAGTCGAACCAGCGCTTTTTCGGTGTTGAAATCCTTTTTGTTGGTTTTCAAATGTCCGGTCAAATGATTGATTCGGAAGGTGAACAAGGCGATTTGGCCTTCGGCAGAACCGGTATCAGCAGCTGATTTTCCGTGTTTTGCAAAAATTTCTTCTTTTTTTTCTGTTGTTAAATACATGCCAATATTATTTAATGATTTTTATGTATGCGGGTGCAAATGTACAATTATTTGATCAATCAGAAAACTTTATTTTTAAATTATTGAACCGCTTTCCCGGGGCTTCCGCCAAAATCGGAATAAATTATCGGACATCCGAACCGACAGCTGAAACAAAATCATTAAATTTGCCGACTTATGAGCACAGTAAAACCATATTCTGATTCGGATCTGACCAAAAAAGAGCAGGTCGAACAGATGTTTGACAATATTTCGGCCAAATATGACGAACTCAATCACATCCTTTCGATGGGAATTGATGTCGGCTGGCGAAAGAAAGTGGTCAAAATCATCAAAAATCAAAATCCAAAAACGGTGCTCGATATTGCAACCGGAACCGGTGATCTTGCGATTATGATGGCAAAAGCAACCGATGCAAAAATCACCGGATTTGATCTTTCGGCTGGTATGCTCGAAGTCGGAAGAAAGAAAATTGCCGAATTAAATTTGGAGAACCGAATCGAAATGATACAGGGCGATGCCGAAAAAATGCCGTTTGAAGACAACAGCTTTGACTGTATCACGGTGGCATTTGGCGTCAGAAATTTTGAAAATCTGAAAAAAGGACTGGATGAAATTTATCGGGTGCTCAAACCGGGCGGAAAATTTGTGATCCTCGAATTTTCACAGCCGCAATCCCTTCCGATGAAACAGCTGTACGGTTTTTATTCAAAAAACATACTGCCGATGATCGGAAAAAAGATTTCGAAAGACAAAAGTGCATACACCTATCTGCCGGAGTCGGTAAAGGCTTTTCCGTACGGTGAAGAAATGAAAAAAATTCTAAAAAGTTCAAATTTTATTAAAACTACCGATAAAAAACTTACTTTTGGAATCTCAAGCATTTATGCAAGCTTAAAATAAAACACTAAATATTTCGTTAAGTAGAGGTATATGAAAAAATTCTTAGTGCTAATCCTGTTCACTCTGACGCTTCATGCTTTTGGTCAGTTTCGTCCAAAAACCGAGAAGATGTGGTACAGAGAGGATTTTGATGAAAAACCTTTCAGCTGGGGCTACTTTTTGGGTACCAATCTGATGCTTTTCAAGGTGGTTCCCGATGACAGCGGCGTAAACGATCAGGGGATGATCTATCTGAGACAGAAAAACAAGATGGGATTTACGGTCGGTCTGATGGGAAAAATGAAACTCCATGACTATTTTGATCTGAAGCTTGAACCGGCTGTACATTTCGCCGAAAGGGAACTGTATTTCGGAAACATCGCTTCGGGTGCGGACAGCGTCAGAGAGGTCAAAACTACTTATGTGGATATTCCGATTTTACTGAAGTTGCACGGCGACAGATGGGTGAACACCCGACCCTATATACAGGGTGGTGTGGGTTATATGGTCAATCTGCAGTCAAACGAAAAGAAAAAAGAGGACAACCAGGAAGACATCTTCAGAATGAAAACCCACAATTTCAACTGGCAGGTGGAAATGGGTGTCGAACTGAATCTCAGACGTTTCAAACTCACACCTTCAATCAAAGGAATCTTCCTTTTCAACAACGAGCTGGTGCAGGACAATCCGGGCACCAATCCGCAATGGGCAGGTTCGCTCAAATCGCTTTCGTCCAGGATATTTGTATTCTCGCTTAAGTTTGAATAGAATAAAAAATCAATAATATACAAAGCTGCTTTCGGGCAGCTTTTTTATTCGGTGACCCTTCAAGAGGTTGAAACTCTTGAAGGGTTCTTCCGAAAACAGAAAGAATAATTCAAGCAAATACTGTTGATTGAACTTCTCCAAAGTTTGGGACTTTGGAAAAGTTTATTAAAAACAATACTTCGCTAAAAAGTGACATAAATCACTTAGAATCAATAAAATAAGTGTTGAAAAATTTGGATAACCCATTGATAATCAGTAGGTTTATGCCTGCAGCATTCATACGACATATTAGGGTTATCCGGTACTAAAGGTATTGTTTTTTCCGCATTTGAGCAAATGGAGGAGAAATTGGATTGTAGAATCCCCAAGAGCTTTGTTCTTTTGGTGGTATTGTTTACACAGACAAACGAGGAAAAAGCACTGCTTTTGATGAAGTTTTCGAACGAAGTTCCCGGAGACACAAGATTTATTTTTCAACAGATTTGGAACAGGATTGGGAAGAAGTTTTAGAATTCTACCGATTACGGTTCCAAATTGAGTTTCTTTATCGGGATGCCAAACAGTTCACTGGTCTGAATGACTGTGAAGCACGAAGCAGGAACAAGCTGGATTTTCATTGGAATATGTCGCTGACAGCCATTAATGTTGCAAAGACAGCTCATTGGGTTCCCGAAAAAGATATGAACCCGAATAAGGAGGTTGTGTTTTCAATGAACGATATTAAAACACAGAATTACAATGAGTTATTGTTAGGCCGATTTATCTCAATGTTCGGGATAAACCCCAAACTTGAGAAAAATAAACAAAAAATCAAGCGATTCCTTGAGCTTGGGAAGATTGCTGCTTAGATTTGTTAGCGAAGTATTGATCTAAAACTCATCCCTCATACAACCCCAATCTGCTTCGGGTTTCTCTCAATTCATCTTTTAGTTTTTTGATTTTTGACATCATTTCAAAGATCACATCGATGCCCTGCATGTTGATTTCGAGTTCGTCGTGCAGTCTGATGATTTTTTCCAATGTTCCAAGCTGTTTTCTGTGAATGAATTTTCCGTTTGAAAAACTTTGAACTTCAATCAGCTCGTAGAATTCTATTTCATCAAAAAACGAAGGTTCCAAATGATAGTGAACACACAATTCGCTGATTTGAATTAATTTATCGGTTTTCATGATTTTCTTAATTTGGCAAGTTCGTTAAACAGTTCTTTTTCCCTGTCGGACAGGTTTTGAGGAATTTCAATATTGAAAGTTAAAATCAGATTTCCAAACTGACCTTCTTTTTTATAGACCGGAAATCCTTTTCCTTTAAGTCTCATTTTGGTTCCGTTCGAAGTACCCGGTTTGATGCTGATTTTTGCCTTTCCGTCAAAAGTATCAACCGTAAGTTCACCGCCCAAAACTGCGGTATAAAGATCGAGATCGACGGTTTTGTACAAATCGTTTCCCACTCTTCTGAATGCGGTGTCATTGATGATTTTGAACACGATAAACAAATCTCCGTCGGGACCGCCATTGACACCTTTTCCGCCATAACCTTTGAGTTTGATTTCCTGTCCGTCCGAGATTCCGGCCGGAACGGTGATCCTCAAATCTTTTCCGTTAAAATTGAATATTTTTTTGTGGGTCCGCCAGGCATCACGAATATGAATCTGCATCTCGGCTCTGTAATCTTCGCCTTTGAAACCGCGGCTGCTGCTTCTTCCAAATCCGCCACCAAACAGAGATTCAAAGAAATCCGAATAATCGGCATCTCCAAAATTTGAAGATTCGTAGGTATAAGCACCCTGACCGGCTGATTGCTGCTGAGCTCTTGCTTTTTCATAAGCTTCCGCATGCTGCCAGTCCTTTCCGTATTTGTCGTATTTCTTACGATTTTCGGGATTTCCGAGCACCTCGTTTGCTTCGTTAATCTGTTTGAATTTCTTTTCGGCTTCCTTGTCATTCGGATTCAAATCGGGATGATATTTTCGGGCCAGTTTTCTGTAAGCCTTTTTAATTTCATCCTGAGTCGCCGATTTGTCAACGCCCAATACTTTGTAATAGTCAATAAATTCCATAGTCGGAACATTATGAATGAGCGACTAAAGTTAAGAAAAATCAGAAAAACAAACTATAACGGTTTTGATGTTTTGTACCGCTGAATTTTTTCTCTGATTTCGTCCAGTCCCAAATTATGGATACTTCCCAAATGTGAGGTTTTGAATTCTTTGTGTGGCACATAAGTTCCTTCGTCCACTGAAATTCCGACGATTCTGTATGCATCTCTGAACGAGGTTCCGGTCTGCAGCAGATGGTTAATATTCTCAACCGTATAGATACCGTCGTATTTTTCCTGGTTCATAAAATCCGATTTGATTTCCAATTGCGGGATTGCAAAAATCAAGATATCCAAAATATCGTTGAACTGGAACATCGGTTCAAAAAGGAATTCTTTCAAAATCTGAAAATCTCTGTGGTAACCGCTCGGCAGATTGTTGATCGTCATTGTAATGTCGTTTGGCAGTGCCTGAAGACGATTGCAGTGGGCACGGGTCAGTTCAAAAACATCCGGATTTTTTTTGTGCGGCATAATCGATGAGCCGGTGGTCATTTCTTTGGGTAATTTTACAAATCCCAGATCCTGACTGTTGTACATCACCAGATCATAAGACATTTTTGAAAGTGTAGCAGAGAGCATCGCAATGCCGACTGCGGTTGATTTTTCGGTTTTTCCTCTCAGCATCTGTGCACCGACTGAGCTGACCGCCATTTCAGAAAAGCCCATTTCTTTTGTGGTTTCCTTTCGATCGATTTTAAAACTGGTTCCAAAACCGGCACCCGATCCCAACGGATTCTGATCTGCAACTTTATAAGCCGCGTCCAGAAAATACAAATCTGACAATAAATTCTCAGCGTAAGCAGAAAACCACATCCCGAAACTGCTTGGCATTGCTGCCTGAAAGTGGGTATAACCCGGCATCAGATCGTCTTTGTGCTCGTCGGCTTTGTCAACCAAAATATCGATCAGATTCAGAACTTTCTCGCGGGTATCTGACAAATAATCTTTCAAAAACAATTGAATCGCCACCAAAACCTGATCATTTCTCGATCTTGCGGTATGAATCATTTTTCCGGCATCACCGGTTTTTTCAATCAGTTCGGCTTCGATTCTTGAATGTACATCTTCGTATTCATCATCGATTACAAAATTTCCTGCATCGCATCTTTTGATGATTTCATCCAGTGCAGGCTGAAGTTTCGCATTGTCTTCGGCTGTAATGATTCCGACTTTTGCAAGCATATTTGCCTGTGCTTTGGACGCGATCGCATCATATTTTGCAATATAGACATCCAATACACGGTCTTTTCCTACAGTAAACTTTTCGATTTTTTCATTGACGGAGAATCCCTTGTCCCAGATTTTCATTTTGAAAGAATTTTTGTGTGATTGGGACAAAAATAAGAATTATAAACAATAAACAGCCCGGGAATTCCGGGCTGTTTTATCTAACATTCTAAATTAACACTATGAAAAATACTATTTCTTCACTATTTTAAATGTTTCAATTTGTCCGTTTTCCAATATTGCTCTGAATAAATAAACACCCGAAGAAAGATTGTTTGTGGAAACTTTTCCGCTTGCAGTGTTCAACTTCATTTCGCTAATTTTCTGCCCCGACATATTGAAAATTTCAATTGTTTGGACTTTTCGATTTGAATTGAAATTCAGTTCATCCTTTACCGGATTCGGCCAGTAAGCAAAATCAAAAGAATTCATATCGGACATACCTAAGTAATCTTCACATACACCATTTAATGCATATACATATTCGCTTCCGTTTGATGTATAAACCCAGCCACTTCCATTGTCAAAAACTCCCGGTAGTCCTAAGACACTTACAGAAGTAGATTCCCAGGCAACGGCATTGCTTAACATTTCCATCCAGTATTTTCCCGGGGTCAACACAACAGGTGTTTCCAATTCTACCGTATAACGATGGAACGGTATGTCAAAATTCATCCCTGTTATCCAATCGTGTACGATACTTCCATTAACAGTTGTAATTTCCTGTCCCGGTAATCCGTCTTCATTTTCATAAAATTTAAATTGAAAATAGGTAGAATATCCAACCGTAGTAGGAATGACCGATTGAATTGTAAATTGAATTCCTTCTTCCACATCTATATCAACCGCTAAGCTTATACCATCCAAAAGATATCCGTTCTCTAAGTCATTGGACAATACTTCCTGCCCGCAGGCATTCGGGTCTAAAACAGTTATTGTGATTTCATCGTAATATTCCGGACTATCTGCCAAAGCTACTTTTACGACCGCTACTCCTGGGGCAATCCCTGTTACAACAGGTTCTATACCTTCCATTGAAATAAACTCTTCCCCGGATTCTATTGACCAGACAACATCTTGTACTTCTCCTGTGAATTCCGCTTGCAGCCCCAATGTTTCTCCTACCAATATTTCTGCATCTTCGCCATCAACAGTTGAAATAATGACCGGCATAGGTATACAATTTCCTGTGATCTCAAATGAAGCATCCAAACCTTCTACCAAAAGTCCCACCCAACCATGACCTCCTGACAAATAGTAAAAACTACTTCCGATTTCATTGTCCGTAATAAGTAATGCTACGGTAGAGCCATCTGTTGTTGATGCTTGCGGGCTGATCCAGTATCTTCCCTGATTGAATATTTCCGTAGCAGGAAGTTCAATTTCCAAATCATATAATTTGCCCGTAATTCCGTAGTCAAGCCCAAGGTATGTTTGAGAAAGGGGAACTACATTTTCAATGGTTCTGATTACTTCTCCCGGACGGCCATTATCATCGGCCAAGAATTCAAGATTTACATTTGAAACCTCTGCATCATTAACGGTTTTTATTCTAAGTCTAAGTTTTGATACTTCAAATCTTACTCCTTCTTCAACTATGAAATCATCCGCAACTCCGAATCCGGAACCGGTTGTGATATATTGTCCATAACCGAATTCATCTATGGTTGTACCTTGTGTACATCCGTTTTCCCAAACATTTACAAGGATTTCATCGTAAACCGTTCCGTCAATATGAGTAGCCCGGACAGTAGCAGATCCTTCCGCAAGCGCTGTTACCAATCCGTTCTGGTCTATGCTGATTATGGAATTTCCATCCTGAATTGACCAAACAACATCCTGATCCGCTTCGATTGGCAATACAGATGAAACCAGTTGCAACGTATTACCCAACGCAAAAATATCAGGATAGCCGCCGTCTTCTGTTTCTACAATTACTTCCGTTGCGTCAATATCACTGTCCTGATTGGTTATCGTGATATCAATGGTGCTGAATATGGAAGTATTTTCCAAAGAATGTGCTTTCACCGTAACTACTGCGTTGGAAGCGATGGCTGTTACCAATCCGTTTTCGTCTACGGTTGCAAATGTTCCGCCCGATTCCATACTCCAAACCACATCCTGGCTTGCCTGTAACGGAAGTACGGTTGCATTTAACTGAAGCGTTCCGTTATCTTCATTGATTTCTGCCGGAACGCTTCCTTCGGTTGTGATTTCAATACTTGCAGCGGCTACTATGTTAAGATTTAATCTTTTTACGGACAGTTTTCCCAAACCGGAATCAGTAAATGACATAAATAAGTTCCCGAAACTGTCCACTGCCAGAGAGTTAAAAATTCCCTGCCCTTCTGAGGCAAAACCTGTTCCTGCCTGCGCCCAGGTATTTTCATCCTCATCATAAGCCATCACATAGTTTCTCAATAGGTTTTCATCCTCCCAGTTACTTACCGCCACATAAACAATATCATTTGCTCCGATAGCTATACTTGTGTGCTTTACCCTTCCGGCCGTAAAATTTTCATTCCCTAACTGTGTCCAGGAAGTTCCGTCGAATTTTTTCACATTCAGTTTGTTTCCTCCTGCTGCACTTGTTGATACGTAGGCTACATAAAGATTGTTTTCGCTGTCAATAGCAATTGAAGAATTGTAATCCTCTGTGTTCGGCGCAGGTGCTAAATTGGCAATTCCACCCACAGGCTGCCATGCATCAGCAGAAGACGCATTAATGTTATTTTCATATACATGTACATAACCGCTATTGTTGAAACTTACATAGATCTTGCCATTGCTCCCAACAACCATATCCAGAAAATATGGAACTCCCCCTGTAAATCCCGTTGCTCCTACCTGCTCCCATATGCCGTCGACGAATTTTTTTACAGTACCGTTACTTTCGTTGTTTACAGCATAAAGAATATCATCCGGAGAAAATGCAGAAGTGTTGAAATTAATTCCTCCATCAGTAACATTCGGAAGCGATGTCCAAACGTCATTCTCAAACTTTCTTACCTCATGTCCCGTAGCAGGCCAACCTGCCTGATTTAGAAAATATATGTCTCCCTGACTATTAACAGAAAGAGAATTGTAAGTTGCAGTTCCCTCTGTAATCCCGGCAGAACCTCCTACATAAGCCCAATCACTACTTGTCCAATCAAATTTTTGTACCGAACCTTTAGCAACCGAAACATCATAATACCCGACAATCAGGTTGTCTTCACTGTCACAAATAAGTGTCTGCCGCCCGGCACTTGCAGCAGAAATTCCGGTCGGATTGCCTAAAGGCTGCCATACCTGTGCATTTAAAGTTTCGCTAAATAAAAAACTCAGCAGAACTGCATAAAATAATAATGATTTCCTCATAAACGTTAATTTTAAAATTTTTGATTGTTTTACAAAAATGCTAAAGCGAATGTATAATTTCGAAAATCAAAATACGTCTAAATGCATACTCAACAGATTACCACATGAGGAAATTCACATACTCAACACATACTCAGCATATATAAGCATCTGCTTGTCAGTATCCTATATAATTACTAGAATGAATTAAACCAATTGTATATATCTGCAGATTGAGGAATATTGAGTCGTTTTCTTATACGGTATTTTTTATTTTGCACCGTACGGTTTTCTATAAATGTCAATTTTGCTATTTCTTTTGTGGATAGATTCAGCTTTAGTAAAGCACAGAATTCGATTTCGGATTTTGAAAGTTGTGGATTGATTTTTAAAAGTTTTTCTGAGAAGTCCGGAAAGATCTGTTCAAAGGAAAACAAAAAAGCAGGATCGTTGTTCTTAATCAACTCAATGAGAGAATAATATTTTTCCTGCAGGCTTTCGTCTGGGTTTTCTCTTTTTCTCCGTAATATAACAAAAATTAATGTTAGTATGATTAGAATACTACCTGTTATAATATATACAGAATTATTAGGTTTTTGTTCTTTTTTTTTATTTTGATCTATAACTTCCTGAAGAGAATTGTATTTACTCTGTAAAATCGATATTTCAAATTCTTTCAGCTTGTTTTCATAAAATATGACACTGTCCTTTTTATCAGCCTGATTGTATAGTTCTATAAGATCTGAGTAGATTTCTTTGATGTTAAGTTCTTCTCCGCTTTCCTCACTGATTTGGATTGCTTTATGGTAATAGTTCAAAGCAACTTGATAAGCTTTCTGGTCTGTATTTACTTTTCCTAAAACATAGTAATTCATCATCATTACCTTATCCCGACTTACATCTTCTGGTTTCAGATTAATAGATTTCAAAGCATAATATTCTGCTGAGTCTAAATTTAAAAGAACATAAAGATTCGCAATATTGGAATAATTGAGATATTGGAATCTCTTAATGTCTTCAGGGTTCTTTAATTCATTATAACTTTTGATAACCTGTTCTAATTTTTCTATAGCTTTTTCCGGCTCACCCTTGTCAGTATATACATTGGCAAAACTGTTAAGCACATTTGCTTTTGCAAAAAATATTCTTGCATTTCCTGTTTTGTCTTTTTCCAATAGCTTGTATGCAACATCCAAATTAGTCAAAGCCCTGTCATACAGGTTATTTATAGAATATGCCTCTGCCAAATAAGTATGAGCCATTGCCTGAGAATACAAATCCTGATATAAATTAGCTTTTTTCTGAAGACTTTCGGAGGCTACAATGAGGCTGTCTATCTGATTTTTCTGATAAAAATAACGGCATTTTCGATCCAGAAGAGTCAGTTCAGATAACGAATCTTTATATATGACTGCTTCATTTATCAAATTATCAATTTGCCCATACGCTTCATCAAGGTTTTCGCGAAACAGTGTAGAATTATCAGAAACTTTTTTTCTGAATTTCTCATGATTAGATTGAGAAAAAGCGACTGATTCACAAAAAAGGAATAGAATAATCAATATTTTTTCTACAAAAAAGTTCAAAATTCTCATATTTATCCATGATTGCAACTAATGTGCTAAAATTAATTCTTTTTTAGTACCTACGACTAAAGAACCAGCGAAAAAGCTGTGAGGAAATTAATTTTTATTAAGTTCTATTGATTTTATCAAAACTTCATATTTTGAATCCTGATCGCATTTAAAATTGCAAGAAAAGCAACGCCCACATCGGCAAAAACGGCTTCCCACAAAGTGGCCAGACCGCCGGCGCCCAATATCATCACAATCAGTTTTACACCAAATGCCAATGCTATGTTCTGAATCACAATTTGTTTTGTCTTTCTCCCAATTCTTATGGCAACCGGAATTTTTGAAGGCTGATCGGTCTGGATGACCACATCTGCGGTTTCGATCGCCACATCGCTGCCCATTCCGCCCATTGCTATTCCGACATCGCTGACTGCAAGCACCGGCGCATCGTTGATGCCGTCACCGACAAATGCGATTGTATTTTTTTGATTTTTTTTGAATTCGCTGATTTTTTCAACTTTGTCCTCGGGCAGCAGATTTCCATAAGCCAGATCGATTCCGAGTTCTTTTGCCGTTTTCTGAACAATGCTGTCTTTGTCACCGCTCAACATTACAATCTGATTGACACCGGCTGATTTCATTTTTGAAATTGCAGATTTTGAATCTTCTTTGATTTTATCAGAAATTGTGACATAGCCTGAATAGCCGTTGTCAATCGAAACCATGACAATGCTTTCTACAATCTGATCGATTCCGGAAGGATAATCAATCCCAAACTTTTTCATCAGTTTTGAATTTCCGGCCAAAATTGTTTTTCCATTCACAATTGCTTTCAATCCGTGACCCGGAATTTCTTCAATTTGAGTTGCGGTCAAATCGGTAGGATGATATGCCGTGATCGCTTTTGCAATCGGATGGGTTGAATTTTTCTCAACAGCCGAAAGCAAATCAAGAAATTCATCCAAATCGACTCTTTCCTGATTCACCTGATTGACTTCAAACACACCCTGAGTCAGTGTACCGGTTTTGTCCATCACCACCGTATTGACGGCAGCCATCAGATCGAGAAAATTAGATCCTTTGAAAAGAATCCCATTTCTGGATGCAGCTCCGATTCCGCCAAAATAGCCGAGCGGAATTGAAATCACCAATGCGCACGGACAGGAAATTACAAGAAAAATCATAGCCCGGTAAAACCAGTCTCTGAAATGATAATCACCTACAAAAAAGTACGGAAGCAGCATCAGCGCGACTGCCAAAAAAAATACGATCGGTGTATAAACTTTTGCAAATTTTCGGATAAACAGTTCGGTTTTTGCTTTCCGATGACTTGCCTCATCCACCATTTTCAGAATTTTTGAAAGCGAACTATCATCAAATCTTTTGGTAACTTCTGCTTCAACCACTTTTTCGAGATTGAGCATTCCGGCAAGCAGCGGTTCGCCATTTCGAATCGTATCCGGTTTGCTTTCACCGGTGAGTGCGGCCGTATTAAAACTTGAAACATCTGAAATCATCACCGCATCCAAAGGAACTTTTTCACCGACTTTGATCTGAATCTTTTCGCCGATTCCGACTTCTTCGGGATGCAGACTGATCCATTCTCCGTTTCTGAAAACGGTTGCAGTCTCCGGTCTGAGATCAAGCAAAGCCCTGATATTTCCGGTTGCGCGGTTGACAGCGGCATGTTGAAACAATTCGCCCACCGTATAAAAAAGCATCACAGCCACTCCCTCCGCGTACTGACCCAATGCAAATGCACCAAGCGTTGCAACCGACATCAGTGTGAATTCGGTAAAAATCTCACCTTTTTTGATGGTTCCAAAAGCTTTGTTGAATACCGGAATGCTGACCGGTGCAAATGCAGCCAGATACCAGCCCAGACGAATATTCGGACTGAACCACAATACATCAAAATGGTCAAACAGCATACCCGAAACCAGCAGAATCAGACTGATGATGGCAGGTAGGTAGGTTTTAAAGGATGAAGAATTCCCGTGATCGTGCGAATGATTGTGACCGGATCCGTCATTGTGTTTATGCGGCTCTTTCACTTCTTCAATTGTACAGCATGTCCGGGACATGAAAATGATTTTGATACAAATTTAGGGTGAAACGGCTGCAATCGGATTGCAAATGCGGTTGATTTATCCTTTACCGGCAGTTTCCCGGTTTTTGGGATCGTAAAGAAATTTAAAGGCGATGATTGAAGCAGCAATCGGAAGAATCAGCAGCCAGTTGTCGATGGGCGCAGGGTCGGAAGGATTACCGCCCGCATCTTCTCCCTGTTCGGGTTCGTCATATTCCTCATCATTGGTATAGAAAAAGGCAGAATTGTCATCGTCTTTTTCATTAAGGCCAAAAATCACTTCGCTCAGACTTTTTTCTTCGGTCCGTTCATCTTTTTTCTCTTTGTCTTCAAAAAATTCTGCGGATGACTGTGAATTCCCGGTGCTGTCAAAAAATTGGCAAAAGCCGATATTCGAAATTAGAAAAACCCATAAAAATAACTTCCTCATCCTTAGCTGTTAATAATAAACTTCTTTCTCACAATCTGTCCCAACCTGTTAAGAACGGAAAAAATGATAATTTGTTTTCCCAAAACAGTTTCCGGTATCTTAATTTCTTTTGAATTGATTTCAGAATTTTCATAAATCGGTCTGCCATACAGGTCGTAAATCAATACGCTGTGCAATTCAGATTCGGGTGATTCAATTACAATCATTCCGTCCTGACGTTTAATTTTGATTCCGTCTGAGCTTGTGTCTTTTGTATCAGAGGGTCTGTAAACCAATTCAAAACGATCGTTAAACTCACCTTTTCTGGTCAAAAATTTGTAAGGTTTGACGGTCAGATTATGTGTAATTCCAAGAAGTTTGTCTTTGATATAAATTTTCTGTCCGTCAGCAAAACGGCCGGATGTTGAATAAAGCGAGATGATATGTGTACCCGCTTTATTGACCTTCATTCCGAGTGCTAACTTATCAGCCGGATTGAATTCTGATCTGCCATTGATCAGAATCTGATGACCGTCTTCAATCGTATAAAGTTCCAATCCGTTTCCAAAAGCATCCGTATCTTCTTCAGAATATTCATTCACTGCAACATCGGTATAGACCACCGCAGTCATCGTCTGAATTTGGTCGGGTGTAGTCATAATCAGATGATAACTGTCTTTTTCATCGGCTTCAGAAGTTTTGCCAAAAAATCCCGGACCCTGATCAGCTGTTCTGAATGAGTTTTCAAAGTGAAGCGGTTTTCCGTCTGCAGTTGATTTTGCCCTGACCATAAAAGCTGTTCCCACCGGGACGATCCCGTTTGGAATACGTATTTCTTCTTCCACCGAAGTATTGGCAATTACACCCATTCCGGAAATTGCATTGTAAGCCGCATAACTGTTGCCCTCGTATTCGGATCCCATCTGAACAAAGATTTTATTTCCGCGGTTGTCCCAAAAATAAAAATTCTCTTCCAAATAATTTTTGTTGGCGGGATAATCATACAATTTCTGAATATCCAGATTGGACGGATAAGGATTTCCGACCACATTGAAACCATGATCGACGTCGCTCCGGTTGGTCTTGTAAGAAAGAATATAATCCAGATCTCCGTTAAAAGCTTCACCCGTAAACTCTGCTGCCACAGAAGATCCGAACACCGCTGCTTTTGAGGGTTCTTTGATCGCATATCCTTTGCCGGCAACATAAGAACCGATACCTGCATCATAAAAATAATTCATTTCCTCGCTGTGATAAAGAACTCTCGGATTGCCGGGCAGTATGGTCCGAATCGGCTGACCAATCAGAGGTGAGATGATAAAATTGTATTGTTTTCTCGAATCTGAAAGTGTAAATACCTTATGAACCGTGATCTGACCCGAATTGGCTGCATTGGGGTTGATCTGAATCAGGCTGCCGTTATTTTTGACCAGTATATCATTCGGTGTACCATTGTTTACGATCTGATCGGTCACTGCGAGCGTTGCCTTTGCATAGATTTGAAGTCTGCCGCCATTTTCGACCGTCAGATCTTTTGCATAAGCGATGGTTTCGTTGCCAACGATGGGTTTGTTGGCAACTGCCGGAATCACCACACAGTCGTTTGAAGTCGGTATCGTACCTTTTGACCAGTTGGCGGCATCTTCCCAAAGCAAAGTGGGACTGCCGACCCAAATATTACAGTCAGCCTCAGTTGCATATTCGGGCTGATCAGGATTTTGCCGATCAGTCAGATTTGATTCATTTGAAGATTTGACAGCGGACTGATCCGATGTCGTTGCTGTTTCATTCGACTGCGCGGCTGAAAAGCCCGCAAACATTGATACAAAAAGAAACCAAACTGTTTTTCTCATCAATAACATAAACATATAACTCATTCCAATTCAATTTGCAGAAATTAAATTGCAATCAAAGGGGTCTTCAATTCGGTTTTTAGTTGGGCTGATTCAATATTATTCCCTAATCAGATTCACAAAATTAGAAATTTTATTGAATTATCGATTAAAAATCGAAAATATGTTGTTTGGCCAAAAATCGACGGTTTGGTTTCTGAATTCATCCTTTTTGTTTTTCTTTGTACACACTGAAAATTAGTAAAATGAAAAGACTGCTGATGCTGATGATCACACTGACGGTTCTGAGCTGCGGGGCCGACAGTCAGACGGATTGTTTTAAAAGTCAGGGTGAACTCAAAACAAAACAAATCAGTACCGGTGAATTCAGCAAAATCAATATTTCGCTCGGAATCGAACTGTATGTTGCACAATCGGATGAATATTCGGTAAAAATTGAAGCCGGAAAAAATTTTATAGACGATATCGATCTTGAAATGGACGCTGAAGGCGAACTGAAGATTTCAAACAAAAGCAGTTGCGAACTGCTGAGAAATTATCATTCTGCAAAAGTTTATATCACCGCTCCCGATCTGAAAAAAATTCATTCAGGTTCACAATATCCTGTTCGTTCTCAGGGTGTGCTTAAATTTCCCGAACTCTCACTCGAATCGGGCGTTACAGAAGATGATCAGCCGCCCGGACTTTTTGAAGTTGAAGTTGACAATCAAAAACTGATGATTGGCGACAATGTTTCATCCATATATAAGGTGAAAGGAAAAACCCAAAATCTGGACATCCGGTTTTGGTCGGGTGCAGCCCGTTTTGAAGGCGAAAATCTGACTGCGGATGAAGTTCATTTTTTTCACCGCAGCAGCAATGACATCATTGTGCGGCCGATTATTTCAATTAAAGGAACTCTGGCAGGAACCGGAAATCTGGTATTGAAAAATTTACCCGAAACCGTAGAAGTGGAACAGCTCTATACCGGCCACGTCGTTTATCCCTGAGCTTTTGACGATTCAAAATAGAGTCAGGAATAAAAAAAGCAGACCTGCCAAATAAACGGAAAGTCTGCATTTTTATCCAAAGAAAATTTTCTCTGTTATTACTTTGAATCTTTCTTTAAATCTTCACCCGCTTTGCTCGCAGCGACAAATGAAGTCACCATATTGTTGAGCATATCACCGGCTGCATGCGGCGAATTTGGAAGCAGTATCAGATTTGATTTGTTGAGCGTACCCATCGCCTGAAGCGTGTCATAGTGCTGGGTTACAACGATCAGCGCCGAAGCTTCCTGAGAATTGATTCCGACTTTGTTCAGCACATTCACCGAATCTTCAAGCCCTCTTGCAATCTCTCTTCTCTGGTCTGCAATCCCCTGGCCCTGAAGCCTTTTGCTTTCAGCCTCGGCTTTTGCTTTTTCAACGATCAGAATTCTTTGTGCATCACCTTCATACTGTGCTGCAACTTTTTCACGTTCTGATGCATTGATTCGGTTCATCGCATGTTTCACCTGTTCGTCCGGGTCAATATCAGTCACCAGTGTTTTGATGATGTCATAACCGTAATCGTTCATTGCATCCTGCAATTCTCCTTTCACAGCAATCGCAATATCATCTTTCTTTTCAAACACATCGTCGAGTCTCAGCTTCGGAACCTCTGCCCTGACCACGTCAAAAACATAAGAAGTAATCTGAGCATACGGGTTGTCGAGTCTGTAAAAAGCATCATAAACCTTATCCTTAATTACCACATACTGAACAGAAACTTTCAGTTTTACAAACACATCATCCTTGGTTTTGGTTTCCACCACCACATCCAGCTGCTGTACTTTGAGCGACAGTTTTCCGGCCACACGATCCATAAACGGAACTTTCAGCTGAAAACCTGCATGTCTGACGCTTTGAAATTTACCAAAACGTTCCACCACAAATGCGGTCTGCTGCTTTACAATAAAGAAAAAACCAAGTCCGCTGATGATTATAATCGCAAGAACGAAATAAACCAAATAAATTAAAAAATTGAAATCCATAGTTAAATATTATATTTTATAAAAATCCGAGATCGAATTTTGCTTCTTCACTCATCATGTCTCTGTCCCAGGGCGGTTCAAAAGTCAGGATCACCTCTGCTTCGGTTACATCTTTTATCCCTGCCACATTTTCTTTTACCTCAAGCGGCAGACTCTCTGCCACCGGACAGTTGGGTGTGGTCAGCGTCATGGTTACGGTTACTTTTCCGTCTTCATTGATCACTGCGTCGTAAATCAGTCCCAGTTCATAAATATCAACCGGAATTTCGGGGTCGTATATCGATTTGAAAACATCGACGAGCTCTTCTCCGATTTCGTCAATTCTTTTCTGTGTTAACGGCATTGTTTTGTGTTTTTTATTTGGAATGATACAAAATTACGATAAAAATTATTAGCAATCCCTATCGCAAATCCGACACAAAACTTTACAAAATCCTACTTCGAATAAAAAAAATCAAAAACAACTTTCTTATTTTTCCTAATTTTGACTGATTTAAAAAAATCAAATCAATGAAAAAACAAATTCTCCTTTTGTTCATCCTGCCATTTATTTCAATCAGTATTTCAGCTCAAAGCTGGGATGAGCTCAATATTCCAAACGACGGAACACGTTATGACGATATTTTCTTTTTGAATGAAAATCTCGGCTGGGCAGCAAACGGCTGGGGATACAAAACCTATAAGACCACAGACGGCGGCGAAACCTGGACAAATATTTTCAGTACACCCGATGAATACCAGCGAAATATTGAATTTCTGAATGAAGACATCGGATTTCTGGGTACGCTGTCAGAAAATTTTTACAAAACCACTGACGGCGGAGAAAACTGGGAGGTGGTGCATATTCCCGGTGTAGAAGCAATCTGCGGAATGGATGCGGTAGGCGATCATACCATTTACGGCTGCGGTGCATTTTTTCAGCCTGCCTATATCATCAAATCAACCGACAGCGGCGAGAACTGGCAGTTTATCGATATGACGCCCTGGGCTGATGCACTGGTCGAAGTTCTTTTTGAAGATGAGTTGAACGGATATGCTTCAGGCTCCAATCCAAACGGTGGAGTTGTGCTGAAAACCACAGACGGCGGTCAGACCTGGACTGAATTGTACAATTCAAATATTCCCGGAGAAATGGTTTGGAAACTTCAGGTTTTGTTTACAAATCCGGATGTGATCTTCGGTTCGGTTCAATCGTTTGAACCGCTGAACGGAAAACTGATCAAATCAACCGACCGCGGACAGAACTGGGTTTCGAGAGAAGTGCCCGATTCCTACATACAGGGAGTCGGATTTATCACCGAAGACCACGGCTGGATGGGCGGACATTACAGCGGTTTTCTTGAAACTTTTGATTCTGGTCAGACCTGGCACGACACAGGTTTTGGCTATTCGCTGAACCGTTTTCAGTTTTTTAATTCCAATCTTGCCTTTTGTTCGGGCGTTTCGGTTTACAAATACACAGATCATCTTTCGACCAATGATTATCCGGCGGTTGAAAGAGAAGATCTCGGAATCAAGGTTTTTCCAAATCCGGTTCAGGGCGATTTTGTAAATGTCAGCATTGATTACAAAAGAAAAGATCATATGGTGGTGACTTTGTTTGACGAGTCGGGTCGAAAAATCGAACAGCTGCTCAGAGAGACAATCAGCTCGGTCGGTGAAAAGAATTACAGATTCAAATTACCCGAAAAACCGGGAGTTTATTTTCTGACTTTTCATTATGATCTCGGCTATCAGTCGGCAAAAATCATCAAAAAATAATCAGACAGAAGTCAGCAGTTTCAGTATTGATTTTTCATCCAGACCGATCAGCGTTTCAAGCTCGTCAACGCTTGCATGCGGAATAAATCGGTCGGGATAACCGTTTCTGATCATCTTTCCTTTGAAACCGGTTTGTGAAGCATATTCAAGAACCGAATCTCCAAAACCGCCGTTCAGGATACCGTCTTCAAATGTCAGCACGGTATCGTTTTCATCAAAAATTTTATCGAGCAGCACGGTGTCGAGAGGTTTGCAGAACAAAAATTTATAATGTCCGGTTCTTTCTCTGATTTCTTCCGGTAATTCATCAGAATCCAGAATTTTTTTGATCCGGTTTCCAATTTTCCCAAAACTTAGAATCGCAATTCCTTTTCCTTTTTTCAATTCTTCTGCTTTTCCGGTTTCCAGTTTTTTAAACGGCTGATCAGGCAGCTGACGTTTTGCTGTATTTCCTCTCGGAAAACGGATCGAAAAAGGAGAATCTGAAAATTGTGCGGTATAGAGAAGATTCTGAAAATCAATTTCATTCATAGGCGCAGAAACCGTCATATTCGGAATGCTTCTTAAAAATGAAATATCAAAGTAACCGTGATGGGTCGCGCCGTCCGTTCCGACAATTCCCGCACGGTCAATACAAAAAACGACCGGCAATTGTTGCAGCGCCACATCATGAATCAGCTGATCATAAGATCTTTGCAGAAAAGTCGAATAAATCGTACAGTAAGGAATCATTCCCTGAGCCGACAGTCCCGCCGAAAAAGTCACTGCGTGCTGTTCTGCAATTCCGACATCAAAAACCCGTTCGGGAAATTTATTGTGAACTTCGGTCAGATGACTTCCGGTCAGCATGGCAGGCGTAATCGCAACGATTTTTTGATTTTCCGACATCAGCCGATTCATTGTATTTCCAAAAACCTGCTGATAACTGATTTCAGGATTTGGTTTTGAAGTAATTTCACCGGTTTCTTTGTTAAAAATTCCGGGCGAATGCCAGCGCACCTGATCTGCTTCGGCGGTCGGATAACCTTTTCCTTTGATCGTTTTTATATGCAGTAATTTTGGTTTTTTGATTTGATCCATTTCTTCAAAAGCAGCAAAAAGCGAATCAAAATCATGACCGTCAATCACACCTTTGTAATGAATTCCAAAATCCTCAAAAATCGAATGTTTCTTTCCATTGACCAATTGAAAGAAATGTTCTTTCATCGCACCCACCGACGGATCGATGCCGATCGAATTGTCATTCAGTATAATCAGCACATCCAGATCGGTGCTGCCCAGATGATTCAAAGCTTCCATCGCCATACCCGAGGTAATCGATGCATCGCCGATGACCGCAATATGCCGGTTGGTTTTTGAATTCAGCCGGTCTGCAACCGCCATTCCGGTGATGGCAGAAATTGAAGTTGAAGAATGACCCGTTCCAAAAACATCATATTCGCTTTCCGATCTGACCGGAAAACCCGAAATTCCGTTCAGCTGTCTAAGCGTGTCAAACTGATTTTTTCTGCCGGTGAAGATCTTGTGCGGATAACACTGATGGCCCACATCCCAGATCAGCAGGTCTTCGGGTGTATGGTAATGATAATGAAGCGCAACCGTCAGTTCCACCACACCCAGTCCGGCACCGAGATGACCCGGTTTTACAGACAAAGTGTCGAGTATGAATTCCCTGATTTCATGCGAAAGAACAGGGAGTTCACCCTTGTTTAATTTTCGCAAATCTTTTGGATCATCGATGTCTTTTAATAGCGGCTTCATCAGACTGCAAAATTAGTCAAATCAAAGTTGAAAGTCGGATTTATTTTGGCGGGATTGGTTTAAGCTGCTTTATTCATGAAATTATTTTATGTAATTTTGTTTGTCAAAAAATAAAACAAAATGTTTCAAATCGGCGATACTCTGATTTCGGATGAAATTTTCTCGGAAGAATTCGTCTGCAATCTGGCCAAATGCAAGGGAATCTGCTGTGTGGAAGGCGAATCGGGTGCGCCGCTCGATGAGGATGAACTCGGCATACTCGACGATATTTATGAAGATATCAAACCTTTTCTCAGACCTGAAGGAATCGAAGCGATTGAACAGCAGGGACGTTATGTCAGAGACCTGGACGGCGACTGGACCACACCGCTGGTCAAAGGAAAAGAGTGCGCCTATGTAATTTTTGACAAAAACGGAATTGCAAAATGCGGCATCGAAAAAGCCTGGGAAAACGGAGCCACCGATTTTAAAAAACCGATTTCGTGTCATCTGTATCCGATCCGGCTGAAAGAATATGAGAAATTTACCGCGGTCAACTATCATTCGTGGAGTATCTGTTCCGACGCCTGTGTGCTCGGAAAAGAGCTGGGTGTGAATGTTGCTCATTTTGTAAAAGATGCACTGATCAGAAAATTTGGTCAGGAATGGTATGACGATCTGATGGCGGCAGAGATCGAATACAAAAAATTAAACAAAAAATAAGCTGAAAAATTTATGCCCAGAAATATATCAAAAGCAAGAGAATCAACTTCAGAAATCGACCGGCTGTACATCAGTATGCGGCACATGTCGAACCGAAGCAGTTACAAACCATCGGGTCAGACCGGAAAAATCATACAGGGATTGCTGTTGCAGCTCAATCCCGAAATCTACGGATCGCTTGCCGACCCTGAAAAAGTGGAACTGGACGGACTGTTCTATGTCCTGGACAGGCTGCCGGACGGAATCACAGAAACACCTTTTATACAGTTCACTTCAAATGAGGGAGTCGATTTCAGCAAATTCAGACCGATCATTCCAAAAAAGAGAAGGAGAATCTGTTACCGGGTGGACGAAGATCAGATGAACATCGAAGTAACCCGTGGGAGATCAGAAATTTACGATATGCTCACCCATCTGACTTTTCTGTACAACGAAGCCGACAAAATCAGGGCGAAAGCTTATGAAGGACCGTCTCAGAAGACAAGCCGTTATTGGAAAAGGATAGAGGAAGTTGCGCTGAATATGGTCAGTCTGAATTCAAAAGACAGAAGCGTCGCGATGATGAATCTTTCGTCGATTTTGGGAAGAACCTACAAAGAAACCGAAAACGCATACAAATATTTCAGCACCAAAGAAGACAAAGACCGGTTTTTCAGAATCATCTACTGGATGGGTCGGACTTCGTTTGAAGACCTGAAAGGAATCAAAAAAAGAGAAATTACTTTTTCACCCATTTTGAGAGAAAGAATCGGTCACCACATCATCGGTGAAGATTGGGCAAACAATATCAAAAAGGCGTTGTACGAGAATGATTTGATCGACCGTTCGCTGCACATCGTCAGTGCAAATATGCATTCGGTGATGAATATGCTTTATTCGTTTGATGCGCTGAAAAAAGAATTTGATGCCGGAAAGGAAATGGATGTTTACAAAGAACTTTCCGCCGATAAAAGCAGGGAATTGAGAGAAACGGTTTCGGATTATTCAAAGAAAAAAGGATTGATTTTTCTTCGGGATACTTCGGGCACAAATATGGATGTGCAGATCATCGATCTGAAAAAAGCAAATCTGAAAAATACAGCATTTTCAAAACTGAAAACAAGACCCGAAGATGTGATCATCGTGATGGATTATGCATTTGGCGAACAGGCTTTTGAGGTGATGGACGAACTGATCAAACCTTATGAAACCAAAAAATTCAGTACGCTGATGAATGTGAAATCGATTTCGATTATGGGCAAAGCCGGAATTCTGGTCGGAAAAAAAGGCGACATCATGATTCCGAATGCGCACATCATCGAAGGACCGACTGACAATTATGTATTTGAAAACGAACTGAAAACCGAAGATTTCACCGGAAACCGACTGGGCGTTTTTGAAGGTCCGATGATCACCGTACTTGGAACTTCGCTTCAAAATAAAGATGTGCTCGAATATTTCAGAGATTCGTCATGGAAGGCGATCGGTCTTGAAATGGAAGGCGGACATTATCAGAAAGCAATACAGATCGCGTCAAAAATCAGACATTATATTTCGCCCGAAGTCAAGGTGATGTATGCTTATTATGCATCCGATAATCCGCTGGAAACCGGCGGTACACTTGCATCAGGCGGTTTGGGACTGAGCGGTGTCAAACCGACTTATCTGATTACAAAAATGATTTTGAACAAAATATTGGGTTTATAATTTCTGAAAAATGAAAATTCTGTCAAAACTGATTTTGTTCCTGTTTTTTCTGCTGAATTTTAATTTTGTATTCGGCTGGGGAAAAACCGGACACAGGATTGTGGCAGAAATCGCTTATCGTCATCTGACCGAAAATTCAAAAAAACAAATTGCTGAAATCATCGGAAATCAGCCGCTCGCCTATTGGGCAAATTATCCCGATTTTATCAAATCAGATCCTGTAGCTTACAAAAACACTTCTTCATGGCATTATCTCAATTTCCCCGAAAATCTCGACCGAAATCAATTTGATAATTTTCTGAATCAGTCCACCGACAAGAACATTTACAAAAGAACTCAGGTGCTGATCGACCGGTTGAAAAACAGAAAAAAATATTCAAAACAGGAACAGACCGAAATCCTTTATTTTCTGGTTCATCTGATCGGAGATGCGCATCAGCCGCTGCATCTGGGCAGAGAAGAAGATTTGGGCGGCAACACAATCAAAGTCAGATGGTTTGGACAGCCGACCAATCTGCATTCGCTTTGGGATGATGAATTGGTTGATTTTCAAAAATACAGTTATACCGAATATTCGGATGTGCTTGATTTCCACGATTCTGATGCCAATAAAATACTGAGCGAAGGAAATCTGGAAGACTGGTATTTTGATTCCTATCTTCAGTCTGCAAAGATTTATTCGGGTGTCAAAAACGGCGACGAACTCAAATACAGATATGATTATGAGCATGTTGAACTGATGGAAAGTCAATTGCTGAAAGCCGGTTTGAGACTGGCAAAACTGCTGAATGAAATTTTTGACTAAAGTTTTTCTTCAGAATTTATTCTTATTTATTTCAATTAAAAATATCTTTCTCAATTCAATTTTATGATTGGGATTCGGTCTGATTGGTTTAATTTTAAAACAAATTCGAAATTGAATCATGAAGTCTGAAATCAAGCTTGAAAATTACACCGACTCTCATTATATAGGCCGCAGCAACTGGCTGAGGGCGGCAGTTTTGGGTGCCAACGACGGCATATTGTCGGTGGCGAGTATTGCGGTGGGTGTGTCATCTGCAAATGCCGAAAGAGAAACCATCATACTGGCGACACTTGCGGGTTTGGTTGCGGGTACGCTGTCTATGTCGTCGGGTGAATATGTATCGGTAAGTTCACAGACCGATATTGAACAGGCGGACATTGAAAGGGAAGCTGAAGAACTGAGGACGATGCCTGAGCTTGAACTTCAGATGCTGACCAATATATACATCGAAAGAGGACTGAAAGAAGAAACTGCAAAACAGGTGGCGATAGAACTAACCGAAAAAGATGCGCTGGCTGCACATGTCAGGGACGAACTCGGCATTACCGATACCAGCCGTGCCAATCCGATACAGGCTGCATTCAGTTCTGCCATTTCATTTTTGGCCGGCGGCGCGCTTCCGTTACTGGTCACTCTGTTTTTTCCGATCGGAAGAATGGAATACTGGCTATACGCCATCGCAATACTGTCGCTCTGTCTGCTGGGCGCGCTGTCGGCAAAGGCGGGCGGTGCAGGAATCGGAAAGGCGGTAATCAGGATTGCGGTCTGGGGTACGATCGCAATGGCGGTTTCGGCCGGAGTCGGTTATCTGTTTGGTGTAAATATTTAATTTCGGAAAGTCTGAGTTTTCCACAAATTGTAGAAAAGATAAGTCGGGACGGTTTCAAATTTCGGATTTGGATTTGTAACTTTGCTGATTATGATTTCCACAACCGACATTATACAGCTGCTGCCCGATCATGTAGCCAATCAGATCGCTGCCGGCGAGGTCGTTCAGCGGCCCGCTTCGGTGGTTAAGGAACTGATTGAGAACTCGGTGGATGCAGGTGCGACCGATATAGATCTGATTGTAAAAGATGCCGGACGGACACTGATTCGGGTGATTGACAACGGCAGCGGGATGAGTGTGACCGATCTGAGGATGGCGTTTGAAAGACATGCGACTTCAAAAATCAGGACCACTGAAGATATTTTCAACATACAGACCAAAGGATTCAGAGGCGAAGCGCTTCCGTCGATTGCCGCAGTCGCGCAGATTGAAGCGATCACCCGGATGGAAGATGAAGACCTGGGAACCCGGCTGATCATCGAGGGCGGAACCGTCAGAGATCAACAACCGGCAGCCGCACAGACCGGAACTTCGATTTCGGTCAAAAATTTGTTTTACAATGTTCCAGCCAGAAGAAATTTTTTGAAATCGAATCAGGTGGAAATCAAACATATACAGGATGAATTTCTGAGGGTTGCACTGGCACACGAACACATCAATTTCAGACTGTTTCACAATGATTCGGAAGTTTATGTACTCAAAGACAGCAATCTGAAACAAAGGATCGTTCAGATTTTCGGACGAAAGATTGAATCGAATTTAGTGCCGATCACCGAAGAAACCGAAGTGGTCAAAATTTCAGGCTATATCGGAAAACCCGAGACTTCAAAAAAACAAAGAGGCGAACAGTATTTCTTTGTCAATCACCGTTTTATCAGAAGCAATTATCTGCACAAAGCGGTGATGGATGCTTTTGAAAATCTGCTTCAGCCGCAGTATGTGCCTTCCTATTTTCTGTATCTTGAAATTGATCCGTCAAAAATCGATATCAACATTCATCCGACAAAAACTGAGATCAAATTTGAAGACGAATACAGCATTTATGCGATACTGAGAGCGGCGGTCAAACACTCGCTCGGGCAGTTCAGCCTGACACCTTCGCTTGATTTTGATCAGAATCCCGACTGGGCTTTTATTCCGTCAAAACCAAAAAACGAAAGTGTCAGAGCGCCGCAATTCAATGTGGACAGAAATTACAATCCGTTTCGGACCGACAGTGAACCGGCGGGCATCAAAAATCTCAATGAAAGTTATCAGGCGGCTGCCGAATTTATCATAGAAAACCAAAGGCCGGAAATGCTTTTGAGCAAAGAAGAATTTGAATTTGGCGAGCAGACCGTGATTCAGTGGATGAACAGTTATCTGATTACAAAACATGCCAATCGTCTGCTGATTATCGATCAGAATCGTGCGCATCAATTGGTGATTTATGAAGAACTGAAAAATTCTGCAGACAAAAATGTGCTGAGCCAGCGACTGCTTTTTCCGATTGAAATTGAATCAAATCCGGATGAAATCATGTCATTGAAAAATTTTGAATCACAGCTGTTTGATTTTGGTTTTGATGTTGAATTTGACCACCAGAGTTTCAGGATCAATGCGCTTCCGGTCAATACAAAACCCGACGATGTTCCTGCCATTTTTTCAGATTTTCTGGAAGAAATGCGGCTGCATGACAAGATTGATTTTCAGACCGAAATCCTTAAGATCATTTCAAAAAATACGGCTGTCAAAAAAGGAGAGCCGATGCTGCCCAAACAGGCTGAGCATTTGGCACAGCAATTGTTAAAACTGGATGAACCCAATTTTACGCCCTACGGAAAAAGGGTTTTCGTTCAGTTTGACGAATCAGAAATTTCAAAAAAATTAAATTAACAGATGTTCAATCAACCCATTCCGCCGATTACCAAAAACCTGCTGATCATCAACGGTCTGCTTTATCTGGCAACTTATGTTTTTGCACAAAGAGGGATTGACCTGGCGACGCCGCTGGCTGCCTATTATCCCGAATCGGTGAATTTTCATCCGTGGCAGATCATCACACACATGTTCATGCACGCCAATCTGACCCATATCGCATTCAATATGTTTGCGCTCTGGATGTTTGGTTCGACTGTCGAATATGCGCTGGGTGCAAAAAAATTCATCATACTGTATTTTGCGGCCGGACTGGGTGCTTTTGCACTTTTTAATTTTGTGAACTTCATACAGATCGAACATCTGAAATCGATATTGACAGCTGCCGGAGTTGATCCGAACAGCTTTCTCGGAAATCTGGATATCAGCTCGGGGAAAAGCAGTTTTATGATTCCAAATATGCCCGAAGCCAAACAACTTGCACAGTATTTTGTAACACCGATGGTCGGTGCATCGGGTGCGATTTACGGTGTGTTGGTTGCATTTGGTGTTTTGTATCCTGATGCAAAACTCGCATTGCTTTTCCTGCCGGTTCCGGTCAAAGCAAAATATTTTATTCCGGTGATGATTGCCATCGAATTCTTTTTGGGTCTTGAAAATTTTGCCTGGAACCCGATCGCACACTTCGCACATATCGGCGGTGCGATCATCGGATTTATACTGGTTTGGGGCTGGAAGAAAAAATTAATCCGACAATACAGAGAACAGTAAGATGAACGAACTGATTCAGAAACTGAAATACAATTACAAAAACGGAGATGTCACCGTTCGGATTATATTTATCTGTACAGGTGTATTTTTGCTGAATGTGCTGATGAATTTTATTTTTTTCAGAAATTCAGGCAGACAGTTTGAAGATTTTTTTGGTGTAATTTCCGGTCTTGACGGTTTTCTGAGACAGCCCTGGGGCGTGTTCAGCTATCTGTTTTTTCACGGCGGCATACTTCATCTGGTGCTGAATATGCTGATGGTTTATTTTATCGGTCAGATGTTTCTCAGATATTTCAGATCGGCTGATTTTCTCACATTTTTTGTTTTCGGTTCGATTTCGGGCGCGGCTGCATTCCTGATTTTTTCGGGTCTTGCACATTACGGCGGACTGCTGATTGGTGCATCTGCAGCGGTTTATTCCATATTTTTTGCATTGGTCGCTTATGTGCCGAAAACCAAAGTTCAGCTGTTTCTGCTCAATTTCAATATTCCGCTCGATTATATCGCTTACGGTCTGATTGCTTATGATCTGTTTTCGATATACTCCGGAAACAATACAGGAGGTCATGTTTCTCATTTGGGTGGCGCAGTATTCGGTTTTCTGTATATGAAACAATTTGAAAAAGGAAATGATTTTTTGGGCAAACTCATCCGTTCGTTCAAATCAAAACCAAAAATAAGCAGACCCAAAACCAATTACAAAACACCGCCGAAAGATGATTATGAATTCAACGGCGAGAAAATTAAAAAACAAAAAGAAATCGACAAGATATTGGACAAGATTTCACGTTCGGGTTATGAAAGCCTGACAAAAGAGGAAAAAGATATACTTTTCAATGCGGGTAGAAATGGTTAATGGATTAAAGATCAAAGGGTTTGATTCTGTTTTGTTTGTCTCTCATCTGCTGGTGCTGATATTGTCTTACAGCATCTATCTGGCGCCTTACATCGCACCTTCGACTTTTCCGTATTTTGGTTTTATTCCGATTTTTTATCCGATCATCGTATTGTTCAATCTGTTTCTGATCCTGGTATTGTTTTTCAGAAAAAGACTGCTCGGCATACTGTTTCTGATTCTTTCGATCGGTTTGTTTCCGCCGCTTGTCAAATCCTATCAGTTTTTTGGAAAGAAAGTGGAGATCGCACCCGATTTCAAACTGATCACCTTCAATGCGCATTATATGAAGCAGGACGGTTTTGGTGAATTTTTCAAAAAGGAAAATGCAGATGTGGTTTTGCTTCAGGAAGTCTGGTATTCGAATAAGAATTTCAAGAAATTAAGAGACAGTGTTTTTGCGGATTATTATTACGAAAAAAATACACTGAATCAGATTTTCAGCCGATATCCGATCATAGAATTCCGCCCGATTTTTCCGGATGTGGAAGGAAATTCAGCCTATGCAAGTTATGCGGATCTGGACATCGGTCATGACACCATCCGGATCATCAATGTGTATTTGGAACCGATGAAAATCGACAAGGAACTGATCAAAGAAGGTGTGAGCAGCACCGAGGATGCAAAGACAAATTCAAAGATTCTGAAAAACAAACTGACCCGGGGATTTCTCAGGCATCAGCTGCAGATTCAGGAACTGCTGCCGTATATCCAGCACAGTCCTTATCCGGTGATTTTGGCAGGCGATTTGAATTCTGTTCCAAACTCTTATGAATACAAGCAATTAAATTTTTGGCTCAAGGATGCCTATCCCGAGGTGGGCCGTTCTGCAGGCACTTCATTTCATGATTTCAAATATCCGCTCAGACTGGATTATGTTTTTCACACCGAAGAAATTCTGCCGGTCAGTTACCGTGTGCTGACCGACGAAAAAATCTCTGATCACTATCCGGTGGTTGCGGAATTCAAACTGCCTTAGCTGATCTGATTCTTACAATTTGAAATTCAACTGATTACTCGATTCATTTCAGAATAATATCATTAAATTTCAGATGAAACTTTTACAGTCGGGCAATAAAGACCTTAAAGCAAAAGAATATCAATCTCGGTTTGTTTCTTTTTTGGTAAATTCGTAACATGAGCAACATCAAATTATTTGAAAGCAGACAAATCCGCTCTGTTTGGAATGAAGCAGAAGAGAAATGGTATTTTGTAGTGGAGGATGTCGTTGCAGTTTTGACCGACAGCAAAGATCCCAAACAATACATAAAGCGTATGCGTCAAAGAGACGAAGCGCTTGCACAAGGGTGGGTACAAATTGTACCTACCCTTTCAGTGGAAACTGCTGGCGGAAAACAAAAAATGTCCTGCGCAAATGCACAGGGACTTCTTCGCATCATTCAATCCATACCATCACCCAAAGCCGAACCGTTCAAGCTCTGGCTGGCTCAGGTGGGTTCTGACAGATTAGACGAAATTGAAAATCCTGAATTGGCATCGCAAAGAGCAAGAGAATTGTATAAACTCAAGGGTTATTCAGACGACTGGATTGAGAAGCGAATGCGGAGTATTGCAATTCGGGAAGAATTGACAGACGAATGGAAAAGCCATGGAGTAAAAGAACAGATAGAGTATGCAATTTTAACTGCAGAAATTTCAAAAGCAACTTTTGGACTCACACCATCAGAATACAAAAAGGTGAAAGGTCTAAAAGGTCAAAATCTGCGTGACCACATGAACGATCTTGAACTGATTTTTTCAATGCTGGGTGAAGCTTCCACTACTGCAATCGTGAAAACACAAAATCCCAAAGGTTTCCAGGAAAACAAAAAAGCAGCAAAACAGGGAGGTGCAGTTGCCGGAAATGCAAGAAAAGAACTGGAAAGCAAAACAGGTCAGAAAGTAGTATCGAATCAAAACTATCTGCCGGATAAAAAGATAAAACAGATTCGTAAGAAAAAGGATGAAAAATAAGTTGGTCAAGATTAATACTCCAAAAAGCACAAGCTCCCCACAACCGACATCACTTTATCAAAATTTATTTTGATTGACTGAAAATTGTATATTTGAAGTCTCACTAACAAACCTATGTCAATAAAAGAAACCTTCCTACAGGATATACAACTGCGGATATCACCTGAGCAAAAAATCATTCAACACGGAAATCAAATCATCAGAGGACTTTTCGGTAAAACAACAAAGAGGAGATAGATGTACGCAGTATTGGATATAGAGGCTACCGGCGGCCAGATGGGCGAAGAGGAGATCATAGAGATTGCAGTCTATCGATTTGACGGACAGAAAGTTACAGATCAGTTGATTTCACTTGTGAAACCCGAAAGACAAATCGATCATTATGTGCAGAAACTGACTCAGATTACACCCAAAATGGTCATAACCGCACCCGGATTTCATGAGATTGCAAAACGGGTAATCGAAATTACAAAAGACACAATACTGGTCGGTCACAATGTGGATTTTGACTATCGGATGCTCAGACAGGAATTCAGAAAACTCGGTTATATCTATCAGCGCGAAACCATTGATACTGTGATTTTGAGCGAAAAATATTTTCCGGATACCGCTTCGCATTCTTTGGGAAAACTGTGCAAAGAACTCGGAATTCCGACTACCGACAGACATCGTGCTTCGGGCGATGCAAGAGCTACCATTGAGCTGTTCAAACTGTTGATTGAAAAAGACGCCGAAAAAAATATTTCAAAAACCGGAATCGGATTCAACAGCCAAAAATCTCTTGCCGAATCCGGTTACAAAGGCCTGCCCAATTCGGCCGGACTGTTTTATATTTTTGATTCAAAGAAAAGAGTCGTCTATCTTTCGGCAGCAGAAAATATCGCTCAGACTGCAAGAAGAGTGCTGAACGGAAAATCTGAACTCAGCCGAAAAATCAAAAACAGTTTTGACTCCATTCAATATGAAATCACCGGAAATGAAATGATTTCAAAAATCAAAGAATTGAACGAAATCAAAAAGCTGAAACCAAAATTCAATCCGCCGGATATCGGATTTACACATTCGATCTGTAAGGAAAACCGTTCGGGTTATGATTTGCTGATGATCCGTAAAAATGAAAGAGGATGCAAAGATCCGCTGATCGAATTTCAAAATTCAAGAACCGTCCGAGATGTGCTGTCGCATATCACCACCGATTTCAAACTCTGTCCGGTGCTCAACCGGCTGTCACCGCCCGGAAAGCCCTGTTTCAGCCGTGAAGTCGGCGAATGTCTGGGTGCCTGCGAAGGTGAAGAATTACCCGAAAGTTACAACCAGAGAGTTGATCAGTTTCTGGAAAAAATCAATCTGAAAAACAAAAACTTCCTGATGATCGGAAACGGCAGAACGCTGAATGAAAAATCATTTGTCCGGATTGAAAACGGCGTCTGCAAAGGGTACGGATATTTTGAATTTCACAACCAGATCAAAGATTCAAAAACCATCAGCGAACGGATGACAAAACTTGCGAAAAACCCTGATTTTGTTAAAATTATCATGCCCAATCTTGCAATCGGCAGATACAGGGAATTAATTTCATTAGATTCGCAGTAAATTTGGTTTTGATTAAACAATTAAAAAATGACTGAAAAGGAGGAGAAAGACAAGATCAGAGAGAAATTTTCACTCAAAACATGGAATGAGGTCAAATCAAATGATTCATGGGCGCTGTTCAAAATCATGTCCGAATTTGTTCACGGATATGAGATGATGGCCAAAATCGGACCCTGTGTTTCGGTATTCGGTTCGGCGCGTACACAACCCGGTTCTGAATATTACAAACTTGCAGAAGAAATTTCATACGGACTGACCAAAATCGGATTTGGAGTCATCACCGGCGGCGGTCCGGGCATTATGGAAGCTGCCAACAAAGGCGCAAAAAGAGGAAACGGAAAATCGGTCGGAATCGGCATCAAACTGCCGTTTGAAGATGCGCTCAATCCTTATGTGGATCACGATTACAGCATTAATTTCGATTATTTCTTTGCCCGAAAAGTAATGTTTGTAAAATATGCGCAGGGATTCATCGTGCTGCCGGGCGGACTTGGAACTTTGGATGAACTTTTTGAAGCGCTTACACTGATTCAGACCAATAAAATCGGCAGATTTCCGATCGTACTGGTCGGCACAAAATACTGGTCGGGTCTGATTGACTGGATGAAGCAGACCCTGATTCCGGCCGGAAATATATCAGAAAAAGATTTTGAACTCTATCGGCTGGTTGACACCGCAGAAGAAGCGGTCGGACACATCAAAGCATTTTATGACAAATACACGGTTCGCCAAAACTTCTGATCATTCGATAATAAAAAATAATGCAGACCGTTTAAAGACAAAGCAGACAGATGATCAATACACCAAAAGAACTCAGACAGGGAATTTTTGCCGCAGTTTTCTCAATCCTGCTGCCAATGGGTGTTTTTGCCCAAAACAGCACGATCCGCTGGGATGATTATTTTTCATATTCAAATGTGGGTCATATCCTTGAGATCAACGGTCTGATCTTTTGCAGTGCCGAAAACGGTTTTTTTATCTATAACCCGAATAACGGAGAGCTCGAAAAAAATTCAAAAGTCAACGATCTGAACGATGTCGGGCTGACTGCTTTTAATTACAGCACTGAGACCGAACAGCTGCTGATCGGATACGGAAGCGGTGAAATGGACATACTCGGTCCCGAAGAAAATCACAATATGCTTGAGATTCCACTTCATCAGTCCTATACCGGCGACAAAAGGGTGAATCATATCGAGCCGGCAGGAAATGCAGCAGTGGTTTCGGGTGAATTTGGTCTTGCCACCTTTGATCTTGAAAATTATGAATTCATGGAAACCTGTTATTTTGTTCAGGCAGGAGTCAGTTTTGGGGTCAAAGAATCGGCGGTCAGCAACGGTATGATTTATGCGGCAAGCGACAAAGGAATTTTCTATCATCCGCTGGATGAATTTATTACAAATTTTACGGCATGGCAGCAGCCCGACGGAGTTCCGACATCAGAATTTCAGCACATTGTCGGATTTCAGGGAAATGTAGTCGCAGCGACAGGCAATTCGGTTTATCGGTTTGACGGTGACAACTGGCTTTATTTTGGCGATTTTCCAAACTTGAAGGATCTGACCGTCAACGGAAACACGCTGAGTATCACGAGAATAGGTGCGGTCGTGAATTTTGATGAAAATTTCAACAATACAGGAACTGTAAATTTTGGAGAAAATCTGAACACCGGTTTGAAAGTCGGCAATGTGACTTATGGCGGTTCAATGCTTTTGGGGCTGCTCGACGGTGCCAACTCGATCTATCCCGACGGTCCGTACAACAACCAGTCCTGGTCGGTGACTGTGAGCAAAGGTGAATTGTGGATTGCGCCAGGCGGTATCGCCAACTTTTACAATCCGCAGCAAAATCCAAACGGTTTTTATCATTTTAACGGCGACCATTGGGTTCATCATTTAAAAGAGGAAATGAACGGAGCCAGGGATATCGTTGATATTGAAGTGAATCCGAATGACAATACAGAGTATTATGTCATCTCATGGTTTGAACATCCGACCTGGTCACAGCCGGATGTGCATATCGGAATTTTCAGATACAAAGACGGACAGATGGTCAATCATTACAATTCGGAAAACAGCGAAATCAAATTCAGAGAACGGGTGGGCGGAGCGATTTATGATGATGCCGGAAACCTGTGGATCGGCCAGTCGCATGTGGTCGATCAGGCAAGGACTTTTATGATCAGAAAAGAAGCAGGCGGCGGCTGGAAATCAATTGATTTGAAAGCGGCGGGTGGCGGTGCGGGTGCACGAAAACCAATCGTGTACAACGGTTATGGATTTCTTGCACTTCCAAGATCGGACAGCGGTTTGAAGATTACCGATATGGAAAAAGTTTATACGGTTGATTCTTCGGTCAACAAAGGAAATCTGCCTTCACCGCAGGTTACTGCCGTAGCCATCGACAATGACGGAGTGCTGTGGATCGGTACGATTCTGGGACTTCGTGTTTTGTACAATCCGATTGAATCGGTTCAGTCCGAATCATTTCAGACCCAGCCGATCGTCATTGAACAAAACGGAATCCCGGAAGCTTTGCTGACCGATGTTCAGATCAACGACATCAAGGTTGACGGTGCCAATCAGAAGTGGGTGGCAACCGAATCTGCGGGTGTCTATTATTTTTCTGAGGACGGCACCTCAACGGTTTATCATTTTACAGCCGGCAATTCTCCGCTTCCGTCAAACAAAGTGAATTTTATTGCAATCGATAAAGAAACCGGTATTGTCTATTTTGCAACCGACAAAGGATTGGTTTCGTATCGAAGCGATGCGACCGAAGGAGGTGATTCTTTTGGAGATGTATATTCTTATCCGAATCCGGTTCGTCCCGGATTCACCGGCGAAGTGACTATCAAAGGTCTGCCGATAGATGCGGATGTAAGAATTGTGGATATCAGCGGAAATCTGATTTACAAAACCAAATCTGCGGGCGGTGTTGCAAAATGGGACACCAAAAATATGAAGGGCAAACCGGTGGCTTCGGGAATCTATTTGGTTTTGATGACCAACAGTGATGCGACCGAGACCAAACAAACCAAAATTGCAATCGTCAGATAATGATTGTCAAAACCGCGGCAATTGTCATTTCATCCGTCAAATATGGCGACAGTTCCCGAATTCTGAAATGCTATACCCGTTCGTCGGGCATCCGATCGTTTATTGCAAAAGGAGTTTATTCAAAACGGAACAAAACCAATCCGATGTTCAGTCCGCTCAATCAGATTGAATTGATTTTTGACGACCGCTCAAAATCAGCACTCAAACAGCTGAGAGACTGCAGAATGTCGGTTCATTATGTTTCGCTGACCGGCAACAGTCAGAAAACTGCGATCGCGCTTTTTTTGTCAGAAATATTGAATTCGGTTTTGAAAGAAGAAGATTCAAATCCGGATTTGTTTGATTTTATCTGTTCTTCGATTGAATTTTTTGACCAAAAAGAAAATGCCTATTCGGATTTTCATCTTTGGTTTTTGCTCAATCTGAGCCGATTTCTCGGTTTTTATCCCAACATTGAAAAACCGGCGGTCTATTTTGATCTGCTGAACGGGGTTTCGTCCGGCGAACTTCCGTCGGGGGTTTATATTGAAGGTGAAAATTTAAAATTGTTTGAAAAACTGATTTCGATTGATTTTTTTGAACAGCAGTCAAACGGTTTCAGCCGTTCCGAACGAAAACAGCTTTTGGAAACCCTGCTGAAATATTACGAAATCCAGCTTTCGGGTTTCAGATGGCCAAAATCGGTTGAAGTTTTGAATATGGTTTTTGAATAATTTTTTGAATGAATTATTTCAAACGCTGTCTCAGCACTTCATAAATACAGATCGCAGCAGCATTGCTCACATTGAGCGAATCCACTTTTCCGTTCATCGGAATTTTAATCAGCAGATCGGAATGATCCGCCCAAAAATCACTCAGACCGGTTGCCTCGGTTCCCAAAACAATTGCAGTCGGTTTTGAAAAATCGGCAGCATAAAGACTTTGGGTGTCATCTCTCAGAAAGGTTGAAGCAATTTGTATCTGATTCTCTTTCAGCCAACTCAGAATATTCTCTTTTGTTTCTGCAATCGTTTTGTTTGTAAAAACAGTTCCCACACTGCTTCTGATCACATTCGGATTGTAAAAATCGGTCAGCGGATCGCAGACCATCAGCAGATCGACCGCAGCACCGTCACAGGTTCTGAGCACAGCACCGAGATTGCCGGGTTTTTCGACCGATTCAAGAATGACAATCAGCGGATTTTTGGGTAATTTGATTTGATTTAAATCTAAATTTTGGCTTTCATAAATCCCGATGATACCGCCGGTTGTTCCTCGGTAGGCGATTTTTTCAAACAGAGAATCAGTGATCCAAATGACATCTGAATTTGAAAGATCGACATCCGACTCAAAAATTCCTTCGGCCAGATAAAATCTTTTGGGTTTGAAACCCGATTCGATTGCAAGCCAGTTTTCCTGAACGCCTTCTGCTGCAAAAAGACCCGAAGATTTCCTTTCTCTTGATTTTTGCTGAAGTTTGAGCAGCTGTCTGATGCCCGGATTTTGAAGGCTTTCGATCTTCATTGGGGCAAATTTAAACTTCAGCTTTCTGACCCACAAACTTTCTCTTCAGCAGATGTTCCGCAATCTGAACCGCATTGGTCGCTGCACCTTTTCTGAGATTATCGGCAACCACCCACAGATTCATCGTATTGGGCTGTGAATAATCTCTTCTGATCCGTCCGACAAAAACCTCGTCTCTTCCTTCCGCAAACAGCGGCATCGGATAAGTCAGCGTATCCGGATTGTCCTGAACCTGAACACCGATCGTTCTTCTGAAGATCTTTCTTACTTCGGATTCATCAAAATCCTGTTTGAATTCAATGTTGACCGATTCTGAATGTCCGCCCTGAACCGGCACTCTGACAGCAGTTGCGGTGAGTGCTATATCGGGATCGTTCAGAATCTTTCTGGTTTCATTGACCAGTTTGAGTTCTTCTTTTGTATAACCGTTGTCTTCAAACACATCACAATGAGGCAGTGCATTTTTAAAAATCGGATACGGATATTTCATTTTGGGAGTCTCTCCTTTGATTTCGGATTCCAACTGATCGACTGCTTCTTTTCCGGTTCCGGTCACCGACTGATAAGTTGAAACCACTACCCTTTTGATTCCGTATTTTTTATTGAGCGGATTCAAAACCATCACCAGCTGAATGGTGGAACAGTTTGGGTTGGCAATGATTTTGTCGGTTTCCTTCAGTCTGAAAGCATTGATTTCGGGTACGACCAATGGAATATTCGGATCCATCCGCCAGGCAGACGAATTGTCGATCACTGTGGTGCCTTCGACAGCAAATTTGGGTGCCCAAATTTTTGAAGTTTCACCGCCGGCTGAAAACAGTGCGACATCGGGGCGCATTGCAACCGCCTGTTCGACAGAAACGACTTTGTATTTTTTTGATTTGAATTCAATTTCTTTTCCGACCGATTTTTCTGAAGCCACCGGAATCAGTTCGTCCACCGGGAAATTCCTCTCCTCCAAAACTTTTAACATAATCTGGCCAACCATTCCGGTCGCACCTACCACTGCAACTTTCATCTGAATTAATTTTTATCAAAATTACTGCTTTTGAATGAATCAGACCCAATTTTTGGAATTTAAGGACTGACAGGTTTTAACAGCTTTTCATTAACTTCGCATACTGAATAAAATCAATTCGGATGAATCAACCAGTCTGGCATTTTAAATATTTTGATCAGCTTACGCCTGCTGAACTGTATGAAATCCTCAGGCTCAGAAACGAGGTGTTTGTGGTGGAACAAAACTGTGTTTATAACGAATGCGACGGAAAGGATTACAAATGTCTTCAGCTCTGGTGTACGCTTGACGGTCAGATTGTGGGTTCGTGCCGGATTGTTCCTCCGGGTGTTTCTTATGATGAACCTTCATTTGGCAGGATTGTCAGCAAACCCGGATTCAGAGATTTGAAACTGGGTCATCAGATGATGGATTTTATTCTTCAAATCATCAAAAATTATTATCAGACCGAAAGAGTGAGAATCAGCGCACAGGTTTATCTGAGAAAATTTTATGAAAAATACGGTTTTCGTCAGACCTCAGAAGAATATCTGGAAGACACGCTGCCGCACATGGAAATGCTGAGAGGAAATTAATTTCTGAAGAAAATCTTATTGAAATTATTTTTTGGCCAAAATCTTTTTGTCGAGTTTGGTATTGGGCGACTGCCAGATAAAATAATAACCCAAAATCACAAACAGCAAACCGATCATGCTGCCGCCGATGGTATCGAGCACAAAGTGTTTTGACAGATAAACCCTTCCGATGGCAACCAGTCCCATCAGCATACAAAAAAGCAGCTGAAGACCTCTGTTTTTGATCTGGGCACACAGATAAAAACACAGGATGACCGCAAGTATGGTATGACCCGACGGAAAAGTATAGGGAATCTGAGAATCAACGCCATCGACCAGATTCAGTCTGATTTTTCTCAATTCAAAATAATAGGTGGGTCTGTGTCCGTCTATAAAAAGCGAGCGTTTGATCAGCATTCCCGCCAGACTGGCTGTCAGCGTTGACCAGCCGAGAAACACAAAATTACGCCAGCTGTTTTTCAGAATGATATAGATCAAAATCCCGATCAGCGTATAAGTGGTAGCGATATCGGTATAGAATCTGAAAAAATAATCAAAAAAAGAAATATGGAAGCGACGGTTGAAATAAAGATGCAATTCTTCTTTTCCAAAATAGGAAGTGGCCATCAGTCCGATAAAATTAATCGTAAAGAAGCTGATAAAGAACAGCCATTGCCATTTGAGTAAATCTTTTGATCGGTCCATTTCTATATTCCGGTGCAAATTAAACGAAAAAAGCTTCTTTTTCCTTGTCGTTTTTTGTTTTTTTCTGTTTTTGGATCAATTGGATTCGTTATAAAGCGTATTATTCCTGTTCAGAAAATTAAACTGCAAATATTTGTAAGCATCTCTCGGCACGATTCTGATCCATCTTTTGTATTTGAAATACCACTTCTGGCGGATACTCGGAATACCTTTGGTCAGATAGGCAGCCAAAAACGGATGAACATGGAGCGAAATATTTTTGACCTCTTTTCCTTTTGTATCCATAATGTTTTTGAGAATCATCTCTATCCTTTCCACAACCAGGATCGGTGCTTCAACTTTTTCACCTTCAGGGTTCGGATTGTCCTCTTTTGTCAGGATATTGAGTTCCGGTTTCACCCTTTGTCTTGTAATCTGGATCAGACCAAATTTGCTCGGCGGAAGGATCTTGTGTTTTGCTCTGTCCTTCTGCATTTCTGATCTCAGATGGTCAAACAGCTCAACTTTGTGCGCATTGTTTGTCATATCGATAAAATCGACCACTATGATTCCGCCCATATCGCGCAGTCTCAACTGACGCGCAATTTCGGTTGCAGCCACTTTGTTGACCGTCAGTGCAGTTTCTTCCTGATTGGTTGAATTTCTTGAAATATTCCCTGAATTCACATCGATCACATGAAGCGCTTCGGTGTGTTCGATCACCAGATAAGCACCTTTTGACTGCGGAATGGTTACATTTTTTCCAAACGAAAATTTGATCTGTCTTTCAATCCCGGCACGTTCAAAAAGCGGAACTTCCTCATCTCTGACGAGTTTGATGATCTTGGTTTTGTCGGGCGCGATGATCGAAAGATATTCTTTCATATCGTTTGCGAGTGTCTCATCGTCCACCATAATTTTTACAAATTCCTCATTGAAATTATCTCTGAGGATGCCCGACGCCAAATCCACTTCGCTCAGCAGTTTCATCGGGACTTTCTTTTTTTGGATATTTCTGAATGCTGTCTGCCATTTGTTCACCAAAAAGTTCAGGTCTGCATGCAGTTCCGCAACTTTCTTTTCCTCGGCAGCCGTCCTGATGATGACACCGAAACCTTCGGGTTTGATGCTTTCAACCAATGCGGTCAGCCGGTCTCTCTCGGACTTTGAACTCACTTTTTGTGAAATTGAAACTTTGTCCGCATAGGGACACAATATCAGATATCTGCCGGCAATCGAAATTTCGGAAGTGATTCTCGGTCCTTTTGTATGGATCGGTTCTTTTGTAATCTGAACCAGTATCTGATCGCCCGGAGCCAGCACCTGATCGATGGTTCCGTTTTTATTGATCAGCGGTTCTTTTTTAAATGATTTCAGGTGATGCGATTTGTACTTTCCGCTGCTCACCAGTTTTGTATAGGTAAGTGAAGATTTCACATTCGGCCCCAGATCGTGATAGTGCAAAAAAGCATCTTTCGAATAACCGATATCCACAAAAGCCGCATTCAGACTGGGCGCGAGCTTCTTCACTTTTCCCAGATACATATCTCCTACCGCAAAATTCAGATCCAGATTCTCCTGATGGAGTTCCATCAGCCTGCCCTCTTCAAGAAGCGCGATCTGAACCGAATCCTCACTTGCGGAAACAATTAATTCTTTATTCATTTCTGCAAATTAATATAAAATAAGGATAACACAAACCATCCGGATTGTATTTTCGGAAGAACTTTTCCAACCGGAATTTCCAAAATCCGGTACTCAAAACATTCAGTCCCCATGTAAAGTTACCCGAACCTGACACAAACAACAAAAGCACTTTCCGAACGATTCCGATTGGAAAGTGCATAAAAGGTTTTATCAAAAAGATTTTACTTTTTCTTTTTGTGTCTGTTCAGCCTGCTTCTCTTTTTTCTTTTGTGGGTCGCTACCTTATGTCTTTTTCTTTTTTTACCGCTTGGCATATTTCAATTATTTTGCTTTAACTTTTGCTTTTACGCTTTCCACAAATGTCTTTGCCGGTTTAAAAGCAGGGACATAATGAGCCGGGATAATGATTGAGGTGCCTTTTGAAATATTTCTTCCGGTTTTCTCAGCTCTCTTTTTAACGATGAATGAGCCAAATCCTCTCAAATAAACATTCTCTCCAGATTCCAAAGAGCCCTTTACTTCATCCATAAAATACTCAACCACTTTCTGTGTTTCGTTTTTCTCAAGTCCCAACTTATTTGAAATGTTGGCAACGATTTCTGCTTTCGTCATAATTATTATTTTTTTGTTTTTAATTTTGCTTTCAAAGGCTGCAAATATAATATTTGTAACAAAACAAAAAAAGAATTCTCATCATAATTATGAGTTTTAACTATCTGATATTGATTTGGTTTGATGCAAACAGGAGAAATCTGCCCTGGAGAGATCAAACCAATCCTTATAAAATATGGATTTCCGAAATCATATTGCAGCAGACCAGAGTGGTGCAGGGCACAAAATATTATCTCAATTTCCTGAAAAGCTTTCCGACCATTGAACAGCTGGCAGAAGCAGACGAACAGCAGGTACTCAAGCTCTGGCAGGGACTGGGCTATTATTCAAGAGCCAGAAATCTTCATCAGAGTGCAAAATATATAGTGGAACAGCTGGGCGGTCGGTTTCCGGATCATTACAGTGAGCTTCTGAAATTAAAAGGAGTCGGTGAATATACCGCGGCTGCCATCGCATCGATTGCATTTGGCGAAGCAGTGCCCGCCATCGACGGAAATGCTTTTCGGGTGCTGTCGAGATATTTTGACATCGAACTCGATATCAGCGATTCAAAAACAAAAAAATATTTTCAGCAGCTCGGAGCTGAAATCATCGATCAGAAAAGACCCGGCGATTTTAATCAGGCAGTGATGGAACTCGGCGCAACCGTCTGTCTGCCCAAAAATCCAAAATGCGAAATCTGTCCGCTGAATGACTCTTGCGCAGCATTGGCAAAAAACAAAACCGACCGGCTGCCGATCAAATCAAATAAACTGAAAATTAAAAACCGGCAATTGAACTTTTTTGAAATAACAGACGGAGAAAATTTTCTGATGGTCAAAAGAACCAAAAATGATATCTGGAAAAATCTGTACAGTTTTCCCCTGATTGAAAATCAGATCAAAAACCAGAATCCGTTTGAAATTTCAAGTGAACCGATTCATTCGGACAGCACAATCCATCTGCTCACCCATCAGCGGCTGACGATTGATTTCTGGCGTCTGGAACTGGATGAAACCGAATTTAAAAAATTATCAAAAAAGATCGGCGCAACTGTTTATTCTTTTGAAGAACTGAAATCGCTGCCGGTACCCAAACCGATAGAAAATTATTTGAAATCCAAAATATAATCTCAATTTTACGGTTTGTATATTTGTATATTTGATAAAAGTTGAATGAATTATGAGCGGTACAATTAATAAGGTGATTTTGATCGGCAATGTGGGCGGAGAAGTGAAAATCCACAGATTTGACAACAACAACCTGATCGGCAGACTGTCGATTGCGACCAGTGAAAGCTATGTCACAAAAGACACCAACGAAAGAGTGGAACAGACCGAATGGCACAATCTGGTGGTGAGGAACAAACTGGCTGAGATCTTTGAAAAATATGTGAAAAAAGGAGACAAGATCTATGTGGAAGGAAAACTGAAAACCAGAAAATGGCAGGATCAGAGCGGTCAGGAACGATATATGACCGAAATTGTGGTCAGCGATTTTTCATTTCTGACACCAAAATCTTCAAATCCGGGTGAACGCGAACCGACTCCCGAAAATTCAAAAAATCCGGCCGAAAATCCTGAAAATATTATTGATGAGAAAGAAGATGATGACGGTATGCCGTTTTGACAAAAGAATTTCGGGATTTGTCATCCTGCTGCTGACTGCCTCGCTGATGATCGGTTGCGGTGATGATTATTCTGTAAAACCGATCGGACAACTGAGGCTGGATTATCCGCAGGCGGTTTATAAAAATTTTGATTCGGACTGTCCCTACAGTTTTGAATATTCAACTTTCAGCATCGAGAAACCAAAAGAAAAACCCTGCTGGTTTATCCTGAACTATCCCGAAATGAAAGCAAACCTGTATCTGACTTATTATCCGATCAACGGAAAAGAAGATCTGGCAGTAAAAATCAAAGACAGTGAAAAAATTGTTCAGAATCAGACGGTCAAGGCAAGTTATATTTCGCCGAGAGAATTTAATTTTGATGATCACAAAGTGTACGGTACCCTGTTTGAACTCGGCGGAGATGCTGCAATCAATCTTCAGTTTCACGCCACAGACAGCACCCGAAACCTGCTGACTGGCTCGGTTTATTTTTCAACGCCGCCCAAATATGATTCGCTTCAGCCCGCGATTCAATATCTGAAAAAAGATGTGGTTCATCTGATTGAAACACTCAGGTGGAAATAGTTTTCCAATCCGTCCAAAAACCTTAATTTTGCAGCTTATTAAAAAATAATGAAAGAAATACTGATTCAGGTGACACAGCTGATCCTCTGTTTGTCGATCCTGGTGACTCTGCACGAATTGGGGCATTTTCTTGCCGCAAAATTCTTCAAAGCAAAAGTCGATAAGTTTATGCTGTTTTTCGATCCCTGGTTTGCGATTTTCAAAAAGAAAGTCGGTGAAACCACTTACGGAATCGGCTGGCTGCCATTGGGCGGCTATGTGAAGATCGCCGGAATGATCGATGAAAGCATGGACAAAGAACAGCTGAAACAGGAACCGCAGCCCTGGGAATTCAGAAGCAAACCCGCATGGCAGCGGCTGATCATCATGCTGGCCGGAATCATTGTCAATGTGCTGCTCGCCTGGACGATCTATACTGCAATGCTGGTTCACTACGGCGACAATTATGTGTCGGTTGACAAAATGCAGGAAAACGGCCTTGCATTCAGCGAAGCGATGAAACAGGCAGGTTTCAAAGACGGCGACAAAATCATGGCCGTCGACGGAAAAGTGCAGAACAGAGCCGATTGGATGGCAATCGACATACTGCTTGCAGACTCGATCCGTGTGGAAAGAGACGGAAAACAGCAGACAATCAGACTGAGCGACGGCAACATCAAATCGATATTGAACGGTGCGATGAGACAGGGACTTTTCTCACCCAATGTAAAGGATGTGGTGGTGGACAGCATCATCGCGGACGGAAATGCTGCAAAAGCCGGGCTGAAAAGAAATGACCAAATCGTTGCAATTAACGGAAACCGGCTGAACAGTTTCAGCGATTTCAAAAGCAAACTTCAGGTACTGAAAGGAGATTCGATCCGGCTGACCATAAACAGAGCCAATCAGGAGATTGAGCTTCCGGCTTTGGTATCGGATTCTGCTTCGCTCGGATTTTACAATCAGGGAATGCCCGAATCTCAATCGACCAAACTGATCGTGAGAAACGAATACAGTTTACTCGAGGCGATACCGGCCGGATTCAACAAGACATATACCAATCTGGCCTATCAGATCAAACAGTTCAAACTGATCATCAGACCCAAGACCGAAGCATACAAACAGGTCAGCGGGCCTTTGAGACTGTTCAAAGTATTTGATCCGCAATGGGACTGGGAAAGATTCTGGGGGTTCACCGCAATGTTTTCGATCTGGCTTGCATTTATCAATCTGCTGCCGATCCCAGCACTTGACGGCGGACATGCGATGTTTACCATCATAGAAATGATCACCGGCAGAAAAATGAGCGAAAAAACAATGGAAGTCGCTCAGATCACCGGCTTTATCATACTGATGGGACTGATGGCACTGATCTTCGGAAATGATATCTACCGACTGATTGTCGGCGGATAGGGTTTTCGGAAAATAGAAAGTGTAAAAACGGACTGTGAGAGCGGTTCGTTTTTTTTGTGTATGGGTTTTATTTAAAATTTAGATTTCAATTCGATTAATGAGATTTCGCAACATTTATTTTCAATATGTAAATTGACGGTCAAACCCTCAATTTCAAATCCATATTCAATTGGTTTTCTATGTATGGAACATCTATGCTCTTTTGCCACATCATTGAATTTATTTACTCTGGTTATTTGCCATTCTTTGCTTTCAGGCTTTACAAACTCATTCATAAATTTTATTACTTCATCGTATGTTAAAATAATTTCTTCATCGGTTCTTGGCTCATTTAGAATTGATTGTTTTGCCATATATTCCTCATAAGAAAGAAAATTCAGCTTTCTACCGTTGTGCGTTTTAGCAGTTGCTTCAGTTTCCTTTGGTTTAGAGGGTTGATTATAAGATTTTATTTTGTTGTACTTTATATCAAAGGATTGTTTGCTCATTAAAATAAACACAACAAAATCAATAAATGCAATAATCAGCGGTATGAATGTCCACGAGAAAAGTAGGTAAAGAATGCCTAATACTGGTTGGTTCAAATAGAATCGATGAACCCCAATCCCCCCAAGGAATAAGGCTAAAACAGCTACAATAGATTTGTCTTTCACAGTATAGGGTTTTTATGGTTAAATTTTCAAATTGTTATAACGGCCCCCGAACTATGCTCTTTCACAATATGACCAATTACCAATGAAACCTTTCTAATTTTTTCTTTTTTAATCGGAAATGGTTCATGTATCTGTTTTCCGTCCGGGTAAGTTTCGGTATTGGTGCTGTATGCTATGACTTCGCTATCGTCTTTTCCTGATTGTATTCTTTTGATTACCCAAATTTCATTTAAAGACTTTTTTAATGTTGTTGTTTTCCAATTTTTTGGATAAACAAGCAGGTTGGAATACGAACAACCGTGTAATGTGGATTTTCTCATTTGTAATTACTTTTTGTGTTTTCACTTTTGTTCTCACTTAAAGTAATTACAAGGCAAATATCTTTCAGATTTATAAGCGGAAACCCTTTTAGGGATTGGGTTTCCGCTTTCTGCTCCTCCTCTTGGGCTTGAACCAAGGACCCTCTGATTAACAGTCAGATGCTCTAACCAACTGAGCTAAGGAGGAATTCCTGTTAATTGGACGGCAAATATAGAACCGAAATTCTATTCCTCCAAATTTTTTATCAAACTTTTTGGCTAATTTTTAATTCCTGTAAAACTCAGTGTTTTTAATCGGTTCGGACTGAAAACCATACAACAAAAGACCGCTTTTCAACGGTCTTTTTAATTCTTCTAGTCAGGTCAAAAATTTTTAGAAACCCTCTCTGACGATATGTTCAGGCGTTACGCCCAAATCGCCCAATTGTTTGACCACTGCATCCATCATCGGATCCGGTCCGCACAGATAATAATATTTCAGATTCTCTTCAGCGTATTTTTTGATCAGTTCCGGATTGACATAACCGTGTTCAAATCCTTCCACTTCTTCTGCTGACAGTACATTCACAAAGTTTTTTCCAAGCAGTCTGTCAAAATCTTCTTTTCTGATGATGTCTTCCCTGGTCTTGTTTGCAAAAATCAGTTTATTATGACCGATTTTGCCTTCTTTTTCAAGTTCTTTCAGAATCGCAATAAACGGAGTGATTCCGGCACCGCCCGCGATAAAGATTCCGTCGCCTTTGTAAGCGATATCACCAAATACTTCTCCGATCAGTAGTTCGTCGCCGGCTTTGAGCGAAAGCAGCTGCTCGGTCACACCGTGGTGATCCGGATAGGTTTTGATATTGAATTCAATGTGATCGTCGTCCTGAAGGGATACAAAGGTGAAAGGTCTGACCTCATCGGCCCAGCCTTCCTTATTGATTGATACATCCACCGCCTGACCCGGATTGTAATGAATTCCTGCAGGTTTTTCGGCTGTGATACTGAGTACGTCGTGAGTCAGATATTTGACTGACTTTACTTTTACATTTGAAGGTTTGATATTGTGTGGCATCTTAATGTGTTTTTGTTAATTTTCTGTTATTATAATTTTTCGATTTCCTTCATCACCCTTTCAACCATTCCGTCGCAATAGATCAGATTGAATTCAAAGAGTTCTGTCAGAGGAAATCCGGATTTTTTATTTTTATCAATCAGTTGGTTTGCTTTTTCAAATTTGATTTCTGCTTCCGATTCGCTGATATTCAGCAGTCTCGAAATTTCTGAAATTGAAAAGCCCAACATTTCAGACAGTGAAAAGACCATTTTGCAATCGTCCGGAAGTCTGAATGTATTTTCTTCGGATTTGTTTTCGGACCGAAGATTTGATGCTGTTCTTTTCCTGTTCATGAATCGTTTTTCAATCAATTTTTTGCTGAAAACACAAACAAATGTTCAATTTACAAAAATTCTCAAATATTTTCGAATTATTCATTCATTGTCAGCTGAGCTTTCATGGTCGGGTGAATGCTGCAGATGTAGTTGAAACTGTGATCGGGCACCAGTTTGAAGCTGTCGCCGGTATTGAGCGTATCTGATTTCACGCTTCCTGCGGGGTCTTCGGTCACATTGTGTGAGACAAGGTCTTTATTGATCCAAACCACTGTATCGCCTTTATTGACGGTCAGGTTTGCGGGTTGAAACTGCATCTGATAAATCACTATCGTATCTGTTTTTGGTCCAGTGGTTTGCTGCTGTTCGGATTCTGCACCTGTTTCTGTTTCTGCTGTCGGTTCGGCAGCGGTTTGTTCGTTCTGGGATTGACATCCGATCAATGCCGGCAGTACAAACATTCCGGTCAACACCAACAGCGATTTTAAATTTGATTTCATTTCTATTTTTATTGTTTTTATTGGGATTGGGTTTGAATGACCAATCTGCACCATTGGAGTCGGCAGGGCAGTAAAAGGTTACAGAAATCTTGATAAATTTCACATAAAAAAACCGGCTCATTTAGGAGGGAAGCCGGTTTCTTTCCTGTTTTGGGTTGGTGTTTTTATAACTTAGCAGTTAATTACTTATCCTCAGTCGGACTTTCGTTTGAATTGAAGATGGTTTGCGAGAGTCAATTTACAAAACCCGATTTCGGCTTACCGAATCGTCATTTAAAAACATCAAACCGATTTAAATTGTATTAAAAAACAGCTGTCAGAAGGTAAGTTTGCCCGAATCGCTGCCTTTTTTGGCGGTAAAGCTTTTTCTGACACCGTTCACATCAAAGGTGACCAGATTCTGCTGATCAGAAAACACATCGATGAGCATTCCGTTTTTGATTTCTATCTCTTTGATATTGGTCAGACCGTCTGCTTTCAGATAAAGTCTTGTGGATTTGTCGCTGGTTTCGGATCCGACATAGGACAGAGTTACCGGATTTCCGTTGACCTTCATGGTCAGTGTGCCTGCGCTGTATGCTTTTGCTTTTGCGTCAAAATTGGCTTTTGAACCGGCAGAAACGCCGAGCGCTTTTTCAAGATCCGCTGTAAAAAACTTTGCAGTCAGCTGCAGCGAATTGTTGATGTATTCAACTTTGGTGGTTGAAGCATGGAAGTCCTGCGCCTTGACCAGACCGGAAGTTCCAATCATCATCAGTATGCTAAAAATAATCGTTTTCATCATTTTGAGTTTTTCTGTAAGCCAATTCAAACAAAGTCAATGCCAAAAAAATTAAAAGGTCTCCGTTTTCAATTGAAACTGCAATTTAAAAAAATTTCGGATTTGATTTCATTTTTAATCTGTTCGGCATCGGCCGTAAAAAAATAATCCGCCAAAAATCAGCGGATTATAAAGTTTTTTTTCATCAGAACGGCAGATCGTCTTTGGCGTCCGATTCTGAGGCTGCTCCGTAGTCGGCAGTTGTTTCGATCGGCGGCTGACTCATCGGCGGCTGTTCTGCTGCGCCCATTCTTTCAATTCGCCATCCCGAAACGCTGTTGAAATATTTTGCAACACCTTCGGGGTTGATCCATTCTCTTCCTCTCAGATTGATCGAAACTTTTACTTCATCTCCAAGCGAAAATGAATTGAGCAAATCTATCTTGTCCTGTGTAAATTCGATCAAAATGTCCTGCGGATACTGTTCTGCGGTCGTTACTACGATTTCCTTCTTCCTGAATCCGCTTGCAAATGACTGTTCTTCAAAAATTTTCTTGATTCTTCCGGTTACTTCCATTTTATACTTGATTTTCTACAAAAATAATCCAAAAAAGTCAGGCCAAAAAATTGTAAAATAAAACTTGTCAACAATTTAAAAAATGTATCTTTGCAGACCTTTTGCGGATGTGGTGGAACTGGTAGACACGCCAGACTTAGGATCTGGTGCCGCGAGGCGTGGGGGTTCGATTCCCTTCATCCGCACTTCAAAAAGCAGCTGATTTCAAACCGGCTGCTTTTTTGTTTTCCATCTTTCAGAACCGAATCAAAATTCAATCAAACATCAATCGGCTTAATTAATTGATTAATAAAACACAATAATATCTTCTTCTGACATTTTATACTATATTTGCAGAAAAACAAACCTATGTTTTCGAAAACCTGTGAGTACGCCATCAGAGCGCTCATCTATATAGCCCAGCAGACAAAGGACGGATCGAGAATCGGAATCAAACTGATTGCAAAAGGTATTGATTCACCCGAATATTTCATCGCAAAAATCCTTCAGGATCTCAGCCGGAAAGGATATGTGCAGTCTGCAAAAGGACCCAACGGCGGTTTCTATCTGAGCGAACAGAATAAGAAAACTTCGCTCTCAGAAATCGTCAGAGAGGTGGACGGAAACAAACTTTTTGAAGGCTGTGCGCTCGGTCTGAAAGAATGTTCGGGCGAACATCCCTGCCCGATCCATCACCAGTACAAACATGTGAAAGAAAAAATAAATCTGATTCTTGAAACTTCAATTATCTCTGATATGGCTGAAAAATTAGACGAAGAACTCGCGTTTTTGAGAAAATAATTTTATCCAATTTTTCGAATTGCTGAAATATCAAACGATTCGGTTTCGACCGGACTCAGCATTGAATTGATCAGCTTGAACCGGCTGAATTTCTCCAAATCATCCACCCTAATTTCGGATTCTTCAATTTCCTGACTGTCGATCAGAAAACCGCGCATGGTCCCTTTGAGCAAAGGCTGTGCGGGTGTCAGCCATTTTTGACCGTCAAAGAAAATCAGATTTGAAAATGAGGAATCTGTAATCAGTCCGTTTTTGACAATGATGATTTCGTCGGCATCGGTTTCGCCCATTAAATTTTCAAAGTCCGAACGATCTTCTTTTTTGTAATCGTAACTAATCTGATCATCGCTGATTAGCTGAAACGAACGGATGTCTCTCGGCAGATACTGAATCAGCTGTATGCTTTCAATTTTTCTGGAATAAAGAATTCTGAGTTTGAATTTTCCTTCGGTCGGAAATCTGATTTCTGAAATCAAATCGGCAAGTTTCAGTTTGTTTTTGATTCCAAAACACTCGAATACCGAATCATCCATCCTTTTCTGATGATAATCCGGATTTCTGACTTTTCCGTCGATGACACAGATGCTTTCAATCAGCCGGCACATCTATTTTTTTGATTTATTAATTTTAGAACTGTGAAAATTCAATTTTGTCAATTGCAGATTTTTACTCCAATCTGATTAAATATTTGCATTCCCGATTTCGTCGATCTCACTGAATCCGTCTGACATCAGCACCCTTTTGACCATTGCATAATTCATCAGCGAAGCAGCTGCTATTGAAGCAAACATACCCACAAGACACAGATACTGACCAATGCTTCCAATCACTCCGGTAACAATGACAAAAAGAAGCAGCCACCAGAAATTTCTGAATGCAAGTTTAAATGAAGATCTGACTGCTTCAGTGCCCGAATATCCGCCGTAATGAATCAGATAGGGCGCAAAAAACAATCCGATCATTACAAAATAAACCAGAAGCACTCCCAAAAAGACAAAGATCATTGACCCGAACATTGAAAACACACCTAATTCGGGATGATCATCCATAAAAAAACCGGAAAAACCAAGCAATGCAAACATCGGCACATAGATCAGCAGATAGGCTGCAAAAACCAATAATCCGACGACCGCATAGGAACCGAAATTTTTAAATGCTCCAAAAAAATCAGAAAAATTGAGCACGCCGGTTTCATTTCTTTTATCGGAAGCAACCGCAAATCCGAGCATGGTCGGATAAAGCAAAAGTATAAATCCTATAATGGTAAAAAATGAAAAGATCAGAATCAGACAGGCAACCAGTCCGTAAAGACTATAAAGCAGCCATTCCTTTTTGAATTCGTTAAAACCATTGCTGATATAATCACCCAATTCGAATCCGTAACCGTCACGAATTATTTCATCCACTCTTAATTTGTCAATTTTCGGCATCTTTCAAAGTTTTAATTAAGTGATAAATATAAAATTATTTTCTCTAATTTTTTCAAAATCAGCGGCTGTGAGCATAAATTTTTGAATTGTCGGAGTTTACCGATAAGTTTGCAACAAATTATTTGAGATGAAAGCAGAAGAACTTCTGAATATTATAAAAAACCGCCGTTCGGTGATGCCGACCCAATACAGCAATGCCGAAATTTCAGAAAACGAACTGAATCTGATCCTCGAAGCTGCCAATTGGGCGCCTACCCACAAAAGGACAGAACCCGGCAGATTCAAAATCATCAGCGGAAAAGGACTAAACCGATTTTCTGAATTTATGCTAAATCAGTATGAAAAAAATACGCCTGCCGAGAAATTCAGTCAGCGAAAATCAGACGGAATTGCAGAGAAATGCAGACGATCCGACAAAATCATACTGATCTGTGCAAAATATTCGGGCATGGTTCCGGAATGGGAAGAAACCGCATCGGTTGCCGCGGCGGTTCAGAATATGTGGCTGATGTGCACCGCACTCGGAATCGGGTCTTACTGGTCAACCCCCGGTGCCATTCACAATATGAAAGAATTCACAGAATTGGACGAAAATGAAAAATGCATCGGAATTTTCTATATGGGCAAAATTTCGGAAGACAAAGCAACCGAGGGTCAAAGAGAATCGATTTCGGGAAAGACAAAATACATCAATAAATCCATAAATCCTTTTCATATTATCTGAATGTGCTATATTTGCAAATTGTTAAAATTCAGTAAAAAATTATGAAAGAACTAACTCTATGGATTCCTGTGATTCTTGCAATTATAGGATTGTTGACAATGGTTTACAAATTCAGATGGGTAAAGAAACAGGACCCGGGTACGGAAAAAATGCAGAGCATTTCAAAAAGTATCCAGGAAGGTGCGCTCGCATTCCTTTCGGCAGAATACAGACTGCTGTTCGTTTATGTGATCGCAGCGTCCTTTGCGCTTTTCCTGCTTTCGCGGTTTGTTGAAACCACTCACTGGCTGATCGTCCCTGCATTTGTTACGGGCGCAGTATTCTCGGCTCTGGCAGGAAATGTCGGAATGAGAGTTGCAACATCAGCAAATACCAGAACCACTCAGGCAGCGAGAACCAGCCTTCCAAAGGCACTCGACATCTCGTTTGGCGGTGGAACCGTGATGGGACTGGGCGTTGCAGGTCTTGCAGTTTTGGGACTTTCATTGTTCTTTATATTCTTCACAAAATTCTTTTTGAACGAAACCAGCGATTTCACACACGATATGACCATCGTACTCGAAGCATTGGCAGGATTCTCTGTGGGTGCCGAGTCGATTGCGCTCTTTGCACGTGTGGGTGGCGGTATATATACCAAGGCAGCCGACGTTGGTGCTGACCTGGTTGGAAAAGTGGAAGCCGGAATCCCTGAAGATGACCCGAGAAACCCTGCGACCATCGCAGACAACGTGGGTGACAACGTGGGTGACGTGGCAGGTATGGGTGCCGACCTTTTTGGTTCTTATGTGGCGACCATGCTGGCAGCTATGGTTTTGGGTAATTATGTCATCAGAGATATCAGAATCAAAGATCCGTCATTTACAGACCAGTTTGGCGGAATGGGTCCGATCCTTCTGCCGATCATGATTGCAGGTGTTGGGATCATCGCTTCAATCATCGGAACCTTCCTGGTAAAAATTAAAGACAACAATGCGCGTGAAGCAAAAGTTCAGTCAGCACTGAATCTGGGTAACTGGACATCGATCGGAATCACTGCAATTGCAGTTTACTTTCTGATCGACTGGATGCTGCCCGACAATCTTTATATGGAGTTCTTTGGCGAAGGACTTTATCTGATCGGAAAAATGAACGTATTCTCAGCAACCCTTGTCGGTCTGGCTGTGGGCGGTTTGATTTCAATGATCACCGAATACTATACAGGTTTGGGTAAAAAACCTGTTATGAATATCATCAGAAACTCATCAACCGGCGCTGCAACCAATATCATTGCGGGTCTTTCGGTAGGTATGATTTCAACTTTTGCATCAGTACTTCTTTTTGCGGGTGCCATCTGGGCTTCTTATGAGCTGGCCGGATTCTACGGTGTTGCAATTTCAGCCTCAGCAATGATGGCAACCACTGCAATGGCGCTTGCAATCGACGCTTTCGGGCCGATTGCGGACAATGCCGGAGGGATTGCCGAAATGAGTGAACTGCCTGCAGAAGTAAGAGGAAGAACAGATATCCTTGACTCTGTCGGTAATACAACAGCTGCCATCGGAAAAGGTTTTGCGATCGCTTCTGCAGCATTGACCGCTTTGGCTTTGTTTGCAGCTTATGTAACCTTTACCGGAATTGACGGTATCAATATCTTTAAAGCAAAAACGCTTGCCGCACTCTTTGTCGGCGGTATGATTCCGGTTGTATTCTCGGCTTTGGCGATGCAGTCTGTCGGTAAGGCAGCAATGGAGATGGTGAAAGAAGTTCGCCGTCAGTTCAAAGAAATTCCGGGTATTCTGGAAGGAACCGGAAAACCGGATTATGGCAGATGTGTTGAAATTTCAACCAAAGCCGCATTAAAAGAAATGATGCTTCCGGGTGCACTGACCATACTGACTCCGATCCTGATCGGATTCTTGGCAGGTGCAGAAGCTTTGGGTGCTTATATGGCAGGTGTTACCGTTTCGGGTGTGCTTTGGGCAATCTTCCAAAACAATGCCGGCGGTGCTTGGGACAATGCGAAAAAATCATTTGAGGCGGGCGTTGAAATCGACGGTAAGATGACTTTCAAAGGATCTGAAGCGCACAAAGCAGCTGTAACCGGCGATACTGTGGGCGATCCGTTCAAAGATACTTCAGGACCTTCAATGAACATCCTGATCAAACTGACCTGTCTGGTCGGTCTGATTCTTGCACCGATTTTGGGCAGCGAAAATCAGGATTCACTGTTTGCAGATGCAATTGAAAATACACAAACAGTTTCTTCTGAGCTTGACAGCGAAGGCAACTTTATATACAATTTGGGAAATGAAACAGCAATCAATCTGAAATCGGGTACTGAACTGAAAGTTGGCGACAGATCTGCTGAAATGAGATTATTCAGAATTTTAACAAGTCTTGAAAATCCAAATCAGAATCTGAACAGATCAAAGGGAACCATCTGGGTTACACTCGACAGAGTTCGTTTCTCATCGGGTTCTGCATCGCTGATGTCAGATTCTGAATCTCAAATCAAAGACATCGCAATGCTGCTGAATGATTATCCGAACGCTAAAGTTAAAATTGGAGGTTATACGGACAATACCGGTTCGGAAGAAGCCAATTTGAAAATCTCAACCGATCGTGCCAATATGGTGAAAAGAGCACTGATGAAATTCGGTGTTGACGAAAGCAGAATGCAGGCAGAAGGATACGGTGCAGATCACTTTGTCTGCAAAACCAACGACACTGACGTCTGCAAAGCACAAAACAGAAGAGTTGATATAAAAGTGACCGAATAAAATCACAGATCAAATCAAACTTTTACAAAGCAGTTCGTATATCCGGACTGCTTTTTTATTTTGATTTTTTCAAATGAAACTATCTTTGAAGCTTCGCCGATGAAATTATTTAAAATCTACATTGATTCCTATCGTGGTCTTTCGCCCGAAAGCTGGATGCTCGCAGTCGTCATGCTGATCAACCGTGCCGGATCGATGGTGCTTCCTTTTCTAGGCGTTTATATGACCGATCATCTCGGTTTCAAACTCGAAGCAGCCGGTCTGGTACTGAGCTGTTACGGTATCGGTTCGGTGGGCGGTTCATGGCTGGGCGGTTGGCTGACCGATCGTTTTGGCGAATTCAGAACCCAGTATCTGAGTCTTTTTCTCAGCGTTCCCGTCTTTTGTCTGATGCCGCTTTTTACAACCGAATTTGGTTTAGCCGGAATGATCTTTTTACAAAGCATCATCAGCGAAACCTTCAGACCGGCGAACTCGGTTGCAATTACAAAATATGCCAAAAAAGAAAACATTACACGTTCTTTTTCGCTCAACCGTATGGCGGTCAATCTCGGTTTTTCAATCGGGCCGGCGCTGGGCGGGATTCTTTCTGCAATTTCTTATGATTTTCTTTTTTATTCAAATGCGGCGGCTGCATTTCTTGCCGGTGTGACCTATGTCCGGTTTTTCAGAAATAAAACCGGAAAACAAAAAATTAAAACCGAAGAGAAAGCCGAAAAGGAAGTTTCCCCTTATCGGGATTTGCAGTTTTTAAAATTTGCAGCGCTTTGTCTTTTGTTTTCAATGTGTTTCTTTCAACTGCTCAACACACTGACCATTTTTTACAAACTCGAAGCCGGTCTCAGTCAGCAGCAGATCGGATTTGTACTCGGTTACAGCGGAATTTTTATCGTACTGACTGAAATGCTTTTGGTCAATCTGGCCGAAAAACGGATGCGACTCAAAATCACATTACTGCTCGGTTCTGTTTTTGCCGGAATTTCATTTGCAATGCTCGGCTGGCTCTACACACTGCCGATGCTTTTTCTGTCAATCACGATTTTGAGTATTGGTGAAATTTGGGCTTTTCCGTTTATGTCGAGTGTAACCGCAATCCGATCGGGCGTGGGCAATCAGGGTGCTTATATGGGACTGCTCGGCATCGGATTTTCGCTTTCGTTTATCATTACACCTTATCTCGGAACCTCAATTGCGCAGGAATACGGTTTCAAAATTCTTTGGATAGTAACGGGTTCGCTGCTTGTTTTGGCAGGGATTGGATTTTATTTTCAGATTCCAAAACTGCTCAAAGGTCAGGACAGCACGGCTGAATTCGGTTAGGACAAATTTTTATTGTTTTGGAATTGAATTTATAACGGTTCAAAATTCAAAGCTTACTGCCTTCAATTAAAAGATTTTTATAATTTTACAAATCTCAAAAAATTAATTTATCATAATGATCAATATGGATTTCAGAAAATACAGTATTCCCTATGAAGTCAATCCTCACTATGCCAAACCGGTTGCCTATTTTTCAATGGAATTTGCAATCGATCAGTCGCTCAAAACCTACAGCGGCGGCTTGGGTTTTTTGGCGGGTTCACACATGAGGAGTACCTATTCGCTCAAACAGAATCTGGTCGGGATCAGCATACTTTGGAAATACGGTTATTATGACCAGCAGAGAAATCAGGACAGAAGTCTGAAGGTTTCATGGGTCGAGAAAAACTATAATTTTCTGGAAGATACCGGTATTAAATTTCAAATCAGAGTGGATGAACATCCGGTTTGGGTAAAAGCATATTATCTGAATCCCGAAACCTTCAATACAGCACCCGTCTTTTTTCTGAGCACAGATCTGCCCGAAAATGATTATTTGGCGCAGTCGATCAGTCATCGGCTGTATGACGGAAATCCTGCTGCAAAGGTTGCCCAGTATATACTGCTCGGCAAAGGAGGTGCAAAACTGATAGACGAAATCGGACTGGAAAGAGATATCTATCATCTGAATGAAGCACACGGACTGCCGGCTGCATTTTACCTTTTGAGAAAATTCAAAGATGTTGCAGAAGTCAACAAAAGACTGGTTTTCACCACGCATACACCCGAAGAGGCGGGTAATGAAAAACACGATTTCAATCTTTGTTACAAGATGTCTTATTTTTCCGGACTGACGCCTGAAGAAGTTGAAGCGGCCACCGGTTTGTCAAAGGATGAGGATTTTAATCATTCGCTTGCCGCACTCAGACTTTCGCATGTTGCAAACGGTGTCTCAAAATTGCACGGAGTGGTTTCAAACCGAATGTGGGGCAAATATTCCGGAATTTGTGAAATCAAATCGATCACCAATTCGCAGGATTATCTGTACTGGGCTGACAAGGAACTTTATAAACATATGGAAGATGGCGACGATCAGAAATTTGACGAAAGAAAAAGACAGATCAAAGCTGAAGCCTTTAAAATCGTTGCCGATCAGACCGGACGACTTTTTGATCCGAATGTACTGACCATGGTCTGGGCAAGAAGATTTGCAGGATACAAAAGAGCAGATCTGATGCTGAATGACATTGAAAGATTCAATCGGCTGCTGTCCAATTCAAAATATCCGATTCAGCTGATTTGGGCCGGAAAACCTTATCCGCTCGATCAGCCTGCAATCGATATCTTTAACAAACTGGTTTATGAAGCCAAAAATCATGGAAATATGGCGGTACTGACCGGCTATGAACTCAATCTGAGCAAACAGGTCAAAGCTGCTTCTGATGTTTGGCTCAATACGCCGAGGGTTCCGAGAGAGGCTTCCGGTACAAGCGGTATGACAGCAGCGATGAACGGCGGTGTGAATTTTTCGACTGATGACGGCTGGATACCCGAATTTTCAAAAAACAGAGAAAATTCTTTTGTGATTCCAAGAGTTGATTTTGATCATCTCAGTGTTGAGCAGCAGGATCTTCAGGATTTGAATCATCTGTACGATATACTTGAAAATGAGATTCTTCCAATGTATTACGAAAGACCGGATGAATGGAGAAAAATCGTTCAGAACGGAATGGTCGAGGTCAGAAATCGTTTCAACAGCGACCGTATGGCTGACGAATATTATCAGTTGATTTACAATCAGCCGGTAAACGTTATGAATTAAGTCAAAAAAATCCGGCTGACAATTCAGAATCTATGACCAAAGATCAGATCAGAAAGGAATACAGAGAAAAGCGAAAAAATTTTTCTGATGAACAGATCGAAAATTTCAGCCAAAAGATTCTCGAGCGGCTGAAGTCAATGCCGATTTGGGATGCCGAATATTTTCATGTTTTTGTTTCGATCAAAGGAAAACACGAAATCAATACCACACCTATGATTAATCATCTGTTTGATTTAAATAAAAAGGTGATTGTTCCAAAAACCGAAGGAAAAGAACTGCTTGTCTGTCAGATTGATCCGGATACAAAATGGGAAATTGGAGATTTCAACGTGCCTGAACCGATTGATTATAAATCGATTGACTCTGATCTGATCGATGTGGTTTTTGTTCCGATGCTGATTTGTGATCTGACCGGGAACCGTATCGGATACGGCGGAGGATATTATGACCGTTTTATGTCGAAACTGAACAAAAACTGTCTGAAGATCGGTTTGAATTTTTTCGGACCGATTCAAAAAATTGAAGAAGTCGAACCGACGGATATTCCTCTGGATTATTGTGTTACACCTGACGAAATCGTGTCTTTTGTTTCCTGAACATCATTCAGATCTTCAAAATAGAAAACAAATTCGTGTTTGAACTTTTTGGGTTCTTTTTTCAGTATATATTTTGCGGATTTTGGCAGTGAATCGATCAGTTTCTTGTCTTTTGAATAATATCTGACCCAATAATTTACATTTCGGATCGAATCCGGAATCAGCGAATCATTTTTAGAAAGGTCGAGTCCTCTGATTTCTGCATAACTCACTTTGAGCGAATCCATTTCTTTCAGCAGTCTCTGAATATTCAGCGAATCTTTTTCCTGAAAATAACTTTCAATCTGAGGAAAAAGAATATTTCTCATCACAGAGTCATTCTGATTGACCGAATAAAGAGACATCAGTTCATAGACTTCGGTTAATTTTTGTTTGGTGATAAAATTGACCGATGCCAGCGAATCCATTTTTGAAACCGGAGTCGAATTGTTTCGATAGGTTTTGATGACCTCCGGATCGTGTTCTCCCTGAAAAACGGGTTCGTGTTTACATGACCAGACAAAAACCAGTGCGGTCAGAAACACAAAAAGAAACCTAATCTTCATCGGAATTAATTTTGAATTTAATTTTAATAATCTTTCCGTTTTTATTCTTTTCAGCCTCGATCAGGGTGAAATTTTTCAACGAAGTGGTAGGCAGCGACATCAGATTGATGTACTGTTTCTTGCTCAATACTTCGACACCGAAGAATTCATTGTCATACACCTGATAGATCAGCGCATGGTCATCGATCATCTGATCGAGCATCTTGATTCTTTCTTTGACGCTTTGAGATGATTTTGAATAGTGTCTCAGCATAACCTTGTAATCGTCGGGCTGCAGTCGGATGGTTTCTCTTCCCTGATACAGTCTGAGGTCGATTTTGAAGGTGTCCTGTTTGTAATAAGTTGATTTGATGGTCATCAGCAGTGTGTCTTCCTTTGACGGAAAAGTCACACAGCCCTTGTCTGTCATCAGTTCCAGCGGAGTGAAATCCTGTCTGGCAACTGTAATTTCGATCGGTTCGGTGATCGGTGTATTTCGGTCGGCATCCATAAAACAGAATTCATAGGTGCGCTGATAAATAAATGCAAAATAAACGGCTGTTCCCAAAACGGCAAGTCCTGCAAATGAAAGGATAACCGCAGGAATCAGACTTTTTCTTCCAGTGCTTCTTTTGGGTTTTTGATTTTCTTTTTGGTCAGAATTGTCTTTTTCTTCTTTTTCGGCAATGGTTTCGACGTCTGTTTTTTCAACTTCTAACTTTCCGTTTGGCAGCTGATCTCCGATTTTATTGTTTTGAACGGCAGAAAATTCAGACCAACCCGAGTAGCCGACATACTGAGCGAGTATATTCAGCATATCGATTCTGGGCAGTTTTTTTAATTCGTTATTTTTAAAATAGGTATAAAACCATTTTTCGCTGACGCTTGATTTGGTTTTTTCAAACAAATCTTCCTGAAATGATACGATATCCTGTCCTTTCCAGTCTGAAATATCGGTTGAAGAAGCCGAATTTCTTTCAAAAAAACAGCCTGTAATCTCTTTTTTGAGCAATTCAAACAATTCTATTTCAGAAATTTTATCCAATATTTTTAATGTATAATACTGATGATCAGATTTTTGTAAATTGTAAATTATTTTACAAGACGATTACAATCATTTTTCTTCACCTTGAGAGCAAAGCTAATGTACTTTTGACACAAATAAAAACCATTAAAAATTTTTAATTATGAAAAAAGTATTTGTAAAAGGAATCGCATTGGCTTTCATCGCCGGTCTTTCATTCGCTAACATCTCATGTGACTCAAAAACTGACGCTGCTGATCAGGTAGAGCAGGCTGCTGACGATACTGCAAACGCAGTAGAAGATGCTTCTGACGCTGTTGAAGAAACTGCTTCTGACGCTGCTGACACTGCAACTGATGCAGTAGAAGAAGCTGCAGATCAGACTCAGGAAGCTGCAGGAGAAGTTAAAGATGCAGTAGAAGAAGCTGCTCAGTAAGACTTAAAGATTTCCTAATACAGGAATTAAAAAGAAACCGTCTCAGCAGAGACGGTTTTTTTTATGGTAGGTGTGTTATGTTTCAAGTTTGACTTGAGGCATTAGACTTTGAGACGTGAGACTTTTTTTGTGGAATTTAGTAATCGGCTCACTAAGGGAACCGTTAAAGTTTACTGATTTATTCTTTAATTTTTTGAATAAATCTTCAGGTCTTTTGTGCTAAAACATGGTTTTGAACCAATCCTGAAACATATTGCCAAAAATCGGAACGGGTTTCTTTTCGTTGTTGATCGCTCCCAAAAGTCCGATCAGCCATAGCACAAATACACCAATATACAGAATATTGGCAATTAATCCGAAAACCGGAAGAACAAAAATCAAAATCATACTGAGAATAAAGATGCCAATATACAGCGCAATCAATCCCGCATTCTGTCTGAGATGGAAACTTGTGTATTCTGTTTTTTCCTTTCGGGTTGCAAGTACAATGATCCATCCGATCAAAGTCAGATAACTTACAATCCCCAACGTTTTTTCATCCATACCGGATGATGAAGAGCCTCCTCCTGCCGGGCCTTGATTTGTAGCGTTTTCATCCATAATTATAGAATTTAGTAATCACAAAAATAGCTTATTTTTTTGATTATCCAATATTTATCTGTCGATCATAAATTATAAACGTATTGTTCTTAATCGTATATTTGCAACGAATCGGTGTCCTGTCGGTGATGATGGGATGAAAAGGGAATTTCGGTGAGAATCCGAAGCTGTCCCCGCAACTGTAAGTTCAAAAAGATGCTTTTACTGCATGCCACTGTACGCCAAAAGCGGATGGGAAGGCGAAAAGCTGAACAAGCCAGGAAACCTGCCGGTTTATGAACCCTTAATTGAATGCTTTCGGCGGAAAGGCAGCGGACACGATGAAAAAGTTTGTTTTAATTACGGTTTTAATTCTCGGTTCCGGCATCACAAATGCACAGCAGGATACCATCAGTCTTGACGGTGCTTTTTTGTCGGATTCGTATTTGAATTTTGCAGAAACCAAAGAAAAAACAGTGCTTTCGGATTCAATTCTTCAAAGAAACGGAAGCTCACTGACCACACTGCTGAATTTTAATTCACTGATCTATCTGAAGGAAAACGGTCCGGGAATGGTTTCTTCGCCTTCGTTCAGAGGTACGACCGCTTCTCAAACTGCTGTAATCTGGAACGGAATCAACATCAATTCAAGAACGCTCGGACAGACCGATTTCAATACGGTCAATCCACTGGCTTATGACAATCTGGTCATCAGAGCGGGCGGCGGAAGCATTGCCTACGGCAGCGGTGCAATCGGCGGGAGTGTGCATCTGAACAATGAACTGAATTACAGAAAAGGTTTTGAAAATCGTCTTTTTACAGCTTACGGAAGTTTTGACACCTATTCCACCGATTTCAAATCGAGCTGGTCAGATGACGAAATCAGTCTGAATTTAAACATCGGCAGAGCCGGATCAGACAATGATTTCAAATATCCGAATTCAGACCAAAAAAATCTGAACGGAAAATATTACAACAACAATCTGAGTCTTGGTGCAGCATATAAAATCAATCCAAAACACGAACTGAGATTTCTTGGAAATCTTTTTGACGGTGATCGTCAGTTTTCGCTGATTTCACCCAATGCACTGCCTACAAAATATCACGATTACAATACACGCAGCATGATTGAATGGATCGGCGGATTTGGCCGGTTTTCTTCAGATCTCAAACTGGTTCGTCTGGGTGAGGAATTCAAATATTATCCAAACATTCATTCAAAAAATTATGAGTTTGGAAATTCAGAAAGTTGGATTGCTAAATACAATCTGAATTACAAAATCAAAAATATTTATGCAGGTCTGGTGGCGGACTATGATTACAGCCGGGTGAAAGGTTCGAGCATAAAATTTGCAAAAAGAAATACGGCATCGGCAGGATTGTTTTTCAAACACAGACCATTCAGAAATCTGCTTTATGAAGCAAGCGTCCGTCAGGAATTTTCTGACAGTTATACCGCACCGTTTCTTTATTCATTAGGGATCAGCTGGAATGCTTTTGATTTTTACAAAATCAGTTTCAATACTTCAAAAGATTTCAGAATGCCTACCTTTAACGATCTTTTTTGGCCGGGCAGCGGAAATCCTGATCTGGAACCGGAAACTTCATATCAGTATGAAATCGGAAATCAGTTTGAATTCAATCATTTCAATATCAATTTGAACGCATACAGCAATGAGGTGACAAATCTGATCCAGTGGATTCCTGTCGGCAGTATTTCGATGCCTGAAAATGTGGGCAAAGTCAACATCAAAGGAATCGAAGTTCTGACGGATTACAGTCTTGAATTCAACCGGCACAATATTAATCTGAATGCGTCTTATGCTTATACCCAATCAGAAAATAAAAATCTTGGGAAACAGCTGATTTATGTGCCTTTTCACAGGGCAACTGCTTCGGCAGGATATTCATACAAACGTTTTTCGGCTTATTATCAGCTGATGCTGAACGGAAAAGTTTATACCGATTCTCAAAACACAAAAGAAATCAAAGGATACAATATTTCCAATCTGGGTGCGGAATGGAATTTTGGTCAAAAAAGAAATCTGATGCTGGGTATTCAGCTCAGAAATATTTGGGATGAAGCCTATCAGAATGTAATGAATCGGTGGATGCCCGGAAGAAATTATAATGTCTATATCAATTTAAAATTTTAAAAAATGAAAAAATTCAGAAAATTTTTGAGCTTTGGACTGGCACTGTCAGCCCTGTTTTTGGCTTCATGCAGCAGCAATGATGATGATGTGCAGCCAACTCCCGACGAAGCCGCGTTTCAGCACGGTATTTTTATTTTAAACGAAGGAAATTTTGGTGCCGGAAATGCATCGGTTGACTTTTTGTCAAACGAAGGCGTTGTGACCCACGATATCTATTCGCTGGTCAACAATGAACCGCTTGGCGATGTAGCACAGAGTATTTATATGGACGGCGATTTGGCTTATATCGTGGTAAACGGTTCTGCAAAAGTTGAAGTGGTGAACCGATATTCTTTTGAAAAATTGGGAACCGTCAGCACAGGATTGATCAATCCGAGATTTATGACCATCCTCAACGGCAAAGGTTATGTGACCAATTGGGGTGATCCGACCGATCCGTCAGATGATTTTGTGGCGGTAATCAATCTTTCAAATTTTACAGTCAACTCAACTATACCGGTGGCTGAAGGGCCTGAACAGATCGTTTCTGTAAACGACAGACTTTATGTGGCGCACATGGGCGGATGGAGTTTTGGCAATACTATTTCTGTCATCAATCCGGGAACCGGTTCTGTTTCGTCAACCATACAAACCGGCGACGTACCCGAATCTCTGATTGCTTCAAATGATTTTCTGTATGTGCTCTGCAGTGGAAAACCCGACTGGTCAGGTGAAGAAACCGTCGGCAGTCTGATCATGTTTGATACAAATACCAATATGCAGCTTTCCACCGTACCTTTTGCGCTTGGAATTCATCCGACCAAACTGGTAACCGACGGAAATATGCTTTATTATACCGAAGCCGACATCGTAAAAGCGGCTGATATGCTGGATATGAACAACAGCACCACGCTGTTCTCGACTTCTTCTCAGGACGTGTTCGGTGCATACGGAATGGCTGTCAGCAACGGAAAAGTTTATATCGGTGATGCCGGAGATTACACTTCAGACGGTAAGGTTTTGATTTATTCCACCACCGGAAATCTGATCGGAACCCATACTGCCGGACTGCTGCCAAATAATTTTGGTTTTAACAATTAAATTTTTTTGTCCTCAAAAATCAGTTGAAATCCCAAACCCGAAAAAATTTTCGGGTTTTTTTATTTTTAGATGTATATTGTATTCCTTAATTTGACTGATTATGAAAAAACTCATTTTGATTCTGACCGTCGTTTCGTTTGCATTTGCAGGCTGCAACAGGATTCCCGAAGGCGGACCTTCCGGTGAACAGTCGATAGAGACCGCGCCCGGACTGCTGGGCGAAAAAGTTTTGATCCGACTGAAACCAAAGGTGGGCGACAAACAAAACCTGATGGTAACGCTCAATATGAAATCTGAAGACGATGATGAATTGAATGTCAATATGATTTCAAAAATTGATATGGCGGTTGTCAATCGTGAAGATTCGGTTTTTACTTACGAAATGAAATACAAATCGATCAAAATGAATATCCAGGCGGGTGTGATGGAAATGGAATTTGATTCGGATTCAAAAGAACAAAATCCGATGGGTTCCATACTGAGCGGACAGATGAAAGGACTGCTCGAAAATCCGGTTTTGATGAAAATGGATCAGATGGGCAGAGTGCTCGAATTCAAACTGCCCGGAAATTTCACCAGCGATCAGACCGGAGATCTCGGTTCGGTAACCCTTCCGCTGCCCGAACATGCTGTGGGCGTGGGCGACAGCTGGACTGCAGACAGACCGCTTGAAGGTTTGGGAAATATGGAAATGAATATGACCCTTGAAAAAATCACGGTTGATTTCGTACAGATCAAAACAACCGGTTTCCTCAACAAAGACGATGAAGGCAGTGCTTTTGAAGGCAGCTACAAACTCGATCGTAAAACCGGATTTACAAAAGACGGTCTGATGAAAATGAAACTCAGCAAAGAGGGCAAAAAAATGGATATGACGATCGAATTCAAATCGATTTAAAACGGTTTTATCCAAACCAATATTCAGAAACAGCTTAACTTTGCAGCCGATGAAAGTTTTTCAAAATATTTCTGAAGCAAAACACATTAAAAATCCGGTGCTCACACTCGGTGTCTATGACGGCATTCATCTCGGTCATCAGGCGATCATCAGCCAGCTCAACCGGATTGCAGAAGAAATCGACGGCGAAAGCGTGCTGCTTACCTTTGAGCCTCATCCCAGGATTACACTCAACAAAGGTGCGGACAGTCTGCAACTGCTGACACTGGCAGACGAAAAAACTGAACTGCTCAAAAATTACGGGCTTCAAAATCTGATCATTCATCCGTTTACAAAAGAATTTTCACAGCTCAGCGCAGATGATTTTGTAAAACTTCTGGTCGATGATATCGGCATCCGCAGCATGGTGATCGGTTATGACCATCATTTCGGAAAAGACCGTTCGGGTGATTATCAGGAACTCAGCCGGCTTTCAAAAATCTACGGTTTTGAGTGTATAAAAGTCGATGAAATCAAATCTGAAGGCAATCATATCAGTTCAACCCAAATCAGAAACTCACTTTTGGAAGGCAATCTTGAATTTGCAAAAAAAGGTCTGAACCGAAATTACAGCCTCAAAGGAACTGTTGTGGACGGTGACAAACTCGGCAGAACTTTAGGCTATCCGACTGCAAATCTCAAAATCGGAAAATACAAACTCATTCCCGGAAACGGTGTTTATGTCGTCAAAGTCTTCATTGGTGATGAAGTTTTCAAAGGTCTGCTCAGCATAGGTACAAGACCCACTGTATCAAGTACGAACGAAAAGAGAACTGAAGTTTATATCCTTGATTTTGACCGTGATATCTATGGAAAGGAAATCAAATTGGAATTCTTCAAAAAACTCAGAGATGATCTGAAATTTGATTCAATTGATGATTTGATCAGTCAGATGGATCTTGACAAAGCAGCAGCCGAGAAATTTAATATCAACTGATTTTTTAAGCCAGCATTGCTTTCACACCCGGCAGTTCTTTTCCTTCCAGGCTTTCGAGCATTGCGCCGCCGCCGGTTGAAACATAACTGACTTTGTCCCTAAATCCGTATTGTTTGACAAAGGCTGCAGAGTCGCCGCCTCCAACTAATGAGAATGCACCGTTTTTGGTTGCTTCTGCAATTGCTTCACCCAGTTTGATGGTTCCTTTTGCAAAATTCGGCATTTCAAATACACCGACCGGACCGTTCCACAATATCGTTTTTGACTGTAAAATCACTTCAGAAAAAATTTCATCCGTTCTCGGTCCCACATCCAGTCCCATCCAGCCGTCAGGAATTTCATCAACCGGTGTTATATGTGTTTTTGCGTCATTACTGAAACTGTCAGCCACCACATTGTCAACCGGAAGATACAGACCGACTTTGTGATTTTTGCATTCTTCCATTACTTTCAGAGCAACATCGAGTTTGTCCTCTTCAACCAATGAATTTCCTATTTGGCCGCCTTTGGCTTTGATAAAAGTATAAGTCATCCCGCCACCAATTATCAGATTGTCAATCTTTGGCAGTATATTTTCAATGATTGTAATTTTTGAAGAAACTTTTGCTCCGCCCAAAATTGCAGTTACCGGATGTCGGTTTGATTTCAGAATTTTATCGATTGCTTTCAGTTCGCCTGCCAGCAGATATCCGAAACATTTTGCATTTGGAAAATATTTTGCAAGTACCGAAGTCGAAACATGATTTCTGTGGGCCGTTCCAAATGCATCATTGATATAAAAATCGCCCAATTCAGACATTCTTCTCGCCAATTCTTCATCGCCTGCAAGTTCTTCTTTGTTGAATCTCAGATTTTCAAGCATCAAAATTTGTCCGGGTTTCAGCTCAGCTGCTTTTTTTTGTGCATCTTCACTCACAATTGCATTTGCAACCGTAACCGGTGCGTTCAAAGCTTTGCTGACAGCCGGTGCAATGTGAGTCAGTGAAAATTTGTCTTCAAATCCGTCTTTCGGTCTGCCCAAATGGGTCATCAGAATTACAGCGCCGCCATCGTTCAAAACTTTTTGAATCGTCGGTTTTGAAGCCATGATTCGGGTGGAATCGGTTACATTCAGATTTTCATCCTGCGGAACATTAAAATCGACTCTGATCAGAACTTTCTTATCTTTGAAGTTGAAATCATCAATGGTTTTCATAGAAATTTTTTTAAGCGGTTATTGACTGAAACAAAATTAAAAAATAAATCGGCATCAGCGATTTTTGTTTTGCACAAACCAATATATATCATCATATATTCTTTAAATTTTAAAAAAAGAAAATGATGATGTATATATAGCGCTGTTAATATGTGGATAACTAAATTTCAGTTTAATTTATCATTGCATGATTAACAAAATCGTTTTTGTAATTTTGCTTTTGAATGAGACGATTGTAAGTTTATCAACATTCTTTGTTAATTGTTGAAATTCGTTTTTTTTGATAAATTGATTTGTCAAAGCTGCGGATAAAGATGTGGATAAGAAACGTGCCAAAATGAAAAGTTTTACTTGACTTGAATTGAAATATTTTTAATCAAAAACTGTTTTTACAAATCCAAAAATTCAGATACTGAATCTGTAAAAATTAATGGACGGTTTATCAACAAACTTTTAAATATCGTCAGGATTGAAAATGAATCAATTGTAATTTTTGAAAAAATTGGATGTTAATAATTGTAATATTATGAAAATAGCCATCGGTTCTGATCATGCAGGATTTGAATACAAAGAGAAAATTAAGCAATATTTATCAGACAAAGGTATTGAGGTACAGGATTTTGGAGCATTTTCAACCAACTCGGTTGATTATCCAGATTTTGCACATCCGGTTTCTTCTGCGGTTGAAAATTCAGAAGCAGACCTGGGTGTACTTCTTTGCGGAAGCGGTCAGGGAGTGAGCATGAGCGCAAACAAGCATCAGCAAATCAGATGTGCGCTTTGCTGGAATACGGATATAGCCAGACTCAGCCGTCAGCACAACAATGCAAACATCATTGCTTTTCCTGCCCGATTTGTGGCTTATGAATATGCGATAGAAATGCTCGAAGTGTTTTTGAATACCCAATATGAAGGCGGAAGACACGACAAACGTGTGGACAAAATCAGCTGTTCGTAATCAGATTTTGTCAACTTTTTTCAAAATAAAACTGTCCCAAAAAGCTTTGAACCCGAAATTTGATATATAATAATTGTATTTCGGAATAATTCTTTTCAGTTCATAACTGATCTGTCTGAATAATTTTGATTTTCTGAGCGCAGGATCATGCTGAATCTGTGAATCTGCCGGAAAACCTTTGATCAGCGAAGGCAGCAGATTGTATATTTTCAGATCATATTCCCAGGGATGCTGCAGCTCACAGTCGATCGGTCTTCTGATAATTGGTTTTTGATGAATCGTTTTGTCCAGAAACTTTTTTGCACCGGTTCTTGTCCAAACTGCCGCAATCGTCGTAATCGGAATGCTGGTTCCGCAGATACCGATAAAACGGTCTGTATTTCTGACTTCTTTAATTTTTATATAACGTCTTCTGCTGCTGAGTTTGAGCACATCCCAGTGGTTTTTTTGATCCAGTTCATCGTATTGTGAAAGCGTTTCTTCAATGATTGATTTCAAATTGTCGGGCAGAACAGCATCATCTTCAATTATTAGTGCAAATTCGGCATCAGATTCCAAAAACTTTTGAAGCGTTTCAACATGACTCAGATAACAGCCGATTTCGCCGGGAATCAGCTCTCTGTCGTATTCGTTTTTAACAATGTATTCATCGCCTTTCAGATTTTTTGCATCGACAGCAGAAATTATTTCATAATCGATTCCTGTTTTTTCAAATTCTTTTTTCATCCGTTTGAGCCTTTCAACAGCTCTGTCCAGATTGATCAGATAAGTCCTGTATTTTGGGAGATTCTGCATAATTCAATTGAATCTGTCAAAAGTACATAAAAAATTATGCTTATCATTCGAATGGATTATTTTGGTTTTATAATTGATCAAATCACAGAAATTCATTTGAAACTTAAAAAGTTCATTTAATATAAATTCGAAAGTTTAACTTTACAACCTATTAAATACAGAATGTCAAAGAAAAAACATCAGTCAAAAAATAAACGAACGACAATCGGAAAATACAGCGGAAATATCATTGAATTTCTGTTGAAGCATCCCGGTAAAGCAATGAATTACAAACAGATTGCTTCCGGTCTGAAAATTACAAACAGCAATCAGCGCGATCTGCTGATCAAAGATCTGACTGCATTGGCAGCTGCCGAAAAAATTGAGGAAAAAGAACGCGGAAAATTCAGTCTCAATCTGGACAAACACCAGCTGGTCGGGATTATTGACATTACACAGAGTGGTACTGCTTATGTGGAAGTTGAAGATTTGGATGAAGATATTCAGATTCCGAAAAACAAAAGAAAAAATGCGCTTCAGGGCGATCTGGTTCAGATATTTGTTTATCCGAACACCAAAAAAGGACAGCGTACAGAAGGCGAAGTAACCGCTGTTCTCAAACGTTTCAAAAAACTGTTTACCGGAATTTTTGAAAAACAGATCAGCGGAAAATATGGTTTTGTGGTAACCGACCGACGTGCGATTCCGGTCGATTTTTATATACCGAAAGATAAATTTAAAAATGCCGAAGACGGTCAGAAGGTGATAGTCGAACTCAGAGACTGGCCCGACGATGCGGATCATCCTTTTGGTGAAATTGTTGAAATCCTGGGCGATCCGGATTCAACCGATGCAGAAATGAATTCAATTTTGGTCGAATACAATCTGTCGCTTGATTTTCCGGAAGAAGTCAAAAGAGAAGCCGAAGAACTCGATGTTGAAATCAAAGAAGATGAAATCAAAAGCCGTCGCGATATGCGTTCGGTGACCACTTTTACCATCGACCCGAAAGATGCAAAAGATTTTGACGATGCGCTTTCGTTCAGAACTTTGGAAAACGGAAATTTTGAAGTAGGTGTTCATATTGCGGATGTGACCCATTATGTAAAACCGGGAACTTCGCTTGATCAGGAAGCTTATCAGAGAGGAAATTCAATCTATCTGGTGGACCGGACCATACCGATGCTGCCCGAAAAACTGAGCAACGTTGCCTGTTCGCTTCGTCCCGATGAAGACAAATACACTTTCTCTGCGATTTTTGAAATGGACAAAAATGCAAAGGTGCTGAAGCAATGGTTTGGAAGAACTGCAATCCGTTCCGACCGAAGATTTACTTATGAAGAAGCTCAGGAAGTGATTGAAACCGGAGCCGGAGATTTCAAAGACGAAATCATTGCACTCAACGATCTGGCGAAAATCCTGAGAAAAAAGAGGATGGACGACGGCGCTATCACCTTTGACAAAGTGGAAGTAAAATTTGATTTGGATGAAAATCTGAATCCGATCGGAACGTATTTCAAAATGATGAAAGATTCAAACCATCTGATTGAGGAATTCATGCTGCTTTGCAACCGGAAAGTTTCTGAATTTGTATCGCTGAACAAAGAAGGAAAAATTTCTGAAAACACCTTTGTATATCGTGTTCACGACGATCCGGATATGGACAAACTTCAGGATCTAAGACTGTTTATCAGACAGTTTGGTTACAACTTGGATTTGAGCAATCACAAGACGATAACCCGCTCGATGAACCAGCTTTTGGCGGATGTCAAAGGAAAACCCGAAGAAAATCTGATCGAAACCCTTTCGGTAAGAACGATGAGCAAAGCCAAATATTCGACCGAGAATTCTGTCGGACATTACGGTTTGGCATTCAGATATTATTCTCATTTCACATCACCAATCAGACGTTATCCCGATATGATGGCGCATCGGCTGCTGCAGCATTATCTGGATGGAAAAAAATCACAAAATCCGGCGCCGCTTGAGGAAAAATGTGTTCACTGTTCGCTGACCGAAAAACAGGCGACAGATGCAGAAAGAGATTCGGTCAAATTTATGCAGGTCAAATATATGGAGCAGTTTGTGGGTGATGAATTTTACGGTTATATCACCGGAGTTCAGGAATACGGAATTTTTGTGGAGATACCCGAAACCCGCTGCGAAGGCCTGGTCAGACTGAGAGGAATCAGTGAAGATACCTTTTATTTTGACCAGAAAAACTATTCGATTGTGGGCAGACGGACCGGAATCACTTATCAGCTGGGCGACAAAGTGATGGTGAAGGTGGCAAAGGCTGATTTGAGAAACAAACAATTGGATTTTGAGCTGATCGGCTGATTTTGGTTTTTCAAACGGTTTAACGGTCAATAATCAGATTATACTTAAATTGCAGTCCAAATGGAGCTGGTCACATCTGCCATAGTAATCGGAATTTTGCTCAGTCTGATCCTGATCGGACCGGTTTTTTTTATGCTGCTCCAGACCAGCGTCAGCCGCGGATGGAAATCTGCAATCATACTCGATCTGGGCGTTTTGACAGCTGATATCCTCTGTATTTTTGTAGCCTATTACGGAAGTAAGGATCTGGCAACAGCAATTCAGAACAATCCGTCCATCTATATTTTCGGCGGCTTTTTTATACTGATTTACGGTTTGGTGATGTATATGTCAAAACCAAATCTGAAAATGAGAAATCTGACCGACAGCAGTAAAAATTACTTCAAAACTTTTATCAACGGATTTTTTCTCAATATTTTAAATATCGGCGTCATCGTATTCTGGTTTTTTGTAGTCAGTACCATTGTGATCCAATATCCCAGACCGGGCGATACTTTTTTGTTTATGGCAATTGTTCTGGCAACCTTTTTTGGTCTGGATTTGATTAAAATTATGCTGGCGCACAAAGTCAAAGAAAGCTTTACGGTCAGACGGGTTTTTTATTTTAAAAAGACGATCGGATTTATACTGATCATCTTTGGTCTGATCGTGATTTTAAAAGGTTTCGGTGTATTTTCAAATATTGATGAACAGATTGAAAATCGGATTCAAAAAGGAGTTACCCACGACGAAAAACCGGCGGATACACTGTTTTCAATTCCTTTTAAATAATTTTTCCAATTATAGAAATTTCTCAATTTTTTCAACGATCATTTCTGGACTGATGTTTTTGAAATAATCGATTTTTGGCGCATTTTTCGGCTCTTTTCCATAAACCGAAGTCGGTCTCTGAATCAGACTTTCGTCCTGAATCACATTGTCATCATCCTGACCGTAACCCAAAAATCCCATAAACGGATGGGTGGTTCCCCAGATTGAAACCACGGGTGTACCGACGATTGACGCAAGATGCATATTGGCAGAATCCATAGAAACCATCAGTTTGAGCCGGCTGATGATTTCAAGCTCTTTTTTCAGATCATATTTCCCGGCAACAGAAACGATATTCGGGTTGAGTTTCTGCCATTCTTTTAATTCCTGATGCTCGGCTTTGCTTCCAAACAGATAAACATTCACTCCTTTTTCGGCGATTTTCAGCGCCACAGTCTTCATTTTATCAAACGGATACTGTTTTCCCTCATACATCGCAAAAGGAGCGATACCGACCGCGTTTTCTTTTTCGGAATGATTGACAAGACGGTTTGAAAGTTTCAGATCAAAACCGAGCTTTCTGAACACATCCGCATATCTTTCGGTCATCGGTTTCAGCTGTTTTTTGATTTTATCATTCTGTCTGACCAGCCTGCTTCTTTCCTTTCGTGCTTTGTCAAGGATTTCAATCTTTTTCGGATTCAGAAATTTTCTGATGATCTGTGTTCTGAGCACATTGTGCAGATCTGCTGTCGAATCAAATCCGGCAGCCCTCAAATCCTTTGAAAGTTTGTACAGACCGATGACACCTTTGTATTTCTTTTTCAGATCGGCCGGAAAAAATTTAAGTCGCTGAATTCCTTCAAAAAGCGGCTGAAACTGCGGTCTTGAAACAAACAGAATTTCGGTTTCCGGAAACTGTTCCAAAAATTCTCTGACAACAGGAATGCACATGGCGACATCGCCCATTGAGCTGAAACGAAAAACCAGTATGCGCTGTTTCTGACTCATATTTCTTTTTCAAGAGTTGACTGTTGCTGTTCTTCTTTCAAATCCAAATTCTCAAGTGTCAAACCTTTTCTCAAACTGACTTTTATTTTTTCCATTTCTTCTTTTGAAGCCGAAATATATTCTTCCAGATTCTGACTGTATTTTGATAATTTTCTGACCGATTTGTTGTCGGCAATCGTAAAGATTTCGCCCTGCTGAACCGCTTCTTTGTGTCTGAAACCCAATTCTTCGAGCACATCCACACCCAACTGAACCGCGGTATTGAAATTCTCTCGATAGATGTGGGTATAGCCTTTGTTCAGATAATGGTAGGCATCATAACGGTTTCTTGTTCTGATAAAAATTTTCAGATTCGGAAAATTCTGATTGGCCAGTTCGATCAGTCTTCGGTTGGCTTCTGGCGGATCGAGCGCAGCAATCAGTATATCCGCCTTGTCCGCTTTTGCGGCTTTGAGCGTATTCAGATTGGTCGCATCACCGTAATAAACATTGTAACCCAATTTTCTGAGCAGTTCAATCCGTTCGCTGTCTTTGTCAAGGACCGTTGCGCTGAAACCGCTGAATTTGATCAGACGGCCGACTGTATTTCCAAAATCGCCATAACCTGCGATAATGATTCTTTTTGAATCCAAATCCTCAAAACTGTATTCCGGATCGTCCTGAAAACCACCCGCCTTTATTTTTACCATACCCATCATCGGTACGATCCATTTTTCATTGACCACCAAAAACAGCGGCGTGATCGTCATCGTCAGTGCGGTGGTTGCAAACAGCAGATCTGTCCATTCTTTCGGAATCAGCTGCAACTGAAGACTGATGCTCAAAATCACAAATGCAAATTCACCGATTTGTGAAAGCAGGATTGCAAACAGTATATTTTGATTAAGTTTGAGTCTGAAAATAAAACCTGTAATCAGCAGCACCACTCCTTTGATCAGAATCACACCCAGTGTAAGTTCGAGTATTTTGAGCGGTTCATGTATGATCAGTTTGAAGTTGATGGTCGATCCGACCGCAAGAAAAAACAGACCGAGCAGCAATGCTTTGAACGGCTCAATATCACTTTCCAACTGATGACGGAATTCGCTGTTCGCCAGCGCCACACCCGCCATAAATGCACCCAGTGCCGGACTCAGTCCCACATAATTCATCAGCACCGAAACACCGATAACCAGCATCAGTGCAGAAGAGGTAAACAGTTCGCTGACCTGAAGTCTTGCGATGTATTTAAAAAACGGATTGACGATATAATTGCCTACAAAAAAGATCAGTCCGATTGCAGATACGATTGCCAGTGTTTTCATCCATCCGGGCGCACCGTCAAGCAGCGCTCCTTCCAGATTGGCCGTAGGAATGATAACTGATTTTGCGGCAAGCAGCGGCAGAACCGCCAAAATCGGGATGACCATGATGTCCTGAAAAAGCAAAACCGAAAAGCTTGATTTTCCGGAAGGTGTTTTCGTAAGTCCTCTTTCAGACAGGGTTTGCATAATGATCGCTGTCGATGACATGGCAACCGCAGCGCCGATTGCAATTGCGGTTCCTTTGCTCGAACTGACGTAATGAAGAGAAATCGGGATAACGACGAGTATGGTTCCAAACAGCTGAATCCCGCCGATACCCAATATCTTTTTTCGCATTTTCCACAAATCCTTCGGATCGAGTTCGAGACCAATCAGAAAAAGCATCATCACCACACCGAATTCTGCTGCATGCATGATGTCATGTGCTTCGTCTCCGCTCGACATTCCGATGTATTTTCCAAGCACGAACGGTCCGATCAGCATTCCGGCAAGCAGATAACCCAGCACCGAACCCAGACCAAGCCTTTTTGCGATCGGCACACAGACAATTGCAGCCAACAGGTAGATGAACGCCTGGTATAAAGTGACCTCTCCCATCTATTTCTTTATTTTGGATCGGTAAGCAATCGCATAAAATTTAAATTGTTTGATCATCGCCAGCAGTCCGTTTGCACGGGTGGGCGAAAGAAATTCCTGAAGGCCTATTTTTTCGATAAAACCGGTATCTGAATTTAAAATATCTTCGGGTTTTTGGTTGCTGTATATTCTGACCAGCAGCGCAGCCAGTCCTTTTGGCAGGATCGCATCGCTGTCTGCTTCAAAAACAATTTTGCCGTCTTCCATTTTTGCATCTAACCAGACGGTTGACTGACAGCCGCGGATCACTTTTTCATCCGACTTTCTTTCATCTGGCAGTTTTTTCAAATTTTTTCCAAGTTCAATCAGGTATTCATATCTGTTTTCCCAGTCGTCAAACATTGAAAACTCATCAATTATCTCGTTTTGTATCTCTTTTATCGTCATCAGACAAAGATAAAGATTTGACGAATATCATATTTCAAGAATTGAGGTTAAATTTGCAATTACAGTCATTGACCGACTTAAAAAAATTTGAAAAAATGAAAGTTTTACTGCTTGACAGAAATCATGATCTGCTTGAAAACGGATTGAAAAATTTGGGTTTTGAAGTGGATGAAGATTATGATTCACCCAAAGAAGAAATTCTGAAAAAGATTTCAAATTATGACGGAATCATCATCAGAAGCCGGATTCCGATTGATTCTGAATTTTTGAATGCTGCCGTCAAACTCAGATTTATCGGCAGAGTCGGCGCCGGTCTTGAAAATATTGATTTAAATGTTGCCGAAAAAAATAGAGTTCAAACCTTTAATGCACCCGAAGGAAACCGTGATTCTGTTGGCGAACATACGGTGGGCATGCTGCTGATGCTGGTTCACAGACTGAGGATTGCAGATGCTGAAGTCAAAAACGGAATTTGGAGAAGGGAAGAAAACCGGGGTGATGAACTGATGGGAAAAACCATCGGCATCATCGGTTATGGAAATATGGGCAAAGCTTTTGCGCAACGTTTAAAAGGTTTTGAAGCGAATGTGATTTGTTATGACATCAGAGCCGGAAAGGGTGATGAAAATGCGATTCAGGTCGGTTGGAAAGAATTTATCGACCGTTCTGAAATCATCAGTCTTCATACACCGCAGACGGCTGAAACCATCGGTCTGGTGGACAAAGAATTGATCGATTCGATAAAGAATCCGTTTTATCTGATCAATACAGCGCGCGGCAAGTCGGTTGTGACCAAAGATCTGGTTGAAGGATTGAAGTCGGGAAAAATCAAAGGTGCTGCTTTGGATGTTCATGAATACGAAAAGAAATCATTTGAAAAACCCGATGTTTCACATTTGCCCGAAGATTTCAGATATCTGATCGAATCGGACAATGTGATACTGACGCCGCATATTGCCGGTTGGACGCATCAGAGCAAACAAAAACTGGCGGAAGTCATTTTGTCAAAAATTGCAGATTGGAAAAATTTGCATAACATTGCATAACAATCGGGGATGTAGCTCATCCCGATAGCCATCGGGAGACTAGAGCGTCCCGAAGGCATTCGGGAAGGCTGTGGGTTCTGAAAAAGAAGAATTGAAATATGGGGATGTAGCTCAGTTGGCTAGAGCGCTTGCATGGCATGCAAGAGGTCGTGGGTTCGAGCCCCATCTTCTCCACTTGGAAGCAAGACATTAACACCATAAGGTCTTGCGTTTTTTTGATAGAATGGAACCTTTTATGTTTATATCTTGTATTCTGAAATGCTTGATCGTTATTATGTCGGCCAAACACAGGATATATAGAACAGAGGCTTATAAAGCACAAGGCCAATAAACAACATTATACAGGAAGGGCTGATGATTGGGTTTTGGTTTACCTTGAAGAGTATTCGACCAGAGCAGAAGCCTTAGCAAGGGAAAGAGAGATCAAAAACAAGAAAAGCAGAAAATACATTGAGTATTTGATTGGTCAAAACAGATGAATTGTGAGAACGGCTAGAGCGTCCCGAAAGTATTCGGGAAGGCTGTGGGTTCGAGCCCCATCTTCTCCACAAAAATAGCCGTTCATTTGAACGGCTTTTCTGTTTTCAATATTTATAGAATATTATTCTCCTGCCTGCTGCTGGGCTTCCTGTTTCATCTTTTCATTGGCAGTAATTGCAAACTCAACCCGACGGTTTTGAGCTCTTCCCGCTTCTGTTGCATTATCTGCGCGCGGACTCAGTTTGCCCTGACCTTTTGAAGAAAGTCTTGATGAAGCGATTCCCTGAGATTTCAGATAATCAACTACCGATGCCGCTCTTTTTTCTGAAAGCGGAAGATTGTATTCCTGTGAACCGATGCTGTCTGTAAAGCCGACCACCATGATGTTTGTGTCGGGATATTCGGTAAAAATCGGAATCAGTTTCTGAAGATTTGTTTTTGCATCTTCGGTCAGTGATGATTTGTTGTATTCGAAACGAACATTTGAATTTTCGTCAAGTATCACCTGGATTCCTTCGGCATTTCTTACCACTTCAGCACCTGGAAGCGTATTCTCGATTTTCTTTGCCTGCTGATCCATCTTGTGGCCGATGATTCCGCCTGCCGCACCGCCGACAACCGCACCTGCGATTGCTCCGACAGCTGCATTTCCTCCGCTGCCGATATTATTTCCGAGCACACCGCCCAATATTGCACCCGCAGCCGCACCGATGGCCGCTCCTTTTTGGGTATTGTTTGCGTCGCAACCGCTTAAGACCAATCCTGCCGCAACCAGCAGCACTGCTATCCTGGAGTTTAGTTTCTTTATCATGATTTCAAATTTTAATGTTTAATTTTTTGTGAATGTGTAATTGATCCCGATGATCTTACCTTCAAAACTGATGTCCTGTCTCAAGACCATAAACGAACCGCTGTTGTTCGTGATTTTCATTCGGTAGCCGTCCAGCACATTTTTTGGCTTATCACCCTCATAGACCTTTTTGAAGTTGAAATACATATTTCCGCCTTCATCTGTAACAAACCATTTGATCTTGGTGGTTCCTGACGGACAATTGCCTGATCCGTTCAATGCGTAAGTTCCGGTGTTGTTGTTTTGAACCAGATGCCACTGACTGCCGCTGTAACATTTTGGATCTGCTTCGTCAAAAACTTTCGCATCGACATATGACTCATTGATTCCGTCAAATGACACATTTGTGATGGTCCAATCGCCTCTCATAATTTTTTCGCTGTCAACAACCGATTTTGGTCCGGCGCATGAAATTGCCAAAAACATTGAGAAGATTCCAATTAAAAAGATTTTATTCATAATAATAAATTTTGTTCGAATTTGGTCAAAAAACCATGCTTTTTAAATTTGATTTAAGACAATTTCTCAAGAAATTGATACTTGGTTATGTCTGTTGCAAAAATAATAAAATTAAAGCGTTTATTTTAATTTTTTTGGATCAGATAGATGACAGATGACCAATTTCTGTCAAATAATGCCTTTATATTTGAAATTAACGCAATCGGTATGGCTCTCAAAAATCCGAATTTTGATTTTTTATATTTTTCGGATAAAATTGAAATATAAAAACTGTCAAACCACAAAGGATATATTTTTACTTTCTTAAGTTCGTTTTTATACATCAGTTTTTGAAAACTGTCGTTGGAAAAATGCCAGATGTGTCTCGGCACATCCCAGGCAGCCCAGTAAGATTTATAAAATTTTGAATCAAATGACTGATGATTTGGAACCGCAATCAGGATTTTTCCGTCAGGTTTTAATTTTGATTTCAATTCGCCGATGAATTCATAAAGATTCGGAAGATGTTCGAGCGCATGCCAAAGTGTGATATAATCAAAAGTCATATCCAGATCTTTCAGATTTGAACTGCCGGCATTTTCCTCACCCACTTTTTTTTGAGCCAGTTTCAATGCATCCGGATTGGGTTCGATTCCGTAAACATCCAATCCTTTGGTTTGCGCATATTTCAAAAAATCTCCGGTTCCGCAGCCAAAATCCAAAAGTGTTTTTTTTTCGCCCTTGTAATTTAGCTTTGAAAATTTGTAAGAGATATTGTACTTTTTTACCGACTGATAAATTTTATCCAACAAACTTTTCTTTGCATCCGAATGGGATATATAATTTTCACTTTTGTAATAATCCGAAAGTTTGTCAAGCGGTACCGGCCTTGTTTCCAGAAAACCGAATTCATGGTTTCTGTACAGACCGAACTCTTCACCTGTCAAAAAATAATCTTTTGTTTTTAAAATCAAACCCGATTCAAACTGTTTCAAATCAATCTTTTATAAGAGTGTTCCTCGTGGAACATTATTTCTATCTGCCCATATAAATCAAAAGGATGCTGATGTCTGCGGGTGAAACCCCGCTGATTCTCGAAGCATGCGCAATGGTTTCCGGTCTCAGTTTTTCAAGCTTCTGTCTTGCCTCTATGGTGATCGACTTTAGCTGTGAATAGTCAAAGTTTTTTGGAATTTTCAAATTTTCCAAACGTTTCAGTTTATCTGCATTGTCATTTTCCTTTTGGATATATCCTTCATACTTGATCTGAATTTCCACCTGCTCCAATTCCTCTTTGTTGATTTCATTTTCTTTGACGATCTTTTTCACCCGATCCAGTTTTAAGAAATCAGACAAATGAACCTCAGGTCTTTTCAAAACCGAATCCATCTTTGAACTTTGTTTGAGCGGTCTTCCTTCTCTTTGCTCAATTGCCGGATTTATTTCTTCGGGTTGGATTGAATTTTCTCTAAAAAACGAAACCAATGTCTCTGCTTTTTTGTGTTTGATTTCCATTTTTTTCAGTCTTTCGTCAGAAGCCAGACCAATCGAATGAGACAGCGGTGTCAGTCTTTCGTCCGCATTGTCCTGTCTGAGCAGTATCCTGTATTCGGCTCTTGAAGTAAACATTCTGTACGGTTCTTCTGTTCCCTTTGTAATCAGATCGTCGATCAGTACACCGATATAGGCTTCATTTCTTTTCAGTATGAACTCGGGTTTTTCATTGACTTTGAGATGTGCGTTGATTCCCGCCATCAGCCCCTGACATGCCGCTTCTTCATAGCCGGTTGTGCCGTTGATCTGACCGGCAAAATAAAGGTTCTCGATCAGTTTGGTTTCCAAGGTATGTTTGATCTGTGTCGGCGGAAAATAATCGTATTCTATCGCATAACCCGGTCTGAAGAATTTCACATTTTCAAATCCCGGAACAGCTCGTAATGCCTTTGCCTGAATGTCGTCAGGCAACGAAGTTGAAAACCCGTTTACATAATATTCGATGGTATTCCATCCTTCGGGTTCTGCAAAAATCTGATGTCTTTCTCTGCTTGCAAAACGGTTGATTTTGTCCTCGATCGAAGGGCAATATCTTGGTCCTGTACTTTTGATTGCGCCGTTAAACATCGGTGAACGGTCAAAACCATCTCTGAGCAGATCGTGTACCTGTGGATTTGTATATGTAATCCAGCAGCTTCTTTGTTTGGTTAATTTGGGTGTGTCGGTAAATGAAAATTTTTCGGGATTTTCGTCTCCGCCCTGTTCTTCCATTTTTGAAAAATCCAATGATCTTCCATCCACCCTTGGCGGTGTTCCGGTTTTCATTCTGCCAGATTCAAATCCCAGACTGACCAGTTGTTCTGTGATTCCGGTTGCTGCTTTTTCACCCATTCTTCCGCCGCCGAAATGCTTTTCGCCGATATGAATCAGTCCGTTCAGAAAAGTTCCGTTGGTCAGGATGACCGATTTTGCTTTTATGGTGAGACCGATTCCGGTTTTAACTCCGATTACTTTGTTTCCTTCGATCAAAAGACCGTTAACCATATCCTGAAAAAAGTCAACATTTGGATTAGCTTCCAGTGCCAGTCTCCATTCCTCAGCAAATCTCATTCGGTCGGACTGTGCTCTGGGGCTCCACATGGCAGGTCCTTTTGAACGGTTCAGCATTCTGAACTGTATCATGGTTTTGTCGGTGATGATGCCCGACATTCCGCCCAACGCATCAATTTCTCTTACAATCTGTCCCTTTGCAATTCCGCCCATTGCAGGATTGCATGACATTTGGGCAATCACCTGCAGATTCATTGTAATCAGCAGGACTTTTGAACCCATATTTGCTGCTGCCGAAGCTGCTTCTGCACCTGCGTGACCGCCGCCGACAACAATTACATCATAATCATTTAAAAACATTTTTAATTGATTTTTTAAAGAATGTTCCACGTGGAACAATTATATTATTTCATTAAAATAAGCCAGATATTTGTCCTCTGCTTTTCTCATTTCGGCGGCATCTTTTTCGGTTTTGTCCTTGTAACTCATAAAGTGGAGGATGCCGTGTATCATCACCCTTGCCAGTTCCTGGTCAAAACTCACCGAATTCTCAATCGCATTCTCACTCACTCGGTCGATACTGATATAGATATCGCCCGACAATTTCTTTCCTTCGGAATACTGAAAACCGATCACATCGGTATAGTAATCATGCTGAAGATACTGAATGTTGATCTGCAGCAGATCGTCATCATTGCAAAAGATATAATTGATTTTGTCTGTCTCAAAGCCTTCTTTTTTAACTGACGATTCTATCCAATTCTTCCAGTCTTCGTATTCCTCTGTTTTGAAATCGGTTTCGTTAAAAAACATTATCATTTTGCAAATTTAAAACCAAAATCCGAGAGAAACATTGAACAATCCCTTTTTTGTGTTGGGCGAATAGGTCCACAAACCGATGATCGGTCCGAGCGGACTGTCATAGCCGTATCCGATTCCAAAACCGGTGTACTGGTATTTCAAAAATTTCCATTCCTCAATCTGGTCAGAAATATGCGCAAAATTTGTGAATGCTGAGAAATAATGATTTTTTAATATCCTTGCCTGAATCTGACTGCCCAATATCAAAAGATTCTCTCCGCCGTCCGTAAAGTAGGGAAGACCGAAAAAGCGTGAATAGTTCATAAAATCCTGATCGACATATCCGCCGAGTGCAAACTTTTGGGACAGAGGTGCAGAATTGCCAAAATAAGTGCCGAATTTGCCGAACAGCTTGATACCCAACCAACTGTTCAATGATTTATTGGCATCAAACCAGCCGGAAATCATTGGAATCTCTTCAAAATCAGTTGTATTGGATTGAAACAGATATTTAAATAAACCATTGAATCTCAATCCGTTCATCGGGAAATTGGGATTGTCGAGATTGTCAATTTTAAAATAGCCGTATAGATTTAAAAAATAACTGTTTTCAATTGTCCGCAACGGATCGCTGTGAGACAGATTTTCTGTACCAATACTGAGATACTGGTGCTCCAGACCGCCGCCAAGCGCGTATTTGTCATAAAGAGTGGACTGAATATATATCTGGTTCAAAAATTCTTTGAACTGATAATCATAGACAACACCTCCCGGATTTTCAATAAAATTTGAAGCCTTTACTTTTGAATTGAATCTCTTGTATGAGGATGAGATTCCAAAACTCGGATAGATTCCGTTGTCTGCATAATAAATGATCTGATATCTCGGGAAGTCGCCAAGAATCAAATCCGCAGAAAAAACGGAATTGTCAAAAAGCACATGCCGGCTGCTGAAGTTCAGAAGCAGTCCGGTTTTGAACAGATCGTCATAATGCAGCCCGAACTTGATCGACTGCCGGGTCGGATTTTCGGTAACCGACAGAGACAGTGTCTTGTGTCCCGTATCGTTGTCTCGAAGCCGGTAATAAATCTTTTTAAAATTTCCGGACGAATAAAGTGATTTGATACCGGTTCTTATATTGTTATAGGAAATCAGCTGTGGAGGAATAATGCCGAGTTTTCCCTGTACATAGGATCGGTTGAAGGTTTCAAGACCGGTGATTTCAATTTTGCTGACCAGTACATATTCAAAAGTATCATGCGACTGATGTTGGATTTTGGGATGACCCTGTGCGGCAGCAATTTTTTTTAAGTCGTCAAATTTGAGTTTTGCGGCATCAAATCCGGCTCCGATGATTTGATCTTTGTTATCAAAACTTGTAACCGTAAATCCCTTTAAATCGGGTTTTATTGATAAATCGACCAGCTTGCTCTGTTCCTGTGATTTTTCGGCAATATTGTATGTAATGATCTGTTCGATCACCTTTGCGGCAGACTGAAGCTGTGAATCGTCGAGCAGGCCTTCCTGCAAATCAACACCGATAATGTAATCGGCGCCCAGATCTCTGACCTCACTGACCGGATAATTGTTTCTGACGCCGCCGTCAACATACAGCTCGCCTTTGATGCGGACGGGTTCAAGAAGCGTCGGATAGGCGCCGCTTGCAAGCACCACCTGCGGCAGATAGCCGTCGTGAAAAACCACCGATTCTCCGGTGCTCAGCCTGGTGGCGACACAGACAAACGGAATCGGAAGTTCATTGAAATTTTCAATATCGTGCACATGTCTGAACAGATAAGTCAGTTCGTCTGCAGTGCCCTGTCCGCTTGAAAGTGCATTTGGAAATCTGAGTTTGAAATCGTCAAACGGGAGTTCAAGCAGATATTTTTCACGATAGGTTTTGTCAAAAAACGGAAGTTCTCTTCTTGACTTTTCATTCATGATCATATTGTTCAGATCAAGCGAATACATGATTTCTTCCAGTTCGTCTGCCGAATAACCCGAAGCATAGAGTGCGCCGACAATTGCACCGATGCTTGTTCCGCCGATATAATCAATTTTGACACCGGCTTCTTCAATCACCTTGAGTGCGCCGATATGCGCATATCCCTTTGCACCGCCGCCACTGAGCACCACACCGACTTTTGGTCTCTCGGATTGGGCTTTGAGCGAATTAAAACCGAAGATTATCAGCAGCAGAATTGACAGCAGTTGAACTTTAAATCTCATAATGTGCAAAGGTATAATTTGTTGACCAATTCAATTATGACCAAATTCGATTGGCGGAATAATTTAATGATTTCTGTATGGAACAGAAGGCTGCTTTGGTCAGACACAGTAAATCTTTTGATAGAGAAAAATGAAATTCAAAACCTGTGTAAGAAGTGTTTTGAAATAAAAAGTGAGGGATCCCAACCAAGCAAAAAGGGCCCTCACTTTGCTAATAAGCTAAATCAGTTGATTAGCGATTATTGGTAAATTTCCTGGTGAAGATTTCACCCCGTTCTGTTCGGACGGTCACAATAACAATATTACTGCTGTATCTTGAAAAATTAATTGTGTGTTCGTTTGAATTGATGTTTGAGTTTTTGTAAATCGGTTTGCCGTTCAGATCATAAACGATGACTTCCGAAATCTTATCTGATTCAGAATTGATTTGTACTCCGCTGTCTCTCTTTGCAAATTGGATTCCTGCGCTGATATCGATACCTCCTCCTCCGTAATTGGACGTATAGATAATCAGAAACCTGTTTTTGTATTCGCCCGAACGGGTTATAAATTTGTAGGAATTTGTACTCAGATTGACCACCTTGTTCAGCTCTTTGTCCACCAGAAAGATGTCCTGCCCGTTTGCAAACACACCCTCTTTGTTATAGATTGAAATAATGTGGGTTCCGGTGTGAAAAGCCCGATATCCCAGCTGCAGCTGATCGTAATTTCTGAATGGCGCTTTGCCCTGTATGGCAAGATTGTGCCCCTCAACGACTGTAAACAGTTCGTCCGATCCGCCCAAACCTTCTGTGTCGTCTATCCAAAATTCGTCTCTGCCGCCTTCAAAATAGACCACTGCAGTCATCACCTGAATATTGCCCGGGGTAACCATCTTGAGCCAGAAACGGTCCTTTTCCTGAACGACTCCTTTTGTGCACGGGTTCATATCGTTAAAACCTTCCGGGGATAAAAACGGACTGGAATCGTTTTCCGATCCGTTTGTTTCCCGGTATAGACTGCGGTTTGGGGAAGCATTGATTCCCTGCACTGCAGCATTTCCAAAATGAGTTTCATCGAGATTTAATTTGTTGGTAAGGGGGAACTCCCAATCGACATTTGAAACTGTTTTGGAGTCAGTATCATCCTGTCCGGGTTGGACAGTAATTTGTTTGCTGTTATTTGACTGTGTGTCTGAATGGATTGTAGATGCATTGGCAAAAGTCAGTGCCAGTACACTTAAACATAACGAATAGATTTTTTTCATAATACCACTTTTAAGAAGCATTTAAAAACTTCTCAAAGGCTTAAGGTGTCGGTAATTTCACAGGAGGTCGGTATTATGGTTCCCGAATGGGAAAGGCAAATATAAATCAAAATAAATTAGAAACACAAATATTTTGTTAATAAAAATTCAAACAAATGTTAAACATGTTGATATGCAGTTTATTGGAAGAAATGGAGGCATCATTTGCCTGGTTTGATGCCCTCATTTCCGGTCTCCAATTTTAATTATTTATAAATTTTCTGGTCACCAGCTCTCCAGTTTCTGTTTTCACTGTCACTACGACAATCTGATGATTGAAGTTGCCCGCACTGATCCGGTGTTCATTTGAATTGATATCCGATTTTTTATAAACCGGGCGGCTGTTCAGATCAAAGAGTTCAACTTCTTTTATCTTATCAATGGACGAAGTGATCACAATCTGGTTGTCAATTTTTGCAAAATCCATCACATTGCTGAGAGCGGCTGCCGTTCCGATGACGTTTCCGGGTCTGTAAACGATCATAAAACGATTGTCTGTCTGACCTTTTCGGGTAATGAATTTATACGGTTTCTGACTCAGATTTACTGTTTTGTTCAGCAGTTTGTCGATCAGATAGATACTCTGGCCGTTTTCAAACACGCCTTCTGACTTATAAACCGAGAAAATATGGGTTCCGTCCTCAAAGGCTTTGTATCCCAACGGGATTTGATCGGTGTTGATAAACGAATCCCTGCCCTGAATGGCGAGTTTTTTGTTCCCGGCAAAGGTGTACAGATCGTTTGATGAAAGTGAACTTTCGGTATCATCGATTGCAAAATCATTGTTTCCGCCTTCAAAATAAACCACAGCCAGCATCGGTTCGATTCCTGACGGGGTAGTCAGTGTCAGCCAATATCTGCCGTAACCGTTATCAATTTCATCTTCCGGCGCGGGTTTCCCGGTATAATCGATGGTTCCGGTCTTGATTCTGTATGCATTTTCAAAATGGAGGGTCACCCCCGGCTTAAGTGCCTGAACCATAAATCCGGTTCCCACCTTTGAATATCTGTCCGGGATTCTGGCTGACATTCCTGAACCCTCCTCACTTACTCTTGGAGCTGCAGTCCCTGTTCCATTGGGGCCTGAAGCTGCATTAAAATACGCATACTGATTCTGGGTGTATCCCGATCCCATCTGATGATGGATCTGATTGGTCCGGTTGTCCCAGAAATAGAAATTGGAATCTATATTGTCTGCAGAAGCACCTTTGTTTGCCTCATACAGCAGTTTGATATCCAGATTGGACGGATAGGGATTTCCGACCAGATTATAACCCGGTCCTGTAAAGGCCATGGGATAGTTGAGGATACCATTATAGAATTCACCTTTAAATACGCCGGTTTGGGGCATCTCGCCTTCATTTCCGGGTGATTCCTGAACTGCATAAGCCAGTCCGGGAACATAAGGCCCGACGGTTTCATAGAAATAATAATTTCCTTCGTTGTACCTCTGAACGCTGTTTGGAATGACCGGATAAATGGTCGGTTTGATATTTCCGTTATTTACCGGCGAAGTGATAAAGTTGTATTCAAGCCTTCCGTTTGAGAAATTGTAGGTTCTGTTGACTGTAATCTCGCCGATGTTGGGTGCATTGTCATTGATTTGGATCAGATTGGCGTTGTTATGTACCACAAAATTGTCATTGGCCGTTGACTGGTTCTTGACAAAATCGGTGACGGTGAGACTGGCGCCGTCTTTGATTTCAAGGTGTCCGGTATTCCTGACTGTCAGATTTTTGGCCCGACCGTGTACCGGATTGTCAGCAGCATCTTTTTCCAGATAAACCGTTTTTTTGACGATGACACAATTGTTGGCCGTTGGTACTGTCGCAGCACCCAGGCTTGCAGTAGGCCTCCAGTCGGCAGCTACCGACCAGTCGGTGTTGTCTGAGTTCCACACCTTGGTTTTGTTTTCCAGAATGACCTGCCCGTCCACTGTACAGCCGTTGCTCAGTACCGCAGTGGATTTAAGCGTCCAGAATGCATTGGCTTCCAATTGGTCGTCATTGGGTTTGATGCAGACCTCTGAAACATCTTCTCCATTGTAGGGTGTTTCACAATCAATGTCATAAATATCCACATCATCATTGATGGCAGTCCATATAAATTTGGGTTCCAGTGCACGGTTGCCGTAAAGACGTACATTGTCCAAAGCCGCCATATCGTATTTCCAGCCTCCTACTCCTGAAGCTGTGAAAAGCACAAAGCGGATTTTGATATTGTCCACCTGATAATTTTCACCAAGCGGAAAAACCTGATGGACAAATCTGCCCGGATTGCCCAGGGTATTGATATAGGTTTGCAGGGTAGTCCAGCTTGCACCGTTGTCGGTTGAAATCTGAAGTTTCAGATGTTCCTGAGTTTCGTCTCCGCCTATATAGGTCTGGAAATAGAGTCCAAACTCCAGTGTGAGTCCGGTCAGATCCGATGCGTTCACTTTGTCTGTGAGCTGCAGTATTTTGGTGATATTGGCATTCTGTCCTATGTCGGTAATCGCTGTGACGAATCTTCCGTTGTTATAGCCCGATGACATGGCCGGCCTTACCACACTGTAGGGCGGTTTGGTAACCGTGTAAGGATTTTCACGGTTTTTCCAGTCGGCATCCGAAAGATTGGCTCCCTGATAAACACTTGCATCAATGTTTGTGAAGGTACCCAGTCCTCCGTTTTGATTTTCATCATTGAAGGTTTCATTGATAAGTTGAATTTGTTCATAATCACCCCAAGCGTTCACATTGAGACTGGTATCGTCACCGCAGATTTCCTGTAGGCCTCCTCCAATCTCTATTTCGGGTATTGGGTCAATTTTGGCAATGACCGGTACCCGTGCTACCGACTCGCAACCGCCGGCTGTTACCGTCACCCAGTAGGTGGTGGTTTCCTCCAGATCTTCTATGAGCAGAGTATTGGAACTTTCTCCGATCTGTATGGGGTCATCTCCGAATTGCGAGGCATACCAGTTGTAGAGGGCGCCTTCAGGTCCCTGAGCTGAGATATTCAAATCACCCGGGCCGCAACGGACACCATCGCCCGTATTGATATTCACGGCAGTTACTTTGGCATCACAGTCTGCGATAACTTTGAACATATAGTCTTCTGCCTCTCCGTACTGTCTTTGTGTTGCATTATAGGAAGTTCCATCAATGGTAATGGTTCCTGTTAATGTGCCAAAATCCTCACAGGGACTAAAATTATAACCCCAGCTTTCTAAGGTTAGAGGTGGATGTTTTTGAACATCAATCCATGAATTATATGATCTGATTCTGATTCTGTACTCGCCAACCGCCTGATCGGGAGGAATTACAAAACCGAAGAGAACCGCATTGGTGGCTGTATTTTCTGTGTCATATACCAATTCCGATTCGCTGAAAAACCCATTCTGATTCCAGTCCACCCAGGCTTTGAAATGACCTCTCCAGGAGTTCAGCTGTGCATGCACATTGATCACCTGCCCCTGAGCCTGTCTGGGCATTTGATTGGTATTCCAGAGATTGGCGAAATCCTGATAGCCATTGGTATATCCATTTCCCAGATTGACAACATCGGTGGGATTAAGCGCACCCAAAAAACGGACATCTTTGATATATAATTCTGAAGGAGTTGTCAGTGTCTTTGGTTCACAAGGGTCAACAGAATCTTCATACACAATGACCAGACGAGGTGGATTACTACTGTCTGAATACCCCCGAAATCTGGCATAATTTGAATTATTCCAATCTGACCCACTCAGAAGCACGCTGATTGCAACCCAACCTTCTGTCAAAGCATTTTGCACAAAATTAACCCCATTGGCACTAAATGTATTATTTCTCCATGTATTATTACTTCCGATACCAACAGCGTCTGAAATATAATACTGAGGACTACCATATATATCGCTGTAGGCAGATGTTACTGGATCAACATATAAATCTGCTATGGTCATGGTCCTTCCGCTTCCTGAATCGCCCTGCATACCAGAACGATAAAATCCTGAGTTAACCGAAACAATGATTTTGTCCGGATCAATCGTACTCAGATTAAATTTTGCAAAACCACGAATAGAATTTCCGGAGGATTTACCGACCCTTACCTCATCGTTACTCCCACTGCTTTGAGATGCCCATCCGGACCATTTGTTGGAATTATTGGGATTAATAGTCACCGTCGGATCCACCTTCACCGGAAAAACCCTGTCATCTGAGAGAAGCCAGTCTGTTTTCACTTTTGTTTTTACAGTCAGTACCTGACCGATTTGCTGAACTTCAAAAACAGTGTTTGTACCCGTTGGAGTCAATTGAGAATTCGCATCAGTTGATTTTGGGCTGTCATACAGATAGATATTATTTCCCAGATTGTCTTTTATAAGCACTCCGTTTTCACTCATCGAGAAAGTCCAGCCGATTGGAAGTATAATATCTTCGCTAAAAACCAGATAAGATGCGCCTTCAGGGATATCGCCCAAAGCCTGTTTGTTTGGAATGATATAATTTAAATCTCTTTTTCCGGTCAAAACGGTAAATTCTGCCGAAATCTGACCAAAAAGATTGTTGTAGTACAATTTATTATCTTGTACACTGGCAGGAGAATTGTTTCCGCTCAGCATATTTTTTTGTTGTCCGTTGACTTCCCAATACAACTTTGTATTCAGGAACTCAACCACTTCAGCTTCGTTGGTCTTGCTTTTTACACCTTTGTGTGCAGTTGCACCAAAATAGGATTCAAAAAGGTTTGTTGAATTTGAATAGGGAAATCCGGAATCAGGGTTTGCTGTAATTTGATGGTCGATATCCAAAAACTGACCGTTTTTTTCATAATGAATAGGGCCGGCACCGATCAGTGCGGTAAAAGTACCGTCTCCGTTGTTGTATGTTTTGGAGTACAAATCTCTTTTTGAGGTAACTTCCCGTTTTCCTTTGACCGCATCAAAAGGTGATTGGCTGACAGAACCGCTGTCGGGCTGTTGTCCGCCCTTTGAATAAATATCCGGTTGGTTTCCTGCGACGGAAGATCCGGAAACAGGTTCAACTGTTGGTGAAATTTTACCTGAAGTATTCATCGCTGAACCTTGCTGAACAGTCAGAGTTTGTGTTTGATTTGCGATTTCAATAGAATTCGGCAGTTGCTGAATGTTTTGTGCGCCGACAAAAGAGATTGTCATTATGCACAAACACAACGAGTAGATTTTCTTCATAATACCACTTTTAAGAAGCATTTATACACTTCTCAAAGGTCTGAGGTTGTTGGTGTTGAGTTCAGGTATTGGTATTATGGTTTGGATTGGAAAGAGCAAATATAAATCAATTCAATTCGAATTTCCAAATTTTTTGTTAAATGTTTAGAATTGATTGTTAAAGTGTTGGGTACGGATGATGGATGCCGTCAGCTTTAACTTTTGGATTAATAAATGAAAGCGGGTGAGTGCATTCTTTGATAAATGGTGTTTCACCTTACAAAATTTTTGAAGCATGTCAATACATCTGAGCAGTACTGAATCCATCAAAAATAATTGATGAATAATCCGGCTTAAATAAATATTCGGCTGTTGAATTTGCATTTTATCGATTCAATTTCCCATATTTGCAGCTGAAATGACTCAAATTATAACACATAGCAGCCCAAAAGCAATGGAAAACCAGTGCAATTATCGTACAGATCTCAAAGGATTCTGGACGAAACCGGTGCGTTATGTATTCATTTTTAATCAAAATTGAGGTAAATACCAATAAAATAAATTGAATTCAGAAGCGTCCGGTTGTAAAATCGGGCGCTTTTTTAGTTTAAATCAAAAAATTATGAGAAATTTTTTAAAGATTTTTAAAAACATATAATTTTTAAGTGTGACAGAAGAAGCAAGTGAGAGACAGGCAGTTGCAAATAAACACGAATATCCGCCGAATCCGGACAGGAATCCTATTATCTAAAATGAAGCTAATTAATTGACAATCAATAAATTAAATCAAAAATTTATTTGTGTAATTCAAAAATCCGTTTTTACTTTGCACCGCTCTTTTGAAGTTAGAAGTTAGAATTCAGAAGTTAGAATTCGAAAGTTTGAAGTTATAAATAGAAGTTTTAAATTTTAATAAGAAAATTAAAAAGAAAAAGAAAATGAGATTATCGGCAATACATACAGGCGACCGGCCAAATCAGCATAAGAGTTTTGAGATCAATCTCTGTGATGAGAATCAGTTTGTAAGGGAGAAAACCGTGTTCAGGTGAAATCAACAAATTTCATCAGGAATCATCAGGCGTCTCCCAAAAAGAGGCGCTTTTTTTATGCATTACGTTCATTAACATATTGGAATTCTGATACTGTAGCTCAATCGGCAGAGCAGGAAGCTGTTAACTTTCAGGTTATGGGTTCGAGTCCCTTCGGTATCGCAAAAAATGAGGAAAACCAATTCAGGTTTTTCACGAAATGATGTCGTAGCTCAGCTGGCAGAGCAGGAAGCTTTTAACTTCCGGGTCGCGGGTTCGATTCCCTCCGGCATCACACAGGCTCCGTTGGTCAAGTGGCTAAGACAGCTGACTTTCTATCAGCAAACGAGGGTTCGATTCCCCTGCGGAGTACAAAACGGAAATGTTGAGCAACCGGTTGGCTCGCCTGACTGTAAATCAGGTCTTTTATAAGCGTGAAGGTTCGAATCCTTCCATTTCCACCGAAGGTTCATTGAGGTAAAGGCAACCTGCCCGACTGTCTCTCGGGCACTGCGGGTTCGATTCCCGCATGAACCGCAAATTTTGGAAAAATCAACCCGTGGTGTAAAGGTGAGCATGCGTGACTCTGAATCAGGCAGTGCAGGTTCGAATCCTGTCGGGTTAACAAACGGTGACATTGGTTTATGTGGTAAAACACCTTTCTGTGAAAAAGAAAAACAGGGTTCGAGCCCCTGTGTCACCCCAAAAGGAACAGTAGCAAAGATGGTCATTGCGCCGGACTGAAAATCCGGAGATACAGGTTCGATTCCCGTCTGTTCCACAAATAAACAGTAAAATGTAAACTGTAAAATTGCATAAGGTATTCTTGCAGATTATTGACCCCCAAGTAGAAAGGCGATATGAAACAAGACAAACTATTATTAAAATATGAATAGAAAATAAACAGACGACCGATGAGAACAAAAACTGAAACCTGGAGAAATCTGAGCGGTATGATTTTTAGCCGACCGCTGACCGAATTGTTGGAAAACGCCATCAGACGCGAGCTTGCAAACGGTTATGAGCTGAAAGTATGTGTGGGTTCAGATTCGCATGTATATGGAGACGAAGTGCATTATGCCACCGCAGTAATGGTGGTCAGAAAGGGAAAAGGTGCGTTTGCATTTATCAGAAAAGAAGGAAGAAAGGAAAGAATCGGAATCAAAGAAAGAATGCTGAACGAAGTGATCCTTTCTGTGGAAGCCGCTTATGAAATCAGCGAAATCCTTGACAATTACAATATTGAAATGGAAGTCCATGCGGATATCAACACCGAAGCCGATTTCAAATCCAATATTGCGTTGAAAGATGCGATGGGTTATATCCTTGGAATGGGTTATACCTTCAGGGCGAAACCCTATGCTTTTGCAAGTTCCTCCTGTGCCGACTTAGCCGTGTGAATGAGCCGTTTCGGCGGCTCTTTTTTAAATGCGCTTTTGGTGTAAAGGTAACATCGCAGTCTCCAAAACTGCAGCTCGGGGTTCGATTCCCCGGAAGCGCGCTGAATAAAAAGAATTGTGTAAATAATACATCCGGACAGGATCTAAAGTCCGGACATGCAGTTGAAGTGTTGCAGGCAGCACAGGAGATTTCCAATCTTCAGGCACGGGTTCGAATCCCGTTGACTGCTCAAAAAATGTTCTTTGAAAAAATTGGTTTTGATGCAATTGCAGCAAAACCTGAAAACATCAGGCAAGTCCTGTTGAGCGTTTCTGTATGGCGCCATTGTACAGTTTTCTGCCGGAGGCATTGATAAACTGTATCCAACTTGACTTGAAGGTTTGGGATTGTTCCAAAAAATCCCACATTGCGTGTCGTGGGTTCGATTCCCATCTTCAATTCAGTTTTGAAGTAGCTCAGTGGTTAGAGCAGCAAATCTGCAGGTTCGAATCCTGCTCCCGTCGGAAGACGGGATGGCGGAATGGCAGACGCACCGAATTGCAACTTCGGCTTTGGGTAGAGCATCGCACTGATAACGTGAAGGTCGCAGGTTCAACTCCTGCTGAGGCAAAAGCCTCATAGCTCAGATGTGCAGTCTTGAAAACTGCCCTTGATGTTTGGAAAACAAATTTTCCGGTTCGGCCGGCAGAAGAATTGACAGACGAGTCTGTGAAATTCGGAAAGCGGCAGTCGGGTTTCGGGCCTGAATGGATTGTCCGGAAAAGCGGTGAAGCCGTTTCTTGTTTCTGCGAAGCAATATTGAAATTTCAATAGGGCGGGACAGCGACAACAGACTGCAAAACACTTTTCTTCAATCCATACCGCTGCGAAAACGATGAATCGGGATTTTGTTTTCCTTTTGTGATGAAAAATGAATTTAAAAAAAAATAGTGCTGCGCAGCACCGAATTGTGTAATTATTAAAAATTGAAATTATGTTGTGGATGAAAATTAATGCCTATCAGGCCGGACTGGTGTTCAAAAACGGAGAATTGAAATCTGTTTTGCAGGCCGGAAAATATTTGAAACCATTTGGTGCAGACGTTCAGTTGTTCGATTTGACCAAAGAATTTAATGCCCCTTTGGATTGGGCGATTTTGGAAAAAAACACCCAATTGACAGATTTGTTGGAGATACTGGATGTTGCCGACAACGAATTGGTGGTGGAATACCGTGACGGAAGATTCTCAAAAGTACTGACCACCGGACGTTATGCGTACTGGAAAGGAGTTTTGAATTTGAGATTTGAACGTTTCAATATCGAAGAACCGGAAGTGCCAAAAACGCTGAACCGTAAACTGATTCAATCTGCGGTATTTGCAAATTATGTGTATTCGGTGGAAGTATTTCCGGGACAAAAAGCGATTTTGTACATCGAAGATACTTTTGAAAAGGTTTTGGAAAACGGTATCTATTACTACTGGAAAAATTCGAAATTTGTCAAAGCGGATTGTGTTGAAATGCGTCAGCAGCAGTTGGAAATCAACGGTCAGGAATTGCTGACAGCCGACAAAGCAGCTTTGAGAATCAACTTTGACCTGACCTATCGGGTGACCAATGTCAGAAAGGCGCTGGTTGAGAACAAAGGATTCGAAAAGCAGCTGTACACACTGATGCAATTGGCACTGCGTGAATATGCGGGTCAGCTGACTTTGGACGAATTGCTTGAAAACAGGGAAAAAGTGTCCGATTCTGTTTTGAAAAGTGTTGGTCAGAAAGCAAATGACTTGGGTGTGGCGGTATTGTCTGCCGGAATCCGTGACCTTATTTTGCCGGGAGAAATGAAAGAAATCATGAACCAGGTTTTGGTCGCCCAGAAAAAGGCACAGGCAAACACCATCACCAGACGTGAAGAAACAGCTTCAACCAGAAGTTTGCTGAATACCGCCAAACTGATGGAGGAAAACGAAATGCTGTTCCGTTTGAAAGAAATGGAATACGTTGAGAAAATTGCTGAGAAAATCGGTGAGATTTCTCTTTCAGGAAATGGAGGTATGGTTCAACAGCTGAAAGAAATTTTCGGTTCGAAAGCCTGAAGAAATCCCGGATTAATTTTAATTCGGGATTTTTGTAAAAATTTATACTGTGTTTAATAATGAGACAGTTTTAATCATTAATCAAATTAAAATGGAAAATAAAATTACCGGAAAAGACCTGATCCAATTGGGATTTTATACCGGAAAATGGATGAAAGAAGCTTTGATCCATATCAATGAAAATGAATTGAGAGGTGATTCTCTGATGAATTATCTGGAACAGTTTCGTCAACCCGATCCGATTCCCGCTTTTAAAAATCCGGTTGATTTCAAAATAAATATTCGGGCAGAAAATGAACTGGAAACCGAAAATGTGAATTCGGTGCTTGCAACCATGAACGAACTGATGAAAACCCCGACTGTGGTGAATGGCGCAGTGATGCCCGATGCCTGCCCAACCGGGACTAAAGGAACTATTCCCGTCGGCGGTGTGGTAGTCACAAAAAATGCAATCCATCCCGGAATGCACAGTGCGGATATCTGCTGTTCGGTGATGCTGACCGATTTTGGAAGCGCAGAACCAAAAGATGTTTTGAATGCAGCCCATGGTGTGACCCATTTCGGCCCGGGCGGAAGAGACAGAGAAAATCAGTTCCGATTTCCGAGAGATTTGCTGACAGAAATTGAGTCAAACTATTTTCTGAATGACCAGAAATCAATCAAAGCAGCGAGAGGTCATCTTGGAACACAGGGAGACGGAAATCATTTTCTGTTTGTCGGTGTATCAAAGAAAACCGGAAACACAATGCTGATCACCCATCACGGAAGCCGTGGGTTCGGTGCAAATCTGTACAGAAAAGGAATGCAGATGGCCGAGAAATTCAGAAAAGTTCTTTCACCCGAAACACTGAAACAGAACGCCTGGATTCCGTTTGATACCCGTGAAGGTCAGGATTATTGGGAAGCGCTGCAGATTGTGCGGAAATGGACCAAAACCAATCACGAGGTTATTCACAACCAAACGCTGGAAAGTTTGGATTTGAAATTGGAAAACCGGTTTTGGAACGAACATAATTTTGTGTTTCAGGACGATGATCTGTTTTATCACGCCAAAGGAGCAACACCTCTGGATTCGAAATTTATGCCCGACATCAGCGGTCCGCGACTGATTCCTTTGAATATGTCAGAACCGGTTCTGATTGTGGAAGGCGAAACAACCGCTTCCAATCTGGGATTTGCGCCACACGGAGCAGGACGAAACATGAGCCGTTCACAGCACAAAAGGAATCTGGAACACCTTGGCAATGATGAAGTTTTCAGAATCGAAACCGAAGGTCTGGATGTCCGGTTCTTTTTTGATGAAATTGATGTTTCGGAACTGCCGAGCGCATACAAAAATGCTGAATCTGTCCGAAATCAGATGGATGAATTCGGATTGGGAACCGTTTTGGACGAAGTCATTCCTTATGGTTGTATCATGGCGGGCGACTGGTCCAAAAATGCTCCCTGGAAAAAAAGGAGATAAAAAAACAGCTGTCAAATTTTAAATGATGGCAGCTGTTTTTGTGTTTATTGTTTGAATTTATACCAAATTGTATTTATAAAATAGACCAGCTATTTTATAAATTTACAATGGTTAATGCCGATGGTTAAAGTGTTTAGAACAATTGAGCAGAGCGAGAATTGGTCTATTATATTTTTCCAATCGGTATTATTTCTTCAAATACAGATCAAAATAATCAGAAATCTTCTGCATCAGATGAACCCTGTCTTTTCCGCGGACATTGTGCTCATAACCCGGATAAACAAAATAATCAACCTGAACACCGTTTGAAACCGCTTCTCTCAGGAAGTTGATCGAATGCTGCCAAACCACTACATTGTCCTGCGCACCGTGAATCAAAAGCAGCTTTCCTTTCAGATTTTTGGTCTTGTCAGTCAGCAGATTTTTTGCATAACCATCCGGATTTGTCTGTGGCGTATCCATATATCTTTCGCCGTACATAATCTCGTACATACTCCAGTCCATCACCGGGCCGCCGGCAACTCCGACTTTGAATACATCCGGTTTTCTGAGCATAAACGAAGTGGTCATAAATCCGCCGTAACTCCAACCGTGAATACCCATTCGGTCTCCGTCAACAAACGGAAGCGATTTCAGATATTCGACACCTTTCATCTGGTCTTCCATTTCGTTGGTGCCAAGATTTCTGAATATCGTCTGTTCAAATTTCAAACCTCTGTTTGAACTTCCTCTGCCGTCCATTACCCAAACCACATAACCGTTTTGAGCCATATAATCATACCACAGATTTCCGCTGGCCGGAAAACGGTTCAGATTCATTTGGGCATGCGGACCGTTGTACAGATAAACGATGACCGGATATTTTTTTGCGGAATCAAATTGAGTCGGATAAATCAGTTTTCCGTACAGTTCGCTGCCGTCATCTGCCTTCAGCGTTACATTTTCAACTTTTGGCATATCGTAACCAGCCAATGGATTATTGGCAGTCAGCAGATTCTTTTTGAATTTTTTATCGGTTGAAATCAAATCGATTTTTCTTGGTGTACTTTCATTTGTCCAGGTATCGATTGCATAAGTTCCGTTTGAATTTGAGCTGATCGAATGATAGCCTTTGTCGGTATCGATTCTTTCAATTTTTCCGTTGATCCAGTTGACCGAGTACAGATGTTTTTCCATCGCCCCGTCTTTGGTTGCGGTAATCAGCAGTTCTTTTTTCTTCTGATTGATTCCGACAATTTCATTCACCAGCCAGTTTCCTTTTGTGATTTGATTGATCAGTTTTCCGTTCAGATCATAGCGATACAGATGCATCCAACCGTCTCTTTGGCTCCACCAAACAAATTCTTTTCCGTCGGGCAGAAAGTAAAGCGGATTTTGTGGTTCCACATATTTGTCGTCTTTTTCTTCAAAAAGTGTCTTTACAAATTTTCCGGTTTTTGCATCATACTGATTCAGTTTCAGATGATTCTGATCACGGTTGAGGATTGCAATAAAGATTGATTTTTCATCCGGTGACCAGGTCACACAGGTCAGAAACTGATCTTTTGGTTCACCGGTCTCAAGAAATACGGTCTGTTTGGTTTTCGGATCATAAACACCAAGCGTTACCTGATGCGAAGTCCTTCCGGCAAACGGATATTTGATGTTGTGATTCACCGCCGGAATGCTTGACCAGTCAACGATCGGATAATCTCCCACCATCGACTGATCCATTCTGTAAAATGCTGTATAATTTCCTTTGGGCGAGAAGAAAATTCCTTTGTCAATTCCAAATTCATCCCGATGAACAGACTTTCCGTTGACGATTCCATAGCTTCCGTCTTTTGTAATCTGATGCAGTTCGCCTTTTGAATCCCGCAGATACAGATTGTTGTCAAGCACCCAGGCAAATGATTTTGTGTTTTTTTCAAACGACTGATCTTCTGCACCTTCGGGCAATTCCAGCCACTGACTTGATTTTCCTGTTCTGATGTCCCAGAGCATCATCTTTTGTCCTTCAGAATAAAAAGCTGTGTTTTCATTTATCCATTGAAAGAAAGGTACGCTTCCGTTTTTAAAATCAGAAGCTTTTGCGATGGTATCTGTTTTCAAATCTGGAACCGACCGCATCAGCAGTACATTGCCGACCGCTTCTGTGTAGGCATCCCTGTTCGGAATCCAGTCGAGTTGGCGAAGACTTTCGACTCTCAGATTTGAACCCAGACCGAGCACCGCATCCTGCATACTCAGTTTTTTGTTCTGACCAAAACCGCAGAATACGATCAAAAGCGCAATCGCCGGAAATATTTTTTTCATCTTTTGTGTGTTTTATAATTCTTTGAACGAACAAAAATCCCAAAAAGAATCGAGACTGACCAAATCAAGATTCAATTAATTGTGAAGATTGCTTTTCATTTGGTCATCAAAAATTGAAATATTTGGAAATTCTAATCTCTAATTTCCGCCCTCCAATTTGAACCCAAATCCACTATCTTTGTCCGACAAGACTGAAGATGAAACCAAAACCAAAACTGATCCGTGTTACCACCGTTCCGGTTTCGCTCAATATACTGCTCAGAGGACAGTTCAATTATATGTCCGAAGAGGGTTTTGAGGTATTGGCGGTTTCGTCTTCGGGCACCGAACTGGATGAGGTCGCAAAACGTGAGAATGTCAGAACCGCAACCATTGAGATGAACCGAAAGATTTCACCGGTCAGTGACCTGAAATCGCTTTGGCAGATGTTTCGTCTTTTTAAAAAAGAAAAACCTGATATCGTCCATTCGCATACACCCAAGGCGGGCATCATCGCGATGCTGGCCGCAAAACTTGCCGGTGTACCGATCCGTCTTCATACCGTTGCCGGTCTTCCGCTGATGGAAGCCTCGGGTTTCAAAAGAAAGCTGTTGACCGAAGTTGAAAAAATGACTTATCGCTGTGCCACCAAAATCTATCCGAATTCTAATGGACTTACCGAATATATTTTGGAAAACCGGCTGACCGCACCCAAAAAATTAAAACGGATTGCAAACGGAAGTTCAAACGGTATCGACACTTCCCATTTTTCAGCCGATCAGGTTACCGAGGAACAAAAAGTCGAACTGAAAAAAATATCCGGAATTTCAGCAGATGATTTTGTGTTTGTATTTGTCGGCCGACTGGTGGGCGACAAAGGAATCAACGAACTGGTTGCTGCATTTTCAGAGATTAGTGCGCCGGATTCAAATGAAAATCATCCCACCCCAAAACTGATTCTGGTCGGCAATTATGAAACCGAACTCGACCCGCTGCTGCCCGAAACTTTGAAAGAAATTGAAAACAATCCGTATATATTTTCGGCAGGCTATCAAAAAGATGTCCGTCCCTGGTTTGGAATTTCGGACTGTCTGGTTTTTCCGTCCTACCGCGAAGGATTTCCGAATGCGGTGATGCAGGCGGGATCAATGGGTCTGCCGGCTGTGGTGAGCAACATCAACGGCTGCAATGAGATCATTACCGAAGGTCTCAACGGTCTGATCGTACCCGTGAAGGACACTGCCGTGCTCAAATCGGCGATGTTTGAGATGATGACTGATCAGTCTGCTTATCTGAAAATGAAGTCAAATGCAAGAGAACAGATTGTTTCAAGATTTGAACAGAAGGAAATTTGGGAAGCGCTTTTGGGTGAGTACCTTTTTGAAATCAGAGGTTAGAAGATTTTGAGACGTGAGACATTAGACTTTGAGACAGTACCTTTTTTGTATAATGTAAACCCTCATATCGATTTTGGGGTTTCAGGTTTCCAAGTTTCAGGCTGTCATCGTATATTCATACAATGTACATAATACAAAATTAGCCAAATCACCCTGAGTTTATCCAAGAGTCGTGAGTCGCCCGATCGCCACTCTTAATGATTTAAAAAAATTAACCTGATTCTCCGCAAGGAAAAAAATCTGTTATCGTACATTATACATTCATACAATATACATTATACAAAATTTCCAAGTCGCAAATTAATTCGCCTTCTTCCTCAGCTTCACTGTGAAATGTCTCAAAATCTCAGCCTGCCAAACGATTTCAAGCCCCGATTTGATTTCATTTCTTCGGTCATAAACATTTTTCAGCGCGGCTGCGATATAATCCATGTGTCTGAAAGTATAGGTCCTCTGCGGAATCGCCAGTCTGAGCAGTTCCATTTTTGGGAATCTCTCCTGTCGTGTCACCGGATCTCGGTCTGCCAGCAGCGTGCCGATTTCAACCCCTCTCACACCGCCTTCCTTATACAGTTCCACACCGATCAGCTGAGCGGGATATTCCGATTGCGGAATATGCGGCAAAAAACTGAGCGCATCCACAAATACGGCATGACCGCCGATCGGACGCTGAACCGGAATTCCGTATTCGATCAGCTTGTTGCCCAGATATTCGACCTGACCGATTCTTGCTTTCAGAAAATCATATTCTGTGGATTCATTCAAACCCTCGGCCAATGCGCCCAAATCTCTGCCGGCAAGACCTCCGTATGTCAGATAACCTTCATAAATGATTCCCATATTTCCGCAGTTGCGGTAGAGTTCCTCATTTCTGAACGCCAGCAGACCGCCGATGTTTACCAGACCGTTTTTCTTTGCAGACATGGTAAAACCTTCACCGTAAGAAAACATTTCCTTGACGATTTCTTTGATCGATTTATCTTTGTAGCCTTCTTCTCTTTCTTTGATAAAATATGCATTTTCGGCAAAACGGGCTGCATCAAAAAATACAGGTACGCCATATTTGTCAGAAAGTGTTTTTACCGCTCTGATGTTCGCCATAGAAACCGGCTGACCGCCCGACGAATTGCAGGTAATCGTAATCAGACAGAGCGGAATATTTTCTTTTGGATGGGTTTTATAAACCTGTTCCAGTTTCTCCAGATCGATATTTCCTTTGAACGGATGGATATGGTCGATGATAAATGCCTCGTCAATGGTACAGTCGATTGCGCTTGCTTTTCTGAACTCGATATGCCCTTTGGTGGTATCAAAATGTGAATTTCCGGGCACCACATCGCCTGCTTTTACCATCACGCTGAAGAGCACATTTTCGGCAGCTCTTCCCTGATGGGTCGGTAGCACATACGGAACCCCCAGGATTTCACTGACCGCATTTTTCAGTTTGGTATATGATCTTGATCCGGCATAACTCTCGTCACCAATCATTATTTCTGACCACTGTTTGTCTGACATTGCGCCGGTTCCGCTGTCTGTGAGCAGATCAATAAATACTTTGTCGCTTTCCAGATTAAAAAGATTAAAACCCGCTTCTTCGATCCATCTTTCGCGTTCTTCACGGCTTGAGATTCTGATCTCTTCGGTCATCTTGATTTTATAGGGTTCTGCCCAGGGTAATTCCATTTTGTGTGTTTTTATGAATTGAAGGTCTAAAGGTAAAAAGCTTTGGAAGAATTAACAAAATTGGCCGAAAAAGAAATCGTGACTTAACTTAACCGATCCATCCGGTGAGAATCGATTTCTTAATCCATTTTCCCTCCTTTTTTTCCATTAAAACCAAAATTCCGGATCCGCAAAAATTTCTTTTGCAAGGACGTTCCTGATAAAAGACTGCATATTCTCCATTTTTTGAAATCAACGGAAGCGTAAATCTCAGACTGATATTTTTTCTTTTGTTGGTTCTGAATGAAAAATCATGGAATTCTATATCGGTTGGGAATTGATCATCCAGCGAAAAATTTGATTTGACCAGTTCAAATGGGTCTTCTTCCATTGGGTCTTCTTATCGGCGGATTCTCAAAATATATCCCAAGTATCCATTTTAAATCTTTCGCCGGCAACGCCCGTTTTGAAATTCTTTCTCCCTGAAGATCTTCCAAAATATAGGATTCAAGAATTTTAAAACTTTCCTGAGCGGCAAGATTCACTGTAAAAAACAGAAGAAAGACAGTGAGTATTTTGGATTTGAGATTCATATCATAGACTATTGACTACTCATTTGCCAATTTTGAAATTTTATTAATTAAATCTTCACTCAACCAAATTCCTTTATTCTTTAATTCATACAGCAAAGGTTTAATTTGATCAATATGGCCTGCCTCCTTTGCTTTTAAGAGTAATCCTAAAGTTCCCGTAACTTTTAATTCGATGTTGTTTGCATGAAATCTTCCCAAGATCTCATCAATTATTACCAAATCAGCTTTAATTTCGTTTGCCAAAATTATTGTCTCCGCTTCTCCTTTGTCCAAATCTATAAAATAGGAAACAGCTTCAGGGTTGCTGATTTTCAAAATCCTAATCCAATCAATTGTATTCAGATCGATGTAATAATCCTTTGACTTTCCTTTTTCAATTTCAAAATAAACTTCTTGTGGAATAATAATTTCACCATAAAGTTTCTGAAGCAAATTCAGTTTGTTTATTTTTAATAGCGAAATTATTGGTGTTGTATTTGAAACAATTTTAGGCATTTTCCAAATCTTGTTTCAAATTGTCTGAATTTAGGAATCCAACCTTGTATTTTTCAAGTAAGTCTAAAAACTCAATTCTGGATACCTTCAATACTTTTGCGGCTGTTCCGGAAGAAATCTTGCCCATTTCAAACAGTTTGACGAGAGCAGAAACTTTTATTTCCTTTCCAAAATCATCTTTGCTTAACCGCATTGAATTTGCTAAAAATTCAGGATAATCTATTGATATTATCTGAGACATCTTAATTTTCTTTAGAAATCAAAGTTACAAAATTTAATTAATCAATTTAATATCTGCAGTTATCAAACCTATGAAGGTTTCAACCCCTCATTTAACCGATCCAAGCGGTCAGAACTGATTTCTTAATCCATTTTCCCTCCTTTTTTTCCATTAAAACCAAAATTCAGGATCCGCAAAAATTTCTTTTGCAAGGACGTTCCTGATAAAAGACTGCATATTCTCCATTTTTTGAAATCAACGGAAGCGTAAATCTCAGACTGATATTTTTTCTTTTGTTGGTTCTGAATGAAAAATCATGGAATTCTATATCGGTTGGGAATTGATCATCCAATGAAAAATTTGATTTGATCAGTTCAAATGTTTCTTCATCTTCGGGTCTTATCCAAATTTCCTCAAAATACATCTCGAGCATCCCTTTCAAATCTTTTGCCGGCAACGCCCGTTTTGAAACTCTTTCTTCCTGCTGATTTTCCAAATATAGGATTCAAGAATTTTCAAACTTTCCTGAGCGGCAAAGTTTTGAATGAATTAAAACTGATTTTTAATGATTTCTCTTCAGCAGATCATCCAAATATTCTCTTGAATTTGAAAGTCTCGGCACCTTGTTCTGACCGCCGAGCTTGTCTTTTGATTTCATCCAGTCAAAGAAAAGACCGTCTTTTGCCGCATTGAGTTTCAGCTGATTCAGTGTGATATTTTTGTATCGTTTTGCTTCATAATCAGAATTTAATTCCTGAAGCGAACGGTCGAGAATTTCTGCAAACCGGTCAAAATCTTCAGGTTTTTTGTCAAATTCAATCAGCCATTCGTGAGCGCCTTTTTCCTTTCCGACCATAAAAACAGGTGCAGCCGTAAATTCCCTCACAATCGCACCGGTCGCATCGCAGGCTCTTTTCAGACCTTCTTCCGCATTTTCGATAATCAGCTCTTCGCCAAAAGCATTGATAAAATGTTTGGTTCGTCCGCTGACCACGATTCTGAACGGATCGGTCGATGTGAATTTGACCGTATCACCGATGATGTATCGCCACAGTCCGCCGTTGGTGGTAATCACGATGGCATAATTTTTTCCGATCTCAACATTTTCAAGCTGAACCACCCTCGGACTGTCAGAATCAAATTCTTCCATCGGTATGAATTCATAAAAAATTCCGTTGTCGAGCAGCAGCAGCATATCTTTTGAATCGCTTCTGTCCTGAATGCCGAAAAATCCTTCGGACGCATTGTAGATTTCGTAAAAATTCAATTTTTTTCGGGTCAGACCGGTATAAATTTCCTGGTAAGGTTTGAAACTGATGCCGCCGTGAAAAAAAACTTCGAGCATCGGCCAGACATCATCCAATTTTTCCATTCCGGTTTCTGCCAGCACATTGTTGAGCAAAACCAGCATCCACGAAGGCACGCCCGTCAGACAGCCGATGTCTTCTTTAATCACCGAATGAGAAATCGCCTTCATTTTGGTTTCCCATTCGCTCATCAGCGAAATCTGTTTGTTGGGCGTATTTCTGAGTTCTGCATAAAACGGCAGATTGTCGATCAGTATCGCTGACAAATCACCAAAAAGGGTATCGTATTTCTGATAAATTTCGCTGCTTCCGCCCAGTCTGAGATTTTTGTTTTTAAAAATTTCGGTGTCGGGATGATTGTTCAGATAGATTGCAAACATCATTTTTCCGGCTGCATAATGACATTCTTCAAGCGATTCTCCGCTGATCGGAATGAACTTGCTTTTTGCATTGGTCGTACCCGAAGATTTTGCAAACCATTTGATTCTGCCTTTCCAGCTGACATCGGGCTCGCCTTTTCTTGCTCTTTCTATAAACGGCTCAAAATCCTCATATTTTACCAATGGTACATGTGTGCTGAATTCGGTATAAGAATCGATTTCGTCAAAACCGTAAAGTTTTCCGTAATCGGTATTTCTTGCGGTCGAAAGATTGTTGAACAAGACACTTTCCTGGGCGTCAATCGGTTTTTTGATAAAGTTTTCAATCTGAAGAAATCTTTTTCTCATCAGCAGCTCCATTACTTTATTGACCAATCCCTGTGCCGGCATAATTATTTGTAATTTTACTGCAAATTTAATCAAAACAATGATTTTTGAAGGCCAGATCACAAAGATGATAACCGAAAATATCGACCCGATTCATTATTATCTGAATTTAAAAAATGATTTTTTGGATGTGAATGCCCAGTTGGGCAAAAAAATTAAGATTTATCACGATCACAATGAGTGTCTTGGCTGCGGATTGGACAAAGAAATATTCAGGATGGGTTATTGCAAAAGCTGTTTTTTCACACTTCCTCAGGCGAACGAAAGCATCATCCGGCCCGAACTGTCAACCGCTCATCTCGGGATCGAACAAAGAGATTTGGAATGGGAAAAGAAATTTGAACTGCAGCCGCACATTACCTATCTGGCGGTTTCTTCGGAACTGAAAGTCGGTGTGACCCGCGAATCTCAGATTCCCACCCGTTGGATCGATCAGGGTGCGAGCAGTGCGATTGTTCTGGCAAAAACAGACAACCGTTATCAGGCGGGAATGATAGAGGTGGCAATCAAAAAGCATGTGGCGGACAAAACCAATTATCAGCGGATGCTCAAAAACGAAATTCCCGATGTCGATCTGATTCAGCAAAAAGATTTGTTTAAAATTTATTTGCCCGAAGAAGAAGCCGGATTTTATCAGACCGACAATTCGATTTATACTTTCAATTATCCGGTGCTTCATTATCCCAAAAAAGTAAATTCGCTCAATCTGAAAAAACAAAGGGAATATGAAGGTACGCTAATCGGAATCAAAGGTCAGTACTGGATTTTTGAAGATGATACCGTTTGGAATGTGAGAGGACACGAAGGTTTTTATATCATTTTTGATATTTATTAATTAAAGTTTCCGAGTCGGCGTAAGTAATTGAATATCAGCCGGACGCAAAGCCATTTAAAAAATCTAATCTGTTTGCAGTCAACGAATTAAAATTTGATCTGAAACATAACATCATTTTACTTCTGAAAGTCCTGAACTCGAAGCTTCTTTTTTAACCAGACTTTTGATTCCCTGCGCAACCCGTCTGCCGGTTTCGGCTGCTCCGTTCATAAATCCCTGAAACATTTCGCTGCAGTGTTCGCCCGCAAAAAAACAATTGCCGACCGGTTCGATTTCATAACCCGCGATCGAAGTCCACTGTCCGGGTTTGTAACAGCTGTAACTTGCTTTCACCCACGGATATTCAATCCAGTTGACAAAGACATGTTTGTTTTTGAATTTTTCTTTTGATTCTGCAAATATTTTGTCGAGTTCATCCACAAACCCGTTGACTCTTTCGTCCGGAAGTTCGGTTCGCCAAACATGATCGGGCGGTGCAAGCGGATTTTTGAATGATTCGTCGCACAGTTTTTGAGAAAAATCCCCGCCGAAATATGCGACATAGGCACCAAACGGATTGTTCAGCGTTTTGTTCACACTTCCGTCCCAGCCGTTGGTCATATCGTTTGTAAACAGATAGCCCATCGCTTTGTTTTTTTCGCTCCGCCACGGTTGACCGTCGTAACCCAATATCAGTTTGGTATTGTTTCCGTAACCGAGTTCGTTGATGCATTTTTGTTTTTCGGCCGACATATTTTTGAGTTCTAATTTCAGCTTTCTCAATATGGTAAACGGAATCGTTACGACCAGCGTTTTTGCTTTCACTTCTTTTCCGTTTTCAAAACCGACGATATAACTGCTGTCTTCCTGCTCGACGATCGAACTGACCTGATGATTGGTTTCGATTTTGTCTTCACCGATTTTTTTTGCCAAACCGTGGATGATCTTTGAATTTCCGCCTTTGATTCTGAATCTTTCATCGCTGTCGCCAAAGACTCTGAATCCCTCATCTGTCCCGGTTTCAATCATATCGAGCATATTGATGGTTGACTGCTGCTCGCAGTCCAAACCGTATTCAGCCACAAAAGCCGCCACAAACAATTCTTTCATCCATGCTGCACATTCAAGCGAATTGATGTATTCGGAAAGCGGAAGATTGTCGAGAATCACCGCATCTTCGGTATCATAATCCTCACCGAGCGAAGCTTTGTCTGCTGCGATTTTGGGCGCTATTTTTTTAAATTCATTGATGATTTCCTCTTCGCTGATTTTTCGGTTGTCAAAGAAATAAATGTCCTTGATCCAGCCGTTTTTTTCCTGCTCGTCGATCAGATCAATCAGTTCCAGATTGAATTCTTTTGCAAGCGAAATCATGTCTTCATGATTCGAGTCGATAAAATCGCCGCCAAACTCGGGGAAAATTCCCATTTGCATCGCATCGTTGTAGTGGGTGAGTATTCGTCCGCCCAAACGGTGGCTGCCTTCGAAAATTCTGAAATTCAGACCCGAACCGATCAGATGGTTTGCGCAGTTCAGACCCGAAATTCCGGCACCCAATATTGCGATATCGAGCATATCCGGATCTTTTTCATCGTCTTTCTTTTCTGATTTGCAGGCAGCAAAAATTGAAGGTGTGCTCAGTGCAATCGCCAGTCCGGCGGCGCCCAATGATGATTCTGTCAGAAATTTTCTTCGGTTGTACAGTTTTGGATTTTCCTGACGATGTACTTTTACCTCTGTGTTCAGCGTCGCCATCAGTTGGTTGAGCAGTTTGTTTTTTCTCATGGTATTTTGTTTTTAGTAATTTTAATTTCTGATTCAGTTACCAGCTTCCGCCGCCTCCGCCGCCAAATCCGCCGCCCGATGAACCGCCCCCGCCGCTGCCGCTGCTCGAAGGTGAGCTCACCATTGCAGACTGGGTCGAATTCATACTGCTCGAAAATGAATTTGCAAAAGTATTCATACTCATGATTCCCACCGTACCTGGACTGCTGTACCATTCAGGCGGCGGAATATTGAGCGCAGCGAACTTGCCCGCCCATTCTTTGAGTAAACCAAAAGCCAGTGCATAACTCATTGTTTTTTCGAAATAATCCAGATCTGATTCAATCAAAGTTTTGATTCGATTGGTTTCTGCCAGTTTGACGAATTGTTTGAATCCTTTAATTTCTGACAAAACTTCGCTTCCACTGCTGTTTTTCTTTTTCATATAACCCGACATGATGATCAGAAATATGAAAAACACAAAACACACTGCAGCCGCCAAAAATCCGAATACAAACAGAAAAATCCCGCTGACGAAAATGGTGCCCAAACCGCTGAGAACATAGCTTGTGTTCATCACTTTGTTTGATTTGGGTTCGTAATAAATCTGAGCTTCTTCTTTTAGTTCCTTTTTTGCAGAATTCATGGTGGTATAGAATGTATCCTTCAGACTGCTGACCAGTACCGAGCCCAATTCGTTTTCATCTTCTGCTTCCAATGAAAATGTTCCGAAAAACAAACCGTTGAAAATTGTTTTTTCATAATCTGGTCTGTCGTCGGGCAGTTCTTTTAATTTGATGATTAGTGTATCGGACTTTGAAAAAATTCCTTTTTTTGGAATTTCAACCACTCTGATGATTCCTTCCTGACCCCATTTCGGTATCAGCGAAATCAGATCTGATGCGTCTTCACGGTCATTGATCAGATAGCCCGCCATCGCAGAATCAACACCTTTTGGCGGATAGTAACTTGTAACTGCAATCACCTTATCGTCCTTTCCGAATTTTTTCCAAACCGACCAGAAAATAAATGCAAATCCGCCCAAAATCCACATCCAGCCGTATTTTATAAATCCGGATGGAGAATAATCAACTTCTGTAATCATTTCTTTTGGCATTTTGACCAGCAGCGTGATATTGTCGCTTCCCAAAAAATAAGATGATTCCAGACTTTTGCCGGAGAATGTATTATTTGAATAATTCAGGTCAAATGAGGTCGAAGGATTTGTTCTGCCGTAATTGCCCGAATAGACAAATGAATTTTCTGCCGATAGTTTGGCACCAGACGGTGCAATTACATTGAATTCAACATTTTCAAAATTTGCATACCAGCCGTCCGGTTTTATATTCCAGTAAAACGAAACCTGATTTTCGTCAAACAGATAAGCATTTTTGACCCTGTAACTGATTTCGTAATGCTGAGGTCCGATGATGGTTACATCAGGATCGCCGATCTTGATTTCAATCTCACCGGCCAAATCCACCAAAAAACGTGGCGGTGTATTGAATTTGTGTCCGGGAACTTTGATGTCGGTGATGTAGATTTTTCGGCTTTCTCCGTCCAGATTATATTTTGTAATGATGTTTCTGAGCAGACCGTGTTTGTACTCGGTAAATTCAACATCATAATATTCGATCACATCAAACCAGCCGTCGGGGTTCATTGTGATATCGGCAGTGAATTTTTTGACTGTAAATCCCTGTGAAAATAAACAGCTGAATGAAAATAAGAGCAGTAAGGAAAGCGAGAGTTTTTTCATTTTGGAGTTTTTGGTTTTTCGGTAATAAGTTTCACAAAGCCAAACTGACAAAATCCGTAAATATTTATCAGGAAAGGGTCAGAATTGAGATTCTGTTTCTGAATAAAAATCGATTAAAGACTACTGCCCAAACGATGAAAATTCAGATATCTGTCCGTCTTTCGGTGTCCGTAATCCTCAAAATCCTTTTTGATTTGACGAAATAGACAGCTGCAAAAGACGGACAGATTTTTATTTATGAAAAATCAACGGTAACGTTTTCCTTTTCTCTGGCTGCAGCTTCAAAATAATTGAAATGCTGATATTTGAACATACCTGCAAACAGCGCCCCCGGAAAACTTTCGCCATAAGTATTGTTTTCTCTTACAGTCGAATTGTAATAACGTCTTGCCCTTTCAAGATTTTCTTCAATTTCGGTCAATTGGGTTTGAAGATTCAGAAACGAAGTATCCGCTTTCAGATTCGGATAAGCCTCAGCCAGTGCAAAAAGGCTTTTCAGTGTCTGCTGCAAAGCGTTTTCCGCCTGAATCTGACCGTTGATGTCACCTTTTGGAACTGCCATTGCGGCATTTCGGGCTTCGATCACCTGAGTAAAAGTATCCTTTTCGTGGGCTGCATAACCCTTGACGGTATTGACCAGATTGGGAATCAGATCGTGCCGTTTTTTGAGTGCGACATCGATATTCGCCCATGCATCCTGGACCATATTCCTGTTTTTTGCGAATTTGTTGAAGATACTAACCAGCAATCCGCCCAAAACAACGATACCACCCAATAAAATTAGTCCTGTCATAGTTTATAGAGTTTTTAAAATTTCAAATCCTGTTTACCAAAAAATAAATAAGATTTTAAGGCAAATGACTCTGCAAGGTACAATTTAATTTTAAAAATGATAAAAAAATTGGTTTGTGCTGTCCGGTCAAAATACAGGATACTGTTTTCATAAATTTTTATTTTTCAATAAAATTTTCCGCATCAATAATTTGATATTTTAATCGGATTGACATCAATGACTGATTTGATTTCAGGACTCGGAAAAAAAGCTTAATTTTGCACCCCAAAACAAGAAATCAATTAAAAAAATTAAAAAGAAAATGAAAAAGCTCAGTTTGATTCTTTGTCTTTTTGGATTTTGCCTGACGTACGCACAGACAGTGGACGACAGCGGAAATCTGCAAACTTCAAGTGAAAAGTACATCAAAACCAAATCTGCAAACGGACGTCTTCAGGGTTGGTACACCAGCGGAAAAAACAGTCTTCAGTTCAATCAGGCGGCGTTTTCAAACTGGATTGCGGGCGGTGTAAATTCTTATGCACTGACCGCCGGCATTGATTATGAATTCAATATGACCAAAGGCCGTCATATCTGGGACAACCATTTTGTTTTGAATTACGGTGTGCTCAAAAATGAAGGCGAGGAATATAGAAAGTCAAATGACGTGATCGATCTGACTTCTTCTTACGGTTATGAATTTGTGAGAAACTGGTATTTTGCGGCTGCATTGAACTTCAAAACCCAGTTTTCTGACGGTTATGACTACAGTGTTCAGGATCCGGTTACCAACAAATACAAAAAGATTTCAAACTTTATGGCGCCGGGCTATCTGTCATTCGGACTCGGTGTGGATTACAAACCCAACGAAAATCTTCAGCTGAATTTCCATCCGCTGACTTCAAGATTTATTTTTGTAACCGACAAAGATCTTCAGTACAAAGGGAATTTCGGGCTGAAAGAAGACGGAGATTCTTTCCTGTATGAACTGGGTGCATACGTAGGTGCGAGATATAAAATGAATCTGATGAAAAATATCAGCTTTGATAACCGACTCGGCATCTATACCAATTATCTGAGAAATGTCGGAAATATGGATGTTGCCTATCAGGGCTTGCTTGATTTCAAGGTGAACAGAGTGATTTCTGCCCAGGCTTCAATCAACCTGTTCTATGACGAAGACCAGATCAAAAAGACTCAGGTGAAACAGACACTCGGACTCGGTCTGGCCTATAATTTCAACAATACCGAAAAGCTGAAAACCATGCCCGAGAATCTGCCGACCATCGAAGAACTGGAGGGAGACGTGATCAAAGCACAGGAAAAAGCCGATAAAGCAAACGAAGAACTTGAAAAAGCAAAACAAAAGGTCAGAGACAGCGCTCAGGCCGGAGAATAATTAGCTATTCGATTAAAATTTCAAAAGACCGACTGTATTTGCAGTCGGTTTTTTTGTGGTTTGAAATTTTCTGAAAGAATTATTATGCTGTAATTTTACAGTTGCAATGGATTCAGACAAACTCAAAATTCAATTTCTCGGTACGGGCACTTCACAGGGAATTCCAATTATCGGAAGCGATCATCCGGTGAATTTTTCGACCAATCCGAAGGACAAAAGACTGAGGACTTCGGCTGTGATTACAAAAAACGGAAGAAACATCAACATCGACTGCGGTCCCGATTTCAGATACCAGATGCTCAGAGCAGGCATCAAAGCCATGGAAGGAATTCTCTATACCCACGAACACAATGATCATGTACTCGGTCTGGACGATACCCGTCCGTTTATCCATCTCAGCGGAAAGCCGATGGATATTTTTGGTCTTGAACGGACTTTGGGTGAAATCAGAAAACGTTTTCCGTATGCTTTTTCTGATAAAAAATATCCGGGTGCACCTGCCATCAGTGAGCACATCATCGGTTCGGACGAATTTGAATTTGTAGGTTTTAAAATCCTTCCGCTCAGGGTGATTCACGGTGATTTGACGATTACCGGTTACAGAATCGACAACAAAATTGCATACATCACAGATGCGAGCATGCTGCCCGACGAGACCATCGACAAAATCAAAAATGTGGAAATACTGGTGCTCAGCGCGCTCAGAAAGACAGACAAACACTTTGCACATTTCACGCTTGAAGAAGCGGTTGAACAGGTTAAAAGAATCAATCCGGGCCGTGCTTATTTCACACACATCAGTCTGGGCATGGGTTTTCATGACGAGACCCAGTCGGAACTTCCGGAAAATATCTTTTTGGCTTATGACGGTTTAGAAATTGAAATTTAATTTTGAATTAATCGCAAAATCATTCTATATTTGCCGTCCGTTTCAGCCCGAGTGGCGGAACTGGTAGACGCGCTGGATTCAAAATCCTGTGTCAGCAATGACGTGCCGGTTCGATTCCGGCCTCGGGTACAAAATCCCTTTCAATTCAGGTTGAGAGGGATTTTTTTTTGCGCGGTTTTTAAATGATAAAAATAGTTCAACCCCTTCAGGGTTGGGCATAGATTTACACGTCAACCCCCAATGAAATTGGGGGTTATCAATAGTTGAACTGCTCTGCAGTTCTTAATGACGTTCAAAGTTGTTTCATTTAGCTCCACAAAAAATACTGAAGGGATTTAACTGTAAGTAACCACGGGTTGCACCCGTGGAAAAGCGCTCTCTAAAAAAGAACTCCGACAGGAGTTCAACTATAATTATCTTATTAAAGGAATTATTTCATCACTATACATCATAAAATCTTAAAACAACCTCAACTGCAAATCATCAGGCGCCTCGGCTGAGAAATCAAATCTGGGCTGTACTTCCTTATTCTTCAGCCAGGCATCAAATTCATAATCTCCTTTCAATGCAAATGGCATTCTGTGTTTGGTATTGTGGATTTCACGCATGATGCCCTGCGCTTCGATGGTTTCAATCTTTGCATTCAAAGTATAGGTTCGGTACCGGTTGTCTCCGTTGCTGTCCGGAATCAGGCCCAGCCCGCCATTTGGATGGTGTCGGGTTCGCTGTTGAGGATTAACGGCGTGTCCGGAAATTCAAATCTGTTGTATTGCGCAGAAACGGTGAACATTTCAGGCTGTTTCAGTTTTGAATTGAATTTTTTCTCAAGGCTTTCAACATTCTTTGTCTGTGAAAAATAATAGCACATAATCCGATTGAAATTCAAATGTAAGCAATAAAAAAACCGTCTGATGACTTCAGACGGTTTCAATTTTATACTTTGTCAAATTTTACATTTGAGTCTGTCTGTCAAGTCTGTCCCTTCTGTAATCTTTGATTGTCGATGCTCTGATAATCGACGGGATCAGCTGCTGTGTTATATACTGTTTCTGCTGTTGTGTCAGCTGATCGATCAGGAATTCGGCATCTTTCACATCCGGTTTCTCGCCGATCGAATTCAGTGAAATCACATAAACTCCGTCAACACCTTCAATCGCTTTTGAAGTGGTTCCGGGTTTCATACCGAATGCAGCACCCGCAACTCTTCCTTCGGCTCCTTTGCCTTCGATCTGAGCCGCTACAAAGGTGATGGCTGTATTTCCTTTTGTTGCACCGAATTTTGAAACCATATCGTCCAAAGTCGGTTTTCCGCCGGTTTCAGAATTTACTTTTTCAACCAGTTTTCTTTGTTTCAGAATCGGTTCGATGTCTTTTCTAACCGAACTGACCGGTGCAAGTCCTTTCGGATATTTTGCTTTGACAAACACGATGATCTGGTCTTCATTTACAGTTGTGAACAGCGCTGTATTGCCCGCTTTTGTTCCTTTGCTGAACACCCATTTCAGGATATCATCATCTTTGTCGTTGCTGAATCCTGTGCTCGGATCAACAATCGGCTGTGTAAAGAATCGGGTAATATTGTCTGATGAATTGTAATTGAAATCGCTTTTCTTGGCAAGATTTGCAAAATCATTCAGAGATTTACCCTGTGCCTGCTGTGCAAAGGTTCTGGCATCTGCAAAGTTCTTGTCTGAAGTCTCCTGTGAAGGTTTCAGTTCTTTCAGTATGATTGCAATCTGATGTCCCAATCTGGTTTTCTCGCCGTCGATTTTGATAATGTGGAATCCAAATGAAGATTCTGTCAAACCGATATCGCCTGTCTTGTGAGTCACCAGGAACTGGAGATATTCGGCAGCCAGATTTTGTGTATTTGCGCTTTGCCATCCGATGCTTCCGCCTTTAATTTTTGATCCGGCATCATCAGAATATTTTTCAACCAAGGCTTTGAATTCGGCAGGATTTGATTTGGCGGCATTCAGTATGCTGTCAGCAAAAACTCTTGCTTCCTCTCTGGTTCTGGTGATTGAATTGTCTCTTGAAGCCACATCTGTTCCTCTGTACGAAATCAGTATATGGCTTGAATTGATTGAATCCGGAACTTCTTTTCCTTTCGAAATTTTAATCAGCTGATAAGCGTCTCCCACTTTGAAAGGTCCGCCCACTTCGCCTTCTTTTGCATTCAGCAAAAATGCGGCATAATCTTCGGGCAGCTGTGGTGCAAATCTTTCGATGTCTGCTTTGGTGATGTAACGGTCGTTAAACGGAATATCAGAATATTTGGTCACATAGGCAGAATCATCCTTTGCAGCTGCAAAAGCAGGAATGGTGTCCGTGATATTGTTGACTTCATCAATCGAAATGCTCGGCTGCAGGAATTTTTTGATTCCGCTCAGCACTTCATCTTCATCGGCTTTTGAAGGCTGTGACGGAAAATAAACATAGCTGATATCCGCGGTTGCTTCGCCTTCGTAAAATTTTGGAAATTTCTTCATATAGGCTTCAATCTCGCTGTCGGTCACTTCCACCTTATATTTCTTTTCAAGATCTTCATAAGAAACATAAGCATAAGCAATATTTGCATTTTGGATATTTCCTGCCTGCTGGATTTTTGCTTCCTCGTTGGTCACTATGGTTCCGGCATTGACAAGCTCCATATATTTTTGATTCAGCAGACTTGGTTTTGCTTCATTGAAATTGGTCAGAAAATTCTGATACACAGTTCCCGCATTGGGCACACCCTGTTCAGCCTGACTTTTCAGCTGTCCGATTTGAGTTTTCAGCTCGTCACCGGTCTGCATTCCGTATTGTTTGGCCAGATAGGTCCACACCTCGTCGTCGCTCACTTCAAGACCTGCTTTCTCAGCATGAACTGCTGCAATCTTTTGTGAAACCAAGGTGTTCCAGATGTTTTGTGAAACTTGTGTGGTGCTGAGGTTCTGACCTGTATTCATTGTACTTTGTGCGTTCAGATACTCTGCCAGCGAAATTGATTCACCGTTGATATTCCCGATTTCGTTGGGGTCACCGGTAAAAACTCTCCTCAGATAGGAGTTCTCACTGAACAAGTCACCGGCCACAAATGCCAGCATAGCTACACCAATGGTAACAATCAACAAGCCTGTCTGCTTACGAATCTGTCCTAAAATTGCCATTATCTCGTGTCTTTATTATATTTTTTAATCAGGTGGCGAAATTACAATAATTAAATCAATTTGAAAATTTGAAGCGGAGTTTTTTGAATATGAATCGACTAAATTTACGGCTGCTTCAAAATTGAGTCAAAATCACATTTCTTTTTCTTCAAAGAATTTGACACCGCGGTTATTGAAAAGTGTGTATTCGCTCAAATCGTCTTTTGCCTCCAGACCGTTGTTTGCCTGAATCGAATCCCCGGTCACGGTAATGATCCAAACCGTATCTTTGGTATAAATTCTTCTGTCTTTTTTGAGCCAGAACAGCTTGTCGGTTTTCAGCGTATCCCCCTTTTCATTGATGACCATCACATTTCCCCTTCCCTCATAAGTTCCTTTCACATCGCTCATCCGTGCCCAGTCCGCTCTCAGATAACCGGGCGAATCCGGATTACGGTTGAAATAATTCATATACAGTCCTTTTGGAAAAAGTGTGTAAGGCGAATCGACCATTTCGTATTCTTCGATCAGCTGCGAATGAAGATCGATTTTGATAAAGCCCGAATCCTTGTAAATCACATGTGCATTGGTCAGTGTGCGGCTCGGAAAATCTCTGTCATCACTCATTTTTGCAGCTGCATCGGGTTCGCTGCAACCGAATGCAACCGAAATCAGGGCTGAAATCATAAAGAAGATCAGCATTACTTTTCTGAAAAACAGTCTGTATGTCTGCAAAAGCGACATGATTTGATGATTAGTCGATCACCCGTTTTCTAAACCAGATGTCGTTGATTGTAAATCCGATTCTTGCATTGATGTATTTCTCGCTAAACGGAAGGCTCTTTGTATTTCCGAGTGATCCCAGTTCAAAACCGAGATTCAGCATGGATGCGTCCCGATCTTTTCCGATCGGCAGTCCGAAACCAAATGTGAGTCCGTATTTGTCAACTCCTTTGTCATTGATTTTAATCGGTGTTGATTCATAAAACAGTCCGGCGCGATAAACCACGCGGTCAAAATAACTTTTGTAACTGTTGAAATTGGGAATCCAGTATCCGCCCGCAGATATTCTGAATCTTGAATTCAGTTCAAATTCGTTTGCTGAAGGAGTGTATGAAAAATTCTTCCAATCGCCCCAATCCACCTGAATACCTGCCATCCAGCTCAAATCTTTTCTGAGTGAAGCGCCTATTGAAAGCGATTGCGGAATTTTCAGTTTTCCGCTTACCTTTGAGTATTGTACCGTGTCCACATTCACGGGTTCAAGACCCGACAGTGTGTAGGTAGTGGTCATATCTTCAATTCGGCTGTTCAGTTTGGATCCGAGTGCATATTTCAGACCGATATCTATTCTTTTCTTGTTTTCCAGAATCTTGGTGTACATACCGCTGACACCCAACTGAATTCCTTTGGTCTGTGCTTTTCTCGAATAATCGGTTCTGAGCGCAAGACCTTCGGTCCCAACGGTTTCTATTCTTGTCAGATCACCGAACAGATAATCAATTTTGAGACCGGCCGTAAATTCTTTGGTGATATTGTATGACCCGACCACCTTGAATGAATTCAGTCCGCCTTCACCCTGAAATCTGTCCTGATAGCTGACTTCGTCTCCAACGGTGACGGTCATCATATCGTAACCGATGGTCGAATAGGGTCTGAATCCAAATCCTGCTCTTACTTTCTCACCGATCGGAAATACAAGTGAAGCATTTGAAAGATAGGTGGTGCTTTGGGTTGATTTTAAAGTTCCGTCATTGAATCTGCCGGTATGGCTGGTTGCACTGATGTCAAAACTGGTCATTCTCATGTCACGGTTTGCCGCCGGGTTGATCAAATTTCCGCTTGCATAATACGGGCTGAGCGGGAACATTGACAAACCGCCCATTGCGGCCTGTTCAATATTTTCATTAAACAGCAGATCGCCGACACCAAGTGCAGAATAAGGTGAAACAGAAGTTTCCTGTGCGTTTGAACCAACCGACAGGATCAACAGACCCGAAAGAGTCAGGACGCTTTTTAATTTCATGCGTATTTTTCTAAATTCAAGTGCAAATATGATGATTAGATTGGAAATAGCAAAAAAGCAGCACCTGAATTGGGTGTTAATTTACTATTAAAATAAGGCGGCGAAGCCAAAAGATTTACGGTCAGCCGAAAAAAATTTTTGTGAATGTAAAATTGTTTTATATTTGCAAACTCAAAACAAGGCGGGTGCCTTAGCTCAGTTGGTAGAGCAAAGGACTGAAAATCCTTGTGTCCCTGGTTCGATTCCTGGAGGCACCACCGTTAAAACCCCGACAGCAATGTCGGGGTTTGTTTTTTGCACAGGTTTTGGGGATTGGTGTGGGGTGATTTTAGCCAAAAGTGGGCAACGTCTTCAAAGTTAGAGGTTAGAAATAAAAGTTAGAAGAACAAAGGCGGCCTACGTTATTCAGGCATTAATAAACATGAAACCAGAAACAAATCTAAAGGAGTAAGCGCATTTATATAAAATTCGTTTTATTCTAAATTCTAAAATTAACTTTCTATCAAAATAAAAGTACACCCAATAACAATCAAAAACGCTTGTATCGAGAACCTTTTATATAAATCCACGATCGCATCTCGATACAACTTCGTTCGTCAGTCATCCGGCATGATGGTTTACATTATACAAGAAAAAAGACCTCTCTGCTGAAGGTCTTTTTTATTGTTTTTTAATAATCCTGATTTATTTGATCAGGAATTTCTTTGAATAAGCTTTTCCGTCTTTGTCTTTGAATACTGCGATATAAAATCCGTTTGGCAGACCCTGAAGCGAAATGCTTCCTTTGACATCCAGTTTGTCCTTTTGAATCAGCTTTTTGCCCGCTGCATCAAATACAACCACCGAATTTGTATAGGGTGTAAGACTGCCCAAATCATAAATCAGACTTCTGTCTTTAACGGCAATCATCAGCTTGGGCATATCGGTTTCATTTGTATCCATATTGGCTACTTTTGCAATTTCAATCAGATATTCAAGACCGAGTTTTGCAAATTTTACCGAATGAACCGCGGTGCTTCCCATCGCTTCATAGGTATCATGGGTGGTGTGTATATTTGGATTGTGTTCGCCAAAGGCCGATTCAAAAGGGAAGGAAGCCATATATCCGTTTTCGACCCAGCTCACATGATCTGAGCAGGCATAACCGCAATATGAAAAATCATAAGTGATCTGATGCTCGCCGGTTGAGTTATAATGTTCAAGCAGATCAATCAGATACAGATTGAGTACACCCGAAGTATAGGCGCCGTCGGCAATAATTGCAATATCAAACGCAGAACCGTTGTAGTTGGTCATATCAAACTGAACGACTGATTTCACGTCTTTGTTTGCATTTGCATACGATTCAGCAATTTCAGCCGAACCGTACAAACCGATTTCTTCGGCTGCATAACCCATGATTTGAACCGTGCGTTTCGGATGAAAATCATTTGCAAGCAGAACCCTCAAAATTTCAGTCAGCGTTGCGATGCCCGATCCGTTGTCGTCTGCCCCGGGTGCAAAATCCTGAATCATGTAATCACCGCTGTCCAAATGCCCGCCGATGATCACGATCTCATCCGGAAATTCACTGCCGGGTATGGTCAGTATCACCGAAATCTGATCTGTAAAACTATGATCAAAAGCTTCTACCGTGATGTCGCTGCGGCCGGCGTCGTCGGCCATTCCCTGCCACCAGTCTTTGATATCGTAGGAAGCCTGTACACCGGTTGGTTTGGTGTTGAATCTTGTTCCGTAATTTTGAAGATTAACAATTGTATTTCCGATGTTTTCAGCATTTGGTTGACCGATGACCTGGTTGACATAAGCATCCTGATCGATCGTAAAATCAAGAACCTTCATATCTGATTCATTGACTTTACTGATTGCACCGATGGCGGAATTTTTGTCTTTTCTGTAAATATATCCCGGTCCGTGCAGATTTCCGTTTTCTTTCAGTTTCACAGAAGCTTCTTTGGTCATATAAACCGCCGAAACCGAATTTACAGTTTCCAGAATCTGAATCTGTTCCGGAAATTCCGATTTCAGAGTCTGTGCACTCTGCGAATCGGTTGTCGCGTAAAACCAATCTGAGTTTTGCGCATAGGCGCTGACTGCCATTGTCGAAACCAACAGCAATAATTTGAATCGTTTCATTGTGTGTAAATCATTTGATGAACTACGAAAGTAAGTATAATTATTTTTCCCGAAAGTGTTTTTTGAAATTATTTAAAAATTCAAAATACTTTCAGTACCAGCTATAAAGCCAATTATAAATGAATCCTGATGCTGATTTTGATCTGAAATTTCTGTAAAAATTCGATTTAATTTATTTCAACAGAAATTTTTTCGAAAAATTCTTTCCGTCCGAATCTTTGAAGATGGCAACATAAGCACCTGCAGGAACTGATTTCATCGAAATTTTTCCGTTGTTGTCCGGTCTTTCAACCGATTTGATTTTCTGTCCGTCCGAACTGAAAATTACAACCGAATCCAACTGATTGTAAAAATTCTCAAACCGATAAACCAAATCTCTCTGATTCACCGCAATTTTTAGTTTTGGCGCATTCAGATCGACTGTTGAAAGATTTGAAGATTTTGCAATTTCAATAACAAATTCCAATGCGATTTTTACAAATTTGGCAGAGTGAGACGCATCATTGCCCATGGCCGCAAAAGTATCGTTGGTCGTATGTATGTTTGGATTTGAATCTTCAAAAGCGGATTCCATGGTGAATGAAGCATTGAAACCGTTTTGTGTCCAACTCGCATGATCCGAGCAGGCATAATTGCATTTAGAAAAACCGTAGGTGATGATGTGGTCGCCGGATGAATTGTAATGTTCGAGCAGATCGATCAGAAAAAGATTCAATTCAGATGAAGTATAGGGACCGTCGTTGTTAATCGCAGTGTCAAAATTTGAACCTTTGTAATTGGTCATATCAAACTGAAGTACCGCCAGCACATTTTTTGACTGATCTTTATAGGTTTCCGCAATATCGGCCGAACCGAACAATCCGATTTCTTCGGCTGCATAAGCCATGATCTGAACTGTTTTTTTCGGATGAAAATTATTGGCAAGCAGTATTCTCAAGGTCTCGGTCAGTGTTGCAATTCCCGAAGCATTGTCATCAGCACCGGGGGCAAAATCCTGAATCCAGTAATCACCGCTGTCCAAATGACCGCCGATCACAACGATTTCGTCGGGTGAAACGCTGCCCGGTATGGTCGCGATCACCGAAACCTGATTGGTAAACCCGTGATTGAATTCCTCAACCGAAATATCTGTCCGTCCGGCATCATCGACCAAAGTCTGCCACCAGTTTTTGATATCGTGAGAAGCCTGTACGCCGCTTGCTTTGCTATGAAAACGGGTTCCGTAATTTTCAAGTGTGACAATTGTGTTTGCGATATTGTTCACATTGACCATAGAAATGCACTGGTTGACAAACGCATCCTGATCGATGGTGAAGTCAAGAATCATTGCAGCATTCTGATTGTCGACAGTTTCCGAAAATTCGTTTGCAGATGTGAAAGGTCCGTTGGTCTGTGCCGAAATGAAGATCCCCAAAGACAAAATCAGGGGACTAAAAAACTTTTTCATTGGATTTATTCGTTCAATTTGAAACGAATGTACGTAATTTTTTTATTCTCTTCCAGAAAACGCTTTTCATAGAAAGTCTGAACCGATGTGATTTCTTCAGGCAGTTCGCGGTTGTCGGGATGATAGACATCGTGGCTCGAAATCAGCACCGGATGACCGAGCAGCTGAAGGATACCGTGTGTATAACCATGCAGGAATTCGCTGTCGGTTTTGAGATGCATCAGACCGTTTTTTTTCAGGACTTTTTTGTATCTGTTCAGAAATTCGGGATGGGTGAGTCTGTGTTTTGTTCGTCTGTATTTGATCTGCGGGTCGGGGAAGGTGATCCAGATCTCGCTGACTTCATTTTCTGCAAATGCATAATCGATCAGCTCGATCTGGGTTCTGAGGAAGGCGACGTTTGGCAGATTATTTTCGATGGCTGTTTTTGCACCTCTCCAGAATCTTGCACCCTTGATGTCGATTCCGATAAAATTTTTATCCGGATATTTTTCGGCCAAAGCGACCGTATATTCGCCTTTTCCGCAGCCGAGCTCAAGCGCGATCGGATGATTGTTTTTAAAAACCGTTTTGTTCCAATTTCCCTTCAGCTCAAAACCGTTGATCATTTCATCCCTTTTGGGCTGGAACACATTGTCAAAAGTCTTGTTTTCGGCGAACCTTTTCAGTTTGTTTTTTCCCATATTCGGTTATGGTTCAAGCGGCGAAATTAAGTCTTAAAAAAAAATTGTCCAAATTTGCTGAAATTATTTGCAGAACTGAAAATTGAACTTATATTTGCAGTCCCTTTTTGAGCCGATCAGCTCAATAAAACGGGAGCATAGCTCAGCTGGTTCAGAGCATCTGCCTTACAAGCAGAGGGTCGGGGGTTCGAACCCCTCTGCTCCCACAAAAATCGAAAATCCTGGAAGTTCCGGGATTTTTTTATGCTTTGTAGTAATACATTTGTAACACATTTGGGATTAAAAATATTGGATTTACAGAAGATCAAATTTATCTGGAATTAAAATCCGGAGAAAAGAGATTTTATTCTTTGAAAGGCATACCCAAACTGCTCAATGCAAACAAAGCTCAGAGACAAAATTATAAATTGTCACATTTTGGAATTCATTGGGAAGAATTGGATGAAGATTTGAGTTTTGAAGGCTTTTTTAAAGAACAGAAATTTTTTGAAAATGAAATCGCCGATTTGTTTCGTCAATTTCCTGAAATCAGCATTTCAAGATTTGCACAAAGGGCAGGAATCAGCCCGCTGATGCTCAGGTATTATGCCTGCGGAACCAAAAAACCTTCTGAAAAAAGAAAGAAACAAATCGAAGAAGCTTTGCACGAATTCGGAAAACAATTGACAGAAATTAATCTTTGATCCAGATTAAAAAAGTAACCGCCTCAAATTGAAATTTGTGGCGGTTACAATTAAATTATAAACAGTTAAAATCAAACAGATTTTACTTTTTAATAATTTTATATATTTTGGATTTTGAGTTCAGTCTTACCTTCATGAAGTAAACACCCGGAGAAAGTCCGGAAATATCCAAATCTGAATTCTTGGCTGAGGGCGTATTGCCCATTAATTTTTTTCCTGACAGATCAAGGATTGTAACTTCCTCTATAGGCACAACTGATTTTAAATTCAGTTTGTCAGTAGCAGGAACCGGGAAATAGCGGAATCCTTCAAAACTTGTATCGTTTATAAAAAGACTTCCGGTTCTGAATACTATCGGTCCGGCCCATTCACTAATGTTATTTTCACCGCATAGCGCACGGACATATACCTCATAATCGGTATCAGGCTCCAACTCATCAATAAGAACAGTTGGATTCTCCTGTATAATAAGAGGTTCTCCTTCATTCGGATCGTTCCCGGCCAATATATGAACCACTTCCCATTCTGACTCAGCTCCGCCCGGAGACCAGGAAACAGAAACAACGGTTGGATCGCTCTCCTGCACAACATTTATGTCAAATGGCTGAGGACAATCCTCTGATACCTCACCGGGAATCACTTCAATCAAATAATCTTCGGTTTCGCCAAATCCAAGTATAGAACAGCCTTCCAGAGTTGGTGAACCCCACCAGCCAATTCGTACACGCATTCTGTAAAGTCCCGGATTTACATTGACTGGAACAGTGAACTCATCGGTAACGGTATAGTCAGGTAAACCGGCGGGATAGTTCATGATGACTTCTTCCGGTTCAAAAATCTTATTATTATTGAAATCTATCCAGGCCTTGATTTTGTCATCATTCAAACTTGCATTATTGGCAGTTACAAAGAGTGAATATGATACACCCTGTTTTAAATCAGGCGCAAACTTAATCGTGTAATCTCCGTACCCGTTGCCACTGCATCCGGTTTGATTGTTAAGAGTAATTGTTTCGCCAACCAAGGTTACATTGTTAATCTGAAGACCGCCCGGACCACCGCAATTTGATTCAGGTTTGCAATAGCAATCATTTGACATACTAACTTGAAGTATATTTGATATTGAATTTTCGCCGCTTAGGGTACAGGTAACTACATATCTGAAATCAGTTGGCTGTTGTATTCCTCCATACACGGTAGCTGTTGACAAAAGACCACCGGAAACATCTGACCAGTTATTCTGATCGGCAGGTGATGATTGCCACTTTCTTTCCAATCCTGTTGCAGGATCTGATGACCCTGTAACGGAGATAGTGAAATCCTCACCCGTACAGACCGCGAAATCAGAAATAGTTGTGCCCGCCTCAGTATTGTTGCAATTTTGTAATGAAAGTATGTTGGCCATATAATCATGAACTTCACCGTTTGTAGAAATGCTTTCACCATCATTGCATGGGGTCAGTTGATATGGATAGGCATTAAATGCCAGCATAATTCGCATTCTGTGCTGTCCGGGATTGGCATTTTCAGGAATTGAGAAATTCACATTGGTAAATCCTGCTGCGGCTAATGCACCATCTCCAACCCTTTCGGTTTCATTATCAAAGATGCCATCATCATTAAAATCGATCCAGATTGCCAAATTGTCTCCTGAAATAGGGAAATTTCCGTGAGACACCCTTGTGAAATATACATTTCCGGGAGCCAAATCAACTATTTCATCGGTTCTGTCGTTAAAGTTGCTGTCTGTACAGCCTGTATTCAGATCATATAATCGAGTATTATTTTCTCCATCGAGAATTAAATGATCAATAAAATCATAAGTACACCCATTTAGGAAATACGGAATACAGTATATGTCGTCTGATTCGGTCGTTGTGAATGAAATGTTTTCACTTTGAGCAGTTTCACCGCTTACACATTTTGATGTGATAAATACCTCATATGTAGATGAAGATTGCAGTCCCATAAGGATCGCTTTTGGATTATCTACAGTAATAGTCGTCGCTAAATCCGGATCTAATGGAGCCAATCCATAGGTCACATCCCAATGATATTCGCCGCTTTGAGGTGTCCATAGGATATCTGCAGACTGGTGTGTGACATGGTTTGCGTATAATTCTTCCACTGAATTACAAGGTCCAAAATCTGTACTGAAAAATCCGGGGCCGGCCCATTCACTGTAATTGTTACCTGAACAATTTGTGCGTACATAAAAATCGTAATCAATACCCTGTTCTAATTCAGTAAATAATAGGGTGTGTGACGGGGTATTGTATATATTGTCAATGTGTACGTTTGGATCACCTTCTTCATTTGGATTGATTCCCTGGGGGCCATAGGCGATTTGCCATGCCATTTCCTGACCGGTTGGTGTCCAAGTAAGCAACACTTCGGTTTCGCTCATATGACTGTCCAATTGAATTGGGGGCATACAAGAAGGGACCTGCCAATCACTGAATAGATTGTCTCCGCAAAATTTTCGAATAAAGACTCCATGCGGTTCTTCGGCTCCGGGTCTTGGAAATTCCAAATGATATGGATTGTCGGAAACGATTACACTTCCCGTTTGTGGATCATCAAAGAAACCTTCATTCATCTCAAGACCGAAAGGACCCCATGCGATTTGGTAAAGCCCGCCGTCATTGGGCTCCCAGGAAAGGTCAATTGAGTGTGAGTCATTTTGAACTCCAGAGACATTAAATGGAGTTTCACAATCTTCCCCGATAATTTCCTCACCCCTTTCGCCAACCACAAACATAGCCATATCTGAAGCAATCAACAATCCGTCTCCACAATCTGATATGACATAAATCTCATAGGGTGCCTGATGCAACATATTCATATAAAGATAATGCGGGCTACTATGTACACGCTCCATGTTTGCTTCAGGGTTTTCGTAATTTTCAGGATCTGACAGAAACCAGCCAATGTCAATTGTACCTTCCGGGCCATACAAAAGTATCCAGCCCTCCTGTGGCTGCTCGCCGTCCCAATTTACCAATGCCGTTGGCATCCCTTCCTCATAATCAACCACTACATTTGTAGGCTGATCACAAGAATCTAAACTTTTCTCACCGGAATTTGAAATTTGAACAAGGTCAATCGATTTTTGTAGCTGAGTGAAAGCTACCTTACAAACCACAAATAAAAAACTAAGAAGCAATAACTTTTTCAAGTAAAAGAATTTCATAATTTTAAAAATTTAATTTATGCAAGTATATAAGAAATAGCGGTTTATGCACCAAAACAACTGTACTGAAAGTGTACCGATGAAATGAAATTGTTTATTTCATTTTACAAAGAGTTTATAATTAGAGGATTATAATTCATCAAACCACTCATATATATCTTTATCTTTTGGAATATGCAGTTTGTTTCTGATGATATATTTCTTATTTCGAATGGTCTGCGGTGCCCTAAATTTATACTGTGCAATTTCTTTTGTTGGAATTTTTAATTTCAGCAATGCACAAAATTCCAATTCGGAATCTAATATTTTCGGATTAATTTTCTTAAGCTCTGAACCAAACCTAGGAAAGGCCTCTTCAAAATAAATCATAAATGCAGGATCATTATCTTTTAAAAGATTTAACAACCTGGAATAATCCTCACCGCTTGGGAAATTAGAAACTTCATCCAAATAAAGGTCACTTATTTTTTCCTGCTGTAACAGAATTCTATTTCTTCGTATGAAAAAAATTGTAAATATGATTATTAATACAAAGAGAATCAAAACGATATATTTGAATTGAACTGTATCGCTTTGCTCTTTCTCGTTTAATAATTTGTGAAGTGATTTGTTCTGGTTCTCGGAGATTGTTAGCTTCAAAGAATCTTTTTTTGTCGTATAAATTTTCACATTATCTTCTCTCTCCAAATTTTTATTTGCAAGTATTATATTGTCGTAAAGAACTTCAATGTCCAAATGATTTTTATAACCTCCTAATTTTTCTGCCTCCTTATAATAATTGAGAGCTTCTTCATATTTTGATTCACTCATTCCGACATCTCCCAAAACTACCAGGTTGTTGAATCTCAATTCATTAATATTGTACTTTTCACCTTTTGACTGAGATAGTTTTGCATAATATTTTGCTGAATCTTTTTCGTTATTTTTATTATAAGAAGCTGCGAGATTAGAATAATGAACGCACAGAAGTTTTTGTGAATAATCTTCTTCGGGCAATTTTTCGAGCTCCTCTCCGGCGGCTTTTATGTATTTCAACTGATTTTTATAATCCTCTTTAAGCAGATAATAGTTTGAATAGGCAATAAAGAAATTTGTTTTTTCAATAATGTTTTGGGTTTCTTTTTCATCCAATTTATTTAATAGTTTTCTGCCGTCTTCCAACTCCTGAAAAGCTCGTTTGGGCAAACCGCTAAAAAGATATGATTCAAAAAGCAGTCTTTTTGCAATAACCTGATAATAAGGCATTTTATAAATTGATGATTTCTTTGACAATAACTTGCCGGCCTCCATCATCTTTTCAAAGTCATTCTCGATCCTATAGTATCCGCATTTAATGTTTATAGCCTTTAACTCAGCTTCTTTAACATTCAGTTTTTGTGCTTCATTTTCAATTATTTTTGCCTGCTTAAAGGCATTTTTAGGATCTTTGTCCAATAATTCAAATATTTCATTTGCTTTTTGAATCAATTCTTTCTGAGCAATAGTCTCCTGCCCCGAAAGAAAAACGCCGAAAAACAAAAATAAAATGGAAATTACTTTATTCATATATTATTTCTTTTCATAGAAAGCTGAAATTTAAGGAAATTTTAGGGACATAAAAGTTGTTTATGCATGTGAGTCTCGTAACAATATAAAAGCCGAGTAAAATTTTGAGTTTTCGAATAAATAATTTAGTTTCAATAGACTCACCCCATCCCCACAATCGGCAACATCTCACCATTCAGATTTACCGGTTCCGAGATTTGATAAAGTTATTCCGGACCGTCTCTCAGCGTTTCCTCAAATTTCTTTAAAATCTCTTTTGACAGACTTGCCTTTCTGTCTGTCCTAAAATGATTGAAAAGGTCTTTCAGAGTTTTGATAAAATTCAGCAGTCTTGAAGTTGACCGTTAAAATCGGATGTATTCAATATCGTTTCTTTAGATTTGAGATGTGTAATCAGTTTTTGCATTCGGATGTTTTGCCCGCATGGTACGTAAATCTTCTGTTGTGCATGAATCGGTAGGTGAACAGCCAGCCTTCGGATCGGGCAAAAACTACTTTTTAACTCCTATGCTCTCACGACAATAAATGCCTAACATGGAAAATGTAAGACATTTTTGTTTCCAAGTCTTCTCGAAGACTTGCCTGTTGCAATGGATTCAGACCCCGTTGGATTGTCGGAACAATCAACTCATAAATTCAAATACCCGAATGTAAACAGGATTTTAATGTTTATTTATAAAAAATGTAACATTTCACTTTGATATTTTTTCTTAATTTTGGATAAATTAAATTGTAAAAACAATGGGATTATTTTCATTCATTAAAGAAAAAGGAGCCAAAATTTTTGGTAAAAAAGAAGAAGAAGCTCAGGTAGAAGAGAAAAAAACATTAAAAGCACAAGCCTTGCTTGATTATGTAAAACAGCTGGGGCTGTCCTACAACAGCATCAAGATTTCGGTGACCGACGACGATGTGAAAATCGAAGGTGAAGTTGCCTCACAACAGGATGCCGAGAAAATTTTACTGGCAATCGGAAATGTAGAAGGTGTTGATCAGGTGGACAATCTGATGGCGGTTGCAGAACCTGCACCCGAAGCAAAGTTCTATACTGTTGAAAGCGGCGACACGCTGTCAAAGATTTCAAAACAGTTTTATGGTGATGCCAACAAATACAATACAATTTTTGAAGCCAACAGGCCCATGCTCCAGCACCCCGATAAAATTTATCCGGGTCAGGTGCTGAGAATACCTGAAATGTAAAACAACATCAAAAAATCCTCTTATCCAAGAGGATTTTTTTGCTTTGAACCTGAACACAATCTCAGTCGGAATTCCCTTCCAAAACCAACACCATTTCACCCTTCAGGTTCCTTAGTTCTGCCGTCCGGTGTAACTCTCGCAGAGTTCCGCGCAGTGTTTCCTCAAACTTTTTCGAAATCTCTCTCGACAGACTCGCCTTTCTGTCCGCCCCAAAATATTCGGACAGATCTTTGAGCGTTTTTGTGATCTTATGAGGCGATTCATAAAAAATCATTGTCCGTTTTTCTTCTTTCAGCTCATTGAGTTTGGTCTGTCTTCCTTTTTTGACCGGCAGAAATCCGATAAATACAAATTCGTTTGAAATCAGACCCGAAACCGTCAGCGCGGGGACAAAAGCGGTTGCACCGGGCAGTGCAATGACTTCTATATCATTTTCTACACAAGCTTTGGCAAGTAAATAACCGGGGTCTGAAATACCGGGTGAACCGGCGTCGGTGATCAATGAAAAGGTTTTTCCGTCTTTGAGCTGTTGGATGATTTCATCGGTCACTTTGTGTTCGTTGTGCGCATGATAACTGCGCATTGGCGTAGAAATTTCGTAGTGTTTGAGCAGAATTCCGCTGTTGCGCGTATCTTCAGCCAAAATCAAATCCGATTCATTCAGTGTTTCAATCGCTCTGAACGTCATGTCTTTCAAATTTCCGACAGGTGTGGGAACCAAATAGAGTTTTCCGGCCATGTGGCGAATTTAGTTTGAAAAATTGAAAATTGATTTAAAACGCATCAAATCCAATCAAATATTTCTAAATTAGGACATTAATTTGACACAAATGAGACAATTTTATCTGTTAATCGTATTCGGTTTTCTTGGTTTTTCTGCCAATTTACATGCGCAGGAATTTCTTCCAAAAGGATTAACACCGGAAGAACAAAATCTGATTTCAAGTTATCAGTTCACCGGGACTCAGTTTACGCCACCGCCTTCATCGCCTGTACGGACGGCTGCTCAGTGGGAAGAAGTGGAATATTTGTTGTTGCGCTGGACCCCTGATTTTCAAAATATACAGCGTCAGATTGTGGAAGCAGCAATCGACGAATGTAAAGTGATCATCGTAACCCAAAATCAGTCTTCAGTTGCAAATTATCTGGCCTCAAACGGAATTGATTTGACCAACGTGGAGTTTTTGAACGCAGGTTCAAACAGCATTTGGATCAGGGATTATTCGGCCAATACCGTTTATACTAACGACGTGGGAGAATTGGCCTACATTGATTGGATTTACAATCGTCCGCGGCCTTTGGACAATATCATGCCTGCTGCCGTAGCCGATTATTTAGATATCCCGCTTTATGTTACCGATACGGCTCCGGCCGATTTGGTCAATACCGGAGGAAATTTTATGTCCGACGGATTGAGCAATGCCTTTGCTTCGGAATTAATTCTGGATGAGAACGATGCCGGTAATCCTTATGGCGTATCGCCCAAAACCGAAGCTGAAATTGATCAGATTGTGCATGATTATATGGGAATTAACTCGTACCGAAAGATGGAAACCCTGCCCTATGACGTGATTCACCACATCGATATGCACATGAAACTGCTCGATGAAGAAACGATTTTGGTGAGCAAATATCCCGAAGGAGTTGCAGACGGACCGCAGATTGAAGAAAACATCAATTACATTACCGGTACATTTCAAACGCCGTTTGGGAATGATTATGAAATCAAATGGATTCCGGCTCCGCCCGGTCCCGGCGGACAATATCCAAATAACGGAGGTGCTTACCGGACTTATACCAATGCAATCATTTTGAACAAAACGGTTTTGGTGCCGACTTATCGGCCGGAAGTTGATGAACAAGCTTTGGAAATTTGGGAGAAAGCGATGCCCGGCTACCGTATTGTAGGAATAGATGTGGACAATTCAGACGAACCTTTGATTAATTCAAGCGGAGCGATTCATTGTATCACGCACACCGTTGGTGTAGCTGATCCTTTGTGGATTGTCCATGAGAAATTAAGAGAAGTCGGGACATATTCCAATATTCCCGTAGAAGCACAAATCAAACATATTTCGGGAGTCGCACAGGCCAAAGTTTTTTGGAGACAAGCCGGCGAAACTGCCTTTCAGGAAACGGCTATGGTACATGTTTCTGATGATAACTGGCTGGCTGAACTGACGGTCCCTGCCGATTCGGAAGAAATTGATTATTACATTTGGGCAGAAGCCAATTCCGGAAAATCAATAGCACGTCCTATGCCTGCGCCCGAGGGATACTGGACTTTCACCGTGAACGCAATGTCCACTTCTGAATGGGCCTCACAGAACATCAAAGGACCCTATCCGAATCCGGCAAAAGACAAAGTCCATTTTGAATTGAAAGATATTCCCGGCAAAGTGAATATTTCAATTTACAATCTGACCGGACAGAAAATTTATCAGAACCCGATTGAAAATGCAGACGGAAAAATCACCTTGAATCTGAATTCATCCTGGAGCGGCGTTTACATTGTGAATTTCGAAGGTGAATTTGGAAAAGTGACAAGGAAGCTTGTCGTAAAATAAGCCTTCCCAAATCCCTCCCAAGAAGAGGAATAAAAAAGCAAATGACAGAAATACCGTGAAAAAGCATTAAAAATTCTATTTTTTCACGGTGTGTTTTATATCTTTATTTCAAATAAGAAAAAATGCTTTATCAATCTGTTCGGGATAAAATGGATGATTGATGAGAATTTTAAGGATTAAATAATTCGATAACTCTTAAGAAATTCGAAACTACTCTGAATAGTATTTTTTACCGCTTTGGTCTGCGTAGCAAACAAAGTTTCCTTTTTCGTCAAAGAGTTTGATTAGAACAAAGTCTTCCTGTCCGTAATTCATTCTGACCACCATTGGAAACAGGTCAAATACAGCCTCTGTGGTGATGTCCGGAATCTGTCCCCCGGGTCTTGCGTTTCTTACAATTAGTGCATATTTGTCGCCTGTTTTCAGAACATAACCCTTTAACCAGTTGTCCCAATCTCCCCAAAAAATATCATCATAGATTGCAGGCAGGACTTCGGTAATTTCGCCACGGTTGTACAGCTTCAGACCTTGTTTTCCGTCTTTGAAAACCGAAAAATGATAGTATTCCCAGCCGTCAAATCGCTTTTCTGTAAAATACAGCTCACTGTTCTTTTTTGGCAGAAAATATTTACGTCCTTTGTATTTAGCTTCACGAATTGATTTTTTGACGGTTTCGCCTTCCTGCGGACTGTATTCTTCTTTTGGTCTTGGTCTTGGAGGCACCGCTTCACCGCCCCACATACCCCTGTCTTTGTTTTCCATGCCCAATATCTTACCGTATTCGTCCGGCAGCGGTTCGATTTCTTTATCGGAAATCACTTTAAAAGTCTTTTTATCCTGTTGAATGTCAATTTGTTTCCGCTTTCCGTCATTTGTATTGTAAATGATTGAAACCACGTGGTCTGCAGCGCTGAATTTCTTTTCAAATTTTACTTTGGAAAGGGTGGTCCGGGTGAATTTTTCTGATTTTTTGTTGTAAAGCTGGAGGGTAAATTGCTCATTTGCATCAAAAGAACCGATTAACAAATCATCCATTTCGGCGCTTATTTTCTCAAATTCATGGAAACTTTCCAAAATGTCAATTTGGTCTTCTGCAAATAATTTTTTGCCTGAATAGGTAAATAAATTGTAGCGTGTATAGAAATCATCTTCCCATTCATACTTTGTATTATTGGGCGTCAGTACATATTTTCCTGCTTTGATAAATTCCCTGTTAATGTGGTAATCGCCGTATTCCTGATTTTCAAGGATGATTTTTCCTTTGTATATCAGCGTTGAAAATGCATTTGCGTTTTTGTATTTGTATCCCTGCCAGAAATCGTTATCACCATAATTCAATTCCAATACGTCAAATTGCGGTTCCACAATTGTTTTTCCGCTGTTGTCCACCAAACCGGACAGCTCACCGGTTCTGTATGGAATATAAAACTTCTGTGCCCGGATTTGGACGGCAAAGGTCCAAACCAAGACCCAAAATAAAAGCTTTCTCATTTTCTAATTACTTGACTTGTGCAGACAATTCCATCATCCGATTGATTGATCTTTCTGCTCTCACTCTCAGATCTTCATCAATCAGGATTTCGGGCAGTTCATATTTCATGCACAGATAGATTTTCTCAATCGTATTTCGTTTCATAAAGAAACATTCGGAACAGTTGCAGCTGTTGTCTTCGTCTGTATTTGCCGGAATCAGTTTTTTTCCGGGTGCCAGTTTCTCCATCTCGTGGAGGATTCCTGCTTCTGTGGCAACGATAAATTCTTGGGCTTCGTCTGTTTTGATGAAATTCAGAAGTCTTGAAGTCGAGCCGATAAAATCAGATGCATTCAATACTGCTTCTTCAGCTTCGGGATGCGCAATCAGTTTTGCATCCGGGTGTTCTGAAAGCTGTCTTGCAATTTTTTCGAGCGAAAAAGATTCGTGAACGATACATGCACCGTCCCAGAGAATCATATTTCTGCCGGTCACTTTGTTCAGATATCTGCCCAGATTTTTATCGGGCGCAAAAATGATTTCCTGATCTTCGGGCAGCGAATCGAGTATGGTTTTTGCATTGGATGAGGTCACGATGATATCGCTTTCCGCTTTTACGCCTGCATCGCAGTTGATGTAACTGATCACAATGGCATTCGGATGTTCTACACGCATGGCACGCAATCCTTCGCCGGTACACGAATCTGCAAGCGAGCAGCCTGCCTTCAAATCGGGCAGAACCACCTTTTTGGTCGGATTCAGAATTTTTGCAGCCTCAGCCATAAAGTGAACACCGCAAAAGACGATCATATCCGCATCGGTTTCCGCAGCCGCTCTTGACAACTGAAGACTGTCGCCCAGAAAATCGGCGATGTCCTGGATTTCGGGAATCTGATAATAATGCGCCAGAATGATCGCATTTTTTTCTTTTCTCATCCGGTTGATTTCAGCAATCAGATCTGTGCCTTCCGGAATTTCAATATCTATAAATCCTTTTTTTTCAAGCTTTGTAGTCGCTTCTTCCAACAGTGCTTCCATTGTAATTTGAGTTTAAGTCCGTCTCAATTAATCAATTAATGTACCGAAATTTTATGAGCGGCAAATTTAAAGTGATTTGGCCGATAATTAAAGTATTCCAATGCGTTTTTTCAGATCAACGCTCAGTGCATCCTTGTGAACCGTGTATGCAATCGACTTCATTCTCAGATAAGGAACCGACATATAAATGTGTCCGCCGTTGCCTCTGTTTTTGGTTCCCCACGAATTTTTCACATCATAATATTTGTTTCCGGTCTGGTCTTTCAGCAAACCGGTTATATGCATCAGATGGTCGTCTTCGGTCGAATAATTTTCAAATGCTGCCTGTCTTTCTTCCGGAGTCACCCATTTTTCGGGCAGCAAAACTTTGAAATAATCTTCGGGCTGTCCTTCGCTCGGCCAGATTGCCATTCCGGCTTCCGATGAAAAAGTTTTTTCGCTCACATCGGTATCCAGCGCCACCGTAAATCCTTTTGTCAGCGCACCGTCCAACACCTGAATGTATTCGTCCAAAGGAAGATTGTAATAAGATCCGTCAGAGAAATTATCGGGAATTTCAAGTATAAATTTTGAATAGGGCGGATGATGGGTAAACGAAGTCAGCGTCACATAATCTTCGGGATGAATTTTTAAATCTTCCGCAAATGATTTCGGTGTATAATTTTTTCCTTCAAATGTGAATTTTTCGGGCGCTTTTCCCATGTATTCATCCAAAGTCAAATTGAACTGATTCATCCAGTCGGCTTTCATATTTTCCTTTGGATTTTTTACGATTTCTTCAACCTGATTTTTTAATTTTTTAACCATCGCCGAATGATCATAACCGCTTTCTGAAGGATCCATTCCGACATATTCGCTTTGAGGTACGATACCGAATTGAGCCACTGCATTCATCACATCATGACCCAAACCGCCTTCGTCAAATTGTGCTTTTCCCTGACGATAAACATAATTGTAAGCCTTGACCGGATAGGTTTTTCTGACCGGATACATCTCTGACAGATCCACAAATTTTCCGTTGATCCGGTAGACTTCTGCTTCTAAAAAAGATACGGTTGCAAAACTCCAGCAGGTTCCGGTCTTTCCCTGATTGCAAACCGGAGAAGGAGTGAGGTCGATGATTTCTGTAAATTGATATTCGGATTGCTGTCCAAAGGCCGAAAATCCCGCAAACAACAGTATCCACAAAGCTTTTTTCATCTGAAAAATTTAATTTTTAACGGATAAATATACAAAGTTCAAAAAGAAATTTGTGGAAAACTTGGAAGAAGTTGTTTTGGTTTTTAAGCGGTGAGATATGGAAAACTTTTAACTTTGCCCAAATATTTCTGAAATGCAGCCACGCGAAGATTTTTTACTCAAAGCCTACGAACTCGGAATCATAAAATTTGGAAACTTTATTTTGAAAAGCGGTATAGAATCTCCGTTCTATGTCGATCTGAGACCGCTTGCATCAAGCCCGCAACTGTTGAAAACACTTGCAAACCAGCTGTTGGATCTGGTCGAAAAATCACCCTTCGAACTGATTTGCGGTGTACCCTATGCCGCGCTGCCGATGGGAACCACCATGAGTCTTGCAAGCGGAACACCGCTGATTATCAAAAGAAAAGAAAACAAGGGTTACGGAACCAAACGAATGGTCGAAGGAATCTATCACGACGGTCAAAACTGTCTGCTGGTCGAAGATGTGATCACCAGCGGTCAGAGCCTGCTCGAAACCATTGAGGAAGTCGAAAGAGAGGGTTTGAAAGTAACCGACATCGCGGTGGTGCTCGACCGTGAACAGGGCGGAATTCAGAAACTGAAAGATAAAGGATATTCGGTTCATACATTATTTACAATCAACGAGGTGATTGAACTGCTCCATCGTTTTCATCGGCTGGATGACAATGAAGTCAGCAGAATCAAAAACTTTTTGGAAAATCCGCCTGCACCGCCGGTGAAAAAAAGAGTCGGTCTCGACAAAAAGAAAATCAGCCATCCGGTCGGAAAAAAACTGATTGAGATTGCATTGAAAAAAAATTCAAATCTGATCGCATCAGCGGATGTCATCAGCTCAGCCGAACTGATCAAACTTGCAAAAGATGTAGGCGAACATATCGTTGCGCTGAAACTGCATACCGACATCATCCGTGATTTCAGTTTTGAACTGATTGAAGAATTGAAACAGATTTCAAAAGAAAAAGAATTCCTGCTGTTTGAAGACCGTAAATTCGGTGATATCGGAAATACTCAGGAACTTCAGTTCAAAGAGGGAATATACAGAATTGCGAGCTGGGCGGATATGATTACTTCTCATGTGATCGCCGGCGAAGAAAGCCTGAAAGTTTTTGACAATGTGGGTGTGGTTGCAATCGTTGAAATGTCAACCAAAGGAACTTTGACCGATGATTATTATGTCGGAAAAGCACTGAATGCCGCAAAAAATTCACCCAATGTGATGGGTGCGGTGGCTCAGCGAAAAGTTTCAGATGATCTGCTGCTGTTTACGCCGGGCGTGAATATGAGTTCAAGCGGCGATTCAAAAGGTCAGCAGTACAATACGCCCGAAAAAGTCTGCAGCGAATACCACACTGATTTTATCATTGTCGGTCGGGGAATCTACAAGGCGGCAGATACAGCTTCGGCTGCAAAAATGTACAAAGAATCGGGCTGGGCGGCTTATTTGAACAGTTTTGAATAATTTAACTTTCGCAGGCAGCTTAATTTTTGATTTCACCTGCTCAGCCTGAGTTGGGATAAAATTCCGATTCTGCAAAAAATGGGTGAACACTGTCCTCATTTTTTCTAACTTTGCTTTCTATGTTTCTGGAGAATACCATCAATCACAGCAGCAAAAGCGGATGGATCGAAGTCATCTGCGGTTCAATGTTTTCGGGCAAAACCGAAGAACTGATTCGTCGTTTGAGAAGGGCTGAATTTGCAAAACAGACGGTTGAAGTCTTCAAACCGGCTGTAGATGTGCGTTATGACGAACAAGAAGTGGTTTCGCACAACCGGAATTCTGCCGAAGCAACACCGGTTGAATCTGCTTACAACATACTGATACTAGCGGCTGACTGCGATGTGGTCGGAATCGATGAAGCACAGTTCTTTGACGAAGGAATCGTTGAGGTCGCCAACAAACTTGCCAATATGGGCAAACGGGTGATCATCGCCGGTCTGGATATGGATTTCAAAGGACGGCCTTTCGGACCTATGCCCGATCTGATGGCAACCGCAGAATATGTGACCAAAGTGCATGCAATCTGTGTGAAAACCGGAAATCTTGCCCATTATTCACATCGAAAAATCGACAGTGACAAACTGCTTGAACTGGGTGAAATGGACGAATACGAACCGCTCAGCCGGAAAGCCTTTTGGGCAGAAAGAACAAAAGAAACAGAAAATAACAAAAAACAGCAGCCTTGATTCCGTACAAAATATCAGAACTTGCAAAAATTATTTCGGCAGAAATCATCGGAAATCCCGAAGAAGAAGTGTCAGAAATTTATTTTGATTCAAGGACGATTTTCAGTCCGAAAGATGCTGTGTTCTTCTCATTTTCTGAAAACGGAAATTCATTTGTAAATGAAGCTTATCAAAAAGGAATCCGTGTATTTGTGATTTCAAAAGCTGATGAAATCGAGAAAGATGCGGTTTATCTGAAAGTCGGTTCGCCATTGAAAGCGCTTCAGAAATGGGCTGAATTTCATCGGTCCAAATTTGAACTGCAAACCATCGGAATTACAGGAAGTAACGGAAAGACAATTGTAAAGGAATGGCTGAACCAGCTGATTTGGAATGACTTCTCAATTGTGAGAAGTCCGAAAAGTTACAATTCACAAATCGGCGTTCCGCTTTCTGTGCTGAGGATTACAGCCGAAAACAATCTCGGAATTTTTGAAGCAGGAATTTCAAAACCGGGCGAAATGGCCGAACTTGAAAATATCATCAGGCCGCAAATCGGATTGCTGACCCATCTGGGAAGTGCGCATCTTGAAAACTTTGAATCAAAAGAACAGCTGGTCAGAGAAAAACTCAAATTGTTTAAAAATTCAAAAACGATTGTTTTTAATTCTGATGACGAACTTGCCAAACGGCTGGTCAAGGAAATTTATCCCAAAAAAGAATTGGTCACTTTTGGAAAAAGCGAAGACAACCGTATCCGTCTGACCCGAATTGAAAAATTAATCAGCAGTCAGAAAATTTCATTTGAATACAATTCAAAAAATTATCAAATCGAAATTCCGTTTCCGGACGAAGGTTCAGCTGAAAACATCTGTTGTGTTTTGACTGTTTTGAGTCTTCTGAATACCGATTTTGAAAAACATCTGGAAGCCTGCAAAAATCTGCTGCCGATCGAAATGCGGCTCGAAATCAAAGAAGGAATCAGAAACAGTCTGATTATCAATGACAGCTTCAATTCTGATCTTCATTCGGTAAAAGTTGCGCTTGATGTGCTTGCCCAACAGGCTTTTCCGAGAAAAAGCCTGATCCTGACCGATGTGCTTCAGAGCAATCTCGACAAAGATCTGCTGTACAAAGAAGTTGCAGATTTGGTCAATTCCTATCCGATCGATGATCTGATTCTGATCGGTGAATTTCTGCCGAAATACAAAGACCTTTTCAAATCAAAACCAAGGGTTTATCGAACCACCGATGAATTTCTGAAAACTCTGAATCTGCTCAATGTAAACAATGAAGCAATTTTGATCAAAGGCGCACGACCGTTTGAGCTTGAAAAAGTTTCTGCATTTTTGGAAAAACAGGCACACGATACGGTTTTGGAAGTCAATCTGCAGTCGCTGATCGACAATCTGAATTATTTCAAAAGCAGACTGAAACCGACCACCAAAGTGATGGCGATGATCAAAGCAAACGCTTATGGAGCCGGAAGTTTTGAAGTTGCACATACTTTGGAACATCAGAAAATCGATTATTTGGGTGCTGCTTATGTGGATGAAGGTGTTGAACTGAGAAAGCTCGGAATCCGTTTGCCGATTATGATCATGAATCCCGAACAGAGCAGTTATTCGCCGATCATCGATTACAGACTCGAACCCGAATTGTACAGCATACGGGTTTTGAAACTGTTTGTAAAAATTCTCAAAGAAAAATCAATTTCAGAAACTTATCCGATCCATCTGAAAATCGATACCGGAATGAACCGTCTGGGTTTTAAAAGTGATCAGCTCGACGAAGTCATTGAATTCCTGAAAAATGAAAATTCGGTCGAAGTCAAATCAATTTTCACTCATTTGGCAACCGCAGATGTGCCCGAAGAAAAGGAATTTGCATTGAATCAGCTGAAGAAATTTGACGAAGCTTATCAGAAAATCTGTTCCGAATTAAAAATTCATCCGATCAAACATGCACTGAATTCGCCGGGAATGATTCATTTCCCCGAACATCAGTACGATATGGTCAGGCTGGGAATCGGTATGTACGGTTTTTCTGACGACGCAGAAGTACAGAAACAGCTGAAAACCGTGCTGACTTTTAAAACCGTGATTTCGAGAATTACAGAAATCGAAGCGGGCGAAACCGTGAGTTACGGAAGAAGATTCAAAGCCGAAAGAAAATCAAAAATTGCCACCCTTCCGGTCGGTTATGCGGACGGGATTCGTCGCGCACTCGGAAACGGAGTCGGCAAAGTAAATATTCATGGAAATCTGGTCCCGATCGTCGGTACGGTCTGTATGGACATGCTGATGGTCGATGTGACAGATATCGACTGCAAAGAAGGCGACGAGGTCATCATCTTTGGAGAAAATCCGACCGCAGAAGAAGTTGCAAAAGCAATGGGAACGATTTCTTACGAAGTTCTGACTTCGATTTCACAGAGGGTGAAAAGAATTTATTACAAAGAATAAAACCGGGTCTGAATTTCGGAAAGAACTGCGGGGTTTTAAATCATCAAAAAATTTTGTAAATTTGTGAAATTCAGTATTTAATCAACTGAAAAATCACAATCCATTAATTATCATCAAATTTTTTAATCCCAAATACATGCTGAAAGAAAGTTTTACGGTAGATGAGATAAGAGAAAAACTTGCAAAATATTGCGTCTATCAGGATCGCTGTCATCAGGAGGTCGAGTGGAAAATGAAGGAATACATGCTGATTCCTGAGGCAAAAGATCAGATTCTGATTTATCTGATTCAGAATGATTATCTGAACGAAGAGCGGTTTGCAAAAAGTTTTGCACGCGGAAAATTCAATCAGAAAAAATGGGGAATGAACAAGATCAGCGTTGAGCTCAAAAAGAGAGGAATCCCGGTAAATCTGATCAGGACCGCATTGGAAGAAATTGACGGAGACGAATATCTTGAAGTGCTCGAGCGGCTGTACAAAGAGAAAAAAAATTCACTGAAATCCGAGCGCGACAGTCTGAAAAAGAAAGCCAAAATCAGACGCTATCTGCTTCAGAAAGGATACGAAAGCGATTTGATTTACAATCTGATCAGATACGATTAAATACGGCATATAGTTTTGATATATTTTAAAAAACATTAATTTTAACCCAAATTAAACACAATGAGAAAAAATTTGGTTTTGGGATTGGCAATGATTTTTTCGTGCTTTTCTGTTATTTCCTGTGATCCGTGGGAAGATGAAAATGACGGCGGAGGCGGAGGCGGTCCTGACGAACCCGGCGTATCGATGCTGCTGAAGGAAATCAAATTAATGACCGGAGAGACCGAAGGCAAAGTGACTTATTCTTTTGACGGTCAGCAGAGACTGACTAAGACGGTTGAATATGAAGATATTACAGACCAGACTTCTTATGTCGAGTCGATTTATTCATATCCGTCGGAAGGGAAAATCAATTATACCGAAAAAGTTTATGCTGCGGGCGAATTGTTATATACAAATTCGGTTGGATTTGAAATTTTGAGTTCATCACAAATTCACGCATTGATACAGAGTGATATTTTTGGAGAAATTAATTCTGATATGACTTATTCTGCACCCTGCGGAATCAGCAAGATTGTGAATACGATGATAGTTGAGGGAGAAACCCAGACAACTACCCAGACGTTTGAATTTTTTGACCAGAAATGCAGCTCGATGGAATATCTGGACGGAGATTGGGATGAAACGATTTTTAATGACGATAAATTTTCGCCCAAAGGCGATCCGATTAAAAAAGCAATAGGCGTAACCGAGAGAAATCCGATCAAAATTGAAGCGCCGGGCAATGACATTGAAACCATTACCTATCAGTACAATGAAAACGGTTATCCGATTTCGGCGATGCACACTTTTTCACCCGAAAGCGGTGAGGACAATTATACCGAAACTTTTATCTATCAGTAATCGGCTTTAACTAAAATATCACAGGGTCTGTTTTTGCAGACCCTTTTTTATTTTGGGTATCTTTGCAAAAATTTTCTGAATGAAGACTTATTATGCCGAAACCACCGTTCGCTGGTCAGATTTGGATTCAAACATGCATCTTGCAAATTCTTCCTATATGGATTACACCAGTTTTGCGCGAATCCGGTTTTTGGGTGAATGCGGTATTTCGCTGGCTGATTTTGCAAGACTCAAAATCGGTCCGGCTGTTTTGAGGGAAGAACTTTCTTTTTTCAGAGAAGCACACGAAGGTCAGGAAATCATGATTTCGGTAGTGGTCAGCGGAAATTCCGAGAATGGTGAAATATTTGAATTTGAGCACAATCTGTATGACAAGAAAACCGGAACTCATCTGGCTTATTCAAGAGTTTTCGGACTTTGGTTTTCAACTTCGGAAAGAAGAAAAACACCGCCACCCGCAGAAATTCAGGAAAAATTAATGGCAAAAATTGATAAGGAGAAAATGAGGATACTTTCATTCAAAGATTTGAAAGATCTTCCGGTTCATCCGCACAACATTGATCCAAAAATATTTGAAAAATGATTGAAGACAAAAACCAATCGCTGACACCGCTCGAAGAACTGGGCGAATTCGGACTGATCGATCATCTGACCGGTTCTTTTAAAATCAAAAAAGAATCCACCGTCAAAGGAATCGGAGACGATGCTGCGGTTATCGATTACGGCGACAGACAAACCGTGATTTCAACCGATATGCTGGTCGAAGGCGTTCATTTCAATCTGGCTTATGTGCCGCTCAAACATTTGGGTTACAAAGCGGTGGTCATCAATCTGAGCGATATCTGTGCAATGAATGCAGAACCTGAACAGATACTGGTTTCGATTGCGGTTTCAAACCGTTTTCCGGTCGAGGCTTTGGACGAATTGTATGAAGGAATCAAAATTGCCTGTCAGAAATACAAAGTCGATCTGGTCGGCGGCGACACCACTTCATCGACCAGCGGACTGATCATCAGCATTACGGCTGTGGGTTCGGTCAAAAAGGGAGATCAGGTGTACAGAGGCGGAACAGCCGAAAAAGATCTGCTGGTTGTCAGCGGTGATCTGGGAGCAGCCTATCTCGGTCTTCAGGTTTTGGAAAGAGAAAACAATGTATTCAAGGTCAATCCGAATATGCAGCCCGATTTGGCGCCTTATGATTATATCGTCGGCCGTCAGCTCAAACCCGAAGCGAGAACGGACATCATTTCACTTTTGAAAGAACTGGATGTCAAACCGACTTCTATGATTGATGTTTCGGACGGACTTTCTTCGGAAATATTGCATCTTTCAAAACAAAGCGGTCTCGGATTCAAGATTTATGAAGAAAAAATTCCGCTCGATCCGATGGTGATCAGGACTGCAGACGAATTTGGAATCAATCCGGTGACCTGTGCGCTGAACGGAGGCGAAGATTACGAACTGCTGTTTACGGTTGCACAATCCGATTTTGAAAAAATAAAAGGAAATCCGAATCTCAGCGTAATCGGACATACAGCCGAAAAGAATGCTGAAAATTATCTGATGCTCAAAGACGGAGATTCCGCGGTCAGACTGACTGCTCAGGGTTGGAATTCGTTTGAAAGAGATTAATCATTCAGCTTTAAAACAGCCAGGAAAGCAGACTGAGGCACTTCAACCTTACCGATCTGTCTCATCTTTTTCTTACCTGCTTTTTGTTTTTCAAGCAGTTTTCGTTTTCTCGAAATATCACCGCCATAACATTTTGCGGTCACATCTTTTCTGAGCGCCTTGATGGTTTCTCTTGCAATGATTTTCGCTCCGATTGCCGCCTGGATCGGAATGTCAAACTGCTGTCTCGGAATCAGTTCCTTCAGTTTTTCACACATTTTCTTTCCGATATTGTAAGCATTGTCCACATGGATCAACGCAGAAAGCGCGTCCACAGGTTCGCCGTTGATCAGTATATCGACTTTCACCAGTTTTGAAGGACGCATATCCAGCGGCTGATAGTCAAATGATGCATAACCTTTTGAAATAGATTTCAGCCGGTCATAAAAATCAAATACCACCTCAGAAAGCGGAAGTTCAAAGATCAGTTCGGCTCTGTGCTGGGTCAGATAATGCTGATTTTTCAGGATTCCGCGTTTCTCAATACAGAGCGTCATCACCTGACCGATAAAATCTGATTTTGTAATGATCGATGCACGGATATAAGGTTCTTCCACACGGTTCAGCCCCGAAGGATCGGGCAGTTCGGAAGGATTGTTAACCAGTATCGCTTTGTCCGGATGTTTCTGTGTATAAGCTTTGTATGAAACGTTCGGAACGGTGGTAATCACATTCATATCGAATTCACGGTCGAGTCTTTCCTGAATAATTTCAAGATGAAGCATTCCCAAAAATCCGCAACGGAATCCAAAACCGAGCGCAGCCGAAGATTCGGGTTCAAAAGTCAGCGAAGCATCATTGAGTCTCAGTTTTTCGATTGAGAATCTCAATTCTTCATAATCTTCTGTATCGACCGGATAAATCCCCGCAAACACCATCGGTTTGACTTCTTCAAAACCTTCGATCGGTTTGTCGGCAGGCTGATCGACAGAAGTAATGGTGTCGCCCACTTTGACTTCACTGGCTTCTTTGATGCCTGAAACGATATAACCCACATCGCCGGTTTTGATGATCGGTTTGGGCAGATGTTTCAGTTTGAGCGTTCCGACTTCATCCGCATCGTATTTTTTTCCGGTCGCCATAAACTGAACGATCTGTCCTTTTCTGATTTCTCCGTTGACCACTTTGAAATAGGCTTCAACTCCTCTGAACGGATTGTAAACCGAATCAAAGATCAGCGCCTGAAGCGGTGCTTTTGCATCTCCTGTTGGAGCCGGAATTTTTTCAATGATTACACGGAGCAGATTTTCGACACCTTCACCGGTTTTTCCGCTTACTCTCAATACATCTTCGGGATCGCAGCCGAGCAGATCGACGATATCGTCGGTTACTTCTTCGGGATTTGCACTTGGCAGATCGATTTTGTTGAGTACCGGAATGATTTCCAGATCATTTTCCAATGCGAGATAGAGATTTGAAATTGTCTGTGCCTGTATGCTCTGTGCGGCATCCACAATCAGAAGCGCACCTTCGCAGGCAGCAATCGATCTTGAAACTTCATACGAAAAATCAACGTGGCCGGGAGTGTCGATCAGGTTCAGTATATATTTTTCACCATCGAGTTCATACTCCATCTGGATCGCATGTGATTTGATTGTGATTCCGCGTTCCCGCTCAAGATCCATATTGTCAAGTGTCTGTTCCTGAAGTTCACGGTCAGAAATCGTTTTGGTCAGCTGCAGCAGACGATCGGCAAGCGTACTCTTTCCGTGATCGATATGGGCAATAATGCAAAAATTCCGTATTTTGTTCATCGAATGTTTTGAATGCACAAAATTAAACTTTTTTAAGCGAATTGAAAACTTCCTCTGTCATTCAGGAAACCGAATTTTCTCAACTTTTATTTTTTCAATTACCATCAAAGAAACCTCGGGCGGAATCCTGAAGAAAAGGCATACCCATTAGAATTTTGATTGTGTTTTTTTCGGTTTAATTTTTTGTCTGAATCATCACTAAAATCCTGTATTTTATGAAAACACCCCTTGCTTTGTTACAAGAAATCATTAAAACACCCCTTGTTTTGTTACACGAATTATCCAAAACACCCCTTGTTTTGTTACAAATTATTATATTTACGCAGAATAAAATGCTGTAAACATGGAATTTAAGAGACATTTGGAAAATGAACTCCTATTTTGGAAAAGCAAACCCAATCGGAAGCCGCTTATTCTGAGAGGAGCGAGACAGGTTGGCAAAACAACTTTGATAAAATCGTTTGCCAAAACCTATGAAAATTCCATTCTTTTAAATTTAGAAAAAGAAAAGGATTTCAGCTATTTTGAAGAATCTGATGAAATCGGAAAAATTCTTGATTTAATTTTTTTGTCGGAAAATATTCAGCCAAAAGAAAGTTCGCCTATACTGCTGTTTATCGACGAAATTCAGGAATCACCAAAGGCAATCCGGCTTTTGAGATATTTTTATGAAGAAGCACCCGATATTCATGTGATTGCAGCCGGTTCTCTTTTGGAATTTGCGCTGAAAGAAGTGGAGAGCTTTCCGGTCGGTCGGGTTGAATATCTTTATTTGTATCCGTTTAATTTTGGCGAATATCTTCAGGCAATGGAAAAAACTTTGCTTTTAAAAGAATTTGAACAAATTCCGGTCAGGGAAATTGCTCATCAGCCGCTGATGGATGAATTTCATAAATATGCAATCATTGGCGGAATGCCCGAAATCATCAAAGAATACAAAAAACAGGAAACGGTTTCGGGGCTGAATACGACTTTTGAAAGCATTTGGGCTTCATATATTGATGACATTGAAAAATACGGACAAAACCAGTCTTCAAGAAATGTGCTGAAATTCATCATGAGGGCAGCACCAAATTTTATCGATCAGCGGATAAAATTTCAGAATTTCGGTCATTCCAATTATAAATCCAGAGAAGTCGGTGAAGCATTGAGAGATTTGGACAAGGCAGGTGTGATCAGACTGCTTTATCCGACAACTTCGATGGAACCGCCTGTTATTCCGGACTTTAAGAAATCGCCGAGAATTCAGGTTTTGGATACCGGAATTGTCAATTATTCGCTTGGAATCGGCGGTCAGCTGCTGGTCATGGATGACCTGAGCGATGCATACAAAGGCGCATTGGTACCTCATCTGATCAATCAGGAATTGATTTCACTCCAGTCCAAAAAACCTAAAACTCCGTCATTTTGGGTCAGAGACAAGAGCCAGTCCAATGCCGAAGTTGATATTATTTTGACTTACAAAAATCTGCTGATTCCTGTTGAAGTCAAATCCGGTGCCACCGGCTCTTTGAAATCTCTCCATCTGTTTATTGACAAAGCCGATCATCCTTATGCAGTCAGGATTTATGGCAGAAAATTTGAGATTCAAAAAACCCAAACGCCCAACGGGAAAGATTATTTACTGATGCATCTGCCCTATTATTTGGGCACCAAACTCTATGAATATTTGGAATATTTTATTGAGAAATATATGGTTTGAGTTAATCAATCTAATAGATAAAAAAAAATGGTTGGTGGGACACCAACCATGATCCAGAGCTTATTAAATAGATTAAATCGTTTACTTAGCTTCTAAAGCATTCAATCTTGCCTCTAAGGCTTTGATTTGTTCAGCTTGTGCATCGACCTTTGCATTCAATTCTTTGACTGCTTCAATAAGTGGGGCTACCAAATTGCCATATTCTACTGACTTGTAGCCTGCTTCATCAGTATGCACAAGATCAGGGAATATCTTCTCTACTTCCTGAGCGATTACTCCGATATCGTTTCTACCCGAGAGTTTATTGAAATAATGATACCCATTGAGAGAAACAATCTTATCCAAAGCAGATTTCAAAGCTGTAATATTGCTCTTGTAGCGTCTGTCAGAGTTGTAGTAATAAGCAGTTGCAGTAGTAGATCCATCAATCTTAGCATCACCATTGACGATTAATTTTTCAAGTCCAATGATACCAGATCCGATAATCATCTTGCTTCCTTGAATGGTACCGTCCACGTCCAAAGTACTGGTAGGATTAACAATTATTAATTTTTTTTTAACAACTACGTTCTAAAATCAAAAAAGTGTTGGATTGAAATAAATATTTTTTTACCTTTACCCTGATGCTTGTACTTCTTACAAGTTATTTTAACACAAGTCTAACAAAAAGTTAAGTAATGCGAAACCCAAAAGATCTTTTTTCTGAAACTCAAAAGTAGGGTGCGCATTACATCAACAACTCCCCACTTTTTAGCAGCAGAAAAACAAACGAATCCAGTAATGGACGTGTAGTTTGATAAATTTAATTTTTGAGCCTAAGAATTAAAGGATATCAACTTGTGGTTCTTTGAAAATTGAAATGAGGATGAAAAAAAGACCCTCCGTACTCGTAATACGGAGGGCTTTTGGGAATCCAATCATAATGTTAAATTGTAAATCAAACATCATGAAGAAATTTTATCCCTTGTGGATCAAAGCTCTAATATTGGTCTTGTCGTTACTTGCGATCACCATCACTGAGCTTCATCCACTTCACTGGATAATTCTTTTGTATGAGTTTGGGCGATTTCTCGCTAAACTAACAAAATGAATTAACGAATGCGTAGGCATCCCTAAAACAGGGATGTCCTACTTTATTGTTATGAGACCCTAAGTCAAGAGGTCTATTATGTTAATGAACGGTATATTCCTCACTATATTGTGTCTATATGGGAAAGAAAGTTCTTGAATTAAGAACAGACTGCATAGCTATTGCAGTAGCTTACATTCAATACTTTAAGAGTTCACGAAGTACGCCTGAATTTTTGGCGTGGGAAAGTGAGGGACGTTAATAATAGATTAAACTTTTTCATAATATCAAATATTTAGTGTTTTTCATTTTTTTTAAAACATTAAAAGTCAAATATACATAGTATGGATGTGTAAAACAAAAAAGAATTAAAGATCAAATCAATTCAACAATTCATATTTTTAAGATTAGAACGATTTTATTTCTATATCCAAGCACTATCTATATCTTTTAAGTTATTCCAAAGCTACAAAAATTAGTCTACTAAAACAATAGACTAATAGACTTTTTAACATTTCAAATCCCATCTATTCATTTTTTCCCTACCTTTAGCTCTGAATTTTTTAAATAAAAAAGCGTTAGCTTTTATTCTGTAGAAGGAAATCTGACAATTTCTAATACACCACAGGATAGATTAGCGATACGCCACGCTTCGGCGTGGGTCGTGCTTGTCTTTGGTGTATGGGCTTGTCAGAGCCTCCTTCTTGAGATAAAGTTAAGTCCCACGCTTTTTCTTTACTCATATAAACAACGCTTTGGGGCTGGTGTTGCCAGGAAACATTATGAAAACCTCAAATTCCCTTGCATTTTCATCAAAAGGTGATATAATGCCTTTATTGAAGTGTGAACATTTTAGTTTTTCATTGCCTATAGCTATGAACAAAGAAACTCAAAACAACCAATCTTCTGAAACACCTAAGAAATCTCCAAAGTTTTCAAAAGCCAAAAATTTAGCGACTGCCGGATTGACGGCGGCGATGATAGCAGGGATAAGTATCAATGCTGATGCACAGATTCAAGAACTTGGTACCATAGATGATGGAGCAAGAAACTCCTGGTTGCTCAAAGATATGGGTTGACGACAAAACGTCGTATATCGAGACGAGAGCTCTCCTAACCAGCAACACTTCTCTATCCTAAGAATTAATACTGAAGATCCTAGAGATCGGCAGGACGACTCTACATTTATATTTGCTACTGCCAACAGCCAAATAGGTATTGATGAGATTGGTGAGAATCCAAGTGAAATCATAGAAACAGAAGTGGATGGTCGCCAAGCAAGAAAAATACACTTTGATAAACTTCCTGAGGGAAACTATGTCTTCCGGACTAAAATTAATGCCTCAACTCGATGATGAACGATTGAAGAGACTCGGGATACTCGCCTGTTTGTCCATGTGGACGAGCAGGGTAATCAAGAAGTCTTTAAGATTGAAGGGAATAGTGTTTCTGATTTTGACCAATTTCGAGGTAATCGTATCGGTGCAGATACAGACGCTATAGAATTTACAGAGCTATCAGGTATGGGTGGTGAGATGCAGATATCTGTCCCTGTACCCAAGTTTGCTGATGAAAGTAATGATCTTAGCCTTGATATGGATGAGTGGAGACAGACCGGAGCAAAGCTTGTCTTTAAGCTCAACGATGGGACAGAAATTACCAAAACAGCAGAAGAGATCGAGTATGATCTTGAAAACAGTAAACTTATCACCAGTATCCATCAGGAAGCAGGACAATATATCATCTCTATTAAGACACAACACACTGGTATGAACAAGATAGATATTACCGGTCCAGAGCTTAATATCCTCGAGCAAGTCCTTGCTCAATCTATCAAACTCTATCCAAATCCAGTCAGACAAGGTGAGCTCCTTAAGCTACAGCTTCCTGAGGGAATCAATACCCTCAAGCTTCCTTATGCTGTGTACAATATGGCAGGTCAGGAGATTATGTTTGGTAGCTTGGATGATAAGACCGCTATCCTTGCTCCTTCTGCTCAAGGTACTTATATCCTCAAATTTAAGATTGGTCAGACTGTTCACTCTCGCAAGTTTATTGTTAAATAATTTTGTTTTATCGTCATTGCGAGGACTGAAAGGACGAAGCAATCCATGCACAGAAATTTTGATAATAGATTGCTTCACTTCGTTCGCAATGACCGATTACTTGTCATCCCGCACGCGATGCGGGATCTTAGACTATTTAAGATTCTGAATCAAGTTCAGAATGACGAGTCTCTATATAGTGGATTGCCACGCTCCGCTCGCAATGACGGACACACTATTTAAGATTCCGGGTCAAGCCCGGAATGACAGTCATCGCGAGGTACGAAGCGATCCATACTTATTAAAATGGTTTGCCACGCTCGTCGTAACTCCTCGCTCGCAATGACAACAATTAAAAAATGCTCTTTCGAGAGCATTTTTTTAAATAGCTTTTTAATCAAATTACTTATCTTCTAAGGCATTCAATCTAGCTTCCAAAGCATTGATTTGTGCTTGTTGAGTTTCTACTTTGTTATTTAACTCTTTGACTGATTCGATGAGGGGAGCGACAAGGTTAGCATACGAGACTGACTTGTACCCTTCAGCATTGGTTTGTACAAGCTCTGGGAAGACAGCTTCGACCTCTTGAGCGATGACTCCAATATCGTTTTTACCAGAGAGCTTATTGAAGTAGCTGTATCCGTTCAGTGCAGTGATCTTCTCAAGAGCAGACTTGAGAGGGCTAATAGCGCTCTTATAGCGTCTGTCAGAGTTGTAGTAATAAGCAGTTGCAGTGATATTTCCAGAAACTTTTGCATTTCCATTGACGTCCAATGCCTGGCTTGGGCTATTAGTGTTGATACCAATTTTTTAACATTTCAAATCCCATCTATTCATTTTTTCCCTACCTTTACCTCTGAAATTTTTAAATAAAAAAGCGTTAGCTTTTATTCTGTTTTATAGAAATCTGACAGTTTCAACTTTGCAACACAGAATAAAGAGTGGAACGCTCGCGCTTCGGCGTGGGTTTTTCCTTTTTTGTGTTGCAGGGTTTTGTCAGAACCTCTATAATCAAATTTAGGTTAAGTCCCACGCTTTTTCTTTACTCATATAAAACAACGCTTTGGGGCTGGTGTTGCCGCAAAACATTATGAAACCACAACATTCCCTTGCATTTTCATCAAAAGGTGATATAATGCCTTTATTGAAGTGTGAACATTTTAGTTTTTCATTGCCTATAGCTATGAACAAAGAAACTCAAAACAACCAATCTTCTGAAACACCTAAGAAATCTCCAAAGTTTTCAAAAGCCAAAAATTTAGCGACTGCCGGATTGACGGCGGCGATGATAGCAGGGATAAGTATCAATGCTGATGCACAAATCCTTGACTTAGGTGTAACACCTGATGGTAGATTTTCTGTCCTGTTGAGCGATATGGGACAGGAGAGAGTATACTGGGATGAGCCAGGATCAAAAAGACAAGGAATGGGTATTTACTATATAGATCAAGATACAGGTGAAAATGTATGGATTTTTATGTCAGACAATAGCGAGATCATTATCAATGAAATCAATGGGGAAATTATCAACACAACCGTAAATGGCAGACAGGCAAGGAAATGGGTCTTTGATCCGCTACCGGAAGGAGTGGAATATAAAATTAGGACGAATATAAGGACTTCTGATTTACAGTACCCTAATGTTGATAGTACTTATACAACAGAGTTTTTTACAGAAGCAGATGGGGATAATGTAAAAATTAATGAAATTAATACTGATGTACGAATTACGACAGATCCTAATATCAAAAAAGAACTCTGGGGCAATAGAATAGGAGCAGATGAAGATGCAATACAACTGACACCGGTAGAAGGTGGTACATTAATTAGTATCCCTGTACCTACGATGAGTGATGGTAGTGATGATACCTCACTTGATGTCAGCCCTTGGCAAACTGGAGCTTTGGTAGGCGTTAGATCAAGCACCGGTCAGGAAGAAATTTTGAGTGGAGAAGATATCCAGAGAGGAGAAAACAGTATTTCGGTAACCACTACCTTTACTGATATCAAAGAAATTTGGTACCAGCATCCTGCACTTGGCACAACCGTTGTCGACTATATGAATACTGCAGAGCAGAGCGCGATAAAGCCGGAAATCAGCATAGCTCCTAATCCAATCAGGGCAGGGCAAATGCTTAAGATAGAGACATCCAATGGAGTACAAATATCTGGTTATGAAATATTTGATCTCTCAGGCAGGAAGATATCAGGAGGTAAGCGACAGCCAGACACGGATATTACAAGCTTTTTGCCTCAGGGTCAGTATATCCTCAGACTGCAAGGAGATCAGTGGAGCAGTTCACACAAAATCATCAAACAATAAATCACATATATAGCTAACAAAAAAACTCTCTATCCTTTGGACAAGAGAGTTTTTGCTATTTGCTTTACTTTCGTATTTATTTCATTTCCAAAGCCTGTAGTCTTGCTTCCAGGTCAGAAATTTTTTGATGTTGTGAATCTACTTTGGCGTTCAATTCTTTGACTGCTTCAATAAGTGGGGCTACCAAATTGCCATATTCTACTGATTTATATCCTGCTTCATCAGTATGTACAAGGTCAGGGAAAATCTTTTCTACTTCCTGTGCTATTACTCCGATATCGTTTCTACCCGAAAGTTTATTGAAATAATGATACCCATTGAGAGAAACAATCTTATCCAAAGCAGATTTCAAAGCTGTAATATTGCTCTTGTAGCGTTTGTCAGAATTGTAGTAGTAAGCAGTAGCTTGAGCTGTTCCTGCTATTGTCATATTTCCTGAAACTTTTGCATTACCCACTACATCAAGTGCCTCACTTGGAGCTCCATTGTTGATACCTACTTTGATAGTATTTGACCCTTTGCCTTTGAATCAAAAGAAAGCATCTCAACCACCATTCGCTGTAGTCTGTTCAAAAATCATCCCTTTACCATCAGCTGATTGTTCGATTCTGGATTCTGCAACACCGTTTCCTACAAGACTTGAAGCAATTAACTCATCATTTGCAGAGCTGTTGCTTGGGTTTTTGGTAATAGTAAATGCTTCTCTGGTTTGGATATCACCCCTTGAGATAAGCTGAGCATCGGTAGTATTGGCATTACCGGGTTTTTTGAGTCCGATTCTTACTAAGACATCAGCAGGGTTCACACCGGCGCTGGGGTCAGCAAAGTAGATATCGTTGTCGCCACTTGGTTTTGAGCGATCCCGGAACCCTCAGAGGATAGTGTTGATATCACCGGAATAGTTTTCTACCGTTTGGAGAAAACCGTCGGTGCTGACCACTCCCTGTGCATCGGTGAAGAGAATACAGGGATCAGGATTGAGAGGAGTCCAACCAATTCCACCACCAGATTCACCCGCTTCACCCGTTTCACAGTTGAGCGCGCTAAACTTAATCTGCTGATCCACTTGAAGGTTTTTGGTGGTAACTTTACCGTCATTACCGGCAATCGTGATGGTAGGAGTACTCGCTCCACCTCCACCAGGCAGTCCAACCAAAGCGGATCTGAATTCGATTTTACTATTAGAACCATCAAGACTAATCGGAGCATTAGTTGTTCCTATTCCACCATTGGAAAGAAAGATCTTTTCTACGGTGATAGCAGCATTGCTGACATCAGAACTAATCAGAAGTTGTTGCTGAGCAAAGCTCATACCTGCAAAGGAGAGTGAAAAGAGCAGTCCTGCCCCCAGTACCAAAGCACTGTGCTTAGAGCTAAAAGATCTGCGAAATGTTTTTTTCATGGGAATATTAAGAATTTTTTAACGATGTAAAAACTTTAAAAATCTTCTAAGCCTAAGAGTACTCTTTAGTAGCCTTAAAGACAAAAAATACAAAGTTTCTTTGTATGGTGGTTAGTGAGGCATTACAGTGGTTGGTGAGGGCACCAACCACGGGAAAAAATCAAAAATTCTCAAATAAATTTTATATATTTGAGTCATTCATCAAGAAGTGCCGTTTGTACTGCCAACCTGCTGACAGGCGAAGGTGGCAAAATCGATGGGTCTTGTTTCACTTAAAAGGGAAAAATATGATTCAGTCAGATTCCTTTCGACACATTACCGCTCACTTGGATTCACTTAAGAATTTGATCAAATCTTTTTTTGAGAAAATTTTCAATCGGCCCCCCAAACCTTCAAATCATGAGATCAGACAACTTGTTTCGGATATTCAGGAGATTCAGGAAATAGTGAGACAAAAACGGACTGCATACGAAAATTGTAAAAAATCCGAAAGTTCAAAAACCGAAAACTGTAATTACGGAAATTTGAAATTCAGTGTCACTGTCGGTGAAGACGGCAGTTGTTCAAATCAGGAGCTGATTGACCGCTGCAATCAGCTGGACCTGGTCTTATTGCCGCCAAAACTTTTGACCGGATTTGCAAAAAATTACGACAATGAGTTTTTTAATCTGAATTGATCAATTTTTCAAAAAACTTATTTGGACTATTATTCAGAGATTCACATTTTTAATTCATTCCTCCGTAACGCAAATCTACCGACATTGATATTTTGAAATCAATGGGTTCTCCTTTGAATTTTGCCGGAATCAGGTATTTCTTTTTCTTTTTGTTGTATAAGATCGTATCCCTGATTTGCCTCAGATAATCTTTTGCAAGTTCGGGATGGCTTTCTTCGGTATATCCGAAATTTGTCAGATCTCCGTTTTTATCAACTGTAAAAATAACAGTGGTCTTCTGGTCATCCGCATTGATTTCGAAATAGTCAAATGAGTCAATTTTATACAAATTGTTCAAATCATACCACAGGTTTTCATGAAAACAAGATTTCAGTTTTTCGTTGTCTTTTATGTGCTTTTTGCAATTCGGATAAATCGGAAACACAAAGTCAGGATCGTCCATCTGCTGCTCTGAATTTATTTGACCGCAGACAAAACCTGAAAGAAGCAAAAACAGTATGATGGATAATTTCATTCTAAATCAGTTCAAATTTGTCCCTGTCATTTAAAAAACCGTAATTCCGTCTGTACTCCATAGTATTTTCGTACGAAAGTTCTGTCTGAAGCAAAAACTGATTGATTCTTTTCAATTTCAATTCGGTGCCTATCGCATCAAATACCTTTGAAACGCCTGTATATTCCAAATCATAATCATCAACTCCGATCCGGTTTACACCCACACAATACGCCATATTTTCAATTGCTCTTGCTTTGAGCAGCGCCTTCCACTGTTCGTTTCTGACCGCAGGCCAGTTGGCGGGACAGAGCAGCACATCATAATCATCCGTATTTCTTGACCAGACCGGAAATCTCAGATCATAACAGACGATCAGTCTGAATTTCCAGCCTTTGAATTCTGCGGTTACAATTTGATTTCCGGGTGTGTACTCACCGGTTTCCTTGCCGTAACCAAACAAATGTTTTTTGTCGTAATGCCAGTCATCATCGGGCGTTACAAAATAAAAACGGTTATAAAATTTTCCGGCTTCACGGGTCGAAACGCTGCCGCAGATTGCAATTCCTTCTTTTTCAGCTTTTGATTTCATCCATTTGTAGGTCTTTCCGTAGGCTTCTTCCGCAATCAGTCCGGGATTCATCGAAAAACCGGTGGTAAACATTTCGGGCAGTACAATCAGATCCGAATCGTGATTTTCGGTCAGTTCATCCAAAAAATCCCGATTTACCTTTGGGTTTTCCCAATCGATATCAAATTCAGCCAGACTGATTTTCAGTTTTTCTTTCATCATCATTTTATTAATATAATCAAAATTCAGCTAATAATTGTAAAGTTCCGAAATATTTGGGAATTAAACTTCCGGCTTTTGAGAATTATAATTTTGACTGAACATTCAAAAGTGAAACAATAGTGCTGTATCGGATGAAAACATGAACAGAAACTGGCTTCAGATTGATTTTGATTGACCGAACGGGAAAGGGGATTTTTTTGGATTAACCCTGCGAGAGTTTCAAACCCTCGTAGGGTTCAGCAGTATTACTTTCCCGCCCGAAATTCTTTCAGATAAAAAGGTTCGAAGTAAGCAACATCCTCAAATTCGCCTTTTTTGAGTTTGGTTTCTGCCGGACCAATCATACTTTTTGCCGAAGGATGAACGCCTTCGATGAAATCAGCATTTGGAAGCTGAAGAATTGTTTTGCTTTTTTCAACACCGTCACCCACAAATGCAATTTTTTTGTCTTTGAAATCGGAAAATGAATTTTCGTCCAGAATTTTTGCTTCGGTTTCAGAAATCTGTTTTCCGCTCGAATCAAAAACTGCAGTATAAACTTCCATCCTGCGCGCATCAATCATCGGGATAATCAGATCATAATCTTTTCCGATTTGGGTCTGTGCCAGAATTTCCAAAGAAGTCAGCGAAAGCAACGGAATATTCAAGCCGTAACAAAAACCTTTTGCGGCAGAAACTCCGATTCTCAAACCGGTAAAAGAACCCGGACCTTTTGAAACACAAACCGCATCCAGATCCTTCATTTCAATTTCTGCACCTTCCAGAGCCCATTCTACAAACTGATGCAACTTTTCGGAATGTCCGTATTTGTCGTCATATTCTTCGCAAAGACTCAACAGTTGGCCGTCTTTTGAGAAAGCGACCGAACAGTTTTTGGTTGAAGTTTCCAAATGGAGAATTGTCATTGGCTGTAAATTAGAAAATCATCGGCTGACCGATGAAGATTCGGTTTGCAAAATTAATGAATAAAACCGCAAAGCTTTTTCAGAATTCGGAATTTTCGATCTTTGAATTATTCCAAACCGACGGTGAGCGGAATTCCGGCATAAAAATCAAGCACTTTCATTCTGAATGCGAAATTGTATTTTGACTGCGCCAGCTGTGATTTGGCAACGATCAGATTGTTTCTTGCAATATTCAGATCATACAGATTCAATACGCCCGCATCAAAACTTCTTTGAGCAAAATCGGCTGAAAGTTCATTTGAACGAACGCTTTCTTTTGCAGCTTCATAGGCTTCAAAGGTGGAATTTGCATCAAAAAAAGCAGCCTGTACATTTTCACGAATGGTCTGTTTTTGCTGTTCCATCTGATTTTCTGCCATCGAACGGCTGATCTGCGCTTTTTCGACATTGAGTTTGTTGTTGTGTTTTTCAAAAATCGGGATGCTCACACTTACGCCAAATACATTTGTAATATTGTCGTACCACTGACTCAGCCAGGCGTCTGTCATCAGCCCTTTGTTGAAATAATCGGCATAGGAAGTCCCCAGATTGTAGGTCCCGCTGATGGTTGGTTTGAAGCCTGTTTTTGCAATTTCAATGTCTTTTTCTGCAACTTTCAGATCGGTCGATGCTTTTTTGACCGCAGGCTGATTGCTGTATGCAATATTCACTACCTGATCCAGATCGTACAGCGGAAGTGTCAGATCGTCGGGAAGTGTGATGGTTTCCACATCAAAGTCGCGATAATCGGGCAGTTGCAGTAAAACCGAAAGATTGAAAAGCGCTCTGTCCACTTCGATTTTTGCATCCGCCACATTTTTTCTTTCCTGCGCCAGACTTGCTTCTGCCTGTACCAGATCCGCTTTTGCGCTTCGACCGGCATCAAACAGTTTTTGAGAACGGTCGAGCTGCTGTTCGCTGATTTCGAGATTGCCCTGAGCGATTTCCAGCAGTTCGCGGTTGAGCATCACATTCAGATAATAGTTGACCACCATCAGTGAGATGTCATCAATGGTTTTATCGGTCTGAAATTTCTGAGACTCAATGTTCAAAGCTGCTTTTTCATCGTTCAGACCAAGCAGTCCGCCGTTGTAAATCGTGATTGAAGAGTTGACACCCAGGCTGTTGCCGTACTGCTGATAGCCTTTATTAATTGCCGGATGGTTGGTTCCGATCGTCAGTGAATTGTCAAAATAGCCCGAAACTGTCGGCAGCCACTGGTTGTTTGTATAACGCTGATCGTTTTCAGCCAGTTGTTCCTGAATCCTGTTCTGACTGACCGTCAGATTGTTCTGAGTCGCATAATCGACACACTGTCTCAAACTCCATTTCTGCTGGCCGTATCCGAGGCCGAACATCATTATCAAAAAAAGTGAAATCAGTCTTTTCATAATCTGTCAAACTGTTCCATTAGTCTTTTTGATTTTGATTTTGTTACAAAAATTAATTTTTGAAGTTTGAATTTTAATTTTTTGGTTTTTGATTTTTCAGCCGATAAAGTCTTTTAGAAATTTCAGTGTCTCATCCGGTTTTTCGAGATAGGACATATGACCGCAGTCGACTTCGAGTATTGAAATATTGTGTTTTTGGGGAATTACATTTTTAAAAGCAATCGGATCTACGGTTCTGTCTTTTGTGCCAAGAATCACACCGATTTTTCCCTCAAAATTTTGTAAAATTTCTGTCCGGTCGGGTCTTTGGCTCATTCCTTTTAATGCCGCTAGCACCCCTGGAATTGAAGTTTCCCGCATCAGCTGTCTTGCAAATTCTTTTTGATTTTCGAGTCCTTTTGAATTTTCTGCAAACAGCAGCGGAATACTCATTTTGATCAGTGCCTCCATATTTTTTTGAGCCACTTCGGCTGCTCTTTTTCTCAATCCTTTTTTTTCATCGGTATCGGCCAGCGAACTTGAATTCATCAGAAAAACAGATTTTACTTTTTCGGGAAACAGTTCTGCAAAAGCCAATGCGATATAGCCGCCCATCGAATGACCGACAACTGAAACTTCTGACACGCCCAGACTTTCGATCACCTCATTGATTTTTTGTGCAACCAGTTCCATGCCGTGGATTTCCGAATAATTTGGCGATCTGCCGTGCCCCGGATTGTCGCATCGGATGACCAGATGATTTTTTGACAATTCGAAAGAAATATCGTCCCACATTTTCAGATTTTCGAGATAACCGTGTATCAGCAGCACCGCGCTGCCGTTTCCTGAAATTTGATGATAAAGCATGATTTTAAATTGAATGTTTGTTACTCAGATCGAAGATTATTAAAATTAATCTTTGTTTTTTTTCGATTAAAGTTTTAGAGTGTAATCGTTATATCGACTTTTCCGCCCAAACCTTTTTCAACAATATCATATAAGGTCTTTAGCGTGATATTGCTTCCGTCATTTTCGACTCTTGAAATATATTCTCTTTTTTTATGAATAATTTCCGCAAGCTGAATTTGAGTCAACTCTTTTTCTTCACGTGCCTTTTTAATCAGAAGACCTATCTTAAAAGACTCAAAATCTCTTTCAAGCTGATCTCTTCTTTCAGTCCCTGTTTCTCCGTAAACATTATCCTTTATTTCCTTCCATGTTTTGACTTCCATTTTTCTGTCTTTTATTTCGAAATTCAGCGGTAATTTACACAATATTTAACCAAAACTCACTTGAATGAAAACAGGATCAGATTATTCAAGCTTTAAAATTCCGTTGTCATTCAATTCTTTGTTAATCTCACCATAATACTCCGAATCAACCGCCTGCATTTTCAATAAATTCAAGTTCAAATTATTTCTAATTTTCTCAGTCTTCTGAGTTAATCGATATAGATTTGTAATTGGCGGCGGTTCTGCCCATTCAATTGTAAGCTGAAATCCGTCGGTTATCAGATTGGTTTTTGGATCGGTCTTTAAAATTAAATAATCATGAAAAGCTTTTCGGGTGCCGTCAAATGAATCACCCATAAATTCTGAAGTAAAAAAATAAACAGTGTATTTTCCATCTACAGGTTTGAAAGCATTCTTCAAACCGTCATTTTTATAGATATCAAAATCATCAAATCTTTCAAATGACTTATAATCAATATCCGAATTTTCGGTTTTTGAAATCAGCTGATAAATTTTTTCCTGACCAATGGCCAAATTAAAAATCAGCAGAAAAATAATCAGAATTGATTTTCTCATTTTCGATTTTTTAAACAATTATAATGACAATCTTATTTTAGGCATCAGTCTTTTTTAATTTCAATACCTATATTAATTCCATTCAACATCGTAAATTTACCCAAAGTTTTTAAATCATGCGTTTACTTTCCGGAATCCTGATTTTTGTGTTTCTTTTTGCGTCATGTCATAAAGAACCCGAAATTCCAATTTCAAAACCGGTGCAATTCGACAAAAAGAAATATGCGCAGGATCTGATCAGCGAAAGAATCAACAACAAACCCGAACAGCCGGTTCGAAAAACTTCTAAGAAATCAAAACAAACAGAAACCGTCAAAAAGGACAGTTCTCAGGAAATTACAGAACAAAAAAACACTGTACAGCCGCCGGCAGATACCGTAAAACTTCAAATTATGTGGGCGAAAGCAAAGTCTGATACTTCAAAACTGGCGAGACAAAAGACGGTGTTTGAATTTGATTCGAGTACTGCCACCGGTCTGATGCTCAAAGTCACACCCGTCGACAGCACCGCAAATCTGAGAATCAGTCAGATCATCGATCCGACCGGAAAATCGGACGGACCTTTTGGACGCGAGATCGATTATCCGATCACAGAGAAAGGAATTTACAAAGTCATTGTTTCCGAAAGTCTGATGCAGGGTGATCCCTATTCGGGCAGATTTGAATTTGATGTGAGACTTGTTTGGAAAAAATACAAACAGCAGCAATAAAACTTTGGCTTTTTTGTAACAAATACGGCTTCAGCCTGACTAATTGAAAACATTTAACAGATATAAGAATGAAAAAAATTGGATTTATGTTCGCATTAATGGGAATGCTTGGGGCGAGCAGCCATGCCCAAAAAATCGAATTTGAAGAATACGATCTGCCAAACGGTTTACATGTGATTCTGCACCAGGATCATTCTGCGCCGGTGGTTGTAACCTCAGTAATGTACCATGTGGGCGCAAAAGACGAACAGCCGGACAGAACCGGTTTTGCACATTTTTTTGAGCACCTGCTGTTTGAAGGAACCGAAAATATCAATCGCGGCGAATGGTTCAAAATCGTTTCGTCAAACGGCGGACAGAACAACGCCAATACGACTGATGACAGAACTTATTATTACGAAGTTTTTCCGTCAAACAGTCTGAAACTCGGTTTGTGGATGGAGTCCGAAAGACTGATGCATCCGGTAATCAACCAGATCGGAGTAGATACCCAAAACGAGGTAGTGAAAGAAGAAAAAAGACTGAGAATCGACAATCAGCCGTATGGAAATATACTGAAAGCGGTGAAGGAAAATATGTTCAAAGTTCACCCTTACCGATGGACGACCATTGGTGAAATGGAACATTTGGATGCTGCAAAACTGGATGAGTTCATTGCGTTTTTCCATAAATTCTATGTACCGAACAATGCGGTGCTGATCGTTGCCGGCGATTTTGAAAAAGATCAGGCAAAACAATGGATTTCAGATTATTTCGGTCCGATTGCAAAAGGAACCGTTACACCCAAAAAACATTATGAAGAAGCACCGATCACAAAACAGATCAATGCAGAATGGGAAGATCCGAATGTGCAGATTCCGATGGTGATTACTGCATACAGAACGCCTTCAATGAAAACCAGAGACGCAAGGGTGCTCGATATGATTTCGATGATACTCAGCGACGGAAAAAGTTCAAGACTTTACAAAAAGCTGGTTGACGACGAGAAAAAAGCGCTTCAGGTGGCTTCATTCAATTACAGCCAGGAAGACTACGGAACCTATTTCATTTTTGCCCTTCCGTTGGGCGATACTTCGCTTCAGGAACTGGCAAGTGATTTTTCAAAAGAGGTAAAAAAGCTTCAGACCGATCTGATTTCTGAAAGAGAATATGAGAAACTGCTGAACAAACTTGAAAACAATTATGTGAATTCGAATTCGAATATCGAAGGAGTGGCGCACAGCCTGGCAGAATACTATCTGCTGTACGGTGATGTAAATCTGATCAATAACGAAATGGATATCTACCGTTCGATCACCCGTGAGGAAATCAGGGATGTGGCGAACAAATATCTGAACGACAATCAGAGACTGGTTTTGATCTACGGACCCGAGAAAAAATAAGCTGTAAACCGATAAAATTAGAGAAATGAAAAAATTAATATATTTAGTCGTTATGACACTTTTAGCCGCAGGTGCTCAGGCCCAGTTCGACAGGAGCCAGCCCAAACCGGGACCTTTTCCGGAAGTCAATTTTGGAAAACCCCAAACTTTTCAGCTCAAAAACGGACTGAAGGTGATGGTGGTTGAAAATCACAAACTGCCGAGGGTGGTGATGAGTCTGAGTCTGGACAATCCGCCGTTTGCAGAAGGAAGCAAAAAAGGAATCAGCGATGTAACAGGTGAGCTGATCGGAAACGGAACTTCAAAGATTTCAAAAAACAAATTTCAGGAAGAAATCGACTTTATGGGTTCGAGCATCAGCTTCAGATCAAACGGTGCTTATGCAAACACACTGTCGAGATATTTCGGCAGAACGCTCGAACTGATGGCACAGGGTTTTACAGATCCTTATTTTGACAAAGATGATTTTGACAAAGAAATCAATCGTGCGGTTGACGGCCTGAAGACAGATGAGAAAAGTGTTACTTCAAATGCGCAAAGAGTTGAAAATGTACTGGTATTCGGTGCTGATCATCCGAGAGGAGAATTTGTAACCGAAGAAAAACTGAAAGCGCTGAAATTGAGCGATGTGATCAGTTTTTACAAAGAGAATGCGGTTCCGAACAATGCTTATCTGATCATTTTGGGCGATGTAAAATTCAGTGAGGTTAAAAAACTGATTGAAAATAATTTTGGAAAGTGGAAGAAAGGAAATATTGCGGTTTCCAATTATCCCGACCCGAAAAATGTTTCAAAAACAGAAATCGATTTTGTTGATATGCCAAATGCGGTTCAATCGGAAGTCGGAATCCTGAGTTCTGTCAATCTGAAAATGACAGATCCCGATTATTTTCCGGCCATCGTTGCCAACCGAATTTTTGGCGGTGATTTCAATTCGTATCTGAACATGAATCTGAGAGAAGCACACGGCTGGACCTACGGTGCACGTTCGGTTATTTCAGGTAACAAGTACGTTGGAAAATTCAGAGCCGGTGCATCGGTGAGAAACGAAGTAACCGATTCTGCGGTTGTCGAATCTATGAAAGAACTGAAAAGAATCAGAACTACAAAGGTTGATCCGGATATGCTCGCCACCGTAAAAGCCGGTCTGATCGGTGCTTTTGTGATGGATGCCGAAAAACCGGAATTTGTGGCAAGACAGGCGCTGCTTGTTCAGACACAGAATCTGCCCGCAGATTTTTATCAGAATTATATCAAAAACATCAATGCGGTAACACCCGAACAGGTGGAAGCGGCTGCAAAAAAATATTTCAGCTATGACAATGCCAGAATCCTGGTTGTGGGCAAGGCTTCAGAAGTGCTTCCGGGATTGGAAAAATTGGGTTATAACATCAATTATTACGACAGATTCGGAAATCCGACTGCAAAACCCGAACAGAAAAAAGCAGATGCAAATGTGAGTGCAAAAAATATTTTTGAAAACTACATCAAAGCAATCGGCGGCGACAAAGTAAAAGAAGTCAGCACGATGACTTCAAATTACGAAACCGAAATGCAGGGAATGAAACTGAATCTGAAAACCATCAATACCGCGGACGGAAAATCTGCAACCGTATTTACCGGAATGGGAATGGAACTTCAGAAGGCAGTGTTTGACGGTACAAAAGGTTATTCCGCACAACAGGGGCAGAAAACCGAAATGGGTGCTGATGAAGTCGAACTGATGAAATACAACGCACTTCCTTTCCCCGAACTCGCATTGTCAGAAAAACCGGGTGTGAAAGTAACCGGGATTGAAAATTTCAACGGCAAAGATGCTTATGCGGTTGAGGACGGCAAGACAAAATATTATTATGATATGGAGTCGGGCCTGAGATTGGGCGTGGCAACCGAACTGGAAGCTCAGGGTCAGAAAATAATGCAGACCATCACCTTTGGCGAATACAAAGATCATGACGGCATCAAAATTCCGGATTCATTCACAATGAATGTGGGAATGGATATGGAATTCAAACTGGTGGATGTGAAATTCAATGCACCGGTTTCTGATTCGGATTTTAAATGATCCAAATTGTAAAATAACTTATAAAGCGGACTGAATTTCAGTCCGCTTTTTTGTTTTTATCAAAGTTTAAGTTCTGTCAAAAACAGTCTGAAGCGTTCGTATCGAGAACTGTTAAAAAAAATCACCGCCGCACCTCAATACATTTTCCTCCTCCGCGCTACAAAAATCGGCATGACGATTTACATTACATGCAATAATCCGAAATCTGCGACTCGACTTCGCTCAGCGACCAACTTGAACCCGGAACTTCTAATTCCCCGTCAGATCCTCAAAAATCAATTCAGCCGTCCGTTCGGATGCACCGCGACCGCCCAATTTTTTTCTGAGTGCTTTGTAGTCATTCAGAATCTGAGAACGCTTGGGTTCACTCAGGATTTTATTGAGTTCGGCTTTCAGATTTTTGGTCGTCAGATCGGACTGAATCAGCTCTTTTACCACTTCCCTGTCCATAATCAGATTGACCAGAGAAATGTATTTGACAAATTTCACCACTCTTTTTCCGATTTCATAAGAGATACGGCTGCCTTTGTAACAAACCACTTCGGGCGTGTCAAGCAATGCGGTTTCCAAAGTAGCTGTACCCGAAGTCACCAGCGCAGCTTCAGAATTTCGGATCAGATCATAGGTTTTTCCAAAAACGATTTTTAAATCCTTTCCGCCTGCCTGATGATAAAATTCTTCGTCTTGGGAAGGCGCACCCGCCACCACAAACTGATAATCCGGAAAGGTTTCGGTCACAGAAAGCATGATCGGCAGTTTGACCTTGATTTCCTGCTGACGGCTGCCCGGAAGAAGCGCAATGATCTTTCGATCGTCCAGTTGGTTTTCGGTTTTGAATTGCTGCGGATTAGTTTCGGGCAGATCCTTCATCGCATCCAAAAGCGGATGACCGACAAAATCGACTTCGAAATCATATTTGGCATAAAAATCTTTTTCGAACGGAAGAATCACAAACATCCGGTTGACAAACTTCTTGATCTGATGCACACGGCCGGTTTTCCATGCCCAGATTTGAGGCGAGATATAATAATAAACTTTGATGCCGAGCTTTCTGACAAATTCTGCAATCCTCAAATTAAAACCCGGATAATCAATCAGTATGACTGCATCGGGTTTCCAGTTTTCGATATCTTTTTTGCAGAATTTAATGTTTCCGAGTATGGTTTTCAGATTCATAATCACTTCTGCAAAACCCATAAATGCAAGATCGCGATAGTGTTTGACCAGTGTTCCGCCCTGTTGCTGCATCAGATCGCCGCCCCAAAATCTGAATTCAGCTTTCGGATCTTTGATTTTCAGCTCTTTCATCAGATTGGATCCGTGCAAATCGCCGGAAGCCTCGCCTGCTATGATATAATATTTCACTCCTGCTTTTTGTTCGAAAAAACAAAGATATAATTTTGAATTCAGGAAACAGCGGTTGGAAATTGTAATAATTGCAAAGCTTTTTGCGTTGAATTAACAAATCAAATTCCAAAAAAATGAAAAAATTGCTGAAACTCACCGCGCTCATGAGCCTTTTTATCACACTTTCTTTTGCGCCGACCCATAACAAAACCATCGTGGTACTCGATGCCGGACACGGCGGAAAAGATTTGGGAGCCCAGACTGACGGTTTCGCCGAAAAGGATTTTACGCTTGCCATTGCAAAACAGATCGTCAGTCAAAATCAAAACAAAAACATTGAATTTGTACTGACACGCGACGGTGATCAGTTTGTTTCATTAAACGAAAGGACCGAAAAAATCAATGAGATCAAACCCGATCTGGTGATTTCGATTCATCTGAACAATGCCGAAAATACAGATGCGAACGAAATTGAATTTTATGTGAGCAATGAGAATCCGCAATATGACAAATCCATGAAATATGCCGAAATGCTTTCAGAGAATTTCGGGAATTCGATTTTTAACAATCGGGGTGTGAAAGACAATCGTTTTCATATTTTGAGAAATTCTGATTGTCCGGCGATCATTGCAAATATCGGTTTTGTGTCCAACCGGAAAGACAGAGATTATCTGAAATCAGAAGGAAGCAAAACTGAAATTGCCAATAAAATCCTGAGTTTTATCGACGGTTTAAATCATTAATTGACAGCTCTCAACAGCACTGTATAAACCGGAAAGTGGTCGCTGTATCCGTCCGGATAATAAGTGTCGCCGCCAAACATTCTGTACGGATAACCTTTGTAAGGTCCGTCCGGCGAATACAGATAAGGCGGTGAAAAGATTTCGACTTTGTACAATTTATAGGTATCAAATTTTTTGTCGTTGTCAACCAGAGTTCCGCTTACAAAAAACTGATCGAACAGATTCCACGAATCGCGATAGGCAAGCGTGCCCAGACCTTTTTTGTACATACTTTCCATCGGATTATAGATATCATCTTTTTTGACACTTTCTTTTTTTCCGACGGTTCCGACCACTTGCTTGACGCTTGCATTGACCGGATCATCGTTGAAGTCGCCCATTGCAATGATTTTTGCATTTGGATTTTCGGATCTGATTTCGTCAAAAATTGATTTTTCAACTTCGGCGGCCTTCAGACGGTTGGGCTGGCTTCTTTTTTCGCCTCCTGATCTTGAAGGCCAGTGATTGACCAGAAATGTAATTTCCTCTCCGTCCAGAAGTCCGGTGACACGGAGCACATCACGCGTATAAACTTTTTTTCCGTCAGGACCGATGATATCGATCGGATAAGGTTTTGCTTTGGTGACCGTAAATCTGCTTTTCTGATAAATCAGCGCCAGGTCGATCCCTCTTGCATCAAACGAATTGAAATGAATCACTCCGTAATTATATGGTTTCAATGCAGGCTGAGCCACCAGATCTTCGACTACTTCTTTGGTTTCAACCTCGCTCAGACCGACGATGACCGGCGGTGTTCCGGTTTCATCTTTTCCGATTTGTGAAATCACTTTTGCCAGCTGATGAAGTTTTCGGTAATATTTTTCAGAATTCCATTCTTTTTTTCCTTTGGGCGAAAATTCATCTTCCTGAAGAATCAGCGGACGGATGATTTTTTTTCCGTCGATCAGATCATAGGTATATCTGCCTCTGAAATAGACGGTATCGTATTTTGAAATATCAGCTTTTGGAATTGAAATGTGATAAAGCGGATCATCAGGCTTTCGTGTTCCGTCAACATAATCAACCGAAACGATGGTGTCAAAAAGATTTTCAACATTGTAGAATGCCACGGTTGCCGATTTGTATTTTTGCTGTGCTGACAGAGATGTTGATAAGAAAATCAGAACAAATACAGTGATTAGCCAAGATTTATTAAATTTACACATAACAATTTTATTAAATTTGCCGCTCTAAGCGAAATTTCAGTTTGCTAAAATAAAGATAAAAATTCTTTAAATGAATAAATTATTGTTTACAATGGCCCTGCTGATTCTCACCGGGATCGGACTGATGGGGCAGACCAAAATTTCGGGAATTGTGAAAGACAGTTCCACCGATAAGGAAATTTATAACCTGAACGTACTGATGCTTGAAACCGGTGAAGAGGTACAAACCGACCGGATCGGTTATTTCCAGTTTGTGGATGTGCCGGCCGGAATCTATACGATCAAGATTTCGGGTATCGGTTATCAGAGTATGGAACAGACAGTTCAGACCGACGGCCAGACACCTGTAGATATGGGTGATCTGTATGTGACTTTCAACCCTGCGGGTGAAACCGTGGGAATCATCACACTGACCGATGACGAGCTTGATGCGGATGAAGCATCTTCTCAGTCTTCGGCAGGTCTGCTCCAGTCTTCACAGGATGTATTTGACAGAACAGCCGCTTTTGAACTCGGTGCTTACTGGTTCAAAACAAGAGGTTATGACAACAAATACAGCGATGTGTTTTTTAACGGAGTCAGAATGAACAAAATCAACAACAATCGTGTCAACTTTGGCGATTGGGGCGGTTTAAACGATGTGACCAGAAGACCTTTTGAACAGACCAACGGCATCAATCCTTCTGAATTTGCATTTGGAAGCGTGGGCGGAACAACATATATAGATACCCGTCCGTCGCTGATGAGAAAAGGAACCAGTCTTGCCTATTCGTTTACCAACCGTTCGTACAACCAGCGTGTGCTTGCGACTTACAATACCGGTCTGATGAAAAACGGCTGGGCGATTATGGGTTCGTTTGCAAGAAGATGGGCTGAGGAAGGTGTGATTGAAGGAACTTTTTATGATTCTTATGCATACTATCTGGGTGTTGAGAAAAAAATCAACAACAATCATACGATTACCTTTACCAGCTTTGGCGCACCGACCAGAAGATCGACCAACAGCCCGAATACTCAGGAGATTTACGATCTGATGGGCAAAGATTACAACGCATACTGGGGATGGCAGGATGGTGAAAAAAGAAGTGAAAGAATCAGAAAGTTCTTTGAGCCGATCAGTCTGCTGACCCACTATTGGAACATCAACAACAAATCAAGACTGACCACCACAGTCGGTTATCAGTTTGGAAAAGACAGCAGAAGCCGTCTGGATTGGAACCATGCAAACAATCCATCACCGATTTATTACAGAAATATGCCGAGCTACTATGAGTCGCTGCCAGATGCATCACCCGAAGTCATCAACATGGTGTATGACAGATGGAGAAACGATCAGACTTATTCCCAGTTGGACTGGAGCGATATCTACAGACAAAATTACAACAGGGGAAACGGCGGTGCTGCCTATGTATTGGCGGGTGATGTGAACGAAGACAAAATTTGGTCGGCAAGTTCGATTTTCAAATCAGAATTGAATGAAAACATCAAATATACAGTCGGAATCAGTTATCAGAATACAAATTCACATCTGTACAGAGAGGTGATCGACCTTTTGGGCGGACATCATTTTGTAAACTATGATGATTTTGAAAATGTATCCTACAATACCGAAGAAGATCCGAACAGAGAAGTTGGCGAAGGCGACAAATACCAGTATGATTATGAAATCCACCACCAACTGACCAATCTGTTTGCTCAGTTTGAAATTGCAATGGGCAAATTTGATCTGACTTTCGGTGCAAAATTATCAAATACAAATGTTTATCGTTTCGGGAACTACAGACACGAACCGTATCCTGACAATTCAAAAGGAAAAAGCAAAACCTATGATTTCTGGAATTTCGGAACCAAGGCACAGATATTATACAAAATGGACGGACGGAATTTCATTCAGTTCAATACCATGTATATGACTTATGCGCCTACTTCGGATGAAGTATTTCCAAATGCACGATCAAACGATTTTACAATAGATGAAAACAAATTTGCACACGACGGCAACAATCTGAAAAGTCCGAGCGTATTTTCATCTGATTTGAGTTATGTGCTGAGAGCGCCGAGAGTAAAAGGACGGGTAACCGCATATTACACAAAATTCTTTAACGAATTTGAAAAAAACTTTGGATATATTGATCAGGGCAATTCAACGGGAAGCTCCCGAAATCTGTTTGGCGCCGATTATGTTTTTGGCATCGATAAACAGTTTGTAGGCGGTGAGCTGGCTTTGGAAGCACAGCTGACCACCACCATAACTTTGAATGCGGTTGCGTCGCTGGGTCAGTTTACTTATGCGAACAATCCGACTTATCAGGGATTCTCGGACAGCAAGGACGTAATTAATAATTCAGATCTTGAACCCGAACTTTTCACAGTCGGATCAACTGCGCCTCAGACCACTTATCTGAAAAATTACAGAGTGGCAACCGGACCGCAGCAGGGTTATTCTTTGGGTCTTCAGTACAGAGCACCGAAATTCTGGTGGGTTGGATTTACTGCAAACTATCTGGCTTCAAACTATCTGTCTCCGGCTCCTTTCAGAAGAACTGCTTCGATCTGGGGCGACAATGATCCAAGCGATTTTCCGGAAGGTTTGGCTGAATCGTTCCTGAAACAGGAAAAGATGTCGGACGAGTTTATGCTGAATGTAAATATCGGCAAAACCTTCAGAATCGGAAAATATTTTGCGGGCATCAGTGCAAGTGTGAACAATGTTTTAGACAACCGTGATTATGTGACCGGCGGTTTTGAACAGATCCGTGTCGGAAGTCTTCAGGTAATGGCAGACAATCCTGCCTATTCTAAGATTTTCGGTCCCAAATACTGGTATGACCGAGGAAGATCATATTTCATCAATGCTTTCTTTAGATTTTAATAAACACAAACGAATAATTTAGACTAAAATGAATACAATCAAAAAAATTAGATTTGCTTTAATTGCGGTTTTGGGGCTGCTGACCATCAACTCCTGCGTTAAAGACGACGACTGGTCTCTGCCGCCTGTGGCTGATTGCGCCGACAGCTGGACGACTGACCTCACAATCGAAGAGCTGTTCAGTATGGTGGACAATGCAGGACAGATCCTGGCTTTTGACGATGAAAGAATATTGGAAGGATATGTGGTATCGAGCGACAGCACCGGAAACTTCTTCAAAACGGTTTCCATCCAGAACAGTCTGACCAATCCGACCAAAGGTTTGCAGATTGAAATGGACAGACCCAATTTGTTCAATAATTTCCCGCTGGGATCAAAAATAAAAGTAAACCTGAAAGGACTGCATGTGGGGTATGACAGAGGCATGCTGAAAATCGGCGATCTGTTTGACAACAACACCCGTGTGGGACGTATGGCAGAGATCAAAATTGACGGTCATGTGAAACAAACCTGCGATCCGAGAGAATATGCAACCCCGGTTCAGTTCAACGGAATTCAGGATCTGCTCAACAACGGTGTGTTCAATACGCTGGCGACCATCAACAATGTACAGTTTGATGATTCAGAATTGGGCAATACCTATGCCGATGCAATCGGACAGCTGACCGTGAACAGAAAATTAGTCGATGAAGAAGGAAAAACAATCGTGCTGAGAAACAGCGGTTTTGCAACTTTTGCAGGAGACCTGATGCCTGAAGGAAGCGGAAGCATCACAGTGGTGATCAGCGGATATGATACAAACAACAACGGTACGGTTTCGCCAAGCGAATATCAGCTGTTTATCAGAGATACAAACGATGTCAACTTTAACAATCCGAGATTTGGCGAAGGCGGAGGTTCTGATCCGAACGAATTCTTTGCATGTCTGAATGAAGGTTTTGAGACCTATTCGGAGGGAAATGAAAACTTCAGCAAATATGAGAATCTGGCTGTTACCGGCGGACGTAAATGGAGAGTGACTGCTTTTGGCGGCAACCAGTACATTCAGGTGAGTGCATTCAACGGTTCAGGTTCGATTGTTTCATATTTTGTAGTTCCGGTTAATTTCTCAAATGCAGATACTTTCTCATTCAAATCAAATGACGGATACAACAACGGAGATCCTTTGAAAGTTTATTATTCGACTGATTATGTACCGGGCGGAAATATCAGCAATGCAACGCTGGTGAACATCACTTCGTCATTCAACATCTCGACCGGACATGACAGCGGATACGGTCCCGGGTTTGTTGAATCGGGTGATTACAGCCTTTCATCACTTTCGGGCAACGGTGTGATTGTTTTTGCTTATGAAGGCAGCTCAACCGGAATCACTACCACCATGCAGATCGATGACATCAAAATCGTTGACAATGACGATCCGGATTGCGGAAACGGCGGAGGCGGACAGGACCCGCCATCTGCAAATGCAAAACCATTGTTTGCAGGTTATAATTTTGAAGACTGGTCGGCATTCCTCGGCGGATTGAACTCATTTGGTCTCCAGGATTATGCGACTCAGAGTGCAGGAACCGGTCTTGAAGGAAGCGCTTCGCTGAAAATAGCAACCGATCCGACCACTACAAACGGAAACGATTATGTGTTTACCTCGTTTGCGACTTCTGAAACACCTTCATCTTACTCAAAAGTGATTTTCTTTATGAAAGGAACTTCAGACAAATCGGTTTCTCTGAATCTTTATGTGGACGATACCACTTATTATAAATTTAATCTTGGTACGCTCACTGAAGGTCAGGTAATCCAGCAATCAGGAAATAACCAGTACACCGGTACCATCAACACCGGCGGCCAGTGGATCCAGATTACACTTGATCTGACCGGAATTACAGATTTGAATACATCCAATACTTCGGGCAATCTGTTTGCGCTCAAGATTGGAAAAAATGCAAACTACGATCTGCATTTCGATAATTTCACCATCGAATAACCGGATTTAAAATCGATACAAAACAGCATCATTCAAAAAAATGGTGCTGTTTTTGTTTGCAGTAAAATCAAAAGAAATCAATCGGAGTCATAATATTTCAGTTATTCTTCCGATTATTCTTAATATAGCATCTTCAAATTCAAACTATGACCGGATCAATCAGGTTGGGACTTCTCTTTTTGGGGTTTTTAATTTCTAATCATTTTCTGAATGCACAGAATACCGTCATTCTATCGGGCAATGCAACTGACGATATAACCGAATTTCCGGTTTCTGCGGCAACCGTATTTTTGACTTCAAAAAAAGATTCGGCTCTGATCGATTATACTCTGACAGACGATCACGGAAAATTTAAACTGCAAATTAAAAAAATCGATGAGCCCGTAATTTTCAGGGTGACAGATGATCTGTTTGGAGATTATGAAAAAGAATTTGAATCAATCGACAAAGATTTTGATTTCGGAAGTATCAGACTCAGTCAGAAAATTGATCTGGAAGGCGCTGTCATCAATGCCGCGCCGCCGATCCGGATCAAAAACGATACTTTGGAATTTGATGCGGCTTCATTCAAAGTCAGACCTGATGCAAATGTTGAATCACTGCTGAAACAGCTGCCCGGCGTGGATATAGACGAAGACGGAAAAATCACGGTCAACGGAAAAGAAGTCAATCAGATACTGGTCAACGGAAAACCGTTTTTTGACAAAGACGGAAAAATCGCATTGGAAAATCTGCCGGCAGAAATCATCAACAAAGTGCAGGTCACCGATACAAAAACCAAAAAAGAAGAACTGTCGGGTCAGAAAGCAAGTTCAAACAATGCGACAATCAATCTGACGATTGACAAAGAAAAAAACAAAGGCGTAATGCTCAAAGCCATGGCAGGATACGGAACCGACGATCGCTACGAATCCAGTCTGATGCTCAATTATTTCAAAGGAGATTCAAGACTCAGCATACTCGGTTCGTCAAACAACATCAACTCGGTCGGTTTTTCGATGAATGAGATTTTTGACAATATGGGCAGCATGAGAAGAAGCTCAATGTTTGTCAATGACAACGGGAGTTTTGGCATCAACGGGATGAGTTTTGGTTCGGGCAAAGGAATCACAGAATCAAATTTGGGCGGAATCAGTTATTCGGATGCTTTTGCAAAAGGTCTTGATTACAACGGAAATTATTTTTACACCCAAACCGATACCCGAAACAACAATTTCAGCCGTCAGCAAAATCTGCTGCCCGACAATATTTATACCACCGAATCACGTTCAAAATTGAGAAATCAAAGTTATTCCAATAATTTCAGCAGCAGTTTTGAAATTAAACTTGGCAAGACCTCATCGATCTGGTTGGAACCGAAATACAGTTCAAACAAGATCAAGTCTTCAAATGTTTTTGACAGCCAGACCGTCAATGAAGCCGGCGATCTGCTGAATGAATCAAACGGAGAAACAAATTCAGAAAGTCTGAGCCAGTCGTTTGCAAACAGTTTTGAATATTTTAAATCATTTGAAAATAAAACCGATCTGAGTCTAAGTTTTTCAAATGACAACAGCCGGAAACACAGCGACGATTACAATATTTCAAATACATTTTTTTATCAGACCGACGATCCGGATGATCTCAGAAATCAGCTGAGCAAAACCAGCAACAAACGGGAAAACTACAGTTTTGAACTTGAATACAGCTTTCCGGTTGCAGATTCGGTCAAACTGGGAATCGGTTCGGAATATGACATCAGCCGTCAGCACGATATTGTTTCAACGCTTGATTTTGATGAGACTTCGGGCAGCTATTCGATTCAAAATGACCGGCTGTCAACCGATCTGGCTTCTGATTTCAACAATCTCAATCCGTATGTCTCATTAAAAATTCAAAAAAAGAAATTTTATTTCAGCCTGACCACAGGTGTACAGCTGATGAATCAGAAAGACCGCGGTTATTATATGGGTGATCTTTACGAACTGAAACAGGATGATGCGCTGCCGTCGCTCAATCTGTATTCAAACTATCGGTTTGGAAAAAATGCGTCAATTTATATCAATTACAATCTGGAAGAAAATTATGCAAATGCTTCACAGCTGCTGCCGATCGAAAATCTGTCAAATCCGCTGAATACCATCATCGGGAATCCGGATTTGAAAACACTGAAAGGGCATACGGTTTACATTGGTTTCAATAATTTCAACTTTCAGTCAAAAACCGGATTCAATCTCTATATGGGCGGCCGATATGACGAAAGAAATGTGGTGAATTTCAAAACCATTGACGAAAATTTCAAATCTGAAACCACTTATGTGAACATCAGCGGAAATTATAATCTGTGGATGGGCTTCAATATCAACAAATCATTCAAAAGCGAAAACAGCAAATTCAGGGCGGGACTCGGTTTCAGCGGCACTCATTCGTTTCGTCAGGGTTTTACAAACGGAGTGAAATACGATGCAAGATCGTATAATTTCAGACCCAGAGTCAATTTCAACTGGGATCTGGGCGAAGTGCTGAACGTCAATCCGAGCTACAATCTGAATTATCAGTTCACCGAATACAAAAATTACAGAATCGACAAAAGCGACAACCTGTCTCATGTCTTCAAACTTTCGACCACCAATTACTGGCCGAAACATTTTGTGTTTGGAAATGATTTCAGCTATACCTACAATTCAAATATTTCTGACGGATTCAAAAAAGATTTCTTTTTGTGGAACACCAGTCTGGGTTATAATTTCTGGAAAGACCAGCTGACCTTTAAGGTGAAGGTTTATGATGTGCTCGGTCAGAACACGGGTGTTTCAAGAACCATTTCGGATACTCTGATTTCTGATGTTCAGGACGACGTTTTGACCCGTTATGTAATGTTTTCGCTCGGTTACAAACTCGATAAATTCGGCGGAAAGAAAAAAGGAGGCAGAGGAAGATTTATAATGATGGATTAATTTTCTCTGAACCCTACGGATTTCAAACTCGTAGGGTTATTTCAAACACTGCTTATCGCTTAAACGCTTATCAGCCAATTTCATCAACAAAATCAAGATAGCTCTCATATCTGCCGGCTACCATTTTTCCAGATTCAGCTGCCTCGCGGACTGCGCAGCCGGGCTCGGTCAGGTGCATACAGTTGTCAAATTTGCATTCTGTTTTCAGCTCTCTGATTTCCGGAAAATAATCACCGATTTCTTCGCGTTCCATTTCGGCCAGACCAAATTCTTTGATGCCCGGCGTGTCGATGCAGTATCCGCCAAACGGCCATTCATGCATTTCCGCAAAAGTAGTCGTGTGCTGTCCCTTTTTGTTGAAATCGGAAACTTCGGCAGTTTTGATCTTCAGTTCGGGATTGAGCAGATTCATCAGCGTTGATTTACCGACACCCGAATGACCCGAAAAAAGTGAAATGATTCCTTTCAGTTCGGATTTGAGCCGGTCAATGTTGTCACCCCTGAAAGCCGAAACCTCAATGACTTCATAACCGATATTTTCATACAGTTTTTTGAGTCCGTCCGCCTCTTTGAGCAGGTCATCATCATAGGCATCCATCTTGTTGATGATTAGGGTAACCGGTATGTGATAAGCCTCCGCGGTCACCAGAAAGCGGTCGATAAACCCGTGTGAAGTCCTTGGATTGTCCAAAGTTGCAACCAAAAAAGCGCGATCGATATTGGAAGCGATGATATGAGTTTTTTTGGACAGATTGACCGATCGTCGGATGATATAATTTTTTCTTTCTTCAATTTTTGAAATCACTGCTTCACCGTCCTTTCCGATTTCAAATTCAACCAGATCGCCGACCGCCACCGGATTGGTGTGCTGTATCCGGTCAAGTCTGAATTTCCCTCTGATTCTCGCCCTGATGATTTCACCCGATTGGGGTCGGATCAGATACCAGCTGCCTGTAGATTTGACAACTCTGGCCTTCATTCGGGTGATATGTGATTTTTATTCATAATCAGATTCTGATGACTGATCGATTCCTGATGGATCGCCTTGAGCAGTTTGTCAATAAATTCCTCAGACAAACCGAGTTTTGCACCTCTTTCAACCGCCTGCTGTCTGATCTGATTCCATCTTTCTGCCTGAAAGATTGCCACATTGTGTTCCTTTTTCAGTTCACCGATCTGAGCCGAAATGATCATTCGCTGCGATATCGAATCGATGATCATCTGGTCTGTTTCATCTATTTCGCCCCGAAGTCTTTTCAGATTTGAATGATAGACAGCATCCTCATCGTCGCTTTTTCTGAGTTCGAGTTCTTTCAGTATTTCTGTCAGTCTTTCGGGTGTGATCTGCTGTTTTGCATCGCTCAGCGCACAATCCGGGTTGCAGTGGGTTTCAATCATCAGACCGTCGTATTCAAAATTGAATGCGAGCTGCGCGGTTTCAGCTATCCCTTCGCGGTTGCCGCAGATATGGGACGGATCGCAGATCATCGGTATGTCGGGCATGCGGTTCATAAAATCAAATGCGATCTGCCACTGCGGATTGTTTCTGTATTTTGTCTTTTTGTAGGTCGAAAAACCTCTGTGGATGGCGGCTATATTTTTGATATTTTGACCCTGAAGTCTTTCGACTGCACCGATCCACAATTCAAGATCGGGATTGACCGGATTTTTGACCATCACCGTTTTATCGGTATCTCTGAGCGATTCTGCAATTTCCTGAACCGTAAACGGATTGACTGTGGTTCTCGCACCGATCCAGAGGATGTCCACATCATGATCGAGCGCAAGTTTCACATGTTTTGAATTGGCTACTTCAACAGCGGTTTTGAAACCGAATTCCTGTTTCACGCGCAGCAGCCATTTCAGACCGACGGCACCGACCCCTTCAAACGAATTGGGTTTTGTCCTCGGTTTCCAGATGCCCGCACGAAATGCCTGAACATAGGACGGATCGACCCGTGAAGCGGTTTCCATCATCTGTTCTTCGGTTTCGGCGCTGCATGGCCCGGCTATGATCAGCGGTTTCCCGATGGTTTTCATCCAATTGTCAGTATTGCTCATAAGCTGCAAATTTACGACTTTATGGCAAAGTAATGATTAGTCAAATTAATTTGGATTGGGTTTGTTTTTAATGAAATGATTTCGGAGAAATCAAATATTTGCAGAAAATGAATGCATCAATGAGGAAACAAATTCGGAGAATTCAAATATAAATGCATTGACGGGATGATTATTAAATGATCTACGACTTCTTCGAAGTCGGATTTTACGGTTAAATAACTGTTCTGCAAATATGCCGCCTCTCCGAGATGAGAAACTAAAGATTTAATCCCTTTTTCAATACTTCGCTAACAAATCTAAGCAGCAATCTTCCCAAACTCAAGGAATCGCTTAATTTTTTGTTTATTTTTCTCAAGTTTGGGGTTTATCCCAAACATTGAAATAAATCGACCCAATAATAACTCATTGTAATTCTGTATTTTAATATTGTTCATTGAAAACACAATCTCTTTACTCGGGTTCATATCTTTTTCGGGAACCCAATGAGCTATTTTCGCAATATTGATAGCTGTCAGCGACATATTCCAATGAAAATCCAGCTTCTTACTGCTCCTTGCTTCACAGTCATTCAGACCAGTGAACTGTTTGGCGTCCCGATAAAGAAACTCAATTTGGAATCTTAATCTGTAGAATTCTAAAACTTCATTCCAATCCTGCTCTAAATCCGTTGAAAAATAAATCTTGTTTCTCCGGGAACTTCGTTCGCAAACTTCATCAAAAGCAGTGCTTTTTCCTCGTTTGTCTTTACTCCCTTTGGTGTAAACAATCACAATATTGAGATTCATGTTCATAGATTTGGAATGAACCTCCAATGAATATATTTTTTCATCTTCCAACTCAGATACCAATTTTGCATGTTCGGAATTCAACTCTTTAAAATCAATCTTCCCATCGTATTTCCTTTTTCGGCCTCTTCCTTTCTTCTGTTCGCCTGTGAAAATATATTGTAAATCGGCATCATCGCGAAGTCTTGATATCACATGGAATCCTGCTTGAACAAAAGGTTCTATGAATGTTGATTTCGAAAAGTAAGCATCAGCAACCAGATATTTTGATATTTGCAAAAGCGATTCTTTGCGTTCCAAAAGTTTGCGAACATAAAATTGAATCAGGGTTTCTTCATCGTTCAGGTCAATGGTTTGAAAACCAAACAGATGAAATGCTGTTTTTCGGGAAATATCCAAAACTGCTAATCCGCAAAACTCTAGCCCCCACTTTGCCCTTCCGGCAACTCCTGACCAAAAGTAACCCACCCCCGGTGTTTTCTTTCCTGCCTTGGAAATATAACTCGGATCAAAAGCCAAGGCTGTTTTCCCTTTTACATTCATCTTTATCAGGGATTTATTGAAACTCAAAAAATCAAAACCTCGTTCAAAGAGATATCGAAATCCTGACTCACATCTACCGGAAAATCGCTCCAACTGTAAAAAATTGATTCGCCCCCTGATGCTTATAAACAATACCACCAAGAGAACAAAGCTCTTGGGGATCCTGCAATCCAATTTCTCCTCCATTTGCTCAAATGTGGAGAAAACAATACCTTTGGTATCGGGTAACCCTGATGTGCAGTATGAATGTTGCAAGCATAAACTTACTGATTATCAATGGGTTACCCAAATTTTTTAACATTTATTTTGTTGATAATCAGTGATTTATGTCACTTTTTAGCGAAGTATTGTCTTTAAGTATTAATAAAAACTCTCCTAAAATTATGGATAATAATAGAACAATTAATTTTCATATCTATAGGTACCATTTACTCCCTATTGATAATAAAAGTAAACAAATAGAACTATTTAATGATGAAGTATTAACCTATGATGAATTAAAAGAGAAAAAAAATGAATTTTTTCAGATGGTTTTAAATGAAGTAGCAAATTCAAAAAACAACTCCCATCCACTAAAATTAGAACATACTGAGGAAGATTATTTCCTATTTAAAATAGCACATATGGTAAAATTCCAGAGCGATTGAAGGAAGAACCGACTTGTTTTGACGAGAATACCATTAGCATTGCGCTTAAACCAGCGACCTACTTCTTTAAAGCTGCTGGTAGAGGTTCGATTGCTTGGGAAGGAGCTATTATTGTAAAGGAAGGTGAATGTCTAATAATCAATTTGAATAAGGAAAATAAAAAATAGGTTATCAATACTTCCGACAATTCCCATAAAGTAATCCTTTTGAAAATGATATAATCTTTTCTAATGAATTTGCATGAAAATTGCTTCATTCGTCATCATACACAGTATAGTTTTCAAGCCTAATCTCATCTTCAAAAGGATATTCATATTCTTCAACTGTAGATTCATTAATAACTTCTGTATGCAAGTTTAATTTAATGACTCCTTTTTCATCAAAATCCTTTGCTACCAAATGCCATTTTAAATCTACAGTTTGTGGATTTTCTATTGTAGGTCTAATGCAAATCTCATCTGTAATTATAGAATCCTTTTGAACTAAAATTGAACTTTCGGGTTCAAATACCCCATCTAATGAATCTTTATAAAAAAAAGTATTATACTTATGAGGAAACATGTTCATAAATCCTTTATTTTTATTTACGGTATCTGCTTTAATATTCTCACTTTTTAGTTCAAAATGTAGTTTATAATTTTCTAAAGCATTATTCCCTGTATTGATAATCCTCAATGAAAAAACGCAAGCACTCTTATTAAAGGTTTTACAATTAAAAAAATACCTAACAGGTTGAGGTTCATATAAAATCTCTGATTGTGTTTCTCTGATTTCATCTGGAGTTCTGTAGTACCCTGAGATAAAGTCATCATTATCAATCGGCTTCACTTTATAAGTTACATTGTTACGCAGCAGTATCGGGCTAAAGTCAATAATATCTAATCCATTATGTAGCGTAACCAAGACTGAATGGTTTGTTGAGAAATTTAATTTTTTCACATACCAATCATGAGTTTTTTTATTCTGGTCAATCAAAGAAACTATATCTTCCCAATTGAAAAGATGAATCTCGAAACAGTCATTGTTCCTGCTTTCAACATCTTTAGTCCTAATATATTCTTCTATTACAGTATCTTTATTTGCTGTGGTTGCAAAATAAAATTTTTTCAAAGAGGGCTTAAACAACTTTGCTTTTTCAATCTCCTTATCAATTTCTGTCTTGGTGAGTTGGGCATGAGTATACTCATCCTTTCCCTTACATTGAATGCCATAATATTCTGATTTTTCCCAACTCGGAACACCATAAACATCTACACCATGTTGTTCCTGCCCCATTCTCCCATTTTTCTTTATTTCAGGGCAGTTCCATATTTCGCCCCATAAGATTTTACACAAATCTTCAAAATCTCGCCAATATTCTGGTTTTCTAAGTTGCTGTTTCAATTTAAGTAAGCTTTAAAATCATTTATTTCATTTTGTTTAAAATATAGTCAATCTTTAGATAGCTTTTTTCAAAAATCTTTCTATCGGTTTCAAGCTGAATCACCATCAATAGAGTAAATAATTTTATCGAAGCCGTCATTTGAAAAGACAAACCACATATTCTATTAAATTCTGTTTTCCTTATAGCTTTATCATTAAAAGCTATAAATTCTTGATGAGATGTAACTCCTCCATGAACATAAGCCGATAGTTTTGAATATTCCACTATTAATGATTTAAAAAAAGTCGTTTCTACCCCATCGTTATCTATTTCCTTAAGCAGCTTAATGATATTTTTATAAGTATAATTTAGTGTTTCTTCTTCGATTTCCCTCTTAGTTAGTCCTTTACATGCAGGTATTTCTTCGAGCAAACTATCCCAGTTAACATTTAAAGTAGGGTCAGTAAGTTTATGGGCATTTATCTCTGCTTTTATCATATCTAAAATTTCTCGGGCATAGGTCAACTCTTTATATTTGATAGCTTTACTATCGTCCTTAAATTTAATCCAGTTAAACCAAATGTATTTGAATCTTAAATAGTGCTCAATTAAACTTCTAAATAATATCTTAGCTCCAAATAAATCATCATTCTCTGAACACGTAAAAATTGAGTTTTTTATAAAATCGGAGGTTACAGTAAATGCAACAGACATTTGTAATGTTGTGGGAAATTTTTTTGAAAAATCCGACTCAGTTAATTTTTTAAAGTAGGTTTGGAACTCTTTAAATACTAAATCATCCAATCTCTTAACTTGATTCACTGTTTTCATGTAATTATTTCCGTTAGATTTCCTCCCACAAATCAGATAATGCAACTTCTATAGGTCTCTGATGTTCATAAAACACATTCACTACCCCTAAAAAAGATGAATTTATTAACTTATTCTCGCCATTCTCAATATCCTTAATTACATCATCCCTAAAATCTAAATCTAATCCCCAAAATATTCTCGAAGTGAGAAACATTGTAAATGGTAAGGATGTCCTTAGAACTTTCCAATTATCACTCCCCTTCGTTTGATTAAAGATTTGTAATGCCGTATTAATAGGTGAAATCCAAAAGTGGCTCCTCCATGTTGATTCGTCAGGGAATTTTTGTTGAAGCTTTTGGCTATGGTGGTTATAAAGCAGTAAATGAGAATAAGGGGAATTAGAAATAATTCTGTTCAATTGTATCAAATCCATTGATTCAAAACTACCTGAATTAAAACTTCTCTTTGCCTCAATGGTTGCTATACCCTTTAAAGTTTCTCCACTTGTAAATTGGATATTAACGAAAAGCGTAATATCCCCATAATTTGATTCTTGCTTACCTTTGTTTTTAAATGAACGCCACTCTACAATTTTTGACCAATCCTGAAAGTTAATCACTTTATGACTGAACAGCTTTCTCAGTTCTTTCATTAATTGGTATGAGATGTGATTTTCATCCCATTCAAATGGGTAAGAGGTAGTGCATATTTCTGAAAAAATAGATTCAAGATTTTGTACAGTTTGTCTCATAATATACTAATTTTAAGTATTGAGGATAACAAATCTACAATTATCAACTGATTGAAAACGAGATAATAAAAATTAGTAATCAACAATTATTAACATATTGTAAAAATCCTCAAAATCCGAGAGCGCAGGGTATGTATATAAATCCCCCCCTACCTGTTAAAAAGAAAATCGTTTTGATTTAAGAGGGGTTGGTCTGGATTTTGAATATTTCAGTCAAAATTTTTCCAACTTTTTTATTCTCTCCTACCAGCAAACTGGTTTAGGTAACAACTATTTAGCGAAAATTATCCCTATAGGTTTTCATATCTTTTTTATTACATTTGTTCCAAAGAAAAAAACAACAGTTGTTCATTGTAATACGGGATTGTCGAAGCAAATAGATTTGGCAAGTTATCAATAAAAAAGTGTACTGAAGTTTCGCGGTGGGGAAATGGTGGGGAAAGAAAACAACCTCAAATAAAAAACCCACTGAAAATCAGTGAGTTTCTTCATCATTAAGTGGAGCTGGCGGGATTCGAACCCGCGTCCAAACAAGCAGCCTATGTGCTTTCTACATGCATAGTCGGTCTTTGGTTTTCGACTGCAGCCCGCGGACAGACACGCTAACTGCAACTTAGTTCCTTAATTTTCGACTGCGGTACGGAACCATCCGCAATCTATCCCCACATTCCTGTGCCTCTTGATCAAACGCCGTAAGGAAAGGCTTTTGAGAGACATTCAGCTTCCCTGCCTTGCAGGGAGATGCCAAGACTTACTGTGATTCGGTCTATTAGGCAGCCAAAGCGTAATTGTTGTTGCCAGTTATAGGTTGAAGTGCCTGATTTACGTGGGTACACAACATGCCACGACATGCTTACATCATCTGCTGATCCTGCTGTCAAAACCGGTCAGCCCCATAATTTTAATGAACGTCAAATTCAATTTTTTTTGAAAATGAGGATTGCAAAGTTACAAACTTTATGCCATTGAAGACATAAAAAATCAACTTGACAGAATTGATTAAAAATCATTTTTTCTTTTGTTCTGAAAAAATTCGGTAACCAGCCGGCTGCATTCCTCTTCCATTACGCCAAATTTGACTTCGGTTTTCGGATGAAGCGAAATTCCGGACTGCCGATAACCTCTTTTCGGATCGGATGCACCGAAAACCACTCTCCCGATCTGACTCCAGTACAGCGCGCCGGCACACATGACACAGGGCTCAAGCGTCACATACAGCGTACATGAATTCAGATATTTTCCGCCCAGAAAGCCTGCTGCCGAAGTAATCGCCTGCATTTCTGCGTGAGCGGTCACGTCGTTGAGCGTTTCGGTCAGATTGTATCCTTTTGCAATGATTCTGTCTTTTGAAACGATGACCGCACCCACAGGTACTTCATTCTTTTCAAGCGCAGTCAGTGCCTGATCGATTGCCTTTTCCATAAAATATTCGTCCGAAAATAATTCTGCCATAATTTGAATTTGAGTCAAAAAAAATGCGAAACACAGAGTGTCTCGCATTTAAATATAGGAATTTTAATTTTATGCTTCTGCATTTCCTCCTTCAGCAGCTTCAGCAGCAGGTGCCTCAGCTCCTTCAGCAGCTTCTTCTTCCTCATCTTCGTCAGCCACTGCGACTCTCGAAGTTCTGACTGCAGCAATAACCGCGTTGTCCGGATGAAGAATGGTGAATTTGTCACCTCTGATGTCTCCGACATACTTTTTGTGCCCGATTCTCATTGAAGAGATATCGATCAGAATTTCGTCAGGAAGATTTCCGGGGACAGCTTTCACTTTAAGTTTACGCATGCTTTGTCTCAACACACCACCTGCAACAACACCTCTTGCACGACCCGAAAGTCTGACAGGAATTTCGATTGAAACCGCTTTGTCATCCTGCAGCTGAAAGAAATCAGCATGAATGATTTTGTCGGTAACCGGATGAAACTGAATGTCCTGCAGGATTGCAGAGATTTTGGTTCCGTCTGCCAACTCTAAGTTAACTGTGTGTGCGTCGGGTGTATAAACCAGCGGCTTAAAGCTTTTTTCGTCAGCCGAAAAATGCAATGGCTCGTTTCCACCGTAAACAACACAAGGTACCTGGTCAGCATTACGTAAGGCACGACTGGCTTTCTTGCCCACGTTTTCTCTTTTAACACCTTGAATTGTGATTGATTTCATAAAAAAATATTTATTTAAATTAAATTATAAATTTCGAACTTATTGATTTACTGTTGTGTACCTTCTGCATAACATCTGCGAAAAGTGGGGCGCAAGATAATACTTTTATTTTAGATACTGAATTATTTTTTAAAGGGATACTGTCGGTCACCGCAACCTCTGTCAGCGGCGAGTTTTGAATCTTTTCATAAGCATCTCCCGAGAAGATGGCGTGAGAAGCGATTGCACGAACGCTTTTTGCGCCTCTTGACATAATCAGTTCAGATGCTTTGGTAAGTGTTCCGGCCGTATCGATCATATCGTCAAGCAGGATTACGTTTCTGTTTTCAACCTCTCCGATCAGCGTCATACTGTGTACCTGATTTGCCTGTCTTCTTTCTTTGTAACAGATGACAATGTCGGTATTCAGAAATCGGGAATAGCTGTTTGCTCTTTTTGCGCCGCCCATATCCGGAGATGCAATGGTGATATCATCCAGTCCCAATCCTTTTATATAATCAATAAAAATAGTGGATGCATACAGATGATCGACCGGAATTTCAAAAAATCCCTGAATCTGATCTGCGTGCAGATCCATTGTCATCACACGGGTCGCACCTGCAGCAGTCAGCATTTTTGCAACCAGTTTTGCTCCGATCGGAACTCTGGGCGCATCTTTTCTGTCCTGACGGGCATATCCGAAATAGGGAATGACCGCAGTGACTTTATCGGCCGAAGCTCTTTTTGCAGCATCGCACATCATCAGCAGTTCCATCAGATTGTCATTTGGCTGATGTGTAGAACCGATCAGGAATACGCGTGTTCCCCTTACTGATTGTTTGAATGCGGGCTGAAATTCACCGTCGCTGAATTGAAGAACATCTGACTGACCCAATTCTTCTCCGTAATATTCGGAAATCTTTTTTGCCAAATCAATGCTCCCCCTTGTCGAAAATAATAATGCCTGTTGTTGCATGTGACTAAGAAATAAACTTTTATATGTGTGATAAAAAGGTTTGCAAAATTAAAAATAATATGTCCGATTCTGAAATTTGAATGCCATAAATTTTTTATGAACCAAAATATGTCGAAAAACGACTAATCCTTCTCTTTTTCCTCAGCCGCTTTTTTGGCTGCTCTTCTGTTTTGTTCATCATCGCTCAGCCTGCTTTCAAGATTTTCTTTTACACCCTTTAAAATCCTTTTGAATTTCTCGGGCTGAACTGCATAATAATGATGGTTTTCTCTGAAACCCTCAACACTAAGTCCTTGATTCTCAATAATTTGCGCTTCGACTTCACTGATGTTTGTTTTTTCGGCCGAGTAGTCTTTTAGATACGAATTCTGCTGATAGATATACAGTTCGCTCAGCAGTTCAATCATTTCATTTTCGCTGATCAGATGTTTTGGTTCCTCAACCCGTTTTGAACAGCCGGCAATTAACAGACAAATCAGAATACAGTTAATCAGTCTCATAGTTTTCCAAATATACTCAGTATCCTCAACATAATAATTCCAAATACGGCTTCACCCATGATGCCCGAGTTGATTTTTGATTTTCCGGCCACACGGTTTGTAAAAATAATCGGTACTTCCTTCAGTCTGAATTTTTTCTTCCACACCCTGTATTTCATTTCGATCTGAAAACCGTAACCCTTGAATTTGATTTTATTCAGATCCAAAGATTCGAGCACTTCTTTTTTGTAACCCACAAAACCTGCTGTCGCATCTTTGATCGGCAGATTTGTTACAAAACGTGCATATTTTGATGCGGTATAGGACAAAAGCACTCTTGCCATCGGCCAGTTGACCACATTGACGCCATGCGAATAGCGTGAACCGATCACCATATCGGTATCGGTCTGAAGCGAATTCAGCAGCCTCGGCAAATCTTCCGGATTGTGCGAAAGATCTGCATCCATTTCAAAAATATATTGGTATTGATTTTTCAGCGCCCATTTAAAACCATGCACATAAGCCTTTCCGAGTCCGTCTTTTTTTTGTCTGAGCTCAAGAAAAAGTCGGTCAAATTCTTTTTGAAATTCTTTGACCAGACCAGAAGTTCCATCGGGCGAATTGTCGTCAACAACCAGTATATCGAAAGGAACTTCAAGCGAAAAGACCTTTCTGATCACTTTTTCTATATTCTCACTTTCGTTGTATGTGGGTATGATGACAAGATTTTCCGGCATTGGGTCAAATATGGCGCTAATATAATTCATATCTGTCGATGGCTTTTGTATTTTTGCAAAGAATTATGGGAAATCTGCTGTCTTCAATATTTGTAGAACATTTCAATCCCGGGCTGGATTGGGTGATTGCTGTACTGGTGCTTTCACTTGCGCTGATCGTCGTCGGCAGGTTGATTTTTTCAAATAATTTTGATTCGCTTTCGAGTATCGAAAGATTTCAGCAGGTGAATGACAATCAGAAACTTTTCGGCCTTCTTTTTCAGATTGTTTATGCTTTTCTGCTCGCAGCCGTGATTGTAGATTTTCTGACAGACGAATACAGCTATATTTTTCATACGCCGGCATTGAAGATGACTGCTGCTGCAGTGCTTATCCTGATCTTTTTTGCGGTGAGAAAGATTTTGTCAACAACCGGTGCTTATGCTTTCGGCCTGATTCAGGACAACGACTATATTTTGAAGGTATTTAATTATTACAGGGTATTTTCGGTTTCTGCGCTGTGGATCATTGCTTTTCTGCTGTATTTCTCAAAAATCGACAAGCCGGTACTGCTGATCATTCTGGGTATAATCCTTTTGATAATCAGATCGATGTGTTTTGTATTGATATTTAAAAATCAGCCGTCGGAAAAGACGAGATTTTGGTATTATAATATTTTGTATCTTTGCACACTGGAAATTCTACCGTTGCTGGTGTTCTTCAAGTTTATAAATGTCTGGTAACTAATAATTTAAAATGAAAGTAAAATCTATTCTTGTTTCTCAGCCACAGCCTGTAAGTGATTCTTCCCCTTATCACGAATTGAGCAAAAGAAATAAAATCAAAATAGATTTTCGTTCTTTTATCCAAGTGGAAGGCGTTGATGCAAAGGATGTGAGACAGCAGAAAATTGATTTTTCAAACTATACTGCTGTTATTTTTACCAGTCGAAATGTGATTGACCACTATTTCAGACTTGCAGAGGAAATGCGTTTTCAGGTGCCCGACGATATGAAGTATTTCTGCCAGTCGGAAGCAATTGCAAATTATCTTCACAAATATATCGTTTACAGAAAAAGAAAAACTTATGTGGGCGAAAAAGGAATATCAGATCTGACGCCTTATTTCAAAAAACACAAGGATGAAAAATTTCTGCTTCCTTCTTCAGATGTACTGAACCCTGCTGTTCCCGATTTTTTGGATGAACTGGGTATCAAATGGGAAAGAGGAATTCTCTGCCGGACCGTTTCGAGCGACCTGTCAGACCTTGAAGATGTGAGGTATGACATACTCGTTTTCTTTACACCGTCGGGTATCAAATCGCTGTTTGAAAACTTTCCGAAGTTCAAACAGGATCAGACCCGAATCGCGGTTTTTGGAAAAACTACGGTTAAGGCTGCAGAGGAAATGGGATTGAGAATCGATATTGAGGCGCCGACTCCCGATACTCCTTCAATGACTATGGCGCTTGAAAAATATCTGAAAGAGGCAAACAAAAATTAAGCCTCTACAGCGAACAAACAGCCAGTTGGAGCCATGAAAAATCAATGGGTAATCAAACCCGAACCCCAAAATGACACTGTCCGGCTATTGATGGATGAAGTGAATCTGCCCAAAGCTCTGGCAGTAATTCTCGCTCAAAGAGGCATCGACAGTTTTGATTCGGCAAAAGAATTTTTCAGACCGTCTCTCAGCGGACTTCACGATTCCTATCTGATGAAAGATATGGATAAGGCGGTTAGCCGGGTGCAGGAGGCAATTGAAAAAAAAGAAAACATACTGGTTTATGGTGATTATGATGTGGACGGCACCACTTCGGTTGCTATGATGTACGATTTTCTGAGCTCGGTTTATCCGAATATTTCCTATTACATACCCGACCGTTACAATGAAGGTTACGGAATTTCGATTGCGGGTATCGATCACGCAAAAGAAAATTCATTTTCGCTGATCATTGCACTCGATTGTGGAATCAAGGCGGTTGACAAGATCGAATATGCAAACGAAAAAGGAATCGATTTCATCATCTGCGACCACCATCTGCCGGGCGACAAACTGCCCGAAGCAGTTGCGGTACTCGACCCGAAACAGTCCGACTGCAATTATCCGTTCAAAGAGTTGAGCGGCTGCGGTGTCGGATTCAAACTGATTCAAGCGCTTGCACCAAAATTGGGAATCGATCAGAAGGAATTGTTTTCATATCTCGATCTGCTGGTGGTGAGCATTGCAGCCGACATCGTTTCGATTACCGGTGAAAACCGGATTTTTGCACAATACGGAATCAAAGAACTTCAAAATTCACCAAGACCGGGTCTGAAAGGACTGCTGGGCGGTCAGGCCGAAAATGTGGATATTTCAAATATCGTATTCAATATCGCACCAAAAATCAATGCAACCGGTCGGCTCGAACATGCCAGACAGTCGGTTGAGCTGTTGATTTCAAAGGATGAAGCTTCGATTAAAAAAATTGCATCCGAAATCATTGAACTGAATATCCAAAGAAAAGAAACCGACGGAAATGTCACCCAGGAAGCAATCCGGCTGATCAAAGAAAATCAGGAAGAAGACAGATATACCACCGTCGTTTTTTCACCCGGCTGGCACAAAGGCGTACTTGGGATTGTGGCTTCAAGACTGATTGACACCTATTACCGTCCGACCCTGGTGCTGACCGAGGGAAAGGAAGGCGAAATTTCGGGTTCTGCACGATCGATCAAGGATTTTGATATTTATGAAATCATAGACAGCTGTTCTGATCTGCTCAGCCGATACGGCGGTCATCGTTTTGCAGCCGGACTGAGTATGCCGAAAGAAAATTTTCAGTTGTTTAAAGATAAGTTTGAAGCGCTGGTCAAAGAAAAAATCAGACCGCCTCAAAGAACACCTTCAATTGAGATTGATACCGAAATCGGCTTTCCCGAAATCACCGATTCGTTTCTCAGAATATTGAAACAGATAAAACCTTTTGGCCCGGGCAATATGGCGCCGGTCTTTCTGACTGAAAATCTGATTGGCGGAAATGTATCCCAAATGGGCAAAACCGGTGAACATCTCAGAATGGATCTGATGGATTCGAATCAGATCAAATTCAGCGCAACCGGATTTGGAATGGGAAAATTTTCAGAAGATTTTCAATACAGAAAATTTGATCTGGTGTATTCGATCCGTGAAAACCACTGGAAAGGAAACAGCTATCTGCAGTTCAACATTCAGGATGTCAGATTCAAAGAATAATCGCGGGCGAAGAAACATTTATTTCTGATCCGAATCGAGTATCTCTTTCAGTTTGACCAGTTCTGAACGAATCAGTTCCAGTCTTTGGATCAGTTCCAGCTCTTCTTTGATGTCATCATGCTCGTCCAAAACCTGTTTGGCACCTTCAAGCGTATAGCCGCGTTCTTTCACCAGATGATAGATCAGTTTGAAATTTTTTATGTCCTGCGGAGTAAAAAAACGATTGCCCTTTTTGTTTCTTTTGGGAGAGATCACATCAAACTCTTTTTCCCAAAAGCGAATCAGCGACGCATTAACATCAAAGGCTTTTGCGACTTCACCAATACTGTAATACAATTTGTCGGACAGTTCTAATTCCATTAATCCAAAGATACGGTCATTTGCTGAGATTTATCCAGCAATATCTTGAATTCATCCGGACTGACATCCTGGTAGAAGAAAGAAACCGGATCTACAGGCTGACCGTCTTTATGAACTTCATAATGCAAATGAGGTCCGGTTGAAAGCCCAGATGAGCCCACATAACCAATGATGTCACCTCTTTTCACCTGCTTTCCGGCAGCCACTTTTACCCGGCTCATGTGTCCGTAGAGGGTTTCATAGCCGTATCCGTGATTGATTACGACTGCATTTCCGTAACCGCCGTGTCTGCCGGCTACCGTTACTTTTCCGTTTGCAGTTGCATAGATCGGAGTGCCCACGCTGGCTGCAAAATCAATTCCTTTATGAAGTTTTCCAATTTTCAGTATGGGATGAATCCTCATTCCGAAACCTGATGAAAGTCTGTGCAGATTTTTGTTGGCTACCGGCTGTATTGCAGGCAGATGTGCCAGCATTTTCTCTTTTTCTTTTGCGCTGATCACGACTTCGTCAAGCGATTTCGACTGAATCACCAATTGTTTGTTCAGTATGTCAACATTTTTTGCCAGATCGGTTGCCAGATCGCTGTATTTCCAATCAGAAAATTTTGAATAACGGTTCACACCTCCAAATCCGGCTTTTCTGACATCTTCAGAAATCGGGTCGAGTTCAAAATAACTTCTGTATATATTGTTGTCTCTTTCCTCGATCTGACCGAGTACATTTTGAGACTGTTTTACTTTTTTATTTAACAGTTCATATTGAATCTTCATTTCATGAAGTTCGGCAGAAAGCGTATTTTCTTCGGGAGAAATCACCTTCTGACTGAAGATGAAACCGGAGATAATTCCAAAAAATGCGGTTACGATTACAAAGGCAGCCAGGTTTCTGAGTCTCTTCATACGCAGTCTTTTCACGCGTTTGTAAGATGCAGTACCCGTATTGTACCTGTATTTTTTAATTCTCATTCGTTTGTGTGTAATAATTATTTTTCTGAGCTCAACAAAATAACGGCAAAAAAGTCTAACTTATTGTTAATGAAATTGTAAAATACAGCTAATAAATTGAGAAACAGCGAAGACTGAATTTAGCTTCATAAATTTATTTAACAACTGCAGTCAATTTCATCTGTCAAAAACAATTTCCCCAATTCTATTTCAGAAACTCAGCAGAATTCCCGATTTTTGCATTTCAATTTTTAGAAAATGACTTCCAAAGAGATACGCAAACAGTTTTTAGATTTTTTTGAATCCAGACAACACCTGATCGTACCTTCCGCACCCATCGTGCTCAAAGACGATCCTACGCTGATGTTCAACAATTCGGGTATGGCTCAGTTCAAAGATTTCTTTCTCGGCTACAAAAAACCGACTTCGGTTCGGGTGGCCGATACCCAGAAATGTCTGCGTGTTTCTGGCAAACACAACGATCTGGACGATGTGGGAAAAGATACTTACCACCATACCATGTTTGAAATGCTCGGCAACTGGTCGTTTGGAGATTATTTCAAAAAAGAAGCAATCGGATGGGCGTGGGAACTGCTGACCGATGTTTACGGAATTCCGAAAGACTGGCTGTATGTGACTGTTTTTGAAGGTGACCAAAAAGACGGAACTTCTGCCGATACTGAGGCGCTTGAACTTTGGAAAACACACGTGGATGAAGACCGTATTCTGTTTGGAAACAAAAAGGACAATTTCTGGGAAATGGGTGAAACCGGTCCCTGCGGACCCTGTTCTGAGATTCATGTTGACATTCGTCCTGCCGAAGAAAAATCAAAAATCAGCGGAAAAGAACTGGTCAACAAAGACCATCCGCAGGTGATTGAAATCTGGAATCTGGTCTTTATGGAATTTCTGAGAAAAGCAGACGGATCACTTGAAGAACTGCCTGCAAAAAATATTGATACCGGAATGGGATTCGAAAGACTTGCAATGGTTTTGCAGTCAAAAACTTCAAATTATGATACCGATATCTTTCAGCCACTGATTCATGAAGTTGAAAAAATATCAGGAAAAAAATACGGTGAAAAACATCAGACCGATGTGGCGTTCAGAGTCGTAACCGACCACTTGAGAGCGGTTGCATTTGCAATTGCAGACGGTCAGCTGCCTTCAAATACAGGTGCCGGTTATGTGATCAGAAGAATTTTGAGAAGAGCGATCAGCTACGGTTATCGTTTTCTGGATATGAAGGAAGCTTTTATCTATAAGGTGTTTCCGATTCTCAAAGAACAAATGGCTGACTTTTTTCCGGAACTCGAAAAGCAGTCGCATCTGGTCAGCGAGGTAATTAAAGAAGAAGAAACCAATTTTCTTCACACCATCGAACACGGTTTGGTCAGACTGGACAATTTCATCAAACAGAATCCTAATCTGAAAGTGATTCCCGGCGATGTTGTTTTTGAATTGTATGATACTTACGGTTTTCCGACCGATTTGTCAAGAATCATCGCTGAAGAACAGGAACTGACCATAGACGAAGCAGGTTTTGAAACCGAAATGAACAAACAGAAAGAACGTTCTAAATCGGCTTCTTCCTATTCGACATCGGACTGGACAGTACTAATCAAAGACGATGTGGAAGAATTTATCGGTTACGATCAACTTGAAACTGATGTGAAGGTTACACGCTGGAGAAAAATCGAAAATAAAAACGAAACTCTTTATCAGCTGGTGTTTCAGGCGACACCTTTTTATGCCGAAAGCGGCGGTCAGGTAGGAGATACCGGTTGGATTGAAAATCAGTTTGAAAAGGTTGAAATCATCAATACAAAAAAAGAAAACAATCTGATCGTTCATTTTGCAAAAGAGCTTCCAAAATATATGGAGCTGCCTTATCATGCACAGGTTGACGAGGCAAGAAGAAATCACATCATGCGCAATCACTCGGCGACACATCTGCTGCACGAAGCGCTCAGAGATACTTTGGGGAAACATGTGGAACAGAAAGGTTCGTATGTCGGTCCCGATTATCTGAGATTTGACTTTTCGCATTTCAACAAAATGTCTGAAGACGAACTGAGGAAGATAAATGAACAGGTAAACCGAAAGATACTCGAAAGAATTCCGCTCGAAGAAAGACGTTCGGTGCCGATCAAAAAAGCATTGGAAGAAGGTGCAATGGCGTTGTTTGGTGAAAAATACGGCGATGTGGTTCGTGTGATCAAATTTGGTTCTTCGGTTGAACTTTGCGGCGGAACCCATGTTGGAAATACAGCCGACATCATGCTGTTCAAACTCAGAAGCGAAAGTTCGAGTGCGGCCGGTATCAGAAGGATTGAGGCAACAACCGGTCTGGTTGCAATTCAGGAATTGAGAGATACCTATCAGCAGTACAGTCAGATTGTAAACGAGCTGAAAAATCCAAAAGAACCGATCGAAGCTGTTCAAAAACTGATTGACGAAAACAAAGAACTGAAATCCAGACTTGAGAAATTCAAAGGTCAGCAGGCACAGTCCGAAAAAGAAAACTGGAAAAAATCCTTTGAAAATATCAACGGCATCAACTTTCTGGCGGTCAGAACCGATTTGGACAACGACTCGATCAAACAGATTGCATTTCCGCTCAGAAAAGAAGTCGAAAATGCATTGATCGTGGTTGCATCCGATTTTGACGGAAGACCTTCGATCACTGTTTCGATTTCGGATAATCTGGTTGCAGAAAAAGGACTGAATGCGGGTCAGATCGTCAGAGAACTTGCAAAAGAGATCAACGGCGGCGGTGGCGGTCAACCTTTCTTTGCAACTGCCGGCGGAAAAGATGTTTCGGGTCTTGACCGTGTGATTGAAAAAGCAATAAATTATTTGAATTAATCCAAAGAATTAAAATCCGATTTTTTTGGAAGGATTTTCCGACTGAAAATTGATTTCCTGCTGATTGTAAATATCGGTCAGATTCATCGGCCGGTCAATTACGGCATCAAATCCCAATTTGTTTGACAGCTGCTGAGCCTTATCTGCAGCCAATTCCTTGAATTCATATTTTGCAATCAGCCTTCCTTTTCTGAGCAGCGCATTGTCAACCTTTGACAGATCAGTGTTGAACGAACAGATGATCTGAATATTCAGACAATCGGAAAGCAATCCGTCCGACAGATTGAGCAGTGCCGAAACAGGCGAGTTGCCCTCGATTTCACGATCTGTAATGATATTCTCTGCATCTTCAATCACAAAAATAGAATTTGGCTCATCAATCAGCACCGACAGCAGATCGGGGTTTGTGATGGCGGCTGCCAGATTGGGCGGAAGAAAAATCACCTTCTTTCTGACCGATCCGACCAGATATCGGATATACGAAGTCTTTCCGGTTCCGGGTTTTCCGTGAAGAAGCACCAGTCCTTTGTCGTTTTTTGAATTCAGCCTTTTGTGGATGATCTTATGGACTTCAAGAAAATCATCATTGTAATTGTCTTCAATTTTTAATTGAGGTTTTGTGATTTTGAGTTCTTTTGTGTCCAAACCGTAACTGGTGCTGACCAGAAGACTGATTTCGGGTGCTGAAACTCTGCGTTTGTCGCGAATCTGATTCAATTCTTTTGCAATCTGTTCTACCATTTTTTCATCCGTATTTTTAAAATACAGTTTGACATCTCTGTCCTGATAATTGAATACGATCAGCAAATCTGCAAGCAGCTGATAATAAGTTTCGTATAATGAATCTTTTTTCTTTCCGGCTTTTACGATTTTCACGAAAATCTTATCTGTAATTTCAATTCCGTAATTGCCTTTAAGCCATTCTTCAGCTTTTTCACAATTGACATGCGTCAGTTTTATGCAGTTGGGAATATAACCAAAACGAACCGCAAAAAAAGTTTTTGGATTGATATAATGTCTTTCGGAACCGTGGAAAACTCCCGACAAATTTGAGTTTGGAGCCAATTCGGGCTCATCATAAAATCTTTGATATTTTGGATTCAGATTCATAATTGGTCAGTTTGAAATTCAAAGATAGAGCATAATAGAGTCAATCCGTGTCGCGTGGACAGATTGTTGATATGTTTTATAAAATTGAAATTAATCGAGTTTGGTTAAATTTCTCAAACCATTGCGTGAAGCACAAATTCCATTACAAAAACAAAAACCGCAATCAGCAGTATGAAATAACCGAATCCGGTTTTCAGTTTCCGGCTGTTGATGTGAGCCGACAAAGCGCCGCCGACGATGATGCCGACAAATGAAACCGCAACAAACGAAAGCAGAAAATTCCAGTCGGGTTCCATCGTGAAAAAGTCACCCAGAAAAAATCCGACCAGACAGTTGAGACAGACGATAATCAGTGAAGTTCCGACCGCTCTTTTGATCGGCATCCGTGCAAAAATCATCAAAGCGGGAACCATCAGAAAGCCGCCGCCGGCACCGATCAGACCGACAAAGATTCCAAGCAGAAAACCGCCGACCAGCATCATCGGGCCGAGTACGGTTCTTTTTCTGAAATGTGAAATTCTGATTTTCGATTTCTTGAGCATCGAATAGGCAGAAAGCATCATCAGACAGGCAAACAGACCAAAAATCAGCATTCGCCGGCTGAAGTCAAAACCAAAAATCCTAAACAGTGTTTCGGGTAAGATTGGCAACAAAATCCGCCTGACAAAAACCACCCCGATAATTGAAGGAATTCCAAAATAAATCACTGCATTTTTATTGACTTCATTTCCTTTGAGCACTCTGAAACTTCCGACCAGCGCGGTGAAACCGACTATAAAAAGTGAATAAGCGGTTGCTGTTTTTTCATCATTTCCGAAAAGATAGGCGAGTATGGGCACCGACAAAACCGAACCGCCGCTGCCTGTCAGACCCATGACCAAACCGACCAGCAGTGCGCCGAAATATCCGATGATTTCAAGTACGCTCATTGATTTTCGCTTAAGATTGAAAGTTCAAGCCATCTGCTTTCTTTTTCTTCCAATTCCCGGATTGCAGTTTCGAGTCGGTCGCTGATTTTGACGATTTCGTCATATTCAAGACTGCTGTCAGACAGCTGATGGGTGAGCTTTTCTTTTAACTCCTGCAGTTCCGGAATTTCTTTGTCAAGACTTTCGAGTTCTCTTTTGTCCTTATAACTCAGCTTTTTATTTTCGGTTTTTTTAATTTCTTTTTCGATCGGTTTTTCATCCGTTCTTTTTTGTTCTTCAATCAGTTTTTCGTTCAAATGATATTCGGTATAATTTCCAAGAAACCATTTGATTTTTCCGTCGCCTTCAAAAATCATCATTTCGCCGGTCACACGATCCATAAAATATCGGTCGTGACTGACCACCAGAAGACAGCCCGCAAATTCATCCAAAAAATCTTCAAGCACCGAAAGCGTCGGCAGATCCAGATCGTTGGTCGGTTCGTCAAGTATCAGAAAATTCGGATTTTTAAACAAAACCGAAAGCAGCTGCAGTCTTTTTTTCTCTCCGCCGCTCAGTTTTTCAATCGGTGTGTACTGCTGTTCCGGACTGAAAAGAAAGAGTTCCATAAACTGGGATGCCGAAAGCTGTCTGCCGTTTGCCAGCGGAAAATATTCTGCAATCTCTTTGACAAAATCAATTGCACGCATTCCTTCTTTGGCCGTGATTCCTTCCTGTTTGAAATAACCGATTTTCAGCGTTTCACCGATTTCAATATCGCCTGAATCGGGTTTCAGACTGCCGTCTATGATTTTCAGAAAACTGGTTTTCCCGACACCGTTTTTCCCGATGATTCCGATTTTGTTTCCGCGTCCGAAATAATGAGAAAAATGATCGAGTATAATTTTGTCGCCAAATCTTTTGGACACCTCTTTCATCTCGATGATCTTTTTGCCCAGACGGCTCATTTTCATCTCCAGCTGCAGTTTTGACTGATCGGTTTTCAGATGTGCTTTTTCTTTGACTTCATAAAAAGCATTGATTCGATCCTTTGATTTTGTGCCTCTTGCCTGTGGCTGACGACGCATCCATTCCAGTTCTTTTCGGTACAGATTTTTTGCCTTGCCAAGCTGCACCTGACGATTCTCGATTCTGAGTGCTTTGTTGGTCACATAAACTTCATAACCACCGTTGTGGACAAAGGTTTCGCCATCGTCAATTTCAATGATTTTATTGCAGACCGCATCCAAAAAATAACGGTCATGAGTGACTAACAGCAGTGTTTTGTTTTCTTTGTTCAGATAAAATTCGAGCCATTCCATCATATCGATATCGAGATGATTGGTCGGCTCGTCGAGTACCAGCAGCAGATGACCGCTCAGCAGCGATGCATCGATCAGAAATTTTGCAAGCGACACTCTTTTTCTTTGTCCTCCTGACAGGCTTTTGATTTTTTGATTCAGAAAATCAATATTCAGTTTTGAAAGAATTTCCTGGATCAGCGGTTCCACTTTCCATGCATCCACACGATCCATTTCTGCGGTGAGTTCAATCAGCTTCGGATTTGAAGGATCGGTCTGAATCAGCTCTTCGTACTGATGGATGATATCGAGCACCGGATTTGAATGATTGAAAATGCAGTTGCCTGAAATTTCTTCCGGATCAAATTCATCCGACTGTTCAAACAGCAAAACCTGTACATCTTTGTTGAGCAGCACTTCGCCCGTGTCAGGTTTTTCTTTTCCGGCGAGTATCTTGAGCAGTGTTGTCTTTCCGCTGCCGTTTTTTGCCACCAAAGCAATCCGATCGCCTTCATTGACATGAAAACCCACCTGGTCAAAAAGCGTCCTGATTCCGTATGATTTGGATAAGTTGTCGGCAGAAAGAAAATTCATTTGTGTGTTTGTCAGCACAAATATAAATCAATAATGCGATTGGTCAAATTTCAACCGCTTCGGTTTGAAACTTCTGAGAAAAAAATTAAGATTCAGAAGAAAATTCATCTGGTCAAATTCAGTCTGTTTTATCTGCTGCAGTTCTCACAAAGTCCTTTGATGACCAGACTGGCCTCCTGGGCTTTGAAATTTTTTGGAAGCGAAAAATCGGGCAGACTGTATTCCTTCATGCAATAGGTCAGACCGCAGTTGCTGCAGTGAAAATGGATGTGTGCATTTTCGGGCAGACATTTGCAGCTGTTGTCGCAAAGTGCATATTTCATCGAGCCGCTGCCATCGTCTATGCTGTGCACCAGTTTGTTTTTTTCGAAAGTTTTGAGCGTTCTGTACAGTGTGGTTTTGTCTGCATTTTCAAAAAGTGATTCCATCTCGTTCAGACTGACCGCATGCTCCGACTGCTGAAGTTTTTTCAGCACCAGCAGCCTCATCGCGGTCGGATGGATGTTTCTGAATTTTAGGATTTTCTCTGCAGTTTCCATTACACAAATTTACGAAATCAAATTAGAATTTCAGGTTTCATGATCGTTTGATATCTTTACCAAATGAAGAAGATCTATTATCTCGGAAGCTGCGATACCTGCCGGAAAATTATGAAGCAGTTTGATTTCTCAGAATTTGAAAAACAGGAAATCAAAACCCAATCCATCACCGAAAAACAGCTTGAAGAAATGAAAGCTCTGGCCGGAAATTATGAATCTCTGTTTTCAAAAAAATCAAGAAAATATTCCGAATTGGGGCTCAAAGACAAATCGCTGACAGAAGACGATTTTCGAGAATTAATTCTCAGTGAATATACTTTTCTGAAAAGACCGGTGATCATTGACGGAAAAGAAATTTTTATCGGTAGCGACAAAAAGAATCTTGAAAGATTGAATGCGCATTTCAACGGTTAAGGAATGTCCAGATATTTATGGGTCTGAACCGAAACCTGCCACTTTGAGTTTTGCTTGACATAATCAATCAGAATTGGGGTCATCTTGTCTCTTTTGCCCCATTCCACCTGAAGAAACAGCCGACATTCCGGTTTGACAAGCGCTGCATATTTTTCGGCAAAATTAAAATCATCATGATTATAGATAATGCATTTTAATTCGTCAGCTTTTTCAATCACATCCGGCTGCGGATGCGCTAATTTTTTGGGTGAAAGAGTCACCCAGTCAAAATTTCCGGTCAGCGGATGGGCGCCAGAAGTTTCAATATGGATAGTTGCACCATACTGATGCAGTTTTTCAGTCAGAAAATCAAGATTCCAAAGCGTTGGTTCGCCGCCGGTTACCACAATTGTTTTACAGATTTCGGCAGCTGTTTTTGCAATTTCATCCATATCGGTCAGCGGATGTCGGTCAGCGTCCCAACTGTCTTTGACATCACACCAGTGACAGCCGACATCGCAGCCGCCCAGACGAATGAAATAAGCCGCTTTTCCCGAATGGGCACCTTCGCCCTGAAGCGTATAAAAATGTTCCATCACCGGAAGGAATTTTCCTTCTTTCAACAGCTGATCCTGTTCTTTGGTGATGGAATGAACCTTGATCATTTTGTATTGTTCTTGTATGCCAGCAGTGTATTTTTGAGCAGCATCGCACGGGTCATCGGTCCGACTCCGCCCGGTACGGGTGTGATCCAGGATACTTTATCCTTTACATTTTCAAAATCAACATCGCCCATCAGTTTGTAACCTTTTTCGGAATTGTCATCCACACGGGTGATACCCACATCGATAACCACCGCTCCGTCTTTGACCATATTTGCTTTCAGAAAACCGGGTACGCCAAGCGCAGTGATGATGATATCGGCATGACGGGTATAAAGCGCAAGATTCTCTGTATTGCTGTGGGTGAGGGTCACCGTGCTGTTGCCCGGAAAATCTTTTCGACCCATCAGTATGCTCATCGGCCGGCCGACGATACGGCTTCTTCCGATGATGACGGTATGTTTTCCTTTGGTCGGAATTTTGTATCGTTCGAGCATTTCAAGGATTCCAAAAGGAGTTGCCGGAAGGAAAGTGCTCATATCGAGCGCCATTTTCCCAAAATTTTCAGGATGAAAACCGTCCACGTCTTTTTTCGGATCAATCGCATTGATCACTTCTTCCTGATCGATCTGTCTTGGCAAAGGCAGCTGAACGATAAAACCGTCCAAATCTTTTTCATTATTTAATTTTTGGATTTCTTCGATCAATTCAGTTTGAGAAACCGTATTGGGCAGTCTGACCAGCGAAGATTTAAAACCAACCTGCTGACAGTCTTTGATCTTGTTGCTGACATAGGTCTGGCTGGCACCGTCATCACCGACCAGCACTGCAGCAAGATGCGGAGGTCGTTTTCCCTGACTCACGGCAGTTTCAACCACCTCTTTGATTTCCTGTTTGATCTCTTTTGCGAGTTTTATACCGTCCAAAATCTGCATATCCAAAAATTTTTTGCAAAAATACGAATTTGAAGCGGGATTTGAGGTTGGGTTTGATCATAAAACCAATTTAAATTTATGATCATTTCTGTCGATTATCTGCTTTGTAGGTTTAATTTTGGAAAATGAAAGAAATCGCCATCATTGGTGGAGGTGCCGCCGGATTTTTTACGGCCGCCAATCTTGGAAAAGATTTGGGTCGAAAAACCGTGATCTTTGAACAGGCTTCGGCGCCTTTGCAGAAAGTCAGGATTTCGGGCGGAGGCCGCTGCAATGTGACACATGCCTGTTTTGATCCTGCCGAACTTGCCGAATTCTATCCGAGAGGAAAAAAAGAACTGATTTCGGTTTTTTATCAATTTCAGCCGGGCGATACCATGGCCTGGTTTGACGAAAGAGGTGTGCAGCTGAAAATTGAAGATGACAACAGAATTTTTCCGGTTTCTGATTCTTCACTGACCATCATCGAATGTCTGCTGAATGCCGCCGAAAAAAATGAAGTTGAAATCAGATATGGTGAAGGCGTTCAAAAGATTGAACAAAAAGATGAAGGTTTTCTGATTCGAACCAAAACCGATGAATATTTTTTCAAAAAAATCATTTTTACACCCGGCAGCAGTCCAAAGGCGATTGAGATGATCAGAAATTTGGGACACAGCATTGTTCCTTTGGTTCCTTCACTTTTTACATTCAACATCAAAGATCAAAGACTCGACGGTCTGATGGGAATCAGTTTTGAATCGGCTGAAATTTCAATTCCGGAAATCAAACTGGATGCTGAAGGTTCGCTGCTGATTACTCATTGGGGATTGAGCGGCCCAGGGATTCTCAAACTGTCTGCTTGGGGAGCGGTTGAACTCAACCGGCTGAATTATCGGTTTGAAATCAAAGTCAATTTTATTCAAAAGGATTTTGAAGTATGCATTGAATTTTTGAATCAAATCAAAACAGAACATTCAAAAAAATCGGTCTATAAACTGAATCCGTTTTCATTTCCAAAAAGATTTTGGCATCGGATACTTGAAGTCTGTGGAATTCCCGAAGAACTGAACTGGTCAAATCTGAGCAGAAAACAGATTCAGAATATATCTGCAGAACTGACCGAAGGAATTTATAAAGTCAACGGGAAAAGTACATTCAAGGATGAATTTGTAACCGCCGGCGGTGTTGATCTGAAAGAAATTAATTTAAAAACCATGGAAAGCCGAAAAATTCAAAATCTGTTTGTGGCGGGAGAAATATTGAATATTGATGCAATCACCGGAGGATTCAATTTTCAGGCTTGCTGGAGTGAAGGTTTTTTGATCTCCGAATTTCTCAAAAGCTCGATTTAATTTATTAGATTTGAGTCAACTAACTCTCGCGGACATGAAAATTGTTTATTTATTTTTTGGATTGCTCCTGTTTGTCAATGCCCATTCTCAGGAAGCGCCCTACAGGATTTGGGAATATGAATACGGTGATGAAGAAAATCATCAGTGGGGACAGAGTGTGGTTCAGACATCCGATGGCAGTTATCTTGTATTGTTTCTTGATGACAACTGGGAAAGTGAGTCTGATTCAAATTACGGATTGATCAAACTTTCGGCTGCCGGTGATGAAATTTGGGTCAAAACTTTTGGCGGCAGTGATAATGATTATCCGGTAAAGATTTTGAAAACCCAGGCAGGGAATTATTTGCTGTTGGGACATTCAAGATCAAATGACGGTGATGTGGGGCATAACTACGGCGATTTTGATATCTGGATTGCAATGATCAATGAAAACGGGACCGTCATTTGGGAGAAAAATTACGGCGGTTCATTGGCCGAAAATGCTGCAGATATTGTTGAACATCCGAATGGCGGATTTATGGTTTTGGGTTGGACTTATTCAAACAACGGCGATGTTTCCGGAAACAAAGGTTTTTCTGATATATGGATGTTCAGGATTTCTGAAACCGGAGATTTTGTATGGGGAAAAACTTATGGCGGATCTTCTGTTGATTTTGGCAACAGTCTGGTTCAGGCAAACGATGGCGGATGGCTGATTTCGGGCGCCACTCTTTCAATCGATGGTGATATTTCAAATCCGCTGGGAAATTTGGATGTCTGGATAGTCAGGACCAATTCGGTGGGAGAACTGTTGTGGGAAAAATCGATTGGTGACGGTGAATACAATTATAATTACGGAACGATTGCAGATCATCCGCAATCGGGCGGTTATTTTATTTTTGGCGAAACTCCAAATTTTGATTCAAACGAACTTCACGGTTTTTTGGCAAAAGTTGATGATGAAGGAAATCTGGTGATGCAGTCTGATTCTGAAAAAATTATCACAAATATGGCTTTGGCCGATTATCCGAATTATATCTGGTCTTCTCTGATTGATTCGGGTATGGGCGGCAATTTTCCGATAAATATACTTCAGCTGGAAGAAGTTGATTCGGATTTGGAAACGGTGTGGAATTATGAAATTGGTGATTACGGCTGGCCGGTGCTTTCATTTTATCTGTATGATTTGTTTCGGACCAATGACAATAAAATTGCGGTAACCGGAAGCACGGGTCTCGATTTTTATTCAAAAGTTTGGGTGGGTCTGATTTCGCCCGGACAAATGAGTACAAATGATTTTGAAAATCTGACTGTTTCAGTTTATCCGAATCCTGCTGCTGATTTTGTTTATTTGAATTCAAACGATACGGTCCGGAAAGTGAATGTTTATGATTCAGGCGGGAAATTGGTCATTCAAAAAGAATTTGATTCCAAAAAATTGATAAAGCTGGATATTCGGCATTTGGTTCCCGGAAATTATTTTGTTTTGGTTCAGACAGAGAATGAAATAAATAAAATTTCACTGTTGGTTAAATAATTCTATTAAATAAATGATAATCAGCATTTTGTAAATTCAAGTTAAAAACTAATTTTATTCCTGAATAATGCAAGTTTTAATTTCTGAATAATTATATTTCGGCGTCAAAATTTATGTTTGTATGTATAATTAAAATAAATTGATGATTTTATTATGTAAGCATAATAAATCAATTATTTTTATATATTTTTGTTTTGATTGTTAACTATAAAAATGAATTAATACATGAAAAGAATTTTTTTAATAGCACTCCTTTTGGGAATGGGTTCCACAGCCTTTGCGGGCGGTTACCGGGTTGCCCTTCAGGGAGTACGACAGGCGTCAATGGGGCTTGTCGGTTCAATGGACGCCAGCAATGCGAGCGTTGCATTCTTTAACCCGGCCGGTTTGGCATTTGTAGATGCAAAAATCAGTATTGCCGCGGGCGGTTTCGGAATCTCAAACAAAGTTGAGTGGCAAAATCCGGGTACTTTGGAATCTGCCAAAGCAGACAATCCGCTGGGGACACCGATATACTTTGCAGCATCCTACAGACCGGTTGAGGATGTCACTGTGGGTGTGAGTTTTACAACTCCATTCGGCAGTACGCTGAAATGGCCTGAGGACTGGCCGGGGAGAGCAAATATCACTCAAATCGAACTGAAATCTTATTTTATCCAGCCGACCGTTGCATTCAAATTCAACGACTGGTTCAGCGTGGGTGCAGGTTTCATCTATGCAATGGGTGAAGTAAATCTTCAGAGAACAAATGCAGTGGCAGGCAATGAAGTCGGACTCGAAATCAACGATACAGACGCACACGGACTCGGATTCAACATCGGTGCTTATTTCAAAGCGAGCGACAGAGTCAATGTGGGTCTTGCATACCGTTCAAAAGTGGACATGAAAGCAAATTACGGAGAAACCACCTGGAGCAATGTTCCAACTGCACTCTCGGGCTCAATGCCTTTCACAGCTGACGAGTTCAATGCAATGCTTCCGCTGGTATCTGAATTTACCGCAGGTCTTTCCTACAAGGCGACTTCAAAACTGACTTTGGCCGGTGAGGTTTCTGTTCACGGATGGAGCGCATACAAAGAATTGGCAATCAATCTGAACAATTCAGAAACAGGAGAAACAACCCAAAGCCTTCAGACCAAAAATTACAAAGACCGTGCAGTTTGGAAATTCGGAGCAGAATATCAGGCGACCGACATGCTGGCAGTGAGACTGGGTTACTACTTCGATGAAGCTGTAACACCGGCTGAATATTGGTCTCCGGAAACACCTGACGTGACCAGAAACACCATCACAGGTGGTTTGGGTCTGAATTTTGGAAAATTCAATGTGGACGCAATGGCAATGATGATTATCGGCAAGGAGAGATATGTAAATAATTTGGAGACAGGATTTATGGGCGATGTAAACGTAAGAGCTTTTGTATTCGGTCTGGGTCTGGCTTATAATTTCAACTAAAAAACAGAAAATGAAAAATATATCAAAAATATTTGTAGCAGCATCACTGATCGTTTTTGCATCCTGTGATCCTGAATTTGACAATCCTGTAGATGATATTCAGCCTTCATCAGGAATCGCTGACTTCAGCCGCTATGTATCGCTTGGAAACTCGCTGACATCGGGCTTTACCGATAATGCGCTTTTCATCAGCGGACAGCAGAATTCTTATCCGAATATGATTGCCGGGCGTATGGCACTGGCAGGAGGCGGAAGCTTCAGCCAGCCGCTTATGCCGGATGATATAGGAGGTTTTAACGGGCCATCCCCCATTTATGCAGATGGAAGGCTAAGTTTAATAATTAATCCAGAAACAGGTGGTTTATCTCCGGTTCCGACTGCACCTCAATCACCACTGACTCCTGCTTCGGGAGGTCCGTTTAACAATATGGGTGTTCCGGGTGCAAAATCATTCCATCTGGTAGCACCGGGCTACGGAAATCCTGCGGGCGTACCAGCCGGATTGGCTAATCCTTATTTTGCAAGATTTGCAAGCTCTCCAAATGCGAGTATTTTGGGAGATGCAGCAGCTCAGGGACCGACTTTCTTCACCCTTTGGATCGGAAACAACGATGTGTTGAGCTATGCGACCGGCGGTGGAGTGGGAGTTGACCAGACAGGAAACCTGGATCCGAGCACTTACGGGCCTAATGATATCACCGATCCGAATGTTTTGGGCAGTGTGATTCAGAATATTCTTGAAACCATGGTCAATCAGGTAGGTGCAAAAGGAGCAATCGCAAATATTCCGAGTGTAACAGATATTCCGTTCTTTACAACGGTTCCTTATGCTCCGCTTGATCCGTCAAATCCTGCATTTGCCGAACAAATTCCGTCTTTAAATCAACTGTATGGATTGTTGAATCAAATTTTTGTAGCTACAGGAAATTCTAATCGTCAAATTGTGTTCAGTACAAGTGAGGCAAGTCCCGTTGTAATTAAAGATAAAACATTAAGTGATATCGGACCAATCATTACAAACGCAATTCTGTCCAATCCTGATTTGAGCCAATACCATCCTTTGGCACCAATGCTGGGAGGTTTGTACGGTCAAATTAGACAGGCAACTTCTGATGATTTAATGGTATTTACTTCTCAAACTGTTATAGGGAAAAAACCTGGCGATGGTGTCGCATATATAGATGATCCGCAAAACGGTATTTTGGCACAATTGGCTTCGACCTATGGTTTGCCACCTCAGGCGGTAGCACAATTTTGTGTTCCCGGAATAACTTATCCTATGGCTGATGAGTGGGTTCTGATTCCAAGTGAAATCAACTCGATTGTGACTGCGACAAACAAATACAATACTGCAATCAGACAATTGGCAATTGATTACAATCTGGCATTTGTTGATGCCAACAGAGCGATGCAGGAATTGAGCAGCAGCTCGGGTATCACCTATTTCGGAAACACCTATACCACCACTTATGTAAGCGGAGGTGCTTTCTCACTGGATGCGGTTCACCTGACCGGTAAAGGTTATGCAGTGGTTGCGAATTATTTTATTGATGCAATCAATTTCAAATACGGTTCTACACTTCCAAATGTAAATCCGAACAATTATCCGGGTGTAATCATCCCATAAAAGGATAATTCATATAATTACAAGGCCGTTCCGATTTTGGAGCGGCTTTTTTGTCTTCCGCACTGGGACACCCAAAATTATCAACACAAAAATTATATCCTATTGATATCACATGTGTTATAAAATATTTTCTGCTGTTTTATAAAAAAGCGCGGAAAACAGGTGTATCTTTAGCTCTTAATTCTTTAGGAGTGAAACGAAAGCAGTATTTCTGGCTTATATTTTTATTTTTTTTATTTGGAATCGCATTTTCTCAGACCAAAGAAGAATGTGATGAATTGCTCGTGAAAGGCATCCGGGAAATGAATGAAAAAAACCATGAAAAGTCACTCGAAACCCTTACACAGGTTAAATCCATAGCCGAAAAAAACAATTGGCAGAAACAAAATTTTCTGGCCGTCAATAACATTGGCGCCAATTATTATTGGATGCTGGATTATGGAGAAGCTTTGGAGAATTATCTCGAAGCTTATAAAATAGCGGTAAAGGATTTGGATCAGAATTTTGAGATGATTGTCCTGAACAATATCGCGATTCTCTATTCTAAAGAAAAAAAGTTTGAAAAGGCGGAAGGATATTTTTTAAATGCTTATAAACTAGCGGAAGAGGGTAAAGATTCCACAAAAATAGGCTTGTATGCGGTGAATTTAGCGACGGTTGCCAATGAGCGAAACGAGCCAGCGAAAGCTGAAAATTATCTCCAAACGGCATTTAAAAATTTAGATAAAAATTCGCCGATTCTGGCTCAAGCCTTTGTTTCAAAAGCACAAAATTTAGTGTTAAAAAATCAACTGATTCAAGCAAAGGAATTGATTGATAGTGTTTTGCCAAGTTTGTCAACTCCCGAATTGAGCGAACCGAGAATTTCTGCGCAGATGTTGCTTTCCCAGATTGCCGAAAAGCAAAATCAGTTTTTAGATGCCATTGAATTGACGAAATTGGCCCGGTTTGATCCGCAATCAAGTTTGGAAGATAAAATTGAAGCGTATGGAAAATTGTCGGAATTGAATCGGAAATTAAACCGAAATGATTTGGGATTTTTATATAAAGATTCGGTGATTTTAGCAAAAGATTCATTGAACGTTATTAAAAACGGGAAACAATTTGAAAACAGCAGGATCAAATTTGAAATCCAGAATTACCAAAAAGAATTATCGGAAAGTCAAAAGCGTTTAAAAGACGAACGGAAGATTTTCTATTTTATCATAGGAGGGATTATTGTATTGATAATCATATTGTTTTGGGCGTTGCGAAATTATTTTTTAAAAATGAAACAACGAAAGATCATTGCTGAGCGAAACCAGAAGATTGCAGAATTGGAATTGGAAAAGCAAAGCAGGATTTCCTCTATTGAAACCAATAAATTAAAGAATGAAATCGAAACCCAAAACCGAAAGCTCGCTACCAAAGCACTTTCATATTCTGCCAGAAATGAATTGATTGAAAATATTTTGGTTACGTTGACGCAGCAGTCGGGATTTTCACAAAATAATCATTTGCGCAAACAAATTCAGGAATTAAAGATGTATTTGAAAAAGGAATCGGACTGGGATGATTTTTTTATGCATTTTGAAGCGGTCAATCATGGATTTATACAAAATTTAAAATTCAAACACCCTGAACTCAACTCAAATGATGTCCGCTATCTTTCTTATGTTTATATGAATTTGACGACAAAAGAGATTTCATCCTTATTGAACATTACGGTTGAAGCTTGCCGAAAGCGAAAAGAACGAATCATCAAAAAGATGGATTTAGACGAAGAGATGGATTTGTATTACTATCTGTCAACTGTTTAAAAAATATGTCACGTTTTTTCTGATTAACTGTCCGACTTATTCTTTTCAAAATTTTGTTCAAATACAGTGAGAAATCAATATTTGTAAAAACAAAATCAGTTATGAGTAAGTTTATTTATTTTTTAATCTTATTCCAGTTCATATTTCAAACCGGATACGCACAGATTGAAGCAATCGGTTCGGAAGAATTTGGAAGAATTTTCGATTTAACTTATGATGGCAATGTCGAGGACAGAGTATATGCCATCACGCTGGGAAATCACATCATCGTTTCGGATGACAATGGCGAGAATTGGGAAATTTTCTATTCTTTACCCAATGGATCCATTGAAAACTTAAAGTATATAGAATCTTTAAATGCATTGGCATTTCAAATCAAATTTACCGCCCAAGCCCAAATCTTTTTGTTGGATTTGGATACGCAAACGATAGCCAAAACCTATACTTTGCCTTCTCAATCTGCGGACAATGAATGGGTAAGCGACTATTCGATTTGGGGACAGGATGCAAATTATATATTTGCGCTTCAGGGATTTACAATCGGATTTTCCAGTTATGCAAAAGCCCAGTATTCAACTGATGGCGGAACGACCTGGAGCGAAGTTTACTATACGGTTGATAACCTTAATATTTTTCCGGAGAAGGTGATGATTCACCCGGAAAACAACCAAAAGCTGTTGATGACGCTGGGAAATGGAGATACAAACACAGACGGTGGGCTTTGGGTTTCTGAAGATGCAGGACAAAATTGGGAAGACAAAATCCCCGGAATTGTACTATCACCTATTGAAGTCAATCCTGAAAATACAGATGAAATTTATGCAGGAACCGGAATCAGTTTCGGAGGGAATCCGGAGAATCTTTACCGATCTGTTGATGGTGGTGAAACCTGGAACATCGTCCCGTTAATCTGGACAGATTATTTATTGGATAATATTATCTCCATCAAAATCAATCCAAATAATCCGGAACATATTTTGGTTTTGGAAGACAACGAAATGGTGATTTCAAATGATGGCGGTGTCACTTGGGAAACCTTTGTGTATGAAAATGCTGCAGATGAAATCGAGAACTATTATTACGGACTCAATGCTTCTTTTAATCCGTTTGATGAAAACGAAGTTTTGATCAGTGCTAACTATTATCCGTTCCGCTCGTTGGACAAAGGAGAAACGATGAGCCGAATGAAATCCAAATATTTCGTTTGTGACGGAAATGTGAGTTTGTTTGTAGGCGAATCTTCCGATCAATTGTATTATGGAGCCCAATACGGATTTGCACATCGTGATATGAATTCCGGCATTGAAAACCATTACAACATCATGCCGTTAAATTTTGTCACCAACAATTCAGGTACGACTTTAAAGTTGGATCCCAACGTAGAAGGAAGAGTCTTTACTTTTTCCGGCGGATTTATGGGAAGCACGCTTTCCTTGAGTACAAATCACGGTGAAGATCCTTCGCCATTATTTACAGATTTTGTCAATAATTTTGATGCGCTTGACTCCTTTATTGGAATTGAAAATACGGTTTTGGCTTCTTTTTCTTCGTTTGGTGAAAACATCCAATTGAAAAAAATTGATTTTTCCGATTTGGGAAATATCCAAATTACCGATTTAAATGTGCCGGAAATGATGGGTGCAATAACCAATATTTTGATTGATGAATCCAACGAAAATAGGATTTTGATTGCTCAGGGAGCCAGAATATATACTTCCACGGACGGCGGGACTACATGGTCAGAAACCAGTACCGGGCTTGAATCATTGGAATTTAATTCTGATTTGATCGTGAAATTGGATCAAAATCCGTTTAATGCAGAAGAATTAATCATTGCAACTTCGGGAGGAATTTTTAAATCAATTGATTTTGGAGCCAATTGGGTTTTGGTTAATCCTAATTTTGCACACAATGTTGCTTTTTCAACGGAAGTTGACGGACAAATTGTTGGAGCGCTTCATAATTCCCAGATTTCAGAATTTGGATTGTATTCTTCGGTAGATGGTGGAGAAACCTGGGATTTTATTTCCAATGATGATTTGTTTGAGATCCGTTCCAATCATGTATTTACATCAACAGCGTTCCGATTTCATGAAGATTCGGCCGATGTTTACATAGGAAGTTCTGATCTGGGTTTGGTGAAATACGTATTGGATTTGGAAACCATGTCTGTGAGAGAACCGGAATTTATATCACAAAATCAAACCCGGATTTATCCAAATCCTGCTCAAAATGAAATTCATTTGGCGAGTAAATCAACAATAGAAAAAGTGGAAATCTATGCGATGACCGGACAAAAATTGATTTCAACAAATGCATTTTCCATCCCGATTTCACAATTGAACAAAGGAATTTACATCGTTAAAATCCAATTGGAAAATGGGAAAACAGAAACTCATAAGCTAATAAAGAATTAATAATCAATTAAATAGGACCCGATTTCTAGATCGGGTCTTATTTTTTTGTACCTTTAAAATCTCTAATTCCAGAACGATCATGAAAAGCCAACCCTTTCTTTTCCCATTGAGCGGGCTGATTTGCGGTATATTATTTTCCGGATCTTTCAGAATGGCTGAAGATACAGGTCTGAAATATTGGATTGGAATTGTCTTTTTGGCTGTTTTAATTTTATTGTTGAGAAAAAAAGCAGTTTTTCCGTCAATCGTACTGACCGTATTTGGAATCTACGGTTTTTTATTTTCTGATTTTTACAACCGGTGGAAACCGCTTCCGTCAAATTTTGTTGAAAATGAAACAGTTGTCAGCCTGAAAATCAATGAAATCTTCAGATCATCCGAGAAATTTCGGAAATACAATGCGCAAATCCTTTCAGTAGATTCAGCGCAAACAGACGGAAACTCGGTTTTGCTTTATTGGTCAAAACAAAATCCCGAGCTTTTTCCGGACGAAGAAATCAGAATCAAAACCAAACTGCTGAATGTCCAAAAACCGCTGAATCCTTACGGTTTTGATTATTCAAAATATCTTGAAAGAAAGGGAATCCATTATACGATTTTTCACAATGAAGGATTTGAAAGATTAAAGGAAGCTTCCGGATTTGTCTATTGGTCGTCGGTGTTCAAAAGAAAAATCCACAGCCAAATGATTGAAAACGGCTACAGCAAGGCGGCTGCCGACCTGGTCGGTGCAATGCTGCTCGGCGACCGCACCGAAATGGACCCCGAAATCGAAGACGATTTCAGAAGAACAGGTGTGGTGCATCTGCTCTCAATTTCGGGTTTGCATGTGGTAATGGTATATAGCATCTTCATGCTGTTGCTTTATCCCATGATTTATCTGAAAAACGGAAAAAACATCAGAATTCTGGTCAGTTTGATATTGATTTGGGCATTTGTTGCCTTTGTGGATTTCAGACCACCGGTCTTTCGTTCGGGTCTGATGATTTCGATTTATTACATCACGGTCCTGCTCAAACGAAAACCGAATATCTATCACACACTGATGGTTTCTGCTCTGATTCTGCTTTTGTACAATCCAAATTTTCTTTTTGATCCGGGCTTTCTGCTGAGTTATTCGGCTGTATTTTTTATTGTCTATTTCAATCCGGTTTATCGAAAACTGATCAAACCGAGAAGTCAGATTTCAAAAAGGATCATCGATTTCACAGGAACCACGGTTTCAGCTCAGATGGGGACTTTGCCGTTTTCGGTATTTTTCTTTCACCAGACTTCGGGTTTGTTTTTGGCCGGAAATGCGGTGATGATCGCGGCCTCTTATCTGATGGTGAGCGGCGGAATGCTGACCGTTTTTCTGACTGCGCTTGGAATTGATATCGGTTTGTGGCAAATACTTTTTGACGGATTTATCGGTCTTTGTTATTTGTATGTCCACTGGCTTTCCCAATTTGACGGGCTCGTTTTTGACCGCCTGAATCTGACGATTTTCCAGCTTTTGATTTTGATTGTCGGGATCTTGATGGTCAGACAATTGTTTTTCGGTCCGAAACCAAAATATCTTTTTGTTTTTCTTTCTTTGATTTTTGTTTTTGAAGTCCAGCGGATTTACAGATCAAATCAGCTGATGAAAAAAGAAGAAATCATCGTCTTTCATCAAAACAGAAATACGGTGATCGGTGTCAGAAAAGGTCTTTTTATGAATGTGTTTATTGCCGACCGGAATGATTCGGTTCAAATTAAAAAATACATCATCAAACCTTATGAAATTCATCAAAGGATAAAAAATACAAGACTGCTTGATTTGAATTCCGAAGCAGAAGGAAATTACAGAAAAACAAAAGATCAGATCCAACTTGGCGACAAAAGACTGATTTTTTATAATCCGGGAATTGACTCTCTTATTCGCGAAAACGACTTTGTGCTGATCAGAGACAATTTAAAAGTTGATTCAATCCGGCAAAAAGTTCTGCTGATTACAGACGGCAGCAATTATCCGAATCATTCGGACAGAATTGATTATCCCAAAATTTGGAACACCCGAAAAGACGGCGCTTTGATGATTGATTAATTTTCTTTGTTCAGGTTTTCAAAGAATTTTTCCTTTGGCATATAGCCGAGCAGCAGTTTTTCAAGTCTTCCGTTGCTGTTCATGATCGCATAAGCCGGATAGGACAGATTTCCTCTCAGTGAAAAATAGGCAAACGAATTCACGCCTTTGAAATTTCCGCCTCCTTTTGCTCTGACGAATTTGTATGATTTTCCTCTGAATTTCACATCGCTTTTTGATTCTGCATCAAATTTTACAGCAATAAAATTTTTGTTGATATAGCTGACTACTTCCGGATCCTGAAAAGTCGTGCGGTCCATCGTTTTGCACCAGCCGCACCAGTCGGTGTAAAAATCGATGAACAGCGGTTTGTTCGGCGTTTTCTTCATTTGGGTTTCTGCCTGTTCAAGTGTCATCCACTCGATGTCCTGTGCATTGACTCCAAAACCGAGAAACAATAACAATGCTGCTGCAATAATCTTTTTCATTTGATCAAATCTGAATTACAAAATTAAACAATTTCAATCATCAAACCTTATTTGATTCCGTGCATCAGTTTTTTGAGCGTACTGTTTAGCAGCAGCGCTATGATGCCGATGATAAACGGAATGACTGTGAATATCAGGAAAAAGGTTGAAATATTGTACTGTTCGGTGATATGGTCGATCTGCTGACCGAGCACACCCGATGTTTTGTTTCCAATCGCAAGCGCCAGATACCAGACCCCAAACATAAATGCGGTCATCCGCGCCGGCACCAGTTTGCTGACATACGACAGACCGACCGGCTGCACACAGAGCTCACCCATGGTGTGGAAAAGATAGGCAAACACCAGCCAGATCAGACTGACCGAAGCTGTTTTTGCGCCCTGCGGAATGTCTTTTGCGCCAAATGCGAGAAAAGCAAAACCGATTCCCAAAAAGAACAGTCCGATCGCATATTTTCCTGCAAGCGAAGGATTGAATCTGCTTTCCCACCATTTTGAGAAAATCGGGGCGAGTGTGATGATAAACAATGAATTCAAAATCAAAAACCAGGTCGCCGGTATTTCGAGTTCGTTGTCTTTTTTCTGAATCACTTTTGCCTGAATGCTTTCTTTGATTCCACCTGCTTTTGCTTCATCGATCAATTTAAAATTATTTCCTTTTTTGTCAAGATCGATGATGTGAACCGGCTGCTGTGCCTGAAAATCTTCTAATGCACGAATTACCGCGGTTTCCTCTTTGATCACCGCTTCTTCGTCTGGTACATTCAATGCATTCAGTGCCACTGTGGTTTTAACTTCATTTCCGTCTTTGTCGATCTGAGTGATTTCATAAGCCGGATAAGAAACTTCGTACGAATAGGTATTGAAGTTGGCGTAAATCTTCCAAACAATCAGTCCCCAGATGATTAAGAAACTGAATCCGAGTACCAGATTTGATGCCAGATAGTTTTTGTAAGTCTGTTTGAACAGCAGAAAAAGCACATACGAAATAATTGCCACCGGAACAACCGTAATGATGATGTCGATGATTCCAAATGCCATTGCATAATTTCCGGACAATACCCGACTGGTATAGTCTTTTGCGAAAATACTCATCGAACCGCCCGCCTGTTCAAATGCAGCCCAGAAAAAGATGATCAGCGATGCGATTACCATCACCGCCAGCATTCTGTCTCTTACGATCCGGCTGAATCTGACCACTCTTGAAATCAACAGAAATACAAACAGCAGCAGAGCTGCCGTGATGGTTACACTTGACAGATCTGTATCTCCGAATTTGAGCAGATTGATATTTGCAATTTTTGAAAGCGGGTCGTTGATCACCCAGGTCAGTCCGCCCAGTCCGACCAGCACCATTATGATTTTGTCGATCAGTGTAAACGGATTTGGTTTTTCCTCGTCATGTTCTTTTGTTGATTTTAAGGTTTCAACATCTGTTTCTCCTTCGGATTTTTCTTCAAATTGTTTTTTCGGTGCCAGACCCACATCACCAAAAATGCCGTGTGCAAGCCAAAACTGAAGCAGACCGAGCAGCATAAAAATTCCCGCAAGACCAAATCCCCAACTCCATCCGACGGTCTCGCCCAAGTAACCGCAAAGCATGATGCCCAGGAAGGCCCCGGCATTCACACCCATATAAAAAATGGTGTAGGCACCATCTTTTTTCTCGGGATGATCTTTGTAAAGAATTGAAATAAACGAAGTCATATTCGGTTTGAAAAATCCGGTTCCGATCACCAGCAGGAACAATCCGAGATACAAAAAGAATTTGTTTGACTCAACTGCCATACTCGCATGACCGAGTGTCATAATCAGTGCGCCGATGATGATTGCTTTTCGATAACCGAGATAACGGTCAGCCAGCTGTCCGCCGATGATAGGTGTCAGATAAAGCAGTGCGAGATAGGTTCCGTACAGTGCCAAAGCATTTTCTCTCGGCCAGTCCCAGCCGCCGATTCCGAGTGCGCTGACCAGGAAGAGTACAAGCAGGGCGCGCATTCCGTAGAATGAGAAACGTTCCCACATTTCTGTAAAAAATAATACAAACAAACCCGACGGATGACCCAGTACCCGTGTTTCGAAAAAGTGATTTTCGTGTAACTGCTTTGACATTTCTCAAAAATTAAACGGGCAAATTAATGAAAATGAACAATTGTACAAAACAGTTTGTTTGTTTTTGGAAAAATGATTTGTCAGAAACTCTGATCTGATTACAGCAGAAACGCAAAAACACAAACGATCAGCGCACTGACGGCGGTATAAAAAAGACCGAAGATTGTCAGATAACCAAGCGCTTTATGGGTCTTTGAAAATTTTCCGGGCAGTTTTTTTGCCATTTTGTATTTTCGGTTCGAAATAATGATCATTACAATCCAAAGCAGATAAGTAAGAACAGCGCCTGCAATATGTGCATTGAGAATCAGTCTGAAAAATTTTGTGTCGGTGTAAATGCTTTCTTTGATCAGACTGCCCGAACCGCCCGAAATTCTGATATAAACCTCAAACAGCAGAACTGCGACCATACAAATCCAAAAAATCGTTTTTTGAATCCGAATGTGTTTTCTGTATTTTCCTTTTCTGATCAGCGAAACCGCATACATCGCTGCAATCGGTGCCAGGATTGCAACTGTGAGCATTATTGAGATGACAAAAGAATTCAAATCCATACAATCAGTTAAAAGAATAAGCGAATATACGATTTAGGATTTATTTTAAGCTCAATTGCTGTATCGTCAAAATCGGTGAAGATGCCACTGAATGTTAATTTTAAAGCCAATCGGTTTTCGGTCCGAATTCATTCTGTTTCCAATTGAAAAAAATCGAATACAAAAGAAAATTTATTTAAACTCAGAGAAAATTCGAGTATAGAAGAAAAAATTGTATATTTGAGTAAATTTTCGAGTGTGGAAGACAAATTTTATGAAATAAGAAAATACAATTATTGGGATGGAGATCTTCCCAACACCGGATTTGTGCGTGAGCTTTACACCCGAAAAATCTCACAGTATCTTGGAAACCGATTGGTCAAAGTGTTGACCGGACAGAGAAGAACCGGTAAAAGCTATGTACTCAGACAGCTGATGGAAGAGTTGCTGACACAGGGAAAATCGCCAAAAAACATATTGTACATCAACAAAGAATTTCTTGAATTTGATTTTCTGAAAGATTATCATCAGCTCAATGAATTGTACAATGAATACAAAAAACAGATCAAACCAGAAGGAAAGGTTTATCTGTTTATCGATGAAATCCAGAATATATCGGAATGGGAAAGATTTGTCAATTCAAAATCTCAGGATTTTTCTGACGAATGCGAAGTTTTCATCACAGGTTCCAATTCAAAACTGCTTTCGGGTGAACTGGCGAGTCTGCTGTCGGGCCGTTATGTTCAGTTTGAAATCATGCCGTTCAGTTATACCGAATTTTTAAAAATCAATAAAAATCAAAATTCAAAAAAACAGTTTGTCAAATATATGCAGACCGGCGGTTTGCCAGAACTGATATGGCTTCCAAACGATGAAACAAAACGGCATTATGTTTCGTCGGTGGTCGATACGGTGCTGCTCAGAGACATCATACAGCGTTATCAGATAAAAAACCCGGAACTGCTCAGAGAACTTTTTGTTTATCTGGTCAACAATGCGTCCAATCTGATATCGATCAACAATATCGTCAAATTTTACAAAGGAAAAAGCAGGAGGACGACTTATGACACCATCTCAAATTATATTTCATTTATAGAAGAAACCTATATGATGCATCGTGCGGAACGTTATGATTTGCGCGGAAAAGAAACCACAGGCGGTGTCTATAAATTTTATACAAATGATGCGGCTTACAAAAATTATCTGTTTGGCGGATTTGGTTACGGTTTTGGTTATCAGCTTGAAAATCTGGTTTATCTGATGCTCCGCAGAAACGGTTTTGAAGTTTATGTCGGAAATATAATGAACAAAGAAATCGATTTTGTTGCGGTCAGATCGGGGCAGACGATCTATATACAAACCGCTTACAGTCTGACAGATACAGAGACTTCGGTTCGTGAATACGGACCGCTGAAAATGGTTGCCGACAATTATCCGAAACTGGTGGTGACGATGGATGATCTGAATGCGGGTGACAATGAAGGAATCAAACATCTGCGTGCCTGGGAACTGGAAGAATACCTTGATCGGTTGAATTTTTAAAAATTGAAAAACTAAATTTGTTACATCCAAAATCAGTTCAAACATGATGAATCATCTTCTTAAAAAATCAATATTTCTGTCGGTTGTATTTATTTTTCCGATTCTTTTGAAAGCTCAAAATGATCTGACAAAATATGTCAATCCGCTGATCGGCACCGAAAAAATGGGTCATACCTATCCGGGTGCGACCGTGCCTTTCGGGTCGGTTCAGCTCAGTCCCGAAACCGATACCATCGCTTATGAACTGAACGGAAAATACAATCCTGAAGTGTATAAATATTGTGCGGGTTATCGTTACGAAGACAGTACCATCACCGGTTTCAGCGCAACACATTTCAGCGGGACGGGTCATTCTGATCTGGGTGATTTTCTGATGATGCCGACTGTGGGCAAACTCAAACTCAATCCGGGAACTGCTCAAAATCCGGATTCGGGTTACAGAAGCCGTTTTTCACATCAGAATGAATTTACAGAGCCGGGTTATTATCGGGTGAAACTGGATGACTATGATATTTTGGCCGAAATGACTGCAACAACAAGAGTGGCGGTACACAGATATACATTTCCAAAAACAAAAGAAGCTCACCTGATTTTTGATCTGATGGCAGGGATTTACAATTATCCCGAAAAAAATATTTGGACTTATGTCCGGATTGAGGATGACCAGACCATAAGCGGGTACAGACAGACCAACGGCTGGTCGAGAAACCGTACCGTTTATTTTGCAATGAAATTTTCAAAGAAATTCAATTCGTTCGGTCAGAAAAATTATGATGAAAAAACTGCTTACCGCGGTTTTTGGCGAAAATTTGATCAGACTCAAAATTTTCCCGAAATGGTCGGAAAAAACATGAAACTTTATTTTGATTTTGAGACTGAAGCCGATGAACAGATTGAGGTCAGACTTGCAATTTCACCGGTCAGCCAAGCCAATGCGCTTGCAAATCTGGAAACAGAAACCGGAAATTTGGATTTTGACCAGATCAGATCAAATTCAAAAAATGAATGGAACAAAGAACTCAATAAAATCATCGTATCGGGTTCTGAAGATTTGAAAACCAATTTTTACACCGCCATGTATCACACTTTTATCAATCCGACGATTTATATGGATTCCAACGGTGAATACAAAGGTTTGGACGGGAATGTCCATCGTGCCGAAGATTTTACAAATTACACCACTTTTTCATTGTGGGACACCTATCGGGCGCTGCATCCGTTTTTCAATATCATTCAGCCCAAACGGAACAATGATATGGTGAAATCAATGCTGAAACATTATAATCAGTTTTCTGTCGGGATGCTGCCGATCTGGTCTGCTTATGCAAACGAAAACTGGACGATGAGCGGCTATCACAGCGTAAGCGTCATAGCGGATGCCATTATCAAAGGAAACTTTGACGGCGATCCGAAAACTGCTTTGGATGCCTGTGTGGAAACTGCAAACAAAAGATTTTATCTGGAATTGGGCGATTATCTGGACAAAGGATTTATTCCCGACGAAAAAACGGCGACTTCGGTTTCAAATACTTTGGAATTTGCTTATGACGACTGGGCGATTGCACAATTGGCGAAATTTCTTGGCGAAACGGACATTTACAGCACATTTATCAAAAGATCCGAAAACTGGAAAAACAATTTTGATGCTTCAATCGGATTTATGCGACCCAAAAATCAGGATGGAAAATTTACCGCAGGTTTCAATCCGCTTGAAACCGACGGACACGGATTCATAGAAGGAAATTCATGGAATTACACATTTTTTGTTCCCCACAATCCGGACGGACTGATTGGTCTGATGGGCGGAAAAAAGAAATTTGCTGCAAAGTTGGATGAATTGTTTACGATGCATCTGGCGGATGAATTTTTTGAACATACTGAGGACATTACCCGAGAAGGAATCATCGGCGGTTATGTACACGGAAACGAGCCGGCACACCATGTGGCTTATCTGTACAATTGGGCGGGACAGCCCTGGAAAACCCAGCAGAGAGTCAGACAGATTTTGGAAATGCAGTACAAACCGACACCCGACGGTTTGGGCGGAAATGACGATACCGGTCAGATGAGCGCCTGGTATATTTTGAGTTCGCTCGGTTTTTATCCGGTGGCGCCGGGTTCGGAAGAATATTCGATCGGCAGTCCGTCGGTTGATGCTGCGGTTTTGAATCTTGAAAACGGAAAACGGTTTGTGATTGAAGCAATCGGCCAAAGTCCTGAAAATATTTATGTTCAGAAAATACTGCTGAACGGAAAAGAAATTACGGACTTCCGACTGAATCATTCCGATATTATGAAAGGCGGAAAGCTGACTTTTTATATGGGGAAAAAGCCGAAGAGATGATTTAAAAACTTTTCCAAAGTGCTGAACTTTGAAAAAGTTTTTTAAATTTTCAGAAAACACGAAATTCGTTTTTCATTGTTTGCTACAAATTTTAATTGTATCATTGCATGACGGAAATTTATGGTTCTATTTAATTGAAAAGAAAAGATACATCCTACAGAAGTATTGTGTCAGTTTTTCTGCTGATACTGTATCTTTTTGTTCTTTTGCCGGTTAATTTGTGGCATCATCACACACCCGACAGTTTATCTGTTCAGAGTGTTTCAACCCAACAATCGGGAGATGATGATAATTCCCAAATTCCGGTTTCTGACATGGATTCGGACTGTTTTATATGCAGTCATCATTATGCTGCGGTGAATCTGACTGTTTTTGAATTCGTATCTCAGTCTTTCCAATCCCAATTCCCGGAAATCAATGATTTCTGTAATTTTCCTGAAATCAGGGTGAGCCTGTACAGCGACCCCGACAGAGGCCCGCCCGTTTGCTGAAAAAATCTGAAAACACCTCCTTTTTCAATTACTGATAATAAGGAGTTTCCAATGTATTTATCGTTTTTTTTAGCTTAGTATGAAATTTTTCAAGAAAAAGCAGTTGCTTTTTGTCTTTTTGTGTTTATCGAATTTATATTCATTCGGCCAGACTTATCAGCTGAAAGGCAGGGTGGCGGATGAATACGGTTTCCCCATAAACGGAGTGATGATTCAATCCGCTGAAAGTGAACAGCATACTTTTACCGATGAGAACGGAGATTTTTATTTTGAAAAACTCGGTCAGGGCAGAAATACTTTTAAACTGTCCTATGCGGGTGAGAAATTGAAAATTTACGTTATTGATTTGGAGTCTGATGCGGTGCTTGCCGAAGATTGGGTCTTGGAGATTTCTGCTGTACACTTGGAGACAGCTGTTATTCAGAAACAAATTCAGAATAAAGAAATTGAAACTTTGCCCACTGAGATTGTAAGCAGTGAATTTCTGAGAAAACATTCCGGCGGAAGTCTGATGCAGTCCCTGGAAAGATTGCCGGGCATCAAAAGTATCAGTATTGGTTCTTCCACTTCCAAACCCCTGATTCGGGGATTGGGATTCAATCAGGTGACTGTGGTTGAGAACGGTGTGAAACACGAAGGACAGCAATGGGGTGCCGATCATGGTTTGGAAATCGACCAGTATAATGTGAATGATATTGAGATAATCAAAGGCCCCGCTTCCTTTATTTACGGGTCGGATGCCATCGGGGGAACGATTAATATTAATTCCATCAGAAAGCCAAAACCGGACAGTTTTGGCGGAAGTGTGGATTTAATCGGAAAATCAAATAACGGAACCATCGGCAGTTCGCTGAATCTGTATGGCGGGACAGGGAACTGGTATTTCAACGCCAGAAGCACATCTTCGGATTATGGCGATTACAGGATTCCGGCAGATACTGTTTATTCGTATTCTTATGCGGTACGGTTGAAAGACAGGTATGTGAGAAATACAGCCGGCAGTGAATTGAATAACTCTGTGTCAATTGGTTATACCGATAAAGATTTCAGTACGGTTTTTTTTCTGAGCAATAATTTTACGAAAAGCGGATTTTTTGCCAATGCGCATGGGCTGGAACCGAGGAATGTGGATGAATCATTGCATGATGCTTCCAACCGCGATATTTTGTTGCCTTACCAACAGGTGAACCATACCAAAATGCTCAATCAGACCGAATGGAAATCAGGAAAACACCGGTTCAGAATAGATGCCGGTTACCAGAGAAATCACAGAAAGGAATTTAGTTATTATGTCAGCCACGGATATATGCCGCCCGTTTATCCGGAGTCGATGATTTATCCGGAGGATTTGGAAAGGGAGTATGACAAGGAAATATGGAGTTTGAACATCAAAGACAACATTCTTCTGAAAAAACACAGGATTACGGTGGGAATCAATACTGAAATTCAGAAAAACAGCATCGGCGGTTGGGGATTTATAATTCCGGCTTATGATTATCAGAAATTTGGCGGATTTGTTTATGACAATTATTCGCTGTCTAAGGAATGGAAACTGTTGGCGGCACTTCGTTACGATTACGGAAAAATCAACAGCAAAGCTTATTATGATTGGTTTGAAAGCGAGGTTGGGCAACCGGGAAATGAGGTTGAGAATGAATTTTTGCAACGGGCAGAAGATTTTCAGAGAACTTTTCACAGTTTCACATGGGCGGCCGGTCTGAAGTATAAAAAGAAACAACTGCAGCTGACACTCAATATTGGGAAAGGATTCCGAATGCCCATTGCGCAGGAGCTGGCATCCAACGGGGTGAATTATCATTATTTCCGGTATGAAAAGGGAAATAAAACATTGAATCCCGAACAATCTTATCAGTTGGATTTTGGAATGGAATGGACGGACGAAAAGCTGCATTTGTTGTTTACGCCTTATTTGAATTATTTTTCAAATTATATTTATTTAAATCCAACTTCGGATTATGACACTTATTACGGTGCCGGAAATCAGGTTTTTGAATACACACAGGCTGAAGTATTCAGAACCGGAGCCGAATTTCAGCTGGTTTATCATTTTCTGCCGGACTGGCATTTTGAAGCTTCGGGTGAATATATTTACAACCGGCAGCTTACGGGGCCCAAAAAGAATTTCTCATTGCCCTTTACACCGCCTGCATCGGCACTTTTTACCCTGTCATTCGAGCCGGAGTTGAACGAAAGTATTTTATCAAAAACCTATTTCAATCTGGATTTTAGAATCACAGCCGCACAAAATCGGGTGACTCCGCCGGAAAGAAAAACACCGGCCTACAATGTATGGGGATTTTCTATGGGCAGTGAAATATTAATAGGTCAGCAAGAGATAATTCTGGATTTCAGTATTCAGAATCTGTTCAATACCAAATACCTGAACCACACCAGTTTTTATCGGCTCATAGAATTGCCCGAACCGGGAAGAAATTTTGTATTAACGCTAAAAGTTCCATTCGGAAAAAATTGAGAATGAAGCGAAACCGGCAAATAAAACAAATTGCATTGTCATCACTTCCCAAGTTGATGCTGTTATGCTTTTTGTTGATTTTGCCCATCCGTTATTCACCCGAAATCCATAAGGCACACGCTGATTCCGAAAATCCGGTTCATCCGTCGGACTGCATGGTGTGCCATCTGAGCTTTAATTTTCTGGCAGAGGAAGTTTTTTCAATTGAAACCTTTGACTGTCCTCATATTTATTTTCAATGCGTTTCAGCCGTTCAGGAAAAAAAGAAAAAAACTTTCTATAAATTCCACAGACGCGGACCGCCTGACAGTTATATGACGAACGGATAAAGTATTGAACTGTACAATATGTTTCCAAAATGGAAAAACAAAACCCCTTGATTATTGGGTAGATTTTGAATATTGTCAGAATTCAATCAATGATTAATAATATTAAATTAAACACAAATTAAAATGAAACGATTATCGAAATATATAATAATGGCTTTGCTGCTGCCGCTGGTATTTACATCCTGCAGCAGCGATGACGATGCGGGTTTGGCGGCTCCGACGATCACCAATACGGAGTTTGGGCACGACAACAATAAGATGGCCTATATCGGCGAAGATTTACACATTGAAGCAGATATAACGGCACCCGGAAAAATCAAAGAAGTGATTGTGGAAATTCACAGTGAGAATGCCGGTGGCTGGGAAGGAGAATGGATTTATACCGAATTTAACGGTCTTTTGAACACGACTTTTCACAAGCATGTGGAAATACCCGAAGGAATTGCGCCCGGGGAATATCATCTTCATTTTATTGTTACCGATCAGAACGGGCAATCCACCCAGTTGGAGGAGCATATCGAATTGGTGCTGAACGAAGCTGAAATTGAAGTTGAGAATTATATAGTGGAAGTGGAAGACGGAGGAAATGAACTCCATGTAGAAGCAGAAATCAGTGCAGTTCATGGAATCAAGAAAGTGACAATTGAAATTCATGGAAATACCTATGAAGTGGAATATGAATATGAAGACGGAGAAATGACCGGTCAGACCCATTATCATTTCCATAAACACATTGATATTTCTGCTGCTCCGACCGGACATTATCATATTCACCTTGGCGTGGAGGATATGACCGGTGCCGAAAAGGAATTTGAAGAACATTTTGACAAACCTTAATAAAATTAATCAAAAACAGCAGTCAGCATGGCGGCTGCTGTTTTTTTAAAATTCAATAAATGAAAACAATTAAATACATGACAATGCTGTTGGGCGTTTTGTTTTTTACAGGATGCAGCAGCAGCGATGACGACTTTACAGATACGGTTTCTCCTGAGATTGATCAGAGCATTCCGGGGGCTTTTCCGCTTTCCTGCAGTCAGGTTCAAAGAGGCGAAACTTTTACTTTCAAAGTCAGATTTACCGACAATTTGGAGCTTGGTTCGTATGGCATAGACATTCACAACAATTTTGACCACCACAATCATGATACTGAAACAGGAAATTGTCCGATGGATCCGGTGAAAACCCCTGAAAATCCTTTTGTTCTGATAAAAAATCAAAGCATTCCCGGCGGATTAAAAACTTATGATGCAGAAATGGAAATAGAAGTACCTGCGGATGTGGATCCGGGAGATTATCACTTCATGATAAAAGTAACGGACAAAACAGGATGGCAGACTGTGAAAGGATTAAGTATCAAGATTTTGCCCTGAGATAACTACAGGAGCCAGTTTGAAATTTATCTAATAATTTGTAGATGCCTATCAGGCTGAAATTTCGTTAAATTTTAAAACGAAAGTGTCGCTATCCTTTGATGCGTGTTAGGGGGTTTTTCTATACGGCATAAGGTTAGCTGTTCGTTTTTTTTCGTTGTAAAATTTATCTCTCAATTTGTATGTTAATTCATTTATATATTCTCTGTTGGGTGTGTCGGGAAGATTAGAGTTTTCAAATGCTTCATTCATTTCAAGTCGAAGTTTTTCTGCCATTTTTAACAATTCTTCGTATTCGTATTTACCAGATTTGATTTCTAATAAAAATTCTCTGTTGGGTCGTTTTACATTTATTTTTTTTTCTCTTCCAATTTCACAAGCCATTTCTAACAGTCTAAAAACGTGCATCATATTTTTTGCATCGTAATTTTTGCCGTGATTTTGAGTGTTTTCGTATCGTTCTTCATTTCTCTTTTCTACCCATTGCCAATATTCCCGATATTCCTTACAATAAGTTGAATAACCATCTCTATTAAAGTACAGTAGAGCTTCTTGTTCTATTTCTTTTGGAATGGAACTTAAACAAACATCGTTGGCATCTTCACTTCGTATAATACCATTGAAATTAGCCGTTTCATTGTGAAACAATCCGTATATATCTTTCATATGCGGAATGTTTATGAGTCCGCAATTTTCTTGTTTCCATTGCTTTATTTCGAGAAATTTTAATAATGGAATTGCACCTTGTCCATAATTTACAAAGCAGTAAGACAAAACACTGTTTCTTTCTTTGCTCATCGGATTTACAATTTTCTTTTTCAATCCTTTGGCTTTTTTAATTTGGGAATAAGCAAATTTTCCAAAAGTGTCTTTGCAAAGTTTAGATATAATTTTCTCACTTTCAATTTCTTCCAAAAAAGGATGTTTGTATATTACTGCATTTTCAGGTGTGTTCAAAAGTTCTAAAATATTGGGATTGTTGTAGGAAAGTAATTCCATAAAACGTCCTAATTCATAAAAAACTTCATCGTTGGTTTCGTTGTTGACTTGCTCAATATAGTTCAATCCATAATATTCCTTTTTTGGCAGAATAAATACACCTTTTAGGTCTGTGTCAGAAGTAGGTGTATCTAATCCATAAGCTTTGCTCCCGCTTATACATTCCAAAATGATTAAACCTTTATTTCGTAAATCTTCAATTGTCATTTCAGCGTAAATTTTTTATGAAAAATGAATTCAAGTCTTCAATTTTTCCTTTGGAAGCAGGTAATGAATTTGCTGCTTTTTCAGCATCTTGAATACATTTTTCAATTAAATTGTTGATTTCAACTTCTTCAAAATGAAGATAATCTTCATTTTTTGTTGCCTTCAAATCAATCAATTCATAAATTTTTTGTCTTGCATTTTCTTCAATATCGAGTTCTTTCAGCATTATTTGAAAAACAATTGGTGGAATTTCTTCTTTTTCAATAATCCATTTACAAGCAATTGAAGTTCTCAATGCGTAAAACAATTTTTTGAGTTTTACAGTTGGATTGTCTTTAACTTCTGAATACATTTTTTTGGACATACTCAAATAATGGTGCATTGTTGCGATTTTTGAGTACGAGTGTTGTGCCAAATCAGTGATTCCTTTCAAAAATTCTGAATCAGACATATAAATTATAGGTGATTGAATCCTTTCCAACAAAGGTGGATTTGATTTTCGCAAAAGATTTAAGGACTTCTTCAAATCCCAGCCAGATAAATCAAACTCGTTGTTTTCATACATTTTTTCTATGGTATCTTTTCGTTCGTTCAAACTCAAATACCAATCTTTTTTGTGTCGATAAATAAATCGCACATCATAATCGCTGTCAGGCGAGGGAAATCCCCAAGCTCTTGAACCTGTTTCACAAGCCAATAATATTTCAATTTCTTTTTCGTCTTGAACTTGTTGCAAATATTGAAGAATTTTGTCTTTCATCTGTCGCTTATTTGTTGGTATGTGCGGTTTTTTCTACAATGACGACTAATGTGTTGCGTATTGGCGATGGGCGAGGATTTTAGCCACACTAACGCTCAATCAAAGCACGAATGTTCAAAGTTACCATAAAGTTTGATACCCCGCCATTTTGCCAATGCGATGTTTTCGGTGCGCCCTACTTGTCTATATGTTGTTTGTCCGTTCATTTTGGTCCGTCGTGGTGCGTTGGATGGTGGCTCTTTTGCATTTTTTTTGGCTTTGTATGTCGGCAAAAATGCAATTTTGGCACCAAAGCGATGGCATTATTGTTTAGACGCAATATAAAAAAGAACGATTAGAATTATTGTTAGTCCTACAATCTGAATTATTCTGTTTGTTTTCAAATCTTTCTTTAGCAAGTCATTTTGTTCCGATAAAGATTTTAGTTTACTTTCTAATAATTCAATATTTTTTGTGGCTTGTTTATCTTGGGCAATTAGATGCTTCTCTGTCGCTTCACTGAAACTGTTTAAAAGTTGTTTCGCTTCTTTATGATTTGTGTCAAGAGTGGTTTGAATATTGCCTAAGGTTTGAACAATTCCTGTCAGCGTTTGAACTATGCTTGTAAGAGTGAGATTAATTGCATTTATTGCTCCAAAAATTTCAGAAAGTGTTTTTTGGAGTTTATCAAAATGCTTTTCTAAATCAATTTTCTCAAGTCGGTCTATTTGCTTTTTTAGTTCGTCAATTTTGGTTTGTAGTTCTTTTGACTTTTTGTCAAACTTTTCCAACTCGACAGCTAAGTCGGCTTTTGTTTGGTCTATAAAAACTTTTTGTAAGTCTTTGAACAACTTTGTGAAATCCGTATTTACAAGCCGTGAAATCTCTTTTTCAAACTCTTTAATTTTAGATGAAAGTTCATTCAACTTCGCAGTAAACAACGTATTGCTTCCATCTAAATAGCTTTTAGTTGCTACGCCTAAAGCATTTGTATAGTCTTTAGATAGCGTTATAATCTTTTTGAATTTTTCTTCAAATATTTTCGGCAATTCGTCATTGCTTCCAATAAGGATTTCAATATTTTTTCGAATGTCTTCTAATTGTGTTACTTCATTCTTTAGAATTTCCAACTCTTTATAGCTGCTTTCTATCAGCTCTTCATGTTTTTGTTCAATGCTCATTTGTAATATATAGTTGTAATTGTTTATTTATATTTTTTGCAAATTTGAGATTAGCCATAAGCATAATCTTATGCTTTGCCATGTTGAGATATGGCAAGTGTTTTTTGTTACTAATGCTTTTAAACAAGTGATTTTCAAAACTATTTATTTTTTCTTTCAATAGTTCATAACTATTATGTTGTTCATGAAAAATTGTAAACCCATCAATAAATAAATCCTCTGCTTCTTGAAAATAAAATTTATTATTTAACCCAAATGTTGCAAATGACGATAAGATTTTAAGTATATACTCTCTTTCATTGTCTTCTTTATAGAGTGTCCTCCAAATCCTCCTACATGACCCTCTCATCATTTTACATTCAGAAATAAAACTTGCTTGTTCATTTAATACCTTAGCATATTTTTCAAATGTTTCCCAATTCGATATTTGCCCTTTTTCTGTATCATCTAACAAAGAGTATGGCTGCCCACCAATTGTAAAGCCCGCTCTGGCATATTTGGCATTGAAATAATAGTACATTTCATCTTTAAAGTGATGATTATACCAAAAATCTTGAAACGCTAAACTATTATCCTTTTGTTTAGAAAGTTCAAGGCTTTCAGATATGAATTTGAATAAATCATCTACTGCATCCTTTCGTTTTTTAACAATGTCATCATAAGTAAATAATAGAACTTCCTTTACACACTTCTTAATAGTTTCAAAAACAGACAATTCTAATGTTAGATTAGTTAGCTCTTGTATTTTATTTAGTGTAACTGCCCTTGATAAATATTTAAGTAAGTGATTTTGCGTTTTATCTATATAGTATTGTTTATCTCTTTTCAGAACTTCAAAGGAAAAAATGCCTAAATTATAATCTATCGTATAGTCTTCAATAAGACCAATAGAATATAAACGGTAAATCATTCTAGAAACATCTGCACTATTTATTTCAGAATAGTACATTGCTTTATACTCATCTCTATTCTGTATATATAAAGGATTAGGTTTGATATTTATATCCCATTGTTCTTCTAACCTCAAAATAAAGTCTTCAAAATTTGCAGAATGCTTTTTTAAGGAATCTAAAAAGTCTTCTGTAGTTTTGTTTGCATGAATTATTGTCAGTCTACCCAAACTGAAATCGTTAATTAACTGACTTTCTAAATCATTCTTTCCAAATGAGCTTGGAACTTTGAACCAAAAACTATCTTTTTCGGATTGTTCAAAATATTCAACTAAACTCAAGCCATTATTCAATCCTACAAGAATTTTATTTTTAAGAAAATCAAATAATAAAGGTTCTAATTTGCCATTTTCTGTCCATTCTTCGATTAAATAATCTAATACCTGTTGAGACCTTTCCAAATCAGGTTCGCAATTTGGTCCTAATCCCATTATTGATGCGGTGGGTAATAAAAGGTTTGAGTTAAAACGTCCGATAGCATTTCCATTACTATTGTTTATATATGCCCAGCCAAGCAATCCACCAACTAAATGTAGATTAATACTAACTTCATCATCAAACTCTACATTGTATTTTTCTTGAGATAGTTTTAATTGTGTTGTGTTTATGCCTTCGTTATAATTAATAAACCTATTTAGTTGAAAGACTTCTGTTTCAATGCCTTTAAAACTATTACTGTGAAAGTATTCATGAATGGCTTTGTCTTGATTAAATTCAATAATATCCTCTTTCGGCAAATCCAATCCAATGTTGTTAAAGGCTTGTATCAAAGAAGGAGTATCTCCATAATATCTCTCGGATAATCTATTTTGGAAACTATTGTAATCTTCAAATAGTTCTCTTGCTCTTTTTCTATCAGAAATTAGTCTAAAATTGTGCGGATTATTTTTTGAAATAAATTCTTGTTTTACTGTGTAATAAATATTTCTATCTAAGAAAATAGTACAAATTGATTTTGCTTTATCTCTGCCAGCCCGACCTGCTTCCTGAATGTAACTTTCGGGGGATGATGAAGAAGTTAAGATGACAAATGCTACGAATGTGCTCTTTATCTATTCCCATACCGAATGCTTTGGTACAAATCATATAATTTATCTTCCCTTGCATAAACTGTAGAAAGTATTTTTGAGCATTTTCAATGACTTGTTTGTTAATTTTGTCATCGCCACCCATAAAATACCCCTTATTACCAATAGGAATTTTCAAATTTTCAAATAGTTCGTTATTGTTAGGATATGGGTTAGCTTCTTGTGTTATACCAAAAGTGCCGGTAGTATGAGGACAGAAAATCACAGAAATAACATCATTGATATCGTTTATTGCTGTTTTTTGAAGAATCCCATTTTTAACTTTATTGATAAACTCATTTTGAGCGGAATCGTCAAAGTTGACATTCAATTCAAAATCTCTAAAATGTTGTTTTAAACATTCTGTAACTACTTCTTCGCTTATTGAATTTAGTTTGTCGATAATGCTTTGTATGTGTTCATTAATTTGAGCTTGTTTAGCAAAGCCAATAGTATTTTTTAATACTTGCGATAAAATAGGAAAGTTGTTTGGTTTTGTTTCATTCTCAACTACAGCAAAGAATAATTCTGGTCTAATTGTGTTATCAATCGCTATAACTGCGTCACTTACATCTGAAGAAGTAATACTCAGTTCTCTTTCAATATCCGTCAAAACATCAAATGATGCTGTTGCTGTCAGTCCAATCAATGAAACATCGTTGCCGCTTCTTGTCTTAGCAAATTTTTGTGCATTTTTCCCTAACATTAAATAGGTTGTTCTAAAATCGTGTCCCCATTCAGAAACACAATGTACTTCGTCAATCACACAATACGAAAAAGCCAATCCAAATTGCGAAGCATCAATTGTCTGTATGATATTTCTAAAATCTTGCATTACAAATCTCTCGGGAGATACAAAAAGAAACATAGTCTCCCCATAACGAAAATCAATTAGCTTTTTTACTCTTTCTTCTCGATTTAGATTTGAATTAATAAACTCACAACAGTCAATCCAATTTTGTTTTAGCACTCGAACTTGGTCTTCCATTAAAGACTTAATTGGGTCAACTACCAAACATAAACCTGGTTGTAAGAAAGATGGAAGTTGAAAAGTCAGTGATTTTCCTCCTCCTGTTGGGAGTAATCCAATAACTGGTTTTTGCTGTAATGCTCTTGAAATGATTGGAAGTTGACCTTCTCTGAAACCTACCTTTCTAAATATAGTTTGAATAAAAAAGTTAATGTGGTTCTCGTATTTGGCTACTGGTATATACGAGCCATCGTCTTTTTTCTTTACCAATGATTTATAATGAAGCAAGTCCGCACAATAAACTTGTCTTGCCTTTCCAAATGAGGTGTCAAAGAAATGCGATGAACGAACTTTAATTGATTTATCATTTTGAAAGTCTGTTTCCTTGTAAATGTTAGAACGCCTTAAAATAGAATGGTCAAGGATAATGTCGAACTCATTCTGTTTAAAGAAACTTTCATCTTTCAGGCTTGCTTGCAAGTGCAACCTGCTGTCTATAACCCATTGTGAATTTTCAAAAATAGTTAACGATATTTCGGGTAAAAGCAATTTGTCTTTATCATCCAATATTGCGTTGATATTGAAAAATAATTCCTGTAAAGATTTAATCGCAATAGCTCCACAAGGCAAATCTCTTTCAACAATAGCAATGTCTATTTTCTCTTTATTGAATAATTCGGGATGAACTAAAAGAAATTCAAGAATAGTTTTTTGAACTCTTGCAACAGCAAGAGGAATAAAAATTAAGGAATATTCTGAAAGGTGTTCTTTATCCTCAAAATTCTTCTTAAAATTCTTTTCGAAAATCTTAAAAATATCTTTCTTGAATTGGTCAATTATTGCTTGGTCTAATTCTACTTTATCTGAAGGCTGTCGTAATGTATCAAAGCCTTCTTCTGATGCAGCATCATTGCGGTATTTGTCATAGTATTTGTAGGATGTTGTAGTATGATGCTGACCGTCATACTCGAATATTACTCCTTTTCTTTTTGCACCAATTCCTGTTGTATTGAGGTATGGAAATTCATAAGAAAAATCAACACTTCTACCGCCTCCTAAGTCACGATTAATCGTTGCAAAATCTCTTTGCGATTGTAAAATTTGTTTCGTAAATGGATAGTCTCGCAATTTTTCATGAAGAAATAACCATTCTGCTTTACTTCCAGGTTTTCCGGCATAGCTACTTTCAGGTATTTCTAAATTAGGCTCAATGATATGAAGTAACTCAAAAACAGTATCACAGTTTATATCTTGTTTTAATAGATTTGGAAAATCTAATTCAGAGCCGTCTATTCTTTGAGAAGTTAGTCCTATTTCAACGAACAATTTTTCCAAAATTATCGGTGCTCTAGTCGGCAAACCTCTTGTAATAATATTATTTATTGTTGCTAAGACAGGATTAAGTTCCTTGAAGTCAGGATTATGTTTGTGTGCAAATTGCACATCAAAAGAACTAACATATTGTAATAATCCGTTGATTTGGTCAAGTTGAGTTTGGTCGGTTGGTTTGTGTCTGTCCAAAGCCATTTTAAAGTCGGTTACAACTTTTGCAATGGCATCAATTATATATCCTGCTTTGAACTGCATTTGTCTAAGTAACTATGAATTTAAGAATGATGTTTTGGGTGGTGGGTGGGCATGGGGCGTTGGGGCAAAAGCAAATGTGCTGCAAAGCGTTGGCCTTGTGCGGTTGGGCAGCTCTTTTGATTTTGCCGAAGCGTTGGTTTGTTTTATCATATTCCTGTCTGTTGAATTTTAGTACAGTCGTTTAATAGGGTGACCGTCAACTCACAAATTTACAAAACTTCCTGAAAAACTTAATATCAAATAAATCATTGATTATCCCGTTAGACAAAACCTTGCAAGTTCAACAAAAACTACATTGTGGGTTGGGGAACTTTTGTGCCAATACCAAGAAAAACCAGCTACAAAACTACAAACAGTACTGAAAACACTCTTTAAAAAACTGTCCAAAAATAAATTCAAAAGCAACAAAAACTCCTATAGAAAAAATCAGCAATGCTGTCGGTGAACACTATACTTTGGAAAAATTACTATTAAAAAAGTACCGATTCGTTATGGGAATTTTAAGACTCCCGCTCCTGTAATTTCTTTTCTCTTGGTCTGATAATAAAGCGGTCATACAGCCAGAGTGTGATGACCGAAAAGATTCCAATACCGAAAATAACAATCCAGATTTTATTCGGGTGATAGTTATTCCAAAGCATTTCGACCATTTGCCAGTGATCCATTCCGAGTTTTTGTTCTGCCAAAGAGAAATATTCATTTTTTGAAAACGGCAGACTTACGTTTGAAACATCGATTCCTTTTTGTGCCGCAAATTCTTTGAATGAATCGCCGACCGAAGCCCAGTCGACTTTTTCAACCTTCAGATCAAATTTATTCTCAAAATCAGTAATCGGCATATTGAGCGCCTTTGCGCCGTCTTCTATAAATTGATTTTCTGTTATGACTTTGGGCATTTCCAAACCTCGGTGATCCATTTCCTTTTGCAGAAGACTTAGCTTGTCTGACCATGACTGGTAAAGTTCACCCGAAATAAAACTGGTCACAAAATAACTTGCTGCAACCGGAAGAAAATAAGTTCCCTGATACAAAGCTTCTTTTCCCTTTGGTGTAATCAGTGCAATAAATGAGGAAACAGTCGGACTTGACATCATTTCTCCGATTGCAAAAATCATGGTTCCGATCACCGCAAACCATGCACTGTGATGATAAAACGTCAGTCCGACACCGATACTGGCAATGATGGCTCCGCGAATCACCGCTGAGATATGTCTCATCTTGGTTACCTGATAGGAGATGAAAATTTGGAAGAAAATAATCATCAGCGAATCAATATTGGTAAACCATTCGGGTTTTACAAGTCCATTCTCTGTCAGGCCGCTTGCAATAAACGGCAGATGTTCATTCAGCCAATTGCTTGCAGCCGATGAATCTACCCAGTCTTCAATAAAATTGGGAAGTGTATTGAACAGCTGGTTGAACATGGTCCAAAAACCGACCATCAGCAAAAGCAGCAAGCTTAATCGGATGTCTTTCAGTGCGTTAAAAATATTCAGAATTGAATTAATGAGTGCAGTTCCGAGTGACTCTTTTGGTTTTTCAATTTTTGGTTCTTTGAATACAAACAGCGCAATCAACAGATTGATAAAAATTACTGAAGCTGCCTGAATAAAGATAATTTTCCAGCCGAAATGTGTTCTGAGTACAGACGACATACTCGGACCGATAAATCCGCCGATGTTCACCATCATATAGAAAACACCGAAACCGACTGTTCCGGTTGATTCATCGGTGACCCTTGCAACAATTCCGGATGCAACCGGTTTGAAAAGTGCTGCACCGACGGCAACCAGCAGAAACAAAGCGTAAACACTGCCGTAGGTCTGAGCTTCACCCAGAAAATAATAACCGAATGCCATGATGATAAAGGCGATAATCAGCGAAAGCCTGTAGCCGATTCGGTCTGCAATTTCACCAAAAAATAAGGGCAGGAAATATAAAATCCCGACAATATTACCCATGATGGCGCCTTTCTGAATATGATTGAATCCAAGTCCGCCGGCATCGGTTGAACCAACAAGATACAGTCCGAAAAGGGTGTAAATCCCGTACCATGCCCAGCGTTCGAAAAGTTCCATCGCGCTGGCGGTCCAGAAAGTTCCGTTGAGCGCTTTGACGGTTTCTTTGAATGTCTTTTTATTTCCCGTAAATTCGGTTTCGTGTAAAGAATCGTTTTCTGCCATATAAATTGTCCTTTAATTCTTTATAATTAATTATTTGGAGTTGATTAATTTTTATCTCACTTCCTGCATCAGTTTTTTAATCGCGGGTGACAAAAGTATCAGAACCACGCCTGCAATCAGCGCATAGATTCCCAGCATTTTGTATCCGTCGGTATAATTCATCAGCCGGGTCACGGCCGGTGTATTTTCATCTGCATCTGCCAGACCCGCACCAATCAGTCCGGCGACATATTGTCCATACGCCGAAGCCAGAAACCACATTCCCATCATAATGCCCTGCATTCGCGCAGGCGAAAGTTTGGTCATGATCGACAAACCAATCGGCGAAAGACACAATTCCCCGATGGTAATCACCAAAAGTGCAATGGTGAAAATATCCAGCGGTGCAATTCCCTGCGCATTTGCGAACAATCGGGTGGCGAAAAGTACATAATAACCCAATCCCAAGAAAATAAATCCAAGCCCGAATTTGATGATGGTGTTGGGTTCAATTTTCTTTCGGGCCATCCAAATCCACATCAGACCAAACAAAGGTGCCAGTCCGATGATGAAAAATGCGCCGGCTGAATTGTTTACTCCGTTCGGATCCATGGTAACGCCCAGCAGGTTGTCATTCAGGTTTTTGGCTGCAAAGATGCTGAGTGAACCACCGCTTTGTTCGTAAATTCCCCAAAACAGAATGGAGAAAACAATGAAAATCAGGGCTGCCCAAAGTTTTTTTCTTTCTTTGACCGTGGTCTTGCTCATTTCATAAAACAGATAAATCAGGGTCAGCGGTCCGATGGTGTACATGAAATAATCGGTGTATTCCGGAATGGAAACCATCAAATCAATCAGCGGAATCGCGGCAAGCGTTCCGGCATAAACCAGGTATTCCACCCATTTGGGTTTAGGTTTTGTCTGTACGATGGCATCGGGGTGTCCGGGTTGCAAACCAATCGGACCGAGATGTCTTTTGGTAAAATGAAAATTAATCAGACTGATGACCATTCCCACCGCTGCCAATCCGAAAGCCACATTCCAGCGGTGCGCTTCATCGATGACACTGCTTAGCATATAGCCCTTGCCGATCGCCACACAGATGTATCCACCCAAAAATGCGCCGAGGTTGATTCCGGCATAAAACAGCGAAAATCCGGCATCTCTTCTTTCATCACCATCCTTGTAAAGTTCGCCGACCATGGTCGAGATATTGGGTTTGAAAAACCCGGTTCCGATGATGATAAACGCCAGTCCCATAAAGAAAAATCTGTGCGGATCTGTTGCCAGCAATGAACTTCCGACAATCATCATCAGTCCTCCCCAAAAAAGGGATTTTCTGAATCCTAAAATTTTGTCGGCAAATAAACCACCGATAAATGTGAAGGCATACACAAAAGCCTGGGTCGCACCGTACTGCAGGTTAGCATCTTTTTCATGAAAATCAAGCTGGGTAATCATAAAGAAAACCAGCATTCCGCGCATACCGTAGAAACAGAAGCGTTCCCACATTTCGGAGAAAAAGAGTGACCATATTTGTTTTGGGTATTTGCCCTTGAAATCGTGAATCTGTTCAAGTGTCTGCATAATAAAAGAGGTTGCCTTCTTTTTTGAAGACAACCTCACAAATTTATAAATAATGTTGAATGTTAAACCTTAGCGGCTGTTTTTTTTACAAAATCAACCAATATGATTATGGAATTAAAATTAAAAACAGAGCATTGGAGATCTTTGAGCCTTTTGAGATACCCGAATATTACCATTCTAAGCAATAATGTGAAATATTGCATAATTTTGTAATAATTAAAAATATTGTCACTTTACGCAATGATCCTTATATTTGTTATTGAAATTAAATTATAATGGTAGCAGTTATTACCGGAGACATCGTAGCATCCAGGAAATTGAATAATCAGGAGAAATGGCTTTTGCCATTGAAGAATTTGTTAAGCGGTTGGGGTGAAAGGCCGAGGGATTGGGAATTGGACAGGGGCGATTTTTTTCAGGTCGAAATTCAGTCGCCCAAAGATGCGCTGAAATGCGCCTTTGAAATCAAAGCATTGATAAAAAAGGTAACAGCCAACGACAAAAACAAAAGGACAGGGGTCATTGACATTCGGATGGCGATAGGAATAGGCGATAAAACCTATTCGGGTGAAACCATCAAAGAAAGCAATGGCACTGCGTTTATTCATTCGGGTGAAAAGTTTGACTTGTTGAAAAAAGAAAATGTGACTTTGGGCATTAAGACTCCCTGGCAGGATTTTGATGAAGAGATTAATCTATACTTAAGATTAGCAGGCATATTTATGGACAGATGGTCCGTTTCATCGGCAGAACTAATTGAAATTATTTTTAATTTCCCGAACCTGACTCAGGAAGAAATAGGAAAAAAACTGGGTATAAAACAAAGTGGCGTAAGCGGAAGGTGGAATAGGGCGTATGCAGATGAATTGTTGGATATTGAGAAAGTATTTAAAAAGAAAATTAAACTTTTGCTCAAATGATTGTACTAATCAAACTTATACTGGCTCATTTTGCAGGTGATTTTCTTTTTCAGCCCAAATCATGGGTCAAAGAAAAAGAAATCAAAAAAGCGGCATCATACAAACTGTACCTGCATTTCTTAATTCATGCCGCCTTAATCCTGCTTATTTTGTGGGATTTGTCTTATTGGCCTTTGGTACTTATTTTAACACTTTTGCATGCGGTCGTAGATTTGCTGAAATTAAATTTTCAAAATGAAAAAAACAAAACCAATTGGTTTCTGGCTGATCAGACTTTACACATTGTTTGTATTGTAATTGTTTGGTACTGCTGGTTCCGACCCGAAATAAATTTTGCTGAGATTTTTAACTCTGCCAAGTTTTGGATTTTTGTTACTGCAATACTTTTTATAACCATAGTAGCCGGTGTGTTTATTAAAATTCTGCTTGAAAAATGGTCTGAAGAACTTGAGAAAGAAGAGGATGATTCACTGAAAAACGCAGGAAAATATATCGGAATACTCGAGAGATTGTTTGTATTCACATTTGTCATTACCGGTAATTGGAGTGCAATTGGATTTTTGATTGCAGCGAAATCAGTCTTCAGATTTGGGGATTTAAGAGAGTCAAAAAACCGAAAGTTAACCGAGTATATTTTGATTGGGACCCTGCTGAGCTTTGCCACGGCAGTTATTGTCGGTATGTTGGTTCTTGAACTGACAACCGAATAAAAGTTCAAAAGCCTAACTGAAAATATTAGCTAATTGCATTCAATTAAAAAAACAGGACTCAAGATATACTCAAGTCCTGTTTTTGTAATTTTTAATGAAATATTTTAATGAATTCCTTTCATTGATTTGTTGAGGAACGGTGACAGTATCAGCAAACCGACACCCGAACCGACCATCAGCATGGTGATGAACGGATAGAGCTCCCAGTTGTATTTGGTGAGTATGTGTTCCAATGTTGCAGCCAGATAATTACCCAAAGCAAAACTCGCCATCCACACGCCCATCATGATCGAAACGATTTTGTGCGGTGCCAGTTTGGTCACCATTGACAATCCGATCGGCGAAAGCATCAGCTCGCCGCAGGTCAGCAGTACATAAACCACAACCAGCCACATCGGACTTACCAGCGCCCCGTCTTTTGCAAGATTGGCAGCCATTGTCATGATGTAAAATGCAATTGCACCGATAAACATCGCCATTGCAAATTTAATCGGTGTTCTCGGGTTTAATTTCTTGGCAGCCAGCTTGATCCAAAGGATTGAGAAAATTGGCGCAAGGGTTACGATCGCAATCGGGTTTACATTTTGAAACCAGGTAGTAGGGATTTGGAAACCGCCTACCATTCTGTTTGTATTTTCTTCTGCAAACAGATTGAAAGTTCCTCCTGCCTGTTCAAATCCTGCCCAGAATACGATATTGAAAAATGCCAAAATCAGAATTACGATTACTCTTGACCACTCTGTGGAACCGTTGGTTCCTTTGAAAATTGAGAATGCGATAAAAAGAGCACCCGCACCTCCGAAGAGCCAGATGACGATCGAATGGACCGTGTCGCCGGTTGAACCCCAGAAGGTCATAATTCCAAATACGACTGCTACATTGACCACCGTATAGAGAACGATGTCCATCCAGTCCCGATTGTTCAGATCAGTCCTTCCTTCTTTGATCGCTTTTGGCGGCAGACCGAGCCCTTCCAATGTATTTCTTCTGAAATGGAACCAAAGCACACCAATCAGCATACCTACACCGGCAGCTACAAATCCCCAGGGCCAGCCGACTTTTTCACCGAGTGTTCCTGCCACAAATGGCGAAAGGAATGCACCGATGTTGATCCCCATATAGAAGATGGTGAATCCGCCGTCTTTGCGGGGATCATCATTGTCATACAGATCGCCGACGATGGTTGAAATATTTGGTTTGAAAAATCCGTTACCCAGAATCAAAACGCCCAATCCGAGATAAAAGAAGTGTTTTCTTTCATCAAGTCCCTGCATAAAAAACTCGCTCGAACTTGCGGCCAGCATAAATTGTCCGATCGCCATGGTGATACCACCAATCAGAATCGATTTTCGCTGTCCCAGTATATTGTCAGAAAACCATCCGCCCAAAATTGGTGTCAGATAAACCAGTGCGGTGAAGATACCGTAAACCGCAAGTGATTCGGTACGGTCCAAACCAAAACCTCCGGTTACCAGTTGGGCTGTCAGGAATAAAGTGAGCAGAGCCCGCATTCCGTAGTAGGAAAATCTTTCCCACATTTCGGTAAAAAACAAACTGTAAAGACCGGTTGGGTGGCCTTTGGTTGGTGGTTTCTTGTCGAAATCCTCCAATTGTGATGTTGTGTCGCTCATGTTGTTGTTAATTTATTGGTGGCTAATGTACATTATTTTCTTTCATTATGGTGTTGAGCCATTTTAAAATTGCAACTGCAAACAGAGTTGCAATCATCAAAAGTAAAAAATTTACCAAAAAGAAATTGGCTTTGTTTTCATATCCGTACCACTGGCTTGCCAACACACCCGACAGTTTGTTTCCGATCGAAGTCGAAAGGAAGAAACCGCCCATCATCAGTGCAGTCAGTCTTGGCGGACTCAGTTTTGAAACCAGCGACAGACCCATCGGACTCAGACAGAGTTCACCCAAAGTGATTACTCCGTAACAGCCGATCAGCCACCAGGGCGAGACCTTGACTGCTCCGTTTTCGCCGATATAGACCGCAGCCACCATCACCAGACAGGAAAGTGCGGAGATAAACAGTCCGAGTGTGATCTTTCCGGCGGTGGTCGGTTCCTTGTTCCGTTTTCGCATCCTGATAAAAAACCAGACGAGCAGCGGTGTCAGTATGATCACCCATGCGGGATTGACCGACTGAAATATTTCGGTGTTGATCAGATAGACCATGTCTCCCTCTTCGGGTAATTTTTCGGGATTCATATTGGTAAAATAGACATCCTTTCCGACTTCTTTTACAATGTCGCTATTGTCGTTCCTGACCACTCTGTACTGTTCGTCATAAATTGCAGTTTCACTGTCCCGGTACGGAACTTCTTCGACCAGATACAAATCTGCCAATGGTTTTTCAACCGCATTTGAAACCGATCTTTCGGTATAGAATTTTGCCCAACGGGTCAGTGCGGTTCCGTTTTGTTTGAATACCGCCCAAAACATCACACCGACAGCAAAAACAGCAAGCAGTGCCGCAATCGGACGTTTGTCGATTTTGCTCGCTCTGACATAAAGCGAAATATAGAATGCTACGACCGGAATACAGGCAAAGATAAATGCATCGGTACTGTCGCTGCCCAATATATTGCCGGGAATCATCCATCCGATCAGCCCGGCAATGATTGCAGGTACAAATACATACAGCAGGACTTTGCCGAGACCTATATCTCCTTCCTGTTTGGGTTTAATCACATTGGCTTCTTTGAAATGTTTCAGACCGAAAGAAAATACGATCAGTCCGACAAACATACCGATGCCTGCGGTTGCAAAAGCAGCTTCCCAGCCGAATTTGTTCCGCATAAATGCAGCGATGATATTGCAAACAAATGCACCGATGTTGATCCCCATATAAAAGATATTGTAACCCGAATCTTTCATTTCTTTGTATTCTTCGGTCGAATACAGATTTCCGAGCAGCGTTGAAATATTGGGTTTGAACAGTCCGTTTCCGACGATGATCAGACCGAGTGCCACATAGAAACTCGCCAATCCGGGCAGTGCCAAAGTAATGTAACCCAATCCCATCAGCGTGCCGCCGATATAGACCGACTTGACATAACCCAGAATCCGGTCGGCCAGAAAACCGCCCAAAAACGGAGTCAGATAGGTGAGTGCGATAAAAGTTCCGAAAATATCATCTGCATTTTTGTCCAGAAAACCCATTCCTCCGCGATCGACATCGATCATATAGAGAACGAAAATTCCAAGCATCAGATAATAACCGAAACGCTCCCACATTTCGGTGAAAAACAGAAAATAAAGCCCTTTGGGATGTTTGGCCGTGACGGTCTTTCTCATATTTTACAGATTTTTGAGAATATAATTCGTCATCAGCGTATAAAGCTGGAGTCGTGTCGCGCCGCCGTAAATCCCGTGATTTTTGTCGGGATACATCATCATGTCGAATTGTTTGTTGGCTGCAATCAGTGCGGCAGACAGATCCATTGCGTTCTGAAAATGAACATTGTCGTCTGCAGTGCCGTGAATCAGCAGATATTTGTTTTTTTGGTCATTGAAATTTTTTGCATAAGTAATCGGCGAATTGTCATCATAACCCGAAGCATTTTCCTGAGGTGTCCTCATAAATCTTTCGGTATAGACCGAATCATAATAACGCCAGTTGGTCACCGGTGCCACCGCAATCGCCATTTTCACCACATTACCGCCTCTGAAGATCACATTGCTCGACATAAAACCGCCGTAACTCCATCCCCAGATTCCGATTCTTGACGCATCCACATAGGGCAGTTTTCCGATTTCGACAGCAGCCTGAATCTGATCCTCAACTTCCATTTTTCCAAGATTCAGATAAGTCTGTTTTTTGAACGCAACTCCTTTTCCGCCGGTTCCGCGACCGTCTACACAAAATACCAGATATCCTTTTTGTGCCAGCATAAAATACCACTGATCATTTATGCTGTGCCAGCTGTTCAATACCTGCTGTGAGCCGGGACCGCTGTACTGATACATCAAAACCGGATATTTTTTGTTTGGATTAAAATCTTTGGGTTTGATGATCCACGCATTCAGATCTGTACCGTTGACTTTGATCGTGGTCAGTTCTTTTGTGCCCATTCCGTCTGCGATCAATCGGTTTGCAGCATCCTGACTGTCTTTGATGACCGCTAGTTCCTGATTTTTCTTTCCGCTTTTCAGATAATAAGTATTTGACTGCTGAATGGATGAAAACGGATTGATGAAATAATCAAAACTTTTGCTGAACTGAGCCGAATTGCTGCCGTGACGGTCGGTGAGCATCGTCAGATTTTTTCCGTCCAGATCGATTTTGTTCACTGATTTTTCGGTCGAAATTCTTTTTCCGTCAAAACTGTTTGACTGGAAATAAACCGTTTTTGTTTTTGGATTGTAACCGTAAAAATCGGTGACTTCCCAATCTCCTTTTGTCACCTGATTGTTCAGTTTGCCCGAGTTTGAATAATAGTAGATATGTCGGTTTCCGTCTCTTTCAGAAGTCCACAGAAAACTGTTGTCATCCATAAACTCAAGTGTAACATCATCTGTCTCAATCCATTTGTCATCGGTCTCGGTAAATAATTTTGTTGCTTTCTGATTTTTGATGTCCACAAAATTCACATCCACTTTGTTCTGATGACGGTTTGAAGTCAGAACGGCAAGCGTGTTTTTGTCTTTTGTAAATTTAACTTTGAAGATATAATAATTCTGAACCGAAGACAGATTCACCTTAGTGTTTTTGCTCGAATTCAAATCAAAAACATGCAGACTGACTTCAGAATTGTTTTCGCCTGCTTTCGGATATTTGAATCGCATCTCGTAAGGATACAGGTTGTGTTCATAGATCGGAATAAAAAATTCGGGAACTTTGGTTTCGTCAAAGCGAACAAATACGATTGCAGTACCGTCAGCATTCCAGTCGTAATGACGCACAAATCCGAATTCTTCCTCATACACCCAGTCGCAGATCCCGTTGATGATTTCATTTTTCTTTCCGTCGGTCGTCACCTGTGTGACTTTTCCGGATGCCAGATCCTGAAAATAAATATTGTTTTCAAACACAAATGCAACTTTTGAAGCATCGGGTGAGAAGGTAGGTTCCTGAATCGGTTTGCCTTCAAAAATCGGTTTGAATGATTTGTCGGCTGTATTGTAAACCTGCCATTTTGCAAAAAACGAATGTCTGTAGATCGGCTGACTGTCAGTGGCGAGCAGTATAAATTTTTCATCCGGACTGAATGAATAATCGTCATAACTTCCGCTTACGATCAGTTCTTTTGAATCTTTTTTGCTGACAAACGACTCATACGAATATTTGTAGATTCCGTCATTTTCCTGAAGACTGTAGTGCTGCCCGTCATTCATCGAATTGATTCCGAACAGGCCGGGCGAATAGTATTTGTAACCCCAGATATTTTCCAAAGTGATTTGCTGCGCGTGTGCGCCTGCAATCATACTGCCGGCTATGCAAAATAGTAGAATTAGCTTTTTCATCATGTGTGTTTGTTTTTACTAAGGAACCAAAGATAAAAAAATTGTATTGAAATACTTTTTTTGAATGGTAAAATGGAAAAGATGCAGGATATGAAGCGGTCAATTTTTTACTGATTTTTTACGGCCGGACGCTTAGGTTCCAAATTTATTTGCCGGTTCAGTTGAGAAAATTGATTATTTATTTCCAAATAATTTTATATTTACATTTTATATACAATGCTGATGGATAGATGTTTGCTCTTTTTTTATTACAAAACAGGACAAAAAAGTCTTAAAATATTATCATAAAATAAATAATTAAATTTATGGAAACAATCATTCGATTTATCATCAGCAATTACTTTGCTGTATTTTTTGTTCTTGCGCTGCTGATCGCATTTATCAAAATCAGAAGATCCGCTTATGCATTGTCAAAAGGCGAGCGGTATAAAATTTACTTTGGAGAATTTATGTTTTACACCGTTGGCTGGTGCAATGTGGTAAATTTTGTATTCCATGTGTTTTTTGGTGAAATGGCTGCCGGTTTTATCGGCTGGGAAGACAGCCCGTTTCAGGCCGAGGTGGGTTATGCCAGTCTCGGAATGGGAATCGCCGGAATCATGGCATACAAAAGAGATTTTTCTTTTCGCCTGGCGGCACTGATTGCGCCGGTTGTTTTTTATTTGGGCGCTGCCGGCGGTCACATCTATGAAATGATTGCCTATCAGAATTTTTCGCCCGGAAATGTCGGTTTGGTTTTGCCGCTGGACATCATCATTCCCTGTACCGGAATGTTTTTTGCCTATCGGGTATGGAGATTCAGGGATGCTTAATTGCTGAAAATCAATGCATTTGGTTGTTTAGCTTGAATTCAAATCCTGATTTCGGCTGATAAATTTGTACTTTTGATTTTCGATTGTTTAATTAGATTTCAAAAGCCATGATAAGATTCTCAATAATTTTCTGTTTTTTCTTCGGAGCATTTTTAAGTGCTCAGAATTTTGAACTTGAATATTCTGTAACACTTCGTCAGGAACTTCCCGAAGAGGCGAAAAAAGAAATTTTGAAAGATACCGAATATGGTCGGGAGCAGGTGAAAATGAATGAAGAACCCGATCCGGCCACATACAGAATGCTGATTTTGGGAAAAGAATCTTCATTTACTTATGTCGAAAAAATTGTCAACAATCAGGATCCGAACAAACCGGTTATCAGACAGGCGCCGGACGGTTTCGGAACTACCTATCACAATCTGGAAGAATCGGTAACAATGAAGGATTTTGATGTTTACGGAAAGTTGTATCATTCGCTGGATCCTTTGGCAGAATTTGACTGGAAAATTACAAAAGAAACAAAAGAAATTCTCGGTTTTGAGGTTCGAAAAGCAACTTCAGAAACTGAAGACGAAACGATTACCGCCTGGTATGCACCCAAGATTGCGGTTTCAAACGGACCTGCAAAATATCACGGACTGCCCGGCCTGATTTTGGAAGTTGAATCAAAAAACAAAGATTATCCGCTTGTGATTAAATATACTGCCGAATCATTTAAAGAACTCAAAAAGAGTCCGAAAATTCAGAAGCCCAACAGGGGCGAGCAGGTCAAAGAATCTGAAATGGATGAGATTTTCAGAATTGCAAACGATGCAAGAAATGAATTGCTCAGATCTCAAATGGGTGTGGATAAGGATTAAAATGACGGATCAATAATGAAAAACAAAATCGAAATCATTGATTCATCATCAAACTCAATTGAAATTAATATTTATTGCAAAAGAATTTCGATTCCGGCATTTCTCATATTGTTCTCTTTGATCATTCTTTCCGTTCTCGGTTTTGGTTTAACCATCATTTTTTCTGATGGAGGAAAGATTTTGATCATTCCATTACTGATTTATGCAGCCGCCTCTGTTTATTTTGTCAGATTGCTTTTGTGGAACAGTATGGGGAAGGAAGTATATAAAATTACAAAAGGAAAAATCAATTATTACTACGATTACGGTTGGTTTAAAGACACAAAAACTGAGGAAGAATTCAATATTTTAAACTTTGGGATTCTTGATAATCTCAATGACGAGGTTTATTTTTCTTTTGATAATCTCAACAGCAAATCGACTGAAGGTGTTTTGCTGATTTCTTTGGATGAAAGCGATATTGAATCTACGATTAGTCAGAAGATAACTGATCTGATTCAGAAAATTAATGAGATTGAGTCGAGTGTAAATAATTTTTTGGGATAATTTATTCTGTTTTAAATTTTAACTGAATTCATTTTTTCTAAACCGAATTTCCGATTTTTGCATTAATGAAATTCAGTTTATGCAGCTGTTATTAATCGACAACAACGATTCTTTTACATTCAACATCGTCAATATCCTTCGTGAAATCGACGGCTGCAATTTTCGGGTGATCAATTATGATGAATTGAAAATCAGTGATCCGGATGTGTTTTCTCATTTTGTAATTTCACCCGGACCGATGAAACCCGAAGATTTCCCGGTGCTGAATCAGGTGATCGATTACAGCGGCCCAAATCAAAAACCGTTGTTGGGAATTTGTCTGGGACATCAGACGATTTGTACCCATTTTGGCGGAAAACTGTATCGGCTCGACAATGTGATTCACGGTCAGCAAAGAAATATTGAAATCATTAAAGATTCCGCAATTTTCAACGGACTGCCCAAAACGATTGACGCCGGACTGTATCATTCATGGACGGTTTCGCCGAATGAATTTCCGAATGAACTTGAAATTACGGCACAATCCGGAAAATACATTATGGCGGTTCAGCACAAAAGGCTTCCGATCTTTGGGATTCAGTTTCATCCCGAATCATTTCTTACTGCATTCGGCAAAGAGATTTTAACCAATTTTACAGCTTTAAAATGATGGAACTTTCTCAATTTTCAAAACAGATTTCAGAATATACGGCTCAAAAAATTCCGTATTTCTTTTTGATTGATTTTGAGATGAAAAATCCGATGGTCTGCAAACTGGATGAAGCCGAAGCAAACGGAATTCTGTACAACATCAAAGGAAAAACAAATGCAGCTGAACAAATTCAGATTCCAAAACCGGAGCTGACTTATACCGCGATTGACAAAGAAAATTATTTCGAAAAAATAAATACAGTCATCGAAGAACTGAAAAACGGAAATTCATTTTTGCTGAATTTGACTTTTCCCACACCGATCAATTGTAATCTGAGTCTGAAGGAAATTTTTTATGCAAGCCATGCACCTTATAAATTATTTATGAAAGACCGGTTTGTGGTATTTTCACCCGAAAGTTTTATCCAAATCAGTCATAACCGGATTTCAACTTTTCCGATGAAAGGAACGATTGATGCAAATATTCCTGATGCCGAACAAATCCTGATCAACAATCAAAAGGAAGCCTGGGAACATCACACCATAGTGGATCTGATGCGAAACGATCTTTCGCTGATTGCCGAAAAAGTCAGTGTGGAACGTTTTCGTTACATCGACAAAATCAAAACACACAAAGGCGAAATCCTGCAGACGAGTTCAGCGATCAGCGGAAATCTGAATGAAGGCTGGGAAAATAATTTTGGTGAAAATCTGCTGAAACTGCTGCCGGCAGGATCGATCAGCGGTGCGCCAAAAAAGAAGACGGTTGAAATCATTCAATCGGTTGAAGATGTTCCGCGTGACTATTATACCGGAATCTTTGGTCTGTTCGACGGTGAAGATCTGGATTCGGCGGTTGCCATCCGTTTTGTTGAAAAACAAAATCAGCAGCTGTATTTCAAAAGCGGCGGCGGAATTACTGCAAACAGTGATCCCCAAAAAGAATACGATGAACTGATTCAGAAGATTTATCTTCCGATCGGCTGATTAATCAATCCAATCAAATTTTAACTGAACAGTCCGAGAAACTGCCAAAGCAGATCAGGATAAGTACCGAGTGCAAAGTTCAAAGCGGTTCCGAAAATCAGCAGCAGTTGTGAAGCCAAAGATAATTTGATTTTCTTTTTTGACTCTGTATTTCTGAAATACATCACGATAATCACTTTGAAATAATAGAATACGCTGATGACAGCCAATACCAGTGCTGCGATGATCAGAAACAGATTACCGGGCACATGCATTGCCGCACTCAGCACAAAGAATTTGGCGAGGAAGCCCGATGTAAACGGAATTCCGGACAGTGAAAAGAGGGCGACCGCGCAGGCAGTTGCCAGCAGCGGCGAACGTTTTGCCAGACCGTAATATCCTTTGTGATCCACTGTTTCCACTTTGGTCAGCGAATAGAACAAAATTACGCTTGACAGACTGTAGCTGACGACATAAAACAGCAGTGCGTCTTTTGATGCCTGATCGATGACAAACAGCGCAAACATCATATAACCTGCCTGAACCACAGAAGAATAGGCAAGCATTCTTTTGACGCTTTTTTGTCTGATCGCAGAGAAATTACCGAGTATCAGTGTGAGCAGAATAATGAAACTCAACAGATACTGATAATTTTTTGCAACGATTTCAGAAGTGATTTTGAATGACATCATCACCGAAATAAATGCAAGGAATCCTCCGCCTTTGACGATGGTCACCATGTAGGAAGAAAACACAGTCGGCGTTCCTTCGTACACATCCGGTCCCCAATAATGCATAGGCGCAACCGAAACTTTGAAACAAAGCGAAAGGATGAGCAGCGTCCAGCCGAGATAATAAATCGACTGCATATCGAATGCATAAGCTGTGATATGATTCAGCAGGAATGATCCGCTGGCTCCGTAAATCAATGTGATTCCCATCAGCATGATGCCGGTTGAAAATGCACCCATCATAAAATATTTGATGGATGCTTCCGTACTTTTCATTTTGTGTTTTGCGGTTCCAGCCAGTATATAAACCGGAATTGAAAGAATTTCAACACCCATAAACAGCAGCAGCAGATTGTTGAAAGTTGCCAGCACCGCGATACCGGTGAGCGAAATAAAGATCAGTGCATAATAATCGGAAACCATTTTGCCCGGCTGACTGATTTTGTTTCGGTTGACCAAAATATAGTACAGTCCGACCGCACAAAGCGCGATAAAGAAATAAATCCTGTAATTGTCGGTCACAATCATATTCGGGTATTTGCCCGCCCAGATCTCATTTCCTCTCAGCTGACAGGCGGCTGAAATCATGATGACGATCATTAGGACGGCAGCCAGAATACTCTGGTGAAGTTTCTTTTTAGAAACAAATCCGCTGAACATAAAGATGATACCGGATAAAGCTGATGTCAATATAATATTCATAGTGGATGCTTCTGATTAATTTTGGATTAGATTAAATATGATGGACGGATAAGTACCCAATAAAATTACTGCAAACGACAGCAGACCGAATACCAGATAGAGTATAGCCGACATTCTTTTCGGTTTGTCCTTGATGTGATCGGGCGAACCGAGCAGTATCGCATTGTTCATTCTCCAGGTGTAAGCAGCCGAAAGGATCGCGCCGATACAGCCCATGATACACAAAACCGGATTGTAAAGGAACAATGCGTTGAGCATCGAGAATTCACCGATAAAGTTTGAAGTCAGCGGCAGCGACAGATTTGACAGACAGAAAATCGTCCAGAAAACCGCAATCGCAGGATCGATTTTTGCCAAACCTCTGACAGATTTCACATCGGTTACGCCGTATCTTCTGTGCATATAATCATAACTCAACCACATGCCGAGCACTACGATCCCATGACTGAACATTTGGAAATAAGCACCTTTGATTCCGATTTCGGAATAAGTGAAGAGACTCATAAAGATCAGCGCCAGGTGGGCGATCGAGCTGAATGCGATAATTCTTTTCAGATGATTTGATCTGAGCGCAATCAGTGATGCATACACCAGACCAAATCCGACGACATACAGCAAACAATCAAAATTCAGTGATTTGACCGGAAACATTCCGATAAACCAGTTGACCACTGCAAAGAGTCCCATCTTTGCCATCAGCGCACTGAGGATGACGGTTACAAAAGTATCCGATGCCTTGTAAACCGGCGGCTGCCAGGTGTGCAGCGGAAAGAGCGGAATTTTGATTGCAAATGCGATCAGGAATAAAATCGGCAAAAGCTGCAGATCTTTGTATTGTGTGGTCAGTCCTTTGATGTCGCTCAAAAGATAACTTTCGGGCTGAAGGTGGAATCCGATATAGATGATTCCGGCCAGCATCAGGAACGAACCAAAGATTGTATAAATAAAGAAAGTGGTATTTGCTCGGACTTTGTTTTTTCCGCCCCAGATTCCGATCAGGAAATAGATTGGTATCAGCACGATTTCCCAGAAGAAATAAAACAGCAGCAGATCCTGAGCAAGGAAAACACCGTTCAGACCTGCAAACATAATCATCAGCAGACCGTAAAAATTATTTTTGTAATTCTTTTTAACCGAAATAAAATACAGGAACAAAAGCGAATAGACAAAGGTGGTGAGCATCACCATGATGGCGCCCAGACCCGAAAAATCGAGTGCGATGTATGTCTGTACATCTCCCATTTTGAACCAGGGTCGAATGATCTCTTTCTGAATCGCTCCCTCACCGTTGAATGCGGCAAGCAGTGAGAAGATGAAAAGATAAACGCTGATGGCTGTGCCTATAAAGCCAAGCGATTTCCTGTAAGAAGTGACCGCCAGACCGACTCCAAATATCAAAGGCAATAAAATCAGTAATACTAAAAACATTCTTTCCGCTTTTTATAATATTCCAAAAAAGAAAACTCCAATTCCCGCTACGATTCCCAGTATCATCAGCAATATGTATGTGCCGATATTTCCTGTCTGAATCGATTTTGTCTGTTTTGAGATAAACAATGACAGACTGCCCACACCGAATACGATTTGTGCAATTCCGGCTTTCTCAACATATTTTCTTAAAAAGGTACCCAGATTCTCGGTCGGCGTAATGACAGCCGCCTGATAAATTTCATCCACATACCATTTGTTTTTAAATAATTTCATAATACCCGAAGCTTCACCGTCGGTTTTGCCGTTGTACATTTTGTAGGTCAGCGCAATTGCACCGATTACAAATATCAGCAATGCGACCATCAGCATGATTTCGACCGATGCCGAAACATGGTGCTCATCAGCCGGTACGCCGGTCACACCTGCCAGGAAATTGTTCAGTTTGTGTCCGTTGGATGCAAATACCGCAGGAATTCCGATGAATCCGCCGATAAATGACAATACTGCCAAAATCATCATCGGCACGGTCATGCTCGAAGGACTTTCATGCGGATGAGCTTCTTTGTTTCTCAAATCGCCGTGGAAAGTCATAAAATACCATCTGAACATATAGAATGCAGTCAGCACCGAAACGATAAATCCGATGATCCAGACTGCTTTGCTTCCGATAAACATATTGAGCAGCATTTCGTCTTTTGAGAAGAAACCGCTCAACGGAGGAATACCTGCAATCGCCAGACAGGCAATCAGCATGGTGATGTTTGTTTTGGGCATCAGTTTTCTCAAACCGCCCATTTTGTTCATGTCCTGTTCGCCGCCCATTGCGTGGATGACAGAACCGGATCCCATAAACAGCAGTGCTTTGAAGAATGCGTGTGTCAGTACGTGGAAAACCGCTGCAACATAAGCACCCATTCCGATTGCTGCAAACATTAATCCCAATTGAGAAACAGTGGAGTAGGCGAGTACCTTTTTGATATCGTCCTGTCTCATTGCAATGGTGGCAGTAATCAATGCTGTGATGATACCGATCCAGGCAACGATTCCTTTTGTAAACGGAACCATATCGAACAGTTCATTGCATCGTGTCAGCATAAAGATACCTGCGGTTACCATGGTGGCAGCATGGATCAGTGCAGACACCGGTGTAGGTCCGGCCATCGCATCGGGCAGCCAGGTGAAAAGCGGAATCTGAGCAGATTTACCGGTTGCTGCCAAAAAGAGCAACAGTGTGATTCCGATCAGTGCTCCTTCAGCCACATTTGCTGTTGTGAGCATACTGAATACTTCTCTGTATTCGAGTGTACCAAATTCTTTATAAATCCAAAACATTGCAATCAGAAAGCCGATATCACCGATACGGTTCATGATAAATGCTTTTCTTGCCGCAATTGTAAAATCCCAATTGTGATACCAGAATCCGATCAGCAGATAGGAACAGAGTCCCACACCTTCCCAGCCGATGTACATCATCAGGAAGTTACTGCCCATCACAAGAATCAGCATTGAGAAAATAAATAAATTAAAGAATGAAAAGAATTTTCCGAATCCTTCGTCTTCATTCATATAACCGACCGCATACACATGGATCAGAAATCCGACGCCGGTGATGATCAGCATAAAGAGACTGGTCAAAGCATCGATCTGAAATGCAAACGGGATTTGTATGTTTTCGAAATTAAATATATCAAAGAAATGAAAGATTTGAGGTGCCGCGTCAGGTCCTGAAGGAACTGCAAAAAACACCATGACCGAAAGGATAAAGCTGACGAATACCACGCCCGGGCCCAAAATTGAAATCAGACTTTTGGGCAGCACATGTCTTCCCAGGCCGTTGATAACGAATCCGATGAATGGTAAAAGCGGAATGAGCCAAATATAATTCTCCATAAATCTAATGCTTTAAACGGTTTAGGAATTGGACATCGGTTTTGTAGGTCTTTCTGTAGAACAGTATCATGATTGACAGACCGACAGCTACTTCGGCTGCAGCAACGACCATGATGAAGAGCACCAGCATCTGTCCGTCGATTCCGGCTTCGGTACCCGGATTTTTGGCATAGTGCATTTTTGAAAATGCAACCAAAAGCAGATTGACAGAGTTGAGCATCAATTCTATACACATCAGCATGATGACGATATTTCTGCGTATGATCACACCCGCCATTCCGATGGAGAAGAGGGTCAGTGACAGAAATAAATAGTAACTAATCGGTATCATTCTTTTATCTTCAAATTTTTTAATTCATTATCAATCATCTTGCTTCCGCCTTTCTTTCCTTTTTTGTCTTTCTGGACAGCATCACCGCTCCGATCATCGAACCCATAAACAGTATGCTCGCCAGTTCAAACGGAATTACATAGTCCGAATAAAGGACGGTTCCCAGCTTTTCGGTCAGACCGATGTCGCCTCCGCCGGTGAGCAATTGATTGGTTTCAACATCAGACTGCATAAATATTCTGACGGTCAGCAGCAGGAATATGGCTGAGATCAGTGATGCGGCTGTGATCACAAAGGTTTTGCTGAAGCTTCGATCCTCTTTGTTCAGATTCATAATCATCACCACAAACAGGAACAATACCATGATGGCGCCTGCATAGACGATGATGTTGATGATTGCAAGGAATTGGGCGTTCAGCAGCACATAGTGACCGCTGATGCTGAAAAATGTGATAATCAGATAAAGTATAGAATGAATCGGATTTTTTGACGCCACGGTCAGCAATCCGCTCAGAACAGTCAAAGCTGCCAGTATGAAAAATAAAATTTCGGCTGTACTCATGCTTCAGTCTCTTTGGTTTCTTTTTTTGGAAAAGGAATCAGCAGATCCTCTTTTGTATATATAAAATTCTTTCTCTTATAACTTGCCGGAACCACCGACTGGCTCAGATAAAGCGCATCTTTCGGACAGGCTTCTTCACAAAGTCCGCAGAAGATGCATCTCAGCATATTGATTTCGTATCTGGTCGCATATTTTTCTTCGCGGTACAGATCTTCTTCGCCCGGCAGTCTTTCGCCGGCTTCCATCGTGATTGCTTCTGCCGGACAAGCCAACGCACACAGTCCGCAGGCGGTACAGTTTTCGCGTCCTTCCTCGTCGCGGTTCAGAACATGCATTCCTCTGAAATTTTCACTGAACTGACGTTCGGTTTCCGGATAACGGATGGTCACCTTCTTTTTAAAGAAGTGTTTTATGGTAATCCACATTCCGATAAATATATTGACCAGATATAATTTCTCCCAGAAAGTCATTGGCTTTCTGTTGACCGGTTGTGCTTTATCTGTTAGAAATTCCATTTTGTTTTAATTAAAAAAATAAAGTATTACAAATCCTGTAATTAGCAAGTTGACCAAAGCCAACGGCAGTAATCTTTTCCAGCCGAGATCCATCAACTGATCGTAACGGAATCTCGGGATGGTCCATCTCACCCACATAAATAAAAATATAAAGAAACAGGTCTTGATGAACAAAACGATGAAGTGGATAATCGACATCGCATTCATTCCAAGACTTTCAGTCAAATTTGCGTCGTTTACAAAAGGTATATCATAACCGCCAAAAAACAGTGTGGACAGAATAACCGAAGTGATGAACACATTTACGTATTCTGCAAACAGGAAAAATCCGAGTTTCATTGACGAATATTCCGAATGATAACCGCCAATCAGCTCGTTTTCAGCTTCGGGCAGGTCAAAAGGTGTTCTGTTGGTTTCTGCAAAACAGCAGACCAGGAAAATGATAAATCCGAGCGGCTGCAATACCACATTCCAATAACCGTCTATCTGTTCGGCCACAATCACATCGAGTTTGAGCGAACCGCTGATCATAAACACTGCAATCAGTGTGATGCCCAATGGGATTTCATATGAAATAATCTGAGAAGCCGCACGAACACCGCCCATCAGCGACCATTTGTTGTTGGATGCCCATGAACCGATCAGCATACCGTAAACACCCAGACTCAATACACCCAAAATATACAGATAGCCGATATTGACATCTGCAATCAGCGGATTGATCACCGAATCGCCCCAGCTGAATTCCGAACTCCACGGAATGACAGCACCTGTCATCAGTGCAAGCGTCATCGCAAGGGTAGGACCGAGTATAAACAGAAATTTTTCTGAATGTGCAGGTGTAATCTCTTCTTTGAAAAAGAGTTTGCCGCCGTCTGCCAATGGCTGAAGCAGTCCGCCCCAACCGGCTCTGTCCGGTCCCCGTCTGTCCTGAATATAACCTGCAACCTTACGTTCAGCCCAGGTAGAATACATAGCGACAACAAGCGCCATTACTACAAGCACGCCGCTGAGCGCCAATTTTTCCATTATTTCACTGTACAAATCCGGGTTCATATATTATGGTGTTCGTTTTTTGGGATCTTTCCCTCTGATGTCTGTTAATTCTTTTCCTTCTGTCGATTTTTTCGGGTTCTCATCCAGATAATCCTTGGATGTTGCCGGACCGTAAATCTGACTGATGTCTTTGTCGGTACGGTTCACATCGCTCTGATTGTGGATGTCGAATGTGAATTTCGGTTCCCACTTCATCACTTCCGGAAGTACATTTTTCGGCTTTGTTGTCCTTCTTTTTCCTGAAGCATGATTGCTGCTGATGACCGAACCCTGATAGACTCTTGACGGACCTTCGATCACCCAATCCGAAGTTTTCTTTTTGTCGAAACGGCAGGTGTTGCAAATCCAGTCTTCTGCTTCCCACCATTCATTTCTTCGGGTGGTCACTCTGAAAACTTCGTCTCCTCTGTACCACAGTCTCACTTTTCCTTTACAGGTCGGGCAGTCTCTGTGAGCATCCACCGGTTTCAGAAACCATACACGGTTTTTGAATCTGAAGGTCTTGTCGGTCAGCGCACCCACCGGACAGACATCGATTACGTTTCCAATAAATTCACTGTCCAGTGCTTTTTCAATATAAGTTGCAATTTCTGATTTGTCACCTCTGTACATGACACCGTGCTGTCTCGGTTCGGTCAGCTGTTCTGCCAGTTTCACGCAACGGTAACACATGATGCAGCGGTTCATGTGCAGCTGTATCTGATCGCCTATGTCGATTCTTTCAAAAGTTCTTTTTCTGAAATCTAATCTTGATTCGTCCTGACCGTGCTCATAGCTCAAATCCTGCAGTTTGCATTCACCTGCCTGGTCGCAGACCGGACAGTCGAGCGGATGGTTGATCAGTAAGAATTCTACCACACCTTCGCGTGCATCGAGTACACGCTGTGATGTTTTGTTGCCAACGACCATTCCGTCCTGAACGGCGGTCTTGCATGATGCCATCAGTTTGGGCATCGGTCTTGGATCTCTTTCACTTCCCTGAGTGACTTCAACCAGACAGGTGCGGCAGTATCCGCCGGTATTTTCGAGTGGTTCATAGTAACACATGGTAGGCGGTGCCACATGCTTTCCGATTTTTCGGGCAGCCTGCAGTATGGTGGTGCCTTCCGGAACCTCTATGGTTTCGCCGTCAACGGTTACTCTGCACATTTTAACTTCTTTCTCTTCAGCCATGATTATTCAGCTTCTTTGTTTAATTCAATCGGATCGGCATAATGAGCCAGTCCGTATCTCATATTCAGCGCAGCCTCACCATTGAGCACACGCCATTCAAATTCGTCCCTGAAATGTCTGATTACAGAGGCAACCGGCCATGCGGCAGCATCTCCCAGCGGACAAATCGTGTTTCCTTCTATATTTCCCTGTACCCTCCAGAGCAGATCGATGTCTGACATTTTTCCGTGTCCTTCAGACATTCTTTTCAGGATTTTTTCAAGCCAGTGGGTTCCTTCACGGCAGGGCGAGCACTGACCGCAGCTTTCGTGTCTGTAAAATCTTGAAATGGTATAGGTGTGATATACGATATCCTGATCTTCGTCCAAAACGATAAATCCGCCCGAACCCAGCATACTTCCGGTTTGGAATCCGCCGTCAGACAGGCTTTCGTAATTCATATATCTCGGTTCTCCTTTTGCAGTTTTCAGCAGCAGATTGGCAGGCAGCATCGGAACGGAACTTCCGCCTGGAATACAGGCTTTCAGTCTTTTTCCGTTTGCAATTCCGCCGCAGAAATCATCAGAATAGATGAATTCCTCCACCGTCTGCGTCATATCGATTTCGTAAACGCCCGGTTTGTTGATATTTCCGCAGGCAGAAATCAATTTGGTTCCGGTTGAACGGCCCACACCGATTTTTGCATATTCGGCTCCCCCCATGTTGATGATTGGTCCAACGGATGCAATTGACTCAACATTGTTGACCACAGTCGGTCTTTGCCAGAGTCCTTTTACAGCCGGAAATGGGGGTTTGATCCTCGGATTTCCTCTTTTTCCTTCAATACTTTCGAGCAATGCGGTTTCCTCTCCGCAGATGTATGCACCCGCACCCGGATGAACATAAATCTCAAGATCGAATCCGCTGTTTTTGATATTTTTTCCGAGCCAGCCGTTTGCTTTTGCTTCTGCAATCGCTTCTTCGAGTATATCGATGATCCAGCCGTATTCTCCTCTGATGTATATGTAAGAAACATTACTGCCCAGACAGTAGGACGAAATAATGATTCCTTCGATCAGCAGATGGGGGACGTGTTCCATCAGAAAACGGTCTTTGAAAGTCCCGGGTTCCGATTCATCCGCATTGACTACGAGGTGTCTTGGAACGCCTTCAGGTTTTGCGATAAAACTCCATTTCAGTCCGGTTGGGAATCCTGCACCTCCCCGTCCTCTCAGTCCCGAAGTTTTGACTTCTTCAAGGACTTCATCGGTCGTCATATTGAAAGCTTTCTCAACCGCCTTATATCCGTCATGTTCCCTGTACACGTCGTATTTGCGTATGCCGGGCACATTTCTGTGTTTTAATAATAATAGTGTCTCTCCCATTACGCCTGATTTCTTAATTCTTCAATTAATTCATCCACTTTTTCAACCGTCAGATGTTCTTTGTAATTCTTACCGAGCATCATCATCGGCGCATAACCGCATGCACCCAGACATTCTGATGGTTTGAGTGTAAACAGTCCGTCTGCGGAAGTTTCGCCCACCTCAATATTCAGTTTCTGTTTGATGTGGTTGATGATCCTGTCAGAACCGCAAACCATACAGGGTCCGGTCTGACAGACTTCCAGTACATATTTTCCGACCGGTTTAAGATTGAACATGGTATAGAAAGTAGCCACTTCATATACTTCGACCGGATTGAGATTCAGAATTTCAGCCAGATGATCCAATACCGGAACATCCAGCCAGCCGCCTGATTCTGCCTGAGCGATATGCAGCGCAGGAATCAGCGCACTCTTTTGTTTTCCATCGGGATAACGGGTGATGATCTCCTGAATCTTTTTGTATGCTTCTTCTGAAAATTTAACTTCAGCCATTTTATTTGTTTTTATAATCATCGATTCAAACCCGGGTCTGAATCCAATTCTTTCAATTCACTCAATCAGGCATCCATTTCGCCTGCAATCATATTCATACTGCTCATTGTAAGGATCGCATCACTGATCAGCGAACCGACGATGATTTCGGGATAAGCCTGATAATAGATAAAACAGGGTCTTCTGAAATGAAGTCTGTATGCGGCACGTCCGCCGTCGCTCACCAGATAAAAACCAAGCTCTCCGTTTGCGCCTTCCACCGCATGATAAACTTCACCGACCGGCGGATCGATTTCACCATAGATGATTTTGAAGTGATAAATCATTTCTTCCATCTTGGTGTAAACTTTTTCTTTCAGCGGCAGGTAATAATCGGGTACATCCGCATGATGAGGAATTGCTTCTTCACCTTTCAGATCATTGATTTTTTGAACAGCCTGTCTGATCAGCGAAAGCGACTGCCACATTTCCTGATTTCTGACCATGTATCTGTCATAGACATCACCTGTGGTACCGACCGGAACTTTGAAATCAAATTCTTCATATCTCGAATACGGTTTTGCGGTTCGGATGTCATAATCCAATCCGGCAGCTCTCAGATTGGGGCCTGTAAATCCGTATTGAAGCGCTCTTTCGAGACTGATTCCGCCCACGCCCTGGGTTCTTTCCATAAAGATTCGGTTTCTGTCAAAAAGACCTTCGAATTCTTTCAGGATTTTTGGATATTCGTCAAGGAATTTATCGATCTTTTCCCATACGATCTGATTGAAGTCTCTTTCAAAACCACCGATCCGACCGATGTTGGTGGTCAGACGTCCGCCCGAAATTTCTTCATAAATCTCATAAATCAATTCTCTGTATTCCATCACATAGAGGAAACCGGTAAATGCACCCGCATCCACACCGATGACCGAATTGCAGATCAGGTGATCAGAAATCCTTGCCAGCTCCATGATGATGACACGCATATAGTCAACCCTTTTTGGCATCTCAACCCCAAGCAGTTTTTCGACGGTCATGTGCCATCCCAGATTGTTGATCGGTGCCGAGCAGTAGTTCAGACGGTCGGTCAATGGGGTGACCTGATAGAACGCTCTTTGTTCTGCGATCTTTTCAAATGCTCTGTGGATGTATCCGACGGTCGCCTCTGCACTCAGCACTTTTTCACCGTCCATCTCGAGTATGTTTTGAAACACACCGTGAGTGGCAGGGTGGGTAGGTCCCAGATTGAGCGTCCTCGATTTTTTTTCGAGCGACTCCTCGGGGAGTTCTATATTCGTTCTTTCTTTTTCTTTAATTTCTTTCATCTCAACCAACTGTTTAGATATTGAGTTTGCCCAGATTAAAATGAGAATCGCCGCGACCGAACATATCGTCGTCCTTGTCTTTACGGGTCTGATCTTCGAGCGGATATTCTTTTCTCAGCGGGAAATAATCCATTTCTTCGACATTCATCACACGGATCAGATTTGGGTGACCCACAAAATTGACTCCGAAGAAATCATAACATTCTCTCTCCAGCCAGTTTGCGCCGGCAAAAAGAGAAGTCAGCGTATAGATATCCGGTTTTTCAATGTCGAGTTTGAATTTTAACCGGAGATGCTTTCTTTTCAGCATATTGTACACCAGATAGGTTACAACCAGTTCTTCGCCTCTGTTGTCCGGATAATGAATCGCGGTCAGATCGGTCAGGAATTTGAACCCGAGTTCCTCGTCGTCATTCAGATACTGAACGATTTTCAGATTCTGCTCCTTGTCGCCGTAAACCGCCATTATATCATAATTCTGCTCGTATCCGATGATTGCTTCACCAAATTTCGAATGCAGTTTTTCCAAAATAAATTGATCTTCCAACATATTGCACCAATTATAAAATACCGTAGCTTCTCAACAATTCCTGATACTCGGGTGAATTTCGTCTTCTGATGTCCTCGTTTCCGACCAGATCCTGAACTTTCAGAATTCCGTCGAGTATAGCTTCGGGTCTTGGGGCACATCCGGGAACATAAACATCCACCGGTACGATCTGGTCAATTCCCTGAAGCACCGAATAGGTGTCAAAGATTCCGCCGCTGCTTGCACAGGCACCGACAGCCATCACCCATCTGGGTTCTGCCATCTGAAGATACACCTGTTTCACAACCGGACCCATCTTTTTTGCGATGGTTCCCATCACCATCAGCAGATCGCACTGTCTGGGCGTAAATGCAAGACGCTCGCTGCCAAATCGTGCCAGATCATAATGTGCTGCCATGGTCGCCATAAATTCGATGCCGCAGCATGAGGTGGCAAACGGAAGCGGCCAGATTGAATTTTTTCTTGCCAGTCCGACCACCTTTGACAGCTGCATCGCGCCAAAGCCTTCGCCCTGATACATCTCGGGCATTTCAACTAATTTCACATTTGTATTGTGAGTAACCGGTCTTTTATTGAAAATCATTTTTTGTCTTTTAAAATTTTAAATCGGACACGCTTATTTTTCCCAATCCAGCGCGCCTTTCTTTCTGACATAAAGATACATAATCAGGAACAAACCGACAAACAGGCTGACGGCTGCAAATCCTTCCCATCCCAACTCTTTGAAATTCACGGCATAGGGATAAAAGAATACAACTTCAACATCAAACAGCACAAACAGTATGGCAACCAGATAATATTTGACGGCAAAAGGCTGTCTCGCGTTTCCGTGTTGTTCAATACCGCTTTCAAAGTTCTCAAGTTTGTCTTTGGTTCGTCTTTTTGGTCCGAGCATGTGGGTGATAATGATGGTTCCGACCACAAATCCGGCTGAAAGAACAAATAGTATGAGGATTGGTAAATAGTCAAAAGATGTGTCCATTTTTTTAAAAAATATGTGGGGTAAATTTAAGAACTATTCAGTGCTCAAAAAGGCCAACCTTTGTATATATTATTGAAAACGCTTAATTTATATCGATTATAAATAAATAATTGTCATTTGTCATTTTGTTAAAGATTAAGCCAAAAAAAACAAATTTGCTGATACAGAATTATTTTTAAAATTTCAGATCGCTGATTTTAAATTTACTGTGTATTTTTTGTAAATTGTCAAATCAAAAATCACAATTATGAAATTCAAAATTTCCTTTTTATCAATTATTCTTTTTGGAATTTTCGGTTTTGGTCAGATTCAGCAGCAGTTTACGGTTGATGAAAACGGCCGGCTGAATTTTAATAAGATTCAAGTTGAATCAAATCATTATTGGGACAGCAATGTTTTTGGACCGTCAGATCTTGAATTGGACTGGAGCAGTCCTGATTTTGATGTTTCTGACAATCCGAGTGTTGATTCCTGGGATACTCATTTAGCGATTAGTCCCGACAATTCAGTAAATATTGTGTACAATGACAATCATTCGAACGGTTTGCAAAAAATCATGTACAGAAAAAAGACAGGGGATGAATGGTCTGCTCCAATCTATGTGGACGCCGGCGGTGAGATCGGCGGAAGGAATAATCATATGCCGGTTGTTTCTGCTGCTCCAAACGGAGATATCCATGTGATTTATACGGTTTGGGCGTATGCAAATTTCAGAAATTATATGGGTTATTCACATTATGATGCAGCTTCGGATACCTGGAGCGACGGAGTAAAAATTTCTGATGTGGAAGGCACCATCGAAATGAACGGAATCAACGCGCTTTACAGTACGGAAAACAGTCAGCCGGTTGCAATTTGGGGATATGACAATCGTGAAGATGCAAATGTGGAAGAAATCTATATGACTTATTTTGATGGTGAAAACTGGTCAGAAGATATTGCGGTTTCACAACTTTCTGACGGTTTGAGCGCTTATGGTCCGGCGGTTACAGGCATCGGAAATCAAAAAGCAATCATAATTTACAGGGAATATATTGACGGTTCGTCAAACGAGCTGAGATACAGAATTTATGATGAAGTCAGTCATGAGCTGAGCGATCCGAAGACGGTTGATTTTGGAGTTCATCCGGTTTATTATCTGCCGCTGCTTTACCATGACGGAAAAGCAAATATACTTTTCACTTACAAAACAGGCGGTCAGGAATTTGTGAAAATTGCAGAATACAACAGTGATTCTGATTCTTTTTTTGTCAAAGACGACTCAAAACAGTTTCCCGACAATACGCTGAGAAGATACGGCTGGGACTGCAATCAGGACGGTGACTGCGGAATCATATTTACCGATCTGATCGGCGAGAAAGTTTCGTATATGGCTTACAGTCCGGATTCGGGTTTTTCGGATGCACTGACAATTGTAAATCAGGATCCTCAGATTGATCCGCCGTTTGCTGGTTTTGATTCATTTGGAAATCTTCATATCACTTGGTCAGATATGAGATTTGATACGGGCGGATCCTTCATTCACAGAGAAATTTTTTATAAAGAAGGCAAGAATCTGAATATGGGAGTAAATGATATTTTGAATTCAGAAATTCAGTTTTACCCCAATCCTTCAAACGGAAAATTCACAATTCGGACCGATCGGCCGGGTGTGATTGAACTGTTTGACCTGAACGGAAAAAAATTGGAAAACAGAAGAATTCAAAAAATTACAAACCTCGAATTATCGCTGCCCGACGGCGTTTATGTGTTGAAATTTAATGACGGAAAACAAATTCAAACCAAAAAGATATTGATTAAAAACAATTGAAAACTTAGAGCCGGTTTAAATTTTACCGAAAAATAAAATTTAAACAGGTACTTAATCTTTACAGATATTTTCTTTTGTCTTTTTAATATTTTTAATATCTGTAATAATCCGGTTTGAAAGGTCCTTCCACCTTTACACCGATATAATCCGCCTGTTCGGGGCTCAGTTTTTCAAGTTCGGCACCGAGCTTGGAAAGATGCAGAAATGCTACCTTCTCATCCAGATGTTTTGGAAGCATATAAACCTCGTTTTTGTATTTGTCGGAATGATTCCACAATTCTATCTGTGCAAGTGTCTGATTTGAAAATGAATTTGACATCACAAAAGAAGGATGACCGGTTGCACAACCCAGATTCACCAGACGGCCTTCTGCAAGTATAATGATTTCTTTTCCGTCCACATTGTAAACATCCACCTGAGGTTTGACTTCATATTTTGTATCACCGTAATTTTTGTTCAGCCACGCCATATCGATCTCATTGTCAAAATGACCGATGTTGCAGACAATAGTTTTGTCTTTCATCTTTTTGAAATGCTCTCCTCTTACAATTCCAAAATTGCCGGTGGTCGAAATCACTATATCTGCATTTCCGACAACTGTATCCAGTTTTTTTACTTCAAATCCTTCCATTGCCGCCTGCAAAGCACAGATCGGATCGATTTCGGTAACCGTAACGATTGCGCCCGCACCTCTGAACGAAGCCGCAGTTCCTTTGCCCACATCTCCGTAACCGCAGACCACCACTCTTTTTCCGGCGAGCATCACATCGGTTGCACGACGGATGGCATCCACCGCAGATTCGCGGCAGCCGTATTTGTTGTCAAATTTTGATTTGGTCACCGAATCGTTCACATTGATCGCAGGAACAGCAAGTGTTCCGTTTTTCATCCTTTCGTAAAGTCTGTGTACGCCTGTAGTCGTTTCTTCAGACAGACCTCTGATTTCTTTGGTCAATTCGGGATATTTGTCAAAAACCATATTGGTCAGATCACCTCCGTCGTCGAGAATCATATTCAGCGGTTTTCTTTCCTGACCAAAAAACAGCGTCTGTTCAATACACCAGTCAAATTCTTCTTCATTCATTCCCTTCCATGCATAAACCGGAATTCCTGCTGCTGCAATTGCTGCCGCTGCATGATCCTGGGTCGAAAAAATATTGCAGGAAGACCAGGTCACCTCTGCGCCCAATTCAACCAAAGTTTCAATCAGAACTGCAGTTTGTATCGTCATGTGGAGACAGCCCGCGATTCTTGCACCTTTCAGCGGCTGTTGCGGGCCGTATTCTTTTCTGATAGCCATCAGACCCGGCATTTCTGCTTCTGCAAGTCTGATTTCTTTTCTTCCCCACTCTGCAAGTGAGATATCTTTTACTTTATAAGGAATGTATTCAACTTGTGTGCTCATAACTCTAAATAATTTTCTAATTTTGAAACTCGTATATTAATAAGGGCTGCAAAGTTACAAACTAATTTCTCAATCATAAATGCCGATTATCAATTCTTTCCATAATGACGAAACCACAAGGATCGTTTGCTGGCATCTGACCGAAACAGATGAAGAATTGCTTGATTATCTGAAACTCAACCCTTATCGGATCATGAAGTATTTGACGCTCAACCCCAAACAGGCAAGAGAATATCTCGGTCTGCGTGCCTGTCTCAAGATGCTCGATCTCGACTTTGAAGTTTATTACAACCAAAAAGGAAAACCCTATCTGCCTGCAAGTCGTCAGCTGTCTATCAGTCATTCGTTTGATATGGTGTGTATCGGACTGAGTCAATATTATATAGGTATAGACATCGAAAAAAGAAGAACCGACAAAATCCTGAATATCCAAAACAAATTTATCAGACCCGACGAAGCGGAATGGATTCCCGAAGAAAACAAAGAAGAATATCTGCATGTGATTTGGGGAATCAAAGAAGGACTGTACAAACTAAACGGCGGAAATCTTTGGAATTTCCTGAATCATTATAAGGTTGAAAAATTTGATTTAAACGCGGACGACCCGATTTTATGCTGGCTTTGGGACGAAAACAGTCGAAAAAAATATCATGCCTATTATCGGCTGATCGAAGGATATTATCTGGTCTGGGTGCTGGATGAGGAATCCGGGAATCAGTAATTTTTAATCAAAGACCTACTGTTTTTTTAAAATCATTTAACTTTACAAAAAAATATCAAATGAACGGACTTGAAAATACACCTGTACTTGTTGCCCATGCTGATGCTGCGCGACAGGCTGAATTTTACAGAAAGACCTATTCAAACGTAGCTTTCGGGGTGCTTGCATTCATCGGAATTGAAGCAGTATTGCTCAAAATAGACCCTTTGGTCAATCTGATGCTGAGTCTTCAGGGTTATTCCTGGCTGCTGCTTTTGGGCGGATTTATGGCGGTGACCTGGGTTGCTCAGAATCTGACATACAGAAATGCAGACCGCACAAAACAGTATGCGGGTTTTCTGCTTTATATACTGGCCGAAGCCATTATTTTTGTTCCACTGCTTTATCTGGCGATGAATTTTGGCGGCGGCCCTCAGATGATTGCACAGGCAGGCGTCATCACAGGAACTCTCTTTTTGGGTCTGACAGCAGCCGTCCTGATGACAAAAACCGATTTTTCATTTTTGAGAACCGGTCTGGTGGTCGGATTTTTTATCGCATTGGGTCTGATCGTTGCCGGAACCATCTTTGGATTTAATCTCGGTCTTTGGTTTTCTGTCGGAATGGTGCTTCTTGCTGCCGGCAGTATTCTTTATTCAACTTATCAGATCAAAAATGAATTCGGAACCGATCAGTATGTGCCGGCTGCGCTTTCGCTTTTTGCTTCGCTGATGCTGCTTTTCTGGTATGTACTTCAAATCCTGATGTCAAGAAAATAATTCAAAATATATGGCAGCCCGATATTTTCTCGGGCTGTTTTTTTAAATGACAGATTTCTTTTCACTGCTGATCGAACCCTATCGGACTTATGAGACCTGGATGATCGTTCTCGAAATCATCGCGGTCATTCTTGGGATTTCGAGCGTATTTTTTTCGCTGAAAAGAAATATTTGGGTTTATCCGGTCGGAATCATTTCAACCGGAATCTATGTTTACCTGCTGTTTGTATTTGGTTTGCTCGGCGACTGTCTGATCAATGTCTATTATACCGCAATGAGCATTTACGGCTGGATCCTCTGGTCAAAAAATTCACCTGACAAAATCCATGTCAATGTTTCATGGGCAAATTCAAAGGAATGGTTTTATGCCTCACTTTTGTTTTTGGGAAGTCTGGTGCTTGTTATTCTGGTTTATTATTTCAAACCCTGGCTCGACAATGATTTTGTGCTGAACGGTGCCGATTTGGGTCTTGATCATCTCGATTGGGCCAACTGGCTGGATGTGTTCACCACTTCCATATTTTTGGTCGGTATGTGGCTGATGGCAAAACAGAAGATTGAAAACTGGCTGTTTTGGATTTTGGGTGATTTCATCTGTATCCCGATGTTTATTTACAAAGGTCTTGTCATCACTTCGATACAGTTTTTTGTTTTTACTGTTCTCGCTGTGATTGCCTATTTCGAATGGAAAAAAAATTATCTGGAAACCCAATCCAAACCGATTCAGATTGGCGATTAATTCTTATTGTTGACCGTTTCGGGTTTGATGATTCGATGAGCACTTTCTATAAATTCAACCAGTCTGACCGCATGTCCGCCGTCAAGTACCGAAGCTCTGTTTTCACTGATTGCACTGATGATTTCAGCCATAGCCAACGGATGGAAATTTTTGGTTTCTGTTGAATGTTCTTTAGCCGGATTTTCACCTTCCACATTACAGTAAATCAGCTGATTCAGATACTGATCACCGATTTCGACCGTTCCTTTTTCTGCGATTAAAAGTATGCTGCTTTTGAAATTTTTTTCAAAAACCGAAGTGGTGAAAATCATATTTCCTTTTGCACGGTCAGCATTGAATTCAAGGATTCCGCTGTCCGGAAAATCGGTTACTTCTTTGTGATTGAAATTAAAGAATGAAGAATGAACACAGTTGGTTTCATCAAACCAAAAATTCATAATATCCACAAAATGAGAAAATTGAGTAAACAAAACACCGCCGTCCATATCGATCGAACCGCTCCAGTCGCGCTGTTTGTAATAATCCTTGTTTCGGTTCCAGTAACATCTGATGTTCACCATATAGATTTCACCCAATTTGTTCCGGTCGATCAGATTTTTGACAAAACGGACGGGCGGTGAAAATCTCAATTGCATCGAAGAAAAAACTCTTTTTCCGTTTGCATTTGCAATTTCCAGAATTTCTTTTGCGTCTGCGGTATTGAGCGCCATCGGTTTTTCGATCAGCACATGTTTTCCGGCATTCAGACATTCGATTGCATGCTGTTTGTGATAACCGTTTGGTGTGGCAATCGAAACGATGTCGGTCTCAGTGTCATTTTCCAAAAATTCCCGGATTGAACCATAGACCGGAATACCCGGATTTTCACCCGAAAATTTTGAATCGATTATCGAAATCAGTTTTGCGTCTGCGGCTTCTTCAATTGCTTTTTTGTGCACCTTTCCGATGTGGCCGTATCCCAGTATTGAAAAATTAAGCATTTTGTATTAATTCGGTTTTCAGGTGAATTTTTCGCCTTTATTCAGTTTCAGATCGCTTACAAAAGTTTTGATCATCTGGTCTTTGTCCATTCCGCAGATCAGCAGCGCCATTTTTGTATCGACCACTATATAATCTTTCAGTCCGTCAACGATGACCGCTTTGTTTTGGGTGGTGTAAATCATCGAATTTTTTGTGTTGTAGGTCAGTATATGTTTTCCTTTCTTCACATTCTGATCCTTGTTTTTGTCGGAAAGCTCATAAAGAGATTTCAGAGTGCCCAGATCGGTCCAGCCAAATGAGGAAGGAATCACATACACATCCTCGGATTTCTCAAGGATTCCGTGGTCGATCGAGATCATCGGGATTAGCGAATAAGCTTTTTTTACCGCTTTGGTTCTCAATTCATGATTTTTCAGTCCTTCGATCTTATTGAATGCTTCATATATTTCGGGCAGATGTTTTTTGAACTGCTTCAATATCACTTCTGCACGCCAGATAAAAATTCCCGCATTCCACAAAAAATCGCCCGATTCGCAAAATACTTCTGCGAGTTCCAGACTTGGTTTTTCGGTAAATGTCTTAACTTTTTTCAATGCCTGACGCCCTTCCGCCAAAAATTGTATATAACCGTAACCGGTATCGGGTCTTGTCGGTTTGATTCCGAGTGTGACCAGTATATCTTTGTTTTCGGATTCTTTGAGTGCAAGTCTGAGTTTTTTCACAAAACCGGGTGCATCCATGATCACATGATCAGACGGCGCAACCACTATGTTTGCCTTAGGATTGATTTCGTATATCAGTTTTGCAGCATAAATATTGCTTGGTGCAGTATTCTTTCCTTTGGGTTCGGCTATAATCTGCTCGGGCGACAGTTCGGGCAGTTGTTTCAGCGTCAGCTCCGAATATTCTGTCAGTGTGACCACATAAATCTGATTTTCGGGAATTATTTTTTTCAGTCGGTCAAAGGTGCCCTGCAGAAGCGATCTTCCGGTTCCGAGTACATCGTGAAATTGTTTTGGATAATCGCCGGTACTCAGCGGCCAAAATCTTGAACCCACTCCGCCGGCCATAATTATCCCAAAATAATTGTTGTTCATTGATTGATTATTTCATCTACTACCGCCTGTCCGCTGATCAGATACGAACGATTGGTTTTCAATTCCCTGCAAATATATCTTATTTTTCTCTTTTGACCTTTTTGAAATATTCTTTTCCTGAGTCTGAAATATTGACCCTCCTCCAAATTGTCAAGCAGCATTTCAATCATATCTTCATCCAGAAACAATGCGCTGTGCAGATGTCTGTCCGCGCCTATGCTTGCTTTTGGGCTTTGAGCATGCCTCTTGATCTGACTTCTGATTTCTTCGGGATAAATTTCAAGACTTTCAAAAAGCAGTTCGCCAAAGATTCTTTTCCATTCGTCACCATGCGATCTGACCTTTTCCGGATAAGATTTCCTGACGATCAGATGTGCAATCTCATGAGTCATTACAAAGAAAAACGGATACGGTTCCATGGTGCCGTCAATGCTGATTTGGTGAAATCCCGTCTTTTTGTCAAATCGGTAATCGCCCAGTTTTGTTTTTCTTTTTGGCTTGATTCGAATCTTCAGCCGCGCGTCTCCAATCCATTCATATATATATTGTATAGAATTTTCGGGCAGATATTTTTTTAAGGGTTCCAAATTCATTGGTGAAAGTTAACAATCTTTATCTGAAAAAAAAGTCTAATTTTGCAGCCTATGTTAAAAGCGCTGAGCTATATAGGAGCCTATTTCCTTTTTATGAGGAAAGTTTTTATCAAACCGCAGGGCGGCAAGATGTTCCGTAAACTCGTGATGAGGGAAATTTGGGATTTGGGAATGAGTTCGATCGGACTGGTTTCTTTTATCTCTCTGTTTATGGGTGCGGTTACCGCAATCCAGATGGCACAAAACTTTCAGGGAGCCGATATTCCGGTTCCGGATTATTATATCGCATACGCAACCAAAGTAGTTTTGATTTTGGAATTTTCACCCACCATCATTTCACTGATCCTCGCCGGAAAAGTCGGTTCTTACATCGCTTCGAGTATAGGAACCATGCGTGTGACCGAACAGATTGACGCACTCGATGTGATGGGTGTGAATTCGCCTTCATTTTTGGTGATGCCAAAGATCATCGCATCTGTATTGTTCAATCCGGTTCTGATCATGATTTCGATCGGAATGGGGATTTGGGGCGGTTATCTGATCGGAGAAACAACCCACATGTGGTCAAAATCCGATTATATCATTGGTCTTCAGATGCCGATGGCAAATCGTTTGTTCTTTTATACATTTGTTAAAACCATCTGTTTTGCATTTGTAATTGCCACTGTACCTGCTTATTATGGTTATCACGTAAAAGGAGGTTCACTTGAGGTCGGGCGTTCGAGCACCTCTGCTGTGGTTTGGACATCAGTCATTCTGATCATATTGAATCTTGTGCTCACCCAAACAATCTTGAGCTGATGATAGAAGTTAAGAATTTGAGAAAATCGTTTGGCGACAAAGAGGTTTTGAAAGGAATTTCAACCGTTTTTGAATCGGGCAAAACCAATCTGATCATCGGTCAGTCGGGCTCGGGCAAAACCGTGTTTCTGAAATGTCTGACCGGACTGATTATACCGACCGAAGGTGAGATTCTTTTTCACGGAAAAAATTTCTCAAAATTCAGTTATGAGGAAAAACAAAAACTGAGAAGTGAGATTGGTACGGTTTTTCAGGGGAGTGCGCTGTTTGATTCGATGACAGTTCTCGAAAATGTACGTTTTCCGCTCGAAATGTTTTCGAATCTTTCGATAAAAGAAATGAATATGCGATCAGAAGAAGTTCTTGAAAGAGTCAATCTGACAGCTGAATCCTTTCAGAAATTCCCATCCGAAATTTCTGGAGGAATGCAGAAAAGGGTGGCAATCGCAAGGGCGGTGGTCAACAATCCGAAATATCTTTTTGCGGACGAACCCAACTCGGGTCTCGATCCGCAGACAGCAATGGTGATCGACCAGCTGCTGCACGAACTCACCGTAGAATACAATACCACCACCATCATCAATACACACGATATGAACTCGGTTCTCGAGATCGGAGAAAGCATCGTATTTCTCAAAAACGGAATCAAAGAATGGCATGGCGACAAAACACAAATTTTGACAACGGACAATGAATCGGCCATCGAATTCGTTTATTCATCAAAGCTGTTTACCAAATTGAGAGAGGTATTGCTAAAAGAAAAAGAAAATTCATCAAAAAAATAGAGAATATGAAGAAGTTATTTTTAATCGGTTTCGGACTGATTTCAATGTCGGTTTTTTCGCAGTCAATCGATTTCGGATTGAAGGCGGGACCGGTTTACAACACTGACAAAGGAGTGTTCAAAACAATCGACGGAACCTACAGCAGCAAAGGAAAAGGAGCAATGGGATTCCAGGGAGGAGCAATGATGAGGATCAAGGCAGCAGGATTTTATGTACAGCCCGAACTGCTCTATACTTCGTACAAATACAAAGATGACAACAGCGACGGAGAATTGCAGAAAAGCAGAATCGACATTCCGGTCAATGTCGGAAAAACTTTTGCGCTCGGACTGGTTCAGCTTCAGACCGGACCTGTATTTTCGATCAATGCAAAAGACAAACTCAAAGGTTTTGGTTCTGTCAAATCTACAGACAAAGACGATTTGAGCCTCGGCTGGCAGATCGGAACCGGTTTGAACATCAAAAAACTGAATCTCGATCTGAGATATGAATTCGGTTTGGGCAAAACCTCATCCAAATTCATTGAGAATGCAACAGGAACAGAATTCAAGACTGAGAACAGAACAAATATGCTGAATTTCACAGTCGGATATTTCTTCTAAATCGTTGATTAAAAATACCAACCCCCAATTTATACACAAAAAAATTGGGGGTTTTTAATTTTCATTTTATTTTTGGGCAAAATATCAAAAAAGCTTACTTTTGCACACTTGAAATCAAATCAAAATGGCTAAAAGCACTAAAAAAAAGAAAAAATACGCAGCCGAGAAGGTCCTCGATAATTTGAACCAGACCGCCTACAAAGCGGAAAACTTCTTTGAGCAGCATTCAAAAATCATCATCAGCGTTTTGGGCATTGTGGCACTGCTTGCCATCGGTTATTTTGTGTATCTGAAAACCGTGGTTGAACCCAAATCCGAGAAAGCGTTCAAGGAAATGGTTCAGGCAGACGATTATTTCAAACAGGATTCAATGAATCTTGCGCTCAAAGGAATGCCCGGAAGTTTCCTGGGTTATGAGCAGATCATCAAAGATTTCAGCGGAACCAAAGGCGCAAACATCGCACTGTACAAGGCCGGAATCGCTTATTACAAACTGGGTGACTATGCGTCAGCAGTTTCTTCGCTTGAGAAATTCAGCTCTAACGACAATGTGCTGACTGCACAAAAATACGGTATGATCGGAAATGCACTGGCTGATTCTCAGAAGCAAAAAGAGGCAATCCCTTATTATCTGAAAGCTGCCGAAGAAACCGATTATGAAGTGCTCAAAACAATTTATCTGACCAAAGCCGGAAAACTTTCAATCGAACTGGGCAACAATTCGGATGCACTCAAATATTTCCAAATCCTTGCTGACAAATATCCGAACGCAGGAAACGGCGAAGTGGATAAGTATATTGAAAGACTGAAATACACCACCAATGTCAACTAAAGATAAAAATCTGTCGGCCTACGACAAAGAAAATTTACCCAATGCCGAGACCAAGCGTTTCGGCATTGTCGTTTCACAATGGAATTCCCACATCACACACAGCCTTCAAAAAGCAGCGATTGAAACTCTGGTCGATCTGGGCGCAAAACCCGGAAACATATACTGCTTTGAAGTTCCCGGAAGTTTTGAACTGATCTACGGCGCCAACAATCTGTGCAAAGGAGATCTGTTTGATGCCATCATTGCAATCGGAAGTGTGATCAGAGGCGAAACACCTCATTTTGACTATATCTGTCAGGGTGTGACCCAGGGAATCAAAGATTTGAACATCAAATACAAGACACCCGTTATTTTCTGTGTACTGACCGACGACAACGAGCAGCAGTCAATCGACCGCGCAGGCGGAAAATACGGAAACAAAGGTGTGGAAGCAGCTGTAGCGGCGGTGAAAATGGCTAATTTCGGGTTTAAATAACTGAACTTTTGCCGACAGTAATTCCGAAGTGATTTAACCATCAACAGCCCTGTGTTAATGCGGGGAAATTAATAAAAACGGGATTCGGTTTTGGTGGCATTTTTGTTGCGGAGCAAAACAAAAATGATGACAAAACCATTGTAAAATTCGCTGAAGCCAATCCTTTGAAATCGTTTTTAACGGACAGAATTTCTTTCCTGTCCAATTTTTAGTCTGAAACAGCGCAATCATTTGCTTTTGGAAGTTTATTAATTCATTGGTATTCAATTGGTAAATACAGGGCAGCCCTTTCAAAAACCTGTTGCGCTGATTTTTTATAGCCGAAAAATTTTCACAAACCGCAGATTTTATTAGATTTACAATTCAATGGAAAATTTGGTTAAATTAAATATCAAAGGAATTTCATACAGCCAGACCCAGACAGGTGCCTATGCTTTGATTATGGAAGAGGACATGGCCCATCGGAAACTTCCGATCATCATCGGCAGTTTTGAAGCGCAGGCGATTGCGCTTGCATTGGAAAAAGACATCCATACCCCGCGGCCGCTGACACATGATCTGTTTGTATCGATAGCCAAAGCTTTTTCATTTTGGGTAAAAGGTGTTTATATCCACAAACTCGAAGACGGCGTTTTTTATTCGAACATACTGATTGAAGACCGCGACGGTCATCAGGAGGAAATCGATTCGAGGACTTCAGATGCGATTGCACTTGCCATCCGTTTTGATGCACCGATTTATGCATTGGAAGCGGTGATGGAAAAAGCAGGAATTCATCTTGAAGTTCAGGAAAAAGAAGAGCAGAATCTTGCAAAGGCGATCAAGGAAATCGAGAAGGAAGTAAAAGAACCCAAATCAAAAGTTGATTTTAAATCAAAAACCAAATCAGAACTCGAAAAATTACTGAGAGAAGCAGTCAAAAATGAAGACTACGAGCTGGCTGCCAAAATCAGGGATGAACTCGACAAACGGTAACCAAATAACATTTCTCAGACCAAAATGCAAATCAAATTCAGACTGACCGTGATGAACTTCCTGCAGTTCGCTGTATGGGGAGCTTATCTCACTTCGATGGGGAACTATCTCAGCTCGATCGGACTCGGTCCGCAAATCGGGCTTTTTTATGCAATGCAGGGAATCGTATCCATCTTTATGCCGGCACTGCTCGGAATCGTTGCAGACCGCTGGATCCCGGCTCAAAAACTGCTTGGAATCTGTCACGGACTCGCTGCTCTGTTTCTGTTTTCTGCCGCCTGGTACGGAATGAACGCCGGTCAGGACGCTCAGTTTTCAACTTTGTTTGCACTGTACTCGCTGAGTGTTGCATTTTATATGCCGACCATTGCACTGTCCAACTCGGTCGCCTATGCGGTACTGGTCAATAACGGTTATGACACCATTCGTGATTTTCCGCCGATCCGGACTTTTGGAACCATCGGATTCATCATTGCGATGCTGTTTGTAAATTATGCCGGAATCGAGAACGGACAGCTTGCTTTCAATTTTGAAAATCACAAAGGTTTTCCAAGTTTTCAGTACAGTTACAGTCAGTTTTTTGTTTCTGCATTTCTTGGTTTTGTGCTGATGGTTTATTCGTTTACACTGCCAAATGTAGCGGTGAGCGAATCGAGAGAAAAGAAATCGCTGTACGACGCACTGGGGCTGAAAGCATTCAGTCTTTTCAAAGAAAGAAAGATGGCGATTTTCTTTATTTTTTCAATGCTGCTGGGTGTTTCGCTTCAGATCACAAACGGTTATGCCAATCCGTTTATCACAAGTTACAAGGATATTCCGGGTTTTGACGAAACCTGGGGAGCAAACAATGCAAATGCACTGATTTCTCTTTCACAGGTTTCTGAAACCCTTTGTATATTGCTGATTCCTTATTTTCTGAAAAAATTCGGTATCAAAAAAGTGATGCTGATGGCAATGGTTGCCTGGTTTCTCAGATTTGGTCTGTTTGCAACCGGCGATCCGGGTTCGGGTGTCTGGATGTTTGTACTTTCGATGATTGTTTACGGCGTCGCATTCGACTTCTTCAATGTTTCGGGTTCGCTGTTTGTGGACAAGGAAACCGATAAGGATATCCGTTCGAGCGCACAGGGTGTGTTTATGATGATGACCAACGGTTTTGGCGCAACGCTTGGAATGCTGGCTGCCGGAGCGGTTGTTAATCATTATGTGTTTTCGCAGACCGATCCGCATCTGCATTTGGAAGGATGGAAAATCTCATGGACGATATTTGCGGTTTATTCGCTGATAGTTGCGATACTGTTTGCTGTCGTGTTCAAATACAAACACAAACCGGATGAGATTAAATGAAGATGAAGTTTTTAATAAAAAATGTATCTTCGTATAAATTAAATCTTAAAATTTATGGAAACACCTGACAACATCAAACAGACAGAAGTGTCAAATCCGCCTGACAATTATCTGGTTTGGGCAATTTTAACAACTATACTGTGCTGTCTCCCTTTGGGAATCGTTTCAATTATCAAATCAACAGAAGTAAACACCAAATGGGCAAGAGGAGACTATGCCGGCGCGCAGGAATCTGCTGCTGCTGCTAAGAAATGGGCAATTTGGAGCGCTGCTTCAGGCTTTATTGTTCTTGCGCTTTATCTGATCCTGGTATTTGTAATTGGAATTGGAGGCGCACTTGGCGGTTTAATGAATCAGTAAAAAATGAAATTATTGAAAATAAGCCTCATCTCACTTCTTGGTGGGGCTTTTTTGTTTTATTATTATCGTTTTGACCCTTCGGACAAAGAGGAACTGTTTCTGTCCTGTCCGTCAAAAACATTTTTTCATCTGAACTGTCCGAGCTGCGGTTCACAACGGATGATTCACAGTATGCTCCATTTTGAATTCAAAGAAGCGTTCAGCTACAACCCGTTGCTCTTCATCAGCCTGCCACTGGTTGCACTGCTTTGTTTTCAGTTTATTTCAAATGCATTTTTTGGAACAAGATACCGAATCGGACTGCTCTATAAAAACTGGTTTGTTTACAGCCTGTTCGGCATTTTTATCGTTTATATGATCGTCAGAAATATGTCTTTTTGGCCTTTTATTTCCTGATTATTTTTTACGCTCAAACCTGATAAACGAATAATCGAACTGATTTTTTTCGTCTTTTTGATAATCCTGCCTTGAAACTTCCTGCCAGATTTCGGGATCGATTTCGGGAAACAATGCATCACCGTTCAGCTGATTGTAGATTTCTGTCAGTTCGATTGCATCAGCGATTTCCATTGATTCTTCAAAAATCTTTCCGCCGCCAATAATGAATATTTCAGGATCTGCTTTCAATCCGATTTCAATGGCTTCTTCCAGCGAATGTGCAACTTCAACTCCTTCAGAATGCCATCTTTTGTTTCGGGTGATTACGATATTGAGCCGGTTGGGCAAAGGTTTTCCGATCGAGTCAAAAGTTTTTCGACCCATCAGTATCGGATGTCCGCTGGTAATCTGTTTGAAGTGTTTCAGATCATCGGGCAAATGCCAAATCAGCTGATTGTCGTCGCCGATTACATTTTTTTCATTTTTTGCTGCAACCAGAGTTATCATTTATTTTTCTATTTTCTGAATTTGTGAATGTTTCAAATAACCCTTCAAGGGTTTCAAACCCTTGAAGGGTTGGGGAAAAATTATTTCATTGCATCTTTAGCATCATTGAGCAGTTTGATTTGCTTTTCATAATTCGCCGACGGATTTTCGCGGTTTGAATTTACTTTGAACTGAATCGCTTCATCGATCAGATTTTTCAGCATAACACCCAACTGCGGATTGTCTTTTGCGTAAAATGTGTACACCTGTTTGTAACTGTCTGCAAGTTTTTTTGTCGAAGCCATATCATCCGCACTCATCATCCATTTGAAACCTCTTTCGAGTTTTGCGCCCAATTGCGGATTTTCAAATTTGGTGAAGAAATAGAATGCAACCGCATCCGTAATCACTTTGAATTTTGATTGGTCATCTGCGGCAATCCAACCGTCGATCAGTTCACCAATCAGTTCGGGACTTGACTGAAGCACTTCGTCATCCAGGTTTGAAAGTTCTTTTGCTCTGGAAGGATCGATCCTGATGATTCCCGCTGCAGCTGCAGACTGAACGCTGTATGATTCACTTTTCATACCGCTTTCAAATACGCTGATATCGGTTTCGCCCATCTGATTGAGCTGACTGAGTGCAGCAGCTCTGACAAGTGTTTTCGGATCTGAAGCGGCCAGTTTTTTCAGTACGGGCGTTGCTTTTGATTTGACTTTTGAATCTTTTGAATCCAGAAAATTAATCGAGCGAACACGGATTCCCTCATAAGCATCATTCAAACCGTCGATCAGTGTGTTCAGTGCCAAATCGTTTGTTGCCTGCGCATCGGCCAATTTTTTCAAAGCAAGAATCCGTGTGATCACATTGTCTTTTCCGTATTTGTACTGAGCCGCATACGCTTCAGTTGATTTTGTTTCGTTGAGTTCGCAAAGGAATACCTGATCAGCATTCGGGATCACCGTATCCGGATTTTTTGATGCATCAAACTCAAAATTATTTTCCTTTTTTGCAGCTGCCCAAACATGATAACGGGTCGGTTTCCCGTCGATGACTACATCTACTGCCAACGGAAATTCAAAATAATTGCTCTGTGTCTGTACCAAAGTCAGTTTTACTTTTTTTGAAGCCGAATCATAGGTATAAGCCGAATTCAGTTTGGGATGACCGTTTGAAAAATACCACTGATCAAAAAACCAGTTCAAATCTCTTCCGCTCACCGATTCCCAGGCAAGTCTCAGCTGAACTGCCTCACCGGTTCCATATTGGTTGTCACGAAGATATTTGTTCATCCCGGCAAAGAAAGCATCGTTTCCCAAATAATTTCTGAGCATGTGAAGGATTCCCTTTCCGCCCTTTTCATAAGAAACACGGTCAAACAGATCAAGTTTTGAATTGTAATGATAACGAACCAGTTTTTTATAAAAATTGGATGCATCGTCTCTGTAATAATTCAAATCGTCGTAACGGTCTTCCTCTGCTTTGTCTTTTCCGTATTTGTGTTCAAACCACAGATATTCGGAATAATTTGCAAAAGATTCGTTGACCGTAATGTTTGACTGGCTTTCCATGGTTACCAGATCACCGAACCAGTGATGAAAAAGTTCGTGCGCAATCGTTCCTTCCCAAATATTCTGATCAATCAGCTGACCCGGTTTCTGCTGTGCTCTTTCCTGATGAAGCACTGCGGTCGTATTTTCCATTGCACCGCTGACGTAGTCCCGTCCCACCATCTGTGCATATTTGTTCCACGGATATTCATAATTGAGAATTTCAGAGAAAAACTGAATCATGGCAGGTGTGTCGCCAAAAATCTGTCTTGCAAAGGGTTCATATTCATGTTCCACATAGTAACTCACCTCTTTTCCTTTCCAGCTGTCTTTGACGATTGCAAAATCACCGACTCCAAAAAAGAAAAGATAGGGTGCATGTTTCTGGTCAAATTTCCAATAATCGGTTCGTGTGCCGTCAGAATTTTTGGTTTGTTTTTTCAGTTCACCGTTTGACAGGGTCACATATTTGTCGGGAACAGTCAGATAGATTTCTTCCGAAGTTTTCTGATTGGGCGCATCCATAGTCGGAAACCAGACCGAATTTGAAGCAGGTTCTCCCTGTGTCCAGATCTGTGTCGGTTTGTCGGGATCTTCGCCTCTCGGATTGATAAAATAAACTCCTTTTGCGTCCGAAATGGCAGCGCCGCCCTGTTCTTTTACTTCGTTGGGACGGGCGGTATATTTGATATAGACAGTATATTCCTGGCCTTTTTTATAGGTTTTATCCAGATCGATATACAGTTTCAAATCATCATTTTTAAAATTCAATTTCTTTTTTGACGAACCCTGAACCAGTTCCACATCATGGACCAGCATTGCTTTTGCGTCGAGTGTCAGTTTGTTGGTATCATAAAAATGAGGTTTCAGTGTGATCCACGCCTCTCCGTTTACCTGTTCTTTTTCATAATCAAATTTCAGATCGAGTCTGGTATGCACCAGATCATTGATTTTTTCTGCTTCTGCCCGATAGATATCGAGTTTTGGCTGATCTTCGCGATAGCTTGGCGGAATGGTTTCAGGATTTTGTGAAAATGAAAATGCCGAAAAGACAAAAACGGCAACAAGACTTAAAATATATTTTCTCATCAAATTAAATTTTAATCATACGATTTTTCAGACTGACAAAGTTATTTGTTTCAAATCGGATTACAACAAAGCGGACTGTTTTTCATGAAATTTAACGAAATTTTATCCTTTGATTTTCAGGCCGGTTGAGTGTCAAAATCCGAATGATAATAATCAAAATTTAACATTTGGCAGGAATTTTGAATAAAATCGGGTCTAACTGTAAAAACAAAAACATGAAAAAGATGATTTCAACAGGCCTTATCTGCCTGTTTTTCGGTTTCGGAATTCAGCAGTCAAGCGCTCAAAGTTACAACAATGCGTTGGGTCTGGGTATTGATTTGGGGGACGGTCAGACACTGGTCGGTCCGCAGTTTAAACATTTTTTTGATTCGGACAATGCGGTCAATGCGCAGGTGCTTTTTGGTGACAATATCACCACCATCGGCGTTGATTATTCCTACAATCAGAAGTTTGCAGGTACAACGCTCGGCTGGTATGTTGGTGTTGGTCCGCAACTGTCATTCCTGAATAAAAAATATGCAGGTGATGACAATACTTATGTTGCAATCCGTCCGGCAGTGGGTCTTGAATACAAGATTCCGACCGTTCCGCTCGGATTTCATTTTGACTGGAAACCCTGGTGGAATCTGACCAATGAATCGGATTTTGAAGCCGGAAGGTTCAGCATCGGATTCAAGTACACCCTGAATTAATCAGAATTTTTAAAAATCAAAAGCCTGCAGTAAAGCAGGCTTTTTTATATCTTAATTTTAACTGATCAGATGGCAACTTCTCCTTTGATATGCGGCCAGGGATCATAGTTTTCCAATTCAAAATCTTCAAATTTAAAACTGAAAATATCCTTCACATCCGGATTGATCTTCATCGTCGGCAGTTTTCTCGGTTCGCGTGTCAACTGCAGACTGATCTGGTCAAAATGATTTGAATAAATATGTGCATCTCCGAAAGTATGTACAAAATCGCCTTCCTTGAGACCGCAGACCTGTGCCATCATTTTGAGCAATAAAGCATACGAAGCAATGTTGAATGGAACGCCGAGAAAAATATCTGCGCTTCGCTGATAGAGCTGAAGCGAAAGTTTTCCGTCGGCTACATAAAACTGAAAAAATGCATGACAGGGCGCCAGAGCCATCTTGTCGAGTTCACCTACATTCCATGCAGAAACGATGATTCGGCGCGAATCCGGATTATTTTTGATCTGATCGACTACTGTTTTGATCTGATCCACAGTCTCGCCGTTCGGTTTTCCCCAGCTTCTCCACTGATGAGCGTAAACCGGGCCGAGTTCACCGTTTTCGTCTGCCCATTCGTTCCAGATTTTCACACCGTTGTCCTGAAGATATTTCACATTGGTATCTCCGTTCAGAAACCAGAGCAGTTCATAAATGATTGATTTGAGGTGTAATTTTTTGGTGGTCACCATCGGAAAACCGTCCTGCATATTGAAACGCATCTGATAACCAAATACGCTTTTTGTACCGGTTCCGGTGCGGTCACTTTTCAGTGTACCGTGCTCCATCACGTGTTTTGCCAAATCCAAATACTGCTGCATAATCTTTTCTTTTAACTGATTTACAAAAATCGGATTTTAAAAATGATTTGCCTAATTTATATCCGGCTGACTTATCAAATAAATCCAAATTGAAGAATAAATTCGACTCAATATTTTTATGAAAACAGCCGATGATATTGAGTTATCCGAAAATAAAAACCGGTTTGCAGACTGTTGATAATTTCAAAAAAATCAATTCTTAAACTTTGAATTAGGTTCATTTACGAACTTTGGCAAGTTTCAATTTGGATAACTTTCGAGTTGGCCAAAACCAATTTCAACCGTTAACCACAGGTCTTTTGAAAGCCGTGGAAACCTACAATATCCAAAAAGGTTTATTGATCACTTTTGAAGAAGTACGCAATTTTCAGATTGAGAATATAGAGACGGTTACTTTGTATGAGTGGCTGTTGAGGTGACCATCAAAATTCTATACTGAACTTTCGCAAGTGTCTTAGCTTTTGGCAAATCAGGAAAACTGAAGATTTTAGAATACAAATCTTTTGGCTCTGATAAGTGCCTCAAAGGTTGTTCAAATTTATAATTTATTGAATTGAATCAGTCACTACTTTAGCAGAGGTTTAGAATCTTTGAATTAGTCAAAATTTTCTATTTTTCTTGAGATTCTGTTTTCAGAGTCTCTGAAATTGAAACAGGAAGAGAGTACGGTAATGTTTTTATTTCATTTGTGAATTCTTTATAGTCACACATTTCATAAATATCATTTCCAAAAACTCCTTCATATTTTGAAGCTTTAATCAAATTTCCGTATTCGTCATATTTAAAAACGCCTAATACATTTCCATATCCCATTCGAGTGAAGAAGTCAGTATATTTCGAATTCTCCAATTTTTCAATTTCAGAAGAATAAACATTAAAATATCTGACCATTAAAAGTCGGTTGCTTTTATCCAAACATTCTATTACTGTAGCGTAATCTTTACTAAAACTGTATTTTAAATGATAAAAAACAATCCTCAATTCATTATAGGCATATTCTTCAATATTAAAATTCTCGGTTTCAAACTTCTTTAACGGATTTTTTGAACTTGCATACCCGATATAGTGAAACGTAACTTTTATAGGTTGTAGAAATAAAGGGTTCTTAAAATCAGGATTCGATTCATTCAGATATATCTGTTTTGCTCTCTCTTCCTTGCTCAGATGTCTGAAAGGGTTTGCTAAATTTTCATAAGCAGTCTCAAAGTTAAATTCATCTTTTGGGTCACGGATTTCAACGCTTTTTCCCTCACTGTCAGTCTCTACCCGATTTATCAGTTCATCATTTCCTTTTTCAAAAGTGATTGAAAATATGTTTTTTGTATAAATTCCGGTACTGATTGTTTCTCCGATAATCTCACCCTTTTCAAAATAGGCCTCTGAAAGAGTTTTATTTGTGGTTAAATCACTTAAAACAGCTTTTCCATTAACCAATCCTTCTTCGCAATTTGCCTTAAAAATTACTTTTATATTTTCACTTTCATAGTATGGGTTGTTATATAAAATTCCCTGAATTACCGGTGGAACGTAGGTTAAATCCAAAGTATCGTTTATGATTCCGTTAAATTTACGGCCGTTCTCGTATCTGTAGAATATGAAACTATTGTCAAAACTTTGTTTATTGAAAAACAAATAATCGCTTTGTGATTCGATATAAGGATTTCTGTGAATTTTTTTATTGAACCCTCCGTTGATACTGTCAGTTCGCCATCCGCTTGCGAGTTCGAATCCCGCAATTGTCTCACCCACGAACTGGTTATATGTCAATCCATCATTATGCGGAAAAATAGTTTTTGAATAGTCCGGACTAATACCTCTGTGAACTAACAAACTGTCAATCTGTCCGAAAACAATAATTTGATTAAACACAAAAAGGACACAAAATAGTTTTTTCATTCTTTATGAAGCTGTTTTTATCTTTATGTTTTAATTTATCAATTCAAAAATAACCTTTTTCATTCGAAAAGTTTCTGTAAGGCTCCTATTGCAATAAACATTTTCCGCTGTGGAGAAGTCCTGCCTGTTCCTTAAGATTTGGACTCTGAATCATTCAAACAAATGTCCGAAAAACAATAAAATTCACAAAATGAGTGCTTTGATTAAAATGCCAATCCTACATTTCAACTAAATTACGATAGTCATATTTTTTATAACCGGCTACTTTTAGCTTTTCCTTTTTTAATTCAATCAATTCATTTTTTATTTGAACCCTGTACCAATATTCGGGTTTGGTGTGTGTAAATTCACTGATTTTCAAAGCTATATCTGCATTTAATCTTCTTTCACCCGAAAGATATTTATGAAGATTGCTGTCGCGGATTTCAAAATAATCGGCCAACTCCTTTTTGGTCAGATTAAGCGCCTTCAGATACATCTTTATGAAATCAAGGATTTTTAAAACTTCGTTATCATTTTCGTTTTGAATATAATCTTCCAACATATATTGAATAGAGAGTAACTTATTTGCCAGCTTTCTTTCTTTGGATTGCTTTGTTGATTGAGCGGCAATAAAATCTTTTAAATCCCTTATCTTTTTGTCATTCCAAATTTGTTTGAATTCAATCTCTTTATTTTCCATAACCCTTTATTTTAAAAATTCATATATTAATTTTTCTCCACCTTCAGGCGGAATGACCATTGTTGTTTCTCTAAACCTCAAAGCATTATATTTTGTGGAGTAGATTGCCATCAGTCTTATTTCATCTTCCTTCTTTTCTTCCATAACATCAAATGCCAACCATCCTTTAAAATCGTCATCCCCTTTCAAGAAACTTAACCTGCACGCAAAGGCAATCAGACAACCGGCAACTCTTTCATTTTCTTTATTCTTGCCTTGATTATGGGGCGCTGTTTCCACAAAAGCCATATAAGGCTCTATTTTATCCCTCATTTCAAAAGTCAAACAACCTTCTATTATGTCGGGCGTAGCGTCTTTTAAAAGAACATAGGTTTCAAATCCTGCTTTTTTATTGTGCTTTCTGAAATTAAATCTCCAGCCCTCGGTTAATGAGGGTAGCCCCACTTTCACATACTTTGAATTTAAGATCTGTGCATCAACGAGCGTATTATCCCCAACCTTTAGTATCTTTACTTTCATCGCCGAATAATCCCATTTGACAAATATACAGAATATTATACATATTGTATATTTTTAAATTCTTAAATTCAAGAAAAAATGTGTTTATATTTCAAAAGAATGAATGTGATTTTCTGATCACAGAAAATTTACAACCGGCTTTGGCAATACAAATAACTTATGAATCGACCGAAACCAACTTCAACCGCAAAACCGCAGGTCTTTTGGAAGAGATGAAAACCTACAATATCCCAAAGGGATTATTGATCACTTTTGAGAAAGTGTACGATTTTGCAGTTGAAAATATAGAGATGGTTACTTTGTATGATTGATTGCTAATGAAATCCTGAAAATTCACAAAATTTCATTTTTATTGATTTCGCTTTAAAAGCCTTTCGATGCGGTTCGTTGGGGATAAACTGAATTTCATTAAAATAAAAACTCTGTCAATAATTAGTTTATTCATGGCCCATAAAAATCCCGGAAGAGCAAATACCGAATATTTAAGATAATCGTAAATGCGCGATAAGACTTCCTGAAAATAACTGTCCAAGCAAACCAATTCTATAATAGAAAAAATGAAATTCCAAATAAAACTCGAAACAGACAGCGATACATTGGTGTAGCTGGTCAAAAAGTAAAAAAGAATTAACTCCATACCGATAAAAACATACACAATAAAAACCGGATTCCAACCACCCTCAGTTGATAAAAACACCGTAAGCAATTGCGGCATTATAACCAGCATTACAATCAACAAGATTGCAATCCCAAAATGAATCAATACTGACTTCAATGTTAAATTCATTGTTGTTTACGGGTTGATTTAAAATCTCATAATATAATCAAAGCAACATTCATTCAAGGCTGTTTTTTAACAATATTGAGTAGTAATTCTATAAACTCATTTTCCCAAAACATATCTTCATGCGTTCCGTCATATACCTCTAAATTGTAATTTATCGCTTTACTTTTCAAAAGATCTATCAAATTTTTATATTCATTAACCGCATAATCTTCCTCTTTGTCTCCATAAGCAATGAAAACTTCAGGATAAGAAAAGTTAACATTCCATATAAGATTTTGAAAATTAGAACCTAAGGGAGAAAAACAAATGATTTTTCCAAATATTTCAGGTTCTCTACTAAAAAAATTCACACCGAATCCACCTCCGTTTGAATATCCAAAAAAAAATCTATCCGCTTTATTAAATTTAAAATTTAAAACCTCTTCAATATGTGGTATAAACTCAGTTTTAAAGTAGTTTAAGTGGCTTTTAAATCGACTTTTTAAAACCTCATTTTTAGAAAATTGCGAAAACGCTTCAACATATTCGTAGTTTCTAAGCGTGATGTAATCAATTTCATCATCACTGAATCTTATGCTATCGACTATTTTTGAGTTTGGAAGAGATTCAACATAGATTATAGGTTCTATCATTCTATTATTTATCAGCGAATCCAGGTTTCTTTTAATTCTATGTTGGGGATTTATTTTCTTACCATCTACAGCATAAATTATTTTATAATTACCATTTGGCTCATAAGTTTTTGGTAAATAGATGTTGTAACTTCTGTATTCATTTAAAGAATTACTAAAAATTGAATCTGTATAGAAAACAGAACTGTCATTTAATTTTTGTCCAAATATTATTGAAGAAAATAAAACAGCAATTATTAAAAATCTATATTCCATGGGTGGAATTTACTACAAAAATTGATACAATCACTAACTCAACTTAATTTCTATCGGTTGAAAAAAATAGCAATTGTGGCATTATAACCAATATTACAATCAACAAGATTGCAATCCCAAAATGAATCAATACTGACTTCAATGTCAAATTCATTGTTGTTTACGGGTTGATTTTAAAAAATTTCCAATTATTATTCATCCATTCCAAAAAGCTTTTGCAGTGTTCCGGTTGCAATAAACATTTTTCCACTGTCGGGAAGTTTTATAAAATCGTATTTTTCATAAAATCTTTCAGCTTTTTCGTCTATCGGATCAACCACAACCGCAAAAGAGCCAATTTCTTTTGAAGTTTCGTAACTCCTTTTCAGCGCATCTATCAACAATATTTTACCGATTCCTTTGCCCTGATATTTCTTGTCTATTGCCAATCTTCCAAGTAAAATAGCAAGAACAGATGTGTATGATTTTGGCAGCTTCCTTTGAATTGATTCCGAAAAACTATGTAACGGAATGCTGTTGGTTGAAAGCGTGTAATAGCCCTGAATTTCTGAATGAACCGCAGTCAATACAAAACAAACCGCCAGCTTTCTTTTCATATCCTGACCGGCTTGTGTTTTTAAGTAATTGTTCAGAAGTTCGTTCCCACAATCAAAATCTGTCCGTTTATGCTTTTTTTGAAGAAGTTCAGTCATTCCTTTGAATTTGAAACAAAAGCATTGTAATCTTCCAAAGCATTTTTTAAGGTATCGGATGGATCTTTTGGATTTGTGACAGCATCAAAAAACATTTGACTGTCTCTTTCTGAAGCGACCACCTGTTCTCTTTCGCGAATGATTTTATTTGCTTTTTCCTGAACGGTCATAATAATAAAGTCGGTCAAATTCCTGTAACCACCCAAAAAAGCAGCTCTTTCAAAGAATTGTTTTTGTTCTTTTGGAAGTCTCGCATCAAACCTCGCCTGCTCTTTAATCTCTGCGCCCATAATTGAAATATTTAGACAAATGTACGGAAATTATCCGTAACACCTAAGCTAATCTTTTATTTCTGCCTGAGTGAATATTCTAACCTTCAAACCCAACTGCTTGTATGGAATCACTCTGATTCCTTCTCTTAAGTCCCCAACAAAAAGATTTTCATTGTCCATCAAAATATCGGTAGAAACGGCTTTCAGGTTTTGAAAATCCACCTTAGAATAAATCCCGTTTCCAAGTATCTGAACGCTTCGCCCATCTTCACCCTGCAGACTGTTTCCCTTGATATTTCCGATATAAATTATGGAATGATTATCCTTCAGAAAATTCGTTTCTTTTCCATTGATACGGATGAAATCCAGGTTTTCTGTGTGAATTTCTTCCTTTGTTGGCAATCCCCAATCGGACATATACAAACGGTTTTTATAAATCCACATATTTTCAGACAAATAACGGTATTTGCTTATTTCAATCGGCTCATAATTTTGGGTATCGAAATTGAATATATACAATTGTTCTGCTTCCTTTAGCTGACTGTCTTTCAGCGTGAAGTAAAAATATTTATCTTCTTTTTTTATCAAATTGCCCAAATAATCTTTCGGGTTTTTGATCGCACTTGGAAAATAGATTTTGTTATCTTCTATCGTTCCCATAAATTCAGGATTGATGATTTTACTTTTATAAAAATCTGATTTTAAGATATTTGGATTGATTGACCAAAAAGACCAATAACTATTCTCTATGGAATCCAAAGGCGTGAATCCTCTGTTATCGACTGAAACATAAGTATTTTCCTTGTCGGCCAATATTTTAATCTTTTGTTGGTTGTGATTTAAAACCAAATAGTTAAAGTCATCCGACTTAATCGGAATTGCATAAGGCGTTGTTCTTACTTTATTGGAATACAGATGATTTTGATAGATAAAATAGTCGTTTTTTAATTCGATTTCCGCTTTTTTGCCTTTACTTTTTTCTAATTTAACCGCATCTTTATGAATATATTTTTCCCATTCTTTATCCCAAAGAGTCAATCCGGTGTCGGTTTCTCTGTTTTTTATTTCCCGGGTATAAAAACTTTCCAAATAGTACAGGCCGTTTTTATCCTTAAAATAATTTCCGGTGATATGCTTTAAACTTGAAAGATGGAATTTGATATTTCCTTTAATTTCTTCCAATTTGAAATTGTCTGACAGAAAGTAAAGCAGCTCACCCTTTTTGTAAATAAAATCATTTATTTCCCGGTATTCACTCAGGTCAATTGTTGTCCATTTGGGTTGGGTTTGAGCCCCGATATAGGTTTGATACAGATAGTTTTTGTCTCTGCAAATTGTATGACCGTTTATATTAAAATCCAAAATCCTGAATGAATCGAAGTCGATATTCTGAGGAATACTCCAATCGCCCGACAAATGTTCTTTAAAAATAATCCGATTACCAAAGATGTAAAGCGTTGTTTGGTCATAATTTATAGTGCTGTCTGCGACAAATTTTTCTCCCCAATAATGCACATCATCGTCCGTTCTCGTAAAATGCCTTAAAACAGAAATGGATTTATTTTCCGGGTCGATTTGATAATTTCCAATAGTGTATTTTGGCACTGTTTGACCAAAGGAAATAATAGGAAAACCAAGGAATAGCCATAAGCTGACGGTGAATTGAATTTTATTGGGAAAACTTATTTTCATATTGTTGGGTCATTTTCTTCATTGTAATGGCGGATTCTGTCCGACATTACTTCACCTGTGTTTCCATCAAATATTATAATTCTTGTTGGCGACTTTGCAGTTCCCAAGCTTTTAAAGAGTTGATAACAATATTTATTTTCGTAATATATTCGGGATAATCCATCGGCCGAATTAAGTAAGTTTAAATCTATCTGATAATCATTCTTTATTTTTTCAATTATTTCTTCAAGCGTAAATTTGTAATTTGAATCGCAATTATTTTTTTCGATAAGCTCTCCTCTTTCATTATAAATTTTGGCATCTCCAATACAGAAATCGTAAAAATTCAATGATTCTCTCATAAGCATTTTAGTCTTATTTGAGAATAATTTTATCGTTTTGTATGGAGAATCTTTATGCCTTATTTGAAGAGAAATCTTTAAGCTGTCCTGATAAAATTGAATCACTTTGTCCTCATAAAAATAAATGTGGTTATTGCCGTTTTTATCATCTACAACCCCGGGATATAAGGGCAAACTCTTATAATAATCAACATCTATTTTTTCAGTAGTCCTCTCAATCGTTTGACCGAAAGAGATGTTTACCATTAAAATAAAAATCAGGTTTTTCATATTCTTGGGTTGTAAATTCACTGTCAATACTTTGAATTTTTTGCTTCTATCCTCTACAATCGACTTGATTTCAATTTATTTTATGAATTTCATTAATCGTTCATAAGAGGATTTAATTGAGTAAATACCACCGTCATTCCCCGGATTGGAAATTCTCTTCAAAAATCCTTCGTTATTATTCCAATTCACAATATAAGAGCCTACAACAGAAACATAATTTTTAAAATCATTATTGTTTTCTGCATAAAATGGTGTGTTATTTTCAAAATAATAGATGGTTGAAGCCGAAACTCCATTTTCAAAATATTGATTAAAAATCACCTTTTTGATTTCCTTTCCTTTTTTGAACACTTCCGCATTGTTCTTATCCAGCGAGTTTATTGATTTGTCATAGGGTTGTTTATAGTTTTTGACTTTCAGTGAAGTATCTCCCTCAATTTGAGCCGTCTTTTCATCTATTTTTCTAATAAATGAATCATCAAAAAACGCAATTTGGGATTTGTTATACCCTGTCTTAACCAAAACATAATAATATTCATTGGTTGATTGAATAAGATACACGGTTTCAGTCGAATAATCATTTTTTCTTGAATAAAGGACCTCATAATCATCGATCCTATTTTCTTTCAGGCAAAATGCAATGCTTTCTTCCTCCGGTAATTCAGTATCCTTCCATTGAAGCAAACCGTGATATTGGGAAATCTCTCTGCTTTTTGAATTTACTAACCAGATATTTTTAGCAACTTTTTTATCCGCCTCCAAATCACCTGTGCTTTTTAAAAGTATTTTCTGATTTGTGCCATTATAAACATAATATTTACCCAAATCCTTTTTTGGTTCATTTTCACCCTTACCCTTACATTTTCCTTCGTGCGTAATTTTTTCAAGAAAAAAACAAATGTAGTTTTCATCAATTCGCTTGTATTTCCCGAAAGTTGTCGTAAAACAATCATTTCCACATTTGGCACTGTATCCGCTTATAAAAGCTCCATCCGGCTTTAGCGTGATTTTGTTCCCATAGTTTTGATAAGGATCCGGGTTTTGCGGGTACAGGAAGTATTCTTCTGTTTCCGCATTGGCTATTAAATTGTTTATTCTCCAACTTCCTGTCAAATCATCAATTTCCGGATGATGAACCACTGATTCAAATCCGGGATAATTTGTTTGACTTTTGCCGCAACTGCAAAGGATTAAAGTACATATAATTAAGAATTGGATTTTCATTTGGGCGATTTCTTACGGTTTTTATTTGGGATCACTACTTGTATTAAATACAGAAAAGATAATTATCTTTAACAACCTTCCACAAAAGTCATTCCACTGCTTTTCTTGCTCTTTCCTGAATCTCTTCTAAGAAAAAGATTTTGACTTTTCGGACAGATGATTTTCTCTCCTTTCTACTAATTCATCACAAAACCAATCGGAAACCAAAGATTGAATTTCTTCCTCAGTTTCCATAATGGCATAAAAAACCTTTAACTTTACAGAATGAAAGAAAACAACAACGGAATATTCGGGCTGCGTCCGATCATCGAAGCGATTGAAGCCGGAAAGACCATCGACAAACTGTTTGTACAAAAAGGTCTTCAGGGCGAAATCTTTTCGGAACTGAGAAAACTGATTCGCGATTATGACATTCCGACCCAGTATGTTCCGGTCGAAAAACTGAACCGGATGACCCGAAAAAATCATCAGGGTGTTTTTGCTTTTCTTTCGCCGGTTGAATTCCACAAAATCGACAATCTGCTGCCTCAAATCTATGAACAGGGAAAAATTCCTTTTCTGCTGATCCTTGATCGGGTGAGCGATGTCAGAAATTTTGGTGCCATCGCAAGAACCGCCGAATGTGTGGGTGCAGATGCGATCATCGTTCCACAAAAAGGTTCTGCTTCGGTCAATGCGGATGCGATCAAAACCTCTGCCGGCGCGCTGTACAACATTCCGGTCTGCAAAGAAGTCAGCCTGAAAAAAACCATTGAATTTTTGAGAGATTCGGGTATTCGGATTGTGTGTGCCACCGAAAAAGCTTCTGATTTTATTTACAAAGCAGATTTCAAATCGCCGGTTGCAATCGTAATGGGCAGTGAGGAAGACGGAATCTCGGATGACATCATCAGGATATCCGACGAAAATGTAAAACTTCCGATGACCGGAAAAACATCTTCGCTCAATGTATCGGTTGCCTGCGGTGTTTTTCTGTTTGAAGCGGTCAGACAGCGGATGGGTGATTGAGTTTAATCACTTATTTGAATTTAAAAAATAATTATCTTTGCGATTGTGAGAATTTTTTCAAACATACTGATTCTGATACTGAGCCTCAGTTTCTTTATTTCGCCCGCAATGGTTTCGGAACATTCCGAAGATCATCAGATGACCGAAATGAGCTGCTGTACCGGCGAGAATCATTCATGCCACGATTCGTCACAAACAAAAGATCAGCACAAAAAAGATCGGAAGAAAGACTGCAACGACACTTCATGTCCGATGAACAGCAATTGTCAGGTGCAGACGTTTAGCGCAGAACTGATCAGTGAAACCGGTGCAAAAGAAACCGAACCTGTAATTACAGCGGTCAAAAAAACAAACAACGCTCATTATTCTTCGCTTATTCTGAAAGAATTGATATACTCTTTCTGGCATCCGCCCAAATACATTTCATAATTCAGATTCTCCGGATTGTGCAAATCCGGATTTCAAACCATTTATTATTTTAATTCAATGAAATGTATCAAAAAATCATTTTTATATTTCTGCTGATTGCAGGAATCACATTACAGGCACAGCAGGTCACGAAAACCGCCAAAGTGCGCGGAAACTGCGAAGTGTGCAAAAATAAGATCGAAACTGCGATCGGTCAGCTGCCGAATGTTACAGCCGACTGGAACATTGAAACCAAAGAGCTGACGGTCACTTATTCCGAAAAAGAAACCAATCTCGACAAAATTCTCAGAAAAGTAGCCGAAGCAGGTTATGACAACGAAAAATATCTGGCGGATGACGACGTGTACAGCCGACTGCCCGACTGCTGTCTGTACGACAGAAAAACTCCCTGGGATCAGTATCTTGAAAATGCTGAGAGCCATGTACACGGCGACGCTCACGATCATGACGAACACGATGGTCATGACCACGGCGGAAATGAGGTTGAAGCGCATCATGATCTTCAGGATGTTGCTGTGGATGAAACAGAAGATTATTTCGATGATTATGAAGGAACAGACGATGTCATCGATTTGGGAACTGCAAATATTTCAAACAGTGTGGCTGCATCTGCACTGGACAGAAAAGCGGCCGGTCTTCAAATCAATATTTCAGACAAAGAACTGCTGAAAGCCGCCTGCTGTAATCTGGCGGAAAGTTTTGAAACCAATGCCACAGTGGATGTGTCTTATGCAAATGCGGTATCGGGAACCAAACAGCTGAAAATGCTCGGTCTGGATCAGAAATATGTGATGCTGACCAAAGAACTGCTGCCAGAAATCAGAGGAATTTCAAATGCATACGGTCTGAATTTCATTCCCGGCAGATGGATCGAAAGCATACAGCTGGTAAAGGGTGCCGGATCGGTGACCAACGGTTATGAATCGATTGCGGGTCATATCAATACCGAACTGTACAAATCAGACACCAAAGAAAAAACTTCACTGAATTTTTACGGTGATCTCAGCAGCCGTTTTGAAGGAAATTTTGTCCATATCGACAAAATCAACGACAAATGGGCACAGTCGATACTGCTTCACGGCAATGCAACCACCGACAGACAGGATCACAATGACGACGATTTTATGGACCAGCCGATCGGAAGGGCAGTCAATCTGATCTATATGATGAATTATAACGATCTGGACAAATCGGGTCTGGTTTCTCATTTCGGTTTGAATTATGTAAACGACCACAGACTGGGCGGTCAGAAGGATTTCAAGGAAAAATATGACAAACTGACCACCAATCATTACGGGGTCGGTGTTGACATTCAGCGTTTTCAGTTCTGGAACAAGACCGGCTATATTTTTCCGGGCAGACCTTATCAGAGTCTGGGCTGGATGAACCAGTTCACCTATCACGAACAGGACAGCTATTTTGGTTTGAGGACTTATGATGCGGAACAGAAAACCTATTATTCAAATCTGATTTTTGAAAGCATTATCGGTCATACCGGACACAAATACAAAACCGGATTGAGCTTTCTGTATGATCATTATGATGAGCTCTACAATCTGATTTCGTTCAAAAGAAACGAAACCGTTCCGGGTGCATTTTTCGAATACACCTATATGGATGACAAACTGACTGTGGTAGCCGGTGCAAGGGTTGATTTCCACAATCTGGCGGGAACCCAGTTCACACCGAGACTGAATGTGAAATATGACATCGCACCCAAAACCATTTTAAGAGCTTCGGCAGGAAGAGGATTCAGGACAGCAAATATTTTTGCGGACAGTCAGGCTTATTTTGCATCCAACCGTCAAATCAGCATCATTGACAACGGCGGCGATATCTATGGTCTGAAACCCGAAACCGCATGGAATTACGGTTTGAGTCTGACTCAGGAATTCAATCTGTTGGGACGAAAAAGTACTGTGGTTGCAGATTTCTTCAGAACCGATTTCACTGATCAGGTGGTGATGGATTTGGACAATTCGCCACAGACGATATTGTTTTACAATCTGGACGGAAAATCATTTGCAAACAGTTTTCAGATTCAGTGGGATATGCAGCCGGTCAGAAGATTTGATGTACGAATGGCCTATAAATATTACGACACAAAAACCGATTATCTTTCTGGCAGCAAAGAACTTCCGTTCACAGCCAGAAACAGAGGATTTTTGAATCTCGGGTATTCGACCATGAAAAATGCGGCGGGCAAACAGTGGAGTTTTGACACCACGCTGCAGTGGATCGGAAAACAAAGACTTCCTGATTCTTCGTCCAATCCGGCTGAGTTTCAATATCCGGAATACGGAAAATCATATTTTCAGCTGAGTGCACAGCTGGCACATAATTTCAATCAGAACATCAGAATGTATCTGGGCGGTGACAATCTGTTGAGTTACAAACAGAAAAATCCGATCATAGATGCACAAAATCCGTTCAGTAATTATTTTGACGGCGGAATGGTGTATGCGCCCGTTATGCCGGCAAATATTTTTATCGGAATCGACATTGATTTCTAAAAAATCAAATATTTAAAAGCAGCATCAAAAAGGTGCTGCTTTTTTTTGATTTCCAATTTTGGCGGCTTTGATATCGGTTGAGAAAATTTTGTGTAATTTTGGATTATATTTTTTCAGCTATGAAATACGCATTCACAATCGGAATCCTGCTGATCGCAATCGGTCTGGTGGCTTCATTTATTGCAAAAATCGAATTTGGCGAACTGGTTACCCAGCCCGAATTTGCACTCGGACTTTTGTACGGTGGCGGTGCCGGTCTGCTGTTTGGCGGATTTTTGGGCTGGCTCTACAAAAAGAAACATGACGAGCAGTTTCATTCTACTGAAGCTGACAAAACAGCCGAGTAATTGTTTGAATTTAAAATTTTCTGTCCGGATGATTAACAGGTCTGGTGCAGATATTCATATTCGCTGCCATTCCAGAATATAATTCCTCCGCCAACTTCGGATTTTATAATTTCAATTGACGGATGATCAATGAAAATCGGCGCTGATTCTGTTATATCTCCGTTTTCATCCAATTCAGTTCCAAAATTTTCTTTCTCTCGATTTATTTCCCAAATGTTGATGTAAGACATATCGTCTGACAGATCGTTTTTAATCAAATTACCGGCACCGATCACATAAACTTTTGGTGTGCCGCCGTGAATAATTACAAATCCGATTTTCCCGGTTTTAATTTCTTTTACTCCGATTGCGAAATCCAAAATACCGTCACCGTTAAAATCTTCTTCCAGATAAAATGGATTCAGACGGGACTCAATTTCGTATTTGTCTTCAATTATTTTATCATTGATGATTCCGGTTTCAATAATCCATTCGGGTAAGCTTTCAATCATTAAAAAATCATCAGTCAGTTGATATGTTTCAACTGCACTCCTGTTGCTGTTATCGGTTTTCGTAATTGATATCTTTTTATTACAGGACAGAATCGGAAAACAAAACAAAAACAGTATGATATTTAATTTTGATTTCATTTTATTGTAATTGAGATCGTTAAAAATTAAATCCGAAACTGACAAAACAGCTGAGTAATTTACCAAGCTGCCTGCAATCTATTTGCTTAAATAAACAAAAGTTTAATACGCTATCTTTCTGTTGTTCAACTCGACATCAAAATGAACTTTTGCGCCCAATGCTTCAAATACTTTCAGGATAGTTGTAAAACGAGCATCTGTTGTGCTGTTTTCAATTTTTGAAATTTGAGCTTTTTTTACACCAACAAGTTTCCCCAATTCTTCCTGGGTCAGATCACGTTCCAGTCTGGCTTGTCTGATCGCCTGTCCCAAAAGATCAAGTCTGAGTTCGTTCTCAAACTCATTGCGTTTTTTCGTCCCTTTTTCACCGATATACTTGTCGGTTAATTCTTCCAAACTGTATGTTTTCATTTATTTTTGTTTTTGTCGTTGAAATATTCCTCTCTTAATCTTTCGGCTCTTTCAATTTCGCTTTTTGGAATTTTATCAGTTTTCTTAATCAATCCGTGGGTTGAAACCACAAGCGTATCTGTACTTTCTGTTTTATCCCAAAATGCAAAAAGGCGATAATGCGTTTTATTGAATATCGTTCTAAATTCCCAAACTTCATCCTGCAGCTTTTTGAAAAGCTCTTTGTCGTTTGAGCCACGAGCCTTCCAAATGTTGTAAATGACTTTATCTCTTGACTTCTCATCAAGTTCATCCAGAAAACTCTTTGCTTCTTCCAAAAATTGAACCCGAAATTTGTACTCGCCCATTAAAGCCTTAATTTCCAAACAAAGATAGGGGTTTCCTTATTAAGAAACAAGAGATTTCATTTTGTGGTAAGAGTTGATGTAAACAGGGATTATTTAATTTTTCACAAACACGATTTGATTTGATTTACAATAATTGGAATTTCCGCTCAGGTATTTGCTTAATTCTTCACAATTTACAATTATTTCTCCAGCTAAATCTCAGCCGAAATATTTTCTATTTACCCTATATTATTTTTAATCAGTTACAAATATTGTTCTTCCTTTAAGATCGCAAAATTTCATGAATATTTCCTGCACTTCGTATTTTAACTCCTTTGCTTTCGTGAAATCAGCACATGCCATTTCATTCAAACCAATTTCAACATATCCTCTTCCTCTCCAATAATAATATCTTCCGTTATTTTTCTCCAGATCGATGGCTTTTGAGTAAAATTCAATTTGTTTTAAATAATTTTTTTTACTGTAATAAATGTTACCGATTTCAAAATAAGCACTTGAATAATTCGGATTCAATTCAATTGTCGTTTGAAAGTCGTTTAAAGCATTCTGCAAATTGTTTTTTTTGTAACTGTTTAAGTCATAGTACAAATATCCTCGACAATAGTAATAATAGTAATTTGATTTATCCAAATCAATTGCCTTCGAAATTATACCAATTCCTTTAATAAGATCTTTTTTATTATCCAAACAGCCATAACTATATCCCAACTGGTTTAGTGCATAATGATTATCGGGATCTGTTTCTAAAAACAGCTCGTAATTTTTAATAGCTTGTTTAAATTTTTTGGTCTTGTAATAAAAATCGCCAATTTTGAGTAAAGCAATATTATACGATTTGTCTTTTTCTAATAATGTGTTTAAATCATCAATTGCATCCTGAAATTGCCCTAAATCTGCTTTTGTCAAAGCTCTGAAATATAAAGCATCTGAATTATATGCTAAATCTAAAGTTTGGTTATAATCATTCAAAGCCTTTGAATAATTTTCTAAAATTGAATAGCAAATTGCCCGTTTTAAATATAAGTCAGGACTTTTGAATTCTTCGCTTTCCGCTTCATTAAATTGAATAATTGCTTTTTCATAATCTTTTGAATGGAAAGATTCAAGGGCAATTTTGTAACTTTTGTTTAAGTCTTGAGAAAAAACAAAAAACGGTAGAAGTATTACAATAAAAATAATTTTGGATTGAATCATTTAAATTTCGACTAAGTTAAAAACTATGCATTTATTTGGAATTCTTTATAAGCAATTCTATTCAATTGACAGAATTCAAATTTAAAGAAAATTATCAGTCGAAAGTAAGCGAGGAATCTGATTGTCGGTAAAAGTTTTTAATTTTCACCATTCCGATTTTTCATTAGGTTCAATTAAATCTCGTCTTAAAGATCCAATTCTGTCTAGTTTTTCCTTATCAAATTCTTTTTGTATCTGTTGAATCAGATCGTCATAAACAGGATCGTAACTGATTAACAGGGCTTTATAAACATACTCTTTGTTGGTCGGTGGCCAGTAAGGACGATTTATATAGGTATTGTTTTGTTCAATGTATTTGAGAATTGATAATGCATTTTGATTTTTGTATGAGGCAACAGCTCTTGAAAAATATAAAACTTCATCATAAATATTTTCTTTTGACGACAGTTTTCCTTTTATCTTCATCTCAAAATACCATTCCAGAAGAGAATAAAATTTTTCGTTGGGAAATGTTTCGATGCTTCTGAAAATCAACTTTACACATTCGTTATTTTTCAAATTCTCGTCAAATAAGTTATAAAGCAAATCCACGTCAGTATTTTTTTTGAATTTACTCAAGGCATAACAGGCTGACAGCTGATCTCCGCAAAATTTCCGCTTGGTTTGCGCCCTGCTTTTTATCAAATTATAATATTTTTCATCCGGATTGATATCCTGAATCATCCAGGTTGAAATATCCAAATATGGATGTTCCAACAAAACTTTTTCAACCAGATATTTCTTTTGAATCGGCGATAATTCATTTTTGTAATGAGCTATTCTTATCATCAAATCAGAAATCTGTTTAAATTCCAATACATCCTCAACCATCCAAGTTTTCACTCTTGCCGTATCTGACAAATGTCCGAGCAGCAAATCAAAATATTCAGATTCCTGTCTGTTGACAATGGTTCTGTAAGCGATGATTCTCAATAAAGGATTTTTAGAATCCATCAGTTTTATCAACTCATCTTTTGTCGCATTTTCTTCAAGAAAATTTCTGGCAACCGTATCTTTTGTCGGAAGTGATTCTTCGTTTGAAAGACTTTCCAAAGACGGACGTAATTCCTTTCTAAAATCTGAAATCTCGTATTTATACCTTTCTTCTTTACAGGAGATAATGAAAATTGAAAAAAATATGATTTGAAATACGATTTTCATAAAATTCAGCTTATGCTTTTGAATGCTATTCATTTGTGCAATAATTTTGATAATTCAGTTTTCTGAATATCATTCAATTCTCCATAATGATATGCCCAATTACAATAGTTTAAGACCAACTCATATTGTCTGCAATTGCTTTCGATCGACCAAACCAATGACTCATAAATCGCATCTTTGACGGCTCTCTGCATTTCATCTTCAGTCTTTTGTTCAGAAATTTTATATTTTTCCAAACTTCCTTTGTATTCCACAAAATCCAAAGTCTGTATCAACTTATAAATTGGTCTGTAACTTCCGCTGGCGTAAAAAGCACCCCAAAGCATATCCAATTGTTCGGGGCTTTCAATATCACCATAAATATCAGGCAGATGGGATTGTTTGATATTTAAATAAGCATCTTTTTCTTCACCGTCTAAACCGGCAAAAAAATCTTCATCGGCCAATTTTGAATATTCCAAAAGATAGAGCAGATATATTTTTGTTTTGAGATCTTCAGTCTGATATGATTTAATAATTTCGGGATACAAAAATTTATTGTTTTCAAATAATTCTTTGAAGAAACCGATAACCGGCCAGAAGCTGGAATCATTTTCAGAATGTTTGCTTTTTGAATAATAAATGTAATATGGAAGAGCATCCTCCGGACTGGGATTTTTAAAATATTGATTAAGCCAGTCCGTAAATTCTTTATCAGTTTTAATTTGGAAAGATTCATAGGACGGAATTTCAATCAGGTTAATTTCAGAATTTAGAATCTTGGATTTGTTGGCGACTAAATCTTTGATTTGAATTTCAATTTTATATTTTCCTAAAACATCGTTACCTGCAAACGAATTTTTTATAATGGCGTTGCCCATCTGAAGAAAATCGGGGTTTGAAATTTTTGAATTTATCAATATTAAATTTTCTTTTGAGATATATATTGTATTATCGGGTTTGAAGATTTTAACAGAATAAGTCAGGTTTGCGAACTGATTCTTGTCCAATTGATAATCAGACGCAATTGCAGTAATAAAAAAATCCTGCCCCCGATATACATTTTCACATTCATAAATATGAGGAATGCTTGAACCCAATGTATTATACCATTTTTCACCAAATGAATAGTCTGTTGTTTTTATAACAATTCCTTCGATTGCAAATGAATGAGAATGCAAGAGCAAAAAAAAGAAGCTTAGAGTTAATCTGAGTATTGTGGTCTTCATAAAGTTTATTTTAATGTTTTGAGGGCTGTTGTATTAGAATAATATTTCTCCCAAATTATTCAAATTTAAATAAAAAAATCAGTCGAAAAGGTTAAAAGAAATTACACAAAACCTTATGCTGAAAAATTCCTGATTATTTTATGGCTGTCAAAAATTGAGTTACATCCTCGGTCCATTCAATTTTGTACTTTTTCAAATAGTTTTCGTGTGCTGCGTTTTGATAAATCTTTAAATTTTTTTGTCCGTTTAGGTTGGTGTAAATTTCATCAATTTCCTGTCTGTTCACTTTCTCGTCCTGTGCTCCGTACAGCAATAGCGTCGGACAGTTTATGTGTTTTGCATATTCGGTCGGATGGTGTCCGAATGCCCAAAAACCATTTTGAATTCCACCCCAAAAAACCAAAAGATCTGCCATCGGAAAAGTCGGCGCATTCATTGTTTTAAATCTTGCGCTTACGGTCTTATACATTGAACCGAACGGACATTCAATTATAATTCCTTTTGGTGAAATCCCATTGTCGCTGATTGACTTCATAATCGCCACAGCGCCCATTGATGTCCCGAACAGATAAATGTTTTCTTCTCCGTTTTCGGTCAGATAGTCAAAACAGGTTTTCACCTCTTCGGCTTCCAAAAAACCGATGGTAGTCTGATTGCCTTCAGAACCGCCAGAACCCATAAAATCAACAAGCAGTGTATCGTAACCGAGTTTTAGAAATATTTCAGCTTTGTCAAGCATTGAAGATTTGTCGCCGCCAAATCCGTGAAATAATATAACGGTTCCTTTTGATTCGTCTGACCGGATGCGCCAGCATTCAATTTCTTTGTTGCTTTTCAGTTTTATTGTTTCGTATTCAGTTGTAGGAACGCTTGTGTTTTCAGGTCTTGGATTGCTGACACCAAAAATCAGGGTTTTGATTTTCCGACCGGTTGTCAGCTGTGTCGGGCTTTTTGTTTTTTCTGTTTTGGGATTGGCAAAATGTGTAAACTTGTAGGAATGGAAAATTGCAACCATGTTCATCAGCACAAAAATTGCGGCCAAAGTCCAAAGACCGCGTTTGATCCATTTTCTTTTTGTTGTCAATTCGATTCTATATTGTTAGATGTCGGTTCTGACCAATGCTTGACTCACTTGGCAAAGGCGGCACTTTTAGTGCTGAACCTCGACCGAAGACGGAACTTCAAACTTACACAAAAATATTGACCGGAAAGTTTGAATTTCATTTGACTGTTTTCTTTTGTTCCAATATCAAAAAATTCCCCGTACATTCGGGTCGGATATTCTTTTGATTAGGATAAAGTTTACTTTTTAATAAATTTAAAATCAAAGTTTTCTCCTTTCTGAGTCAGTGCTTTTAGAAAATAGGTTCCCGGCGGCAGTCTGTCGGTTGTAAGGCTTGTTCCTTTTATCGATTTCAGGATTTTTTGACCTGAAACAGAATACACTTCAATATTTTCAAGTACTTCCGAGAAATTTAATACAGCCTTAACAGGATTGGGGTAGACTGCAATTCGGGTTGAATTGATTTCGGAAACCGACATTTGATCCGCACCAAGTTTTACAATCCAAAAGTCTGATATGCCGTGATTTGACGAAACATCACCTTCATTTGAATAGGTTAATCCTGCCAAAATATAACCACCATCCGAAGTTTGCTCTATGGAGTTGGCTTTATCCATATCCCAAACTCCTCCGATTGATTTCTGCCAAATTAATTCACCTGAATTATTCAGCTTCGCTATATAAACATTCCCATTGTTTCTGTAATCAAAACCCGCAGCTGTATAACCACCGTCAACAGTTTGTTTAATTGAGTTAAACTCGGCATAATTACTTTCAGGTTCAAAAATGAATTTCTCCCATTGCAGATTCCCCGAAGCGTTTAATTTAGCGATATGTCCTGCCGAATAAGCAACCGCAGCAATATAACCTCCATCGTTTGTCTGCATAACAGACCCTGTATTGTAAGCATTTGAATTTCCCAATATTTTAGACCATTCGGTATCACCGGCAGCAGATAATTTCAGTATCCAGCCATCGGCACCGTCCTTGATTCCGCACACAATATAACCGCCGTCAACGGTCAAACCAACTGACTGAAAAAAACCATCCTCAAATTTTTTATCCCACTGTATATTTCCCAAATTGTCGGTCTTGACCACCCAGCCTGAATTTTCGTTCATTTCTGCATAGCCGACAAGGATAAATCCGCCATCAGAAGTTTGTTTCACATCATAAGCTTCATCATTATGCAATCCGCCTAAGGATTTTTCCCATTGCATATTTCCGGAATTATCTAATTTGACCAACCAAAAGTCACCATCACCATGCGGATTGGAAGAAACATCTCCATCGGTTGAATAGGTAGTGCCCGCTATGATATAGCCCCCATCCATCGTGAGGTCAACGGCATAGGCATATTCCCAATCACTTCCCCCAAAAGCCTTTTGCCATTGAATGCCTCCTTCTGAATTAAGTTTTACTACCCAAAAATCCTGTTCTCCGTGAAGTCCGGTGACATCCCCATCCGTTGATTGGCTGTTTCCTGCCACTATATAACCTCCGTCCGACGTCTGAAGAATTGAGAATGCTTCCTCAAATTGAGAACCGCCCAAGCTCTTTTCCCAGGTAATTCCGGGAGCTTGTTGCGCATTTATTATAATAGTCGAAGAAATTATAAAAAGAGAAAAAATTATTTTCATTTTAAATATTTTTGGGCAAAATTAAAGAAAATTAATGCACGGCAAGTTTTGTACCCCTCTTTCCCCGGAAAATCCTGATTGTTTTTAATTTTGTTTGAATATTTATTGTAAGTGTCTTTAAAATATTCGTTTAACCTGCATTAATTTTGCTGTGTTACTATCGTCAAAAGATGAGTTTTGAATGGTGGAAAAAAATAAAAAAGGACAACAAATATGGTTTTATGCGCGTGGAAATATCTTAAAAAGATTGAACCTCGACTCTTCAAAAGCGCGTATTAGCAGGCTGTCCCCGTTAGTTATCGGGATTGGTTTTAACGCAAAACCCGGCATTCCCGACTTTCGGTACGGAACAGGTCCTGCAAAAGCCTTGTTGCTATCGTTATTATTTTTCAGTTTCGTTTATCAATTCAAAACACAATCCCTCAATACTTCCCATTTTAGGGTGAAATGCAGAAAGGTTTGAAAGAATTATAACGGCTGTTTTGTCGTCAGTATTTAAAGTCATGGAAGAAGAATATCCTCCTGTACCTCCGCTATGCCAAATTAAATCTTTTCCGCTTTCGGATTTTAACAAGTGCCAACCTAAACCGATTTTCATATTTTCGTTGATGTTAAAAGTTGGCGTTCGTGTCAATGCAAGTTCTTTGTTTATCGGATTGAATTGTGCTTCTGCAAATTTTACTAAATCCTCTGTCGTAGATAAAATTCCTCCTGCTCCGAACAAAACATCAAAGTCCCAATCAGATGTAATTTCTCCGTTTGGACTTTGTCCTTTTACAAGTTTGTCGTTTAAATTTTGGGAACTTACAAATGAATTTTTCATTTTGTATTTGTCAAAAACTTTCTTTTGCAGCAATTTCTCGAAACTCGTTTTTTGAGATAATCCGAGTGTATAACCCAATAATCCGGCTCCTAAATTTGAGTATGAGTAAGTTTTTGCATTGTCAGGTTTCAGAAAGTTTTTCAGATATTCTTCAATTTGAGTTTTTCCGTAGTTTTTGTATGGATTGGTTTCGTCTGATAAATCTAAATTTTCAGGTAACCGGGGTAATCCCGAAGTATGATTGGCTAATTCTATAAAATTGAGTTTGATATTGTCTTTAAAAGAAAAAGGATAACAGGAATTGATTTGGTCTGTCAATTTGATTTTTCCTTCTTCTACAAGCGAGGCCAAAACAGTTGAAGTAAAAACCTTTGTAATAGAGCCAATTTCGAACACTTTGCTTTGATTTTCAATGGGTTTTATGGTGTCGTTAAGTTTTATAATTCCGTAATAATTTGTTTTTCCATTTTGAATTATTGCAATGGAAAGTTGCGTGTTATTTGGAGAATCTTTGGTTTTCGAAAAAATAATATCGGAAATTTCTTTCGGGTAATTGCTCAGTGCATTTACAGCATTGTTCGTTATTTGCGTTGGTTCTTCATAAGGTTTTATAAAAAGTTCGTTTATCAGGTTTTCGTTGTCAAGCGAAATGTTTACGGCTAAAACCATTTTCTCGAATTTCGTTTTATAAGTTGCGTAAGTTCCTTGTTCGCAGGATATAAATTCTTTACTTTCAATTCTGCCAAACTGATTTTTTAGTCCTGTTAAAAATTCTTTTGTTTTTTCAAGTGGCAACGCTTGTTTCATTTCAGACGAAAAGGTATTGAAAATTTCATCATATTTTTCGGCGTTATAGTTTGATTGAAAGTTGTCAATCGCAATTTTGTAATTTTCAGTTTGAGCAAATAATAAATTTGCCATCAAGGTTACGAATAAAAGAAAGAATGATTTTTTCATAAGGGTCTGTTGTATAATGACATCAGTGTTTAGGGGCGAGTGAGCGGATTTTTACCGATAAACCTCAATCAAAGCACGAATGTTCAAATCTATGAAAAAGTTTCTTCTGATAGCTATCGGAATGAGGCACTGAACCCGCTCTCTTGTAAAACCCTCGTGGTGGCTGCCTTTATGTCTGTCGTGATCTCCATTTTATTGTCAATAACGGTATTTTTATTTTTTTACCGATTACTTTCCAATGACCTGTTTTATCACAGCCCATTTGTACAATCCTTCCGTTGTCTCTAAGTACCTTATCTTCGTCTTGCAGTGCTTAAACCTATTTTCAGAAATTTTCACGATTGAACGTCATCCCGCCTGATGCCAAATTTTTGTTTTGCAGTACGGATTATTTTCAGGTTGGATTGGTGGTAAATGAATAGAGTAGGAGAGAAAAGCTCTTTTGCAGTCTTTGGTTGTGCGGCCGGTGAAGCGGATTAAATGTGTATAGAATAAAATAATCATCACGCAGACCCGACCCGGAATAATTCGACCGCCTTCGGGGTCGGCTTTTCTCACTTCCTGATATTCTCTATACATATTTGACCTCTTCGAGGTCAGTCTGACGCAGATTGGGATTCCATATCAATATTTTTTAACAAGAAACTCAGTATAAAGTTTAATAATCTGAAAACCAATTAATTTAAATTAATTTCTTTCAACCATGAATCGCCTCGACGGACCAAATGCGTATAGAACAAAATGACCATCTCACAGACACGACCCGGAACGGGGCGAATGTGTTTAGATCGAATAAACAGTACATCAATACAACCCGGAATAATTCGACAAGCCGCGGCGGATTGAACCATTCCTTTCAATTAATTCAGGAATAAATTACCCTCAATAATTCCTCAAATTGATATGCCCGCTCAGCTTTTCACCGTCCTCAAGGATCAGGATATACCAGTAAGTCCCCGATGGCAGCGGCTCACGGTTGTATCTGCCGTCCCACTCAAAGTCTCCGTCAAGGATTCTGTCAACGAACATCTTGCCGTAACGGTCAAAGATTTGTAATCTCGTGTTCGGGAAGCCTGCCAATGCACGAATCTTCCAGGTGTCGTTTTTGCCGTCTCCGTTCGGACTGATAAAGTTAGGCACACCCATTATCGCACCCTGTTTGGCTGAGCTTCCGCAGCCCTTTTTGTCCCTTACATAGACAAAATAAATCCCCGGCTCCAGATTGTAAAATACATTGCTGCTCTGCCAGAAGATTTCATCCAGACTGTATTCAAACGGTCCGTCGCCCGTGGCATAAACAGTCAGGGTAGATTCAGTGCTTTTGATTTCAGCAATGACAGGTGTGGTGGAAAAGCTCACTTCTATATTGCGGCTGAGCGTACAGGGTATCCCGTTGATCTCAACAGTCAGGGTATAAACTCCTTCTTCGGTAAAGATGATTTCACGCGTTTCGCTCAATACATTGCCAAAGCTGTCTGTCCAGATATAGTAATCAAAGCCTTCGGGTGCCAGATAGCTGTAGCTGTCCCCCGAACAAATCACAATATCGTCTTCCAGTTCCATTTCAGGATACGGATATACCGTAACGACCAGTTCATAAGGTTCCGAGCATTGATTGCCGTCAGGAGTGAATACGTAGCTTGTGACTCCCTGTATGCCGGTGTTGATTTCACCCGGATACCAGCTTCCGCTGATGCCGTTGTCCGAAATCCCGGGAAGCGGCTCTGCCTGGCTGTTGAAACAATAGATTTCCGGAAGGTCAGAAAATACGGGTGCTGTCGATTCTGCCGTTTCTATCGTGATCGGATAGACTTCCGAGCATTGTCCTTCGTCCGGAGTGAAGATGTATGTTTGTGTTCCTATGGTTGATGTATCTATTGTCGCAGGAAACCAGCTGCCGGTGATAC